>JADEYI010001525.1_pt1 | contig 16774 bp, 15 predicted proteins | sample 8542331 | NCBI WGS metagenome assembly JADEYI01 (sample SAMN16510988, study PRJNA670497) | mine drainage metagenome | isolation source: biofilm near Copperflume 1 | place: Germany: Marsberg coppermine Kilianstollen | collected 2018-02 | reverse complement strand
GCGTGGCGATGGACCGCGAAGGCGACCACCGCGGCTGCCACGAGGTGACCGACGACCGTCGCGGCGAAGAGGCCCCGGATGGTGAGCCACCCCGCGATGACCCCGCCGGCGCTCGAGCCGACGACCGTCGCGAGGCCGGCGATCGCGGCGAACATCCCCTGGGCGGTGCCGGCGAGATTCGTCGGGGCGAGCCGGGCGATGTAGGTCACGCCGCCGACGAAGAACGAGCCGAAGGCGAACCCCTCGAGGCTGGAGATCGCGACAAGTGCGGCCGGATCCGTGGTCAGCGCCGAGGCGGCCGCCCGGAGCCCGAAGACCACGGTCCCGAGGACGAGGAGGCGCTCCGTGCCGAACCGCCCGGCGAGGCGGGCGAACCCGAACATGATCGGTACCTCCACCATCGCTCCCACCGCCCAGGCAAGCCCGACGAGCGTCGCCCCGCCCCCGAGGTTGACGATCTGGATCGAGTAGAAGGCGTTGATGGCCGTGAGGGAGGTCCAGACGAGGAAGACGCCGGCGAGGAAGAGCGGGAGCCCGGCCGATCCGAAGACCTCGCGGGCGCCGACGAGCATCCCCGTGCCGCGGTTCGTGCCGGATCGCGGCAGGGACGCCGTGACGAGCGCCGTCGCAAGGAGCGCCGGCAGGTAGATCGCGAAGATGGCGCGGGGACCCTCCCGATCGAGGACCACGCCGACGATGGTCGCCGAGACGACGAAGGCCACCGATCCCCAGGCTCGGACACCGCCGTATCGAGCGCGGTCGGCACCCAGGAGCTCGAGCGCACGGGCGTCGAGGACCGGGCCCGTGCCGGCGAGTCCGGCGAAGAGGACGACGCCGCCGACGATCGCCCCGAGCAGCCCGGTCGCGGCGACGAGGATCGTGGCTCCGACCGCCGCGAACAGGGCCGCCGCGGGCAGGGCGAGGCGGGATCGCGGAAAGCGGTCGGCGAGACCGCCCCAGATCGGAGCGGTGACGAGCTGGGTGGCGGCCTGGAGCGCGGCGATCAGGCCGATCGCGTCGAAGTCGAGACCGAGGTCGTGGTAGAAGACCGGCAGGTACGGAAAAGCCGCCCCGACGGCGGCGAAATACACGATGTACGCGAGCGGCAACCGGCGCTGGGCGAGCATCCGGCCGGCGGGACCTCGGTCAGCCGAGCGGTTCGTTGTCGATGAGGCGGGTCGTCCCGAACCGGACGGCAAGCGAGGCGAGCGCCGGATCATCGACGCGGTCGAGCTCGGCGAGCGTCATCGCATCGGCGACCGAGACGTACTCCGGCCGGGCGAGGGGTTCGCCGGCCAGGGTCTCGCGCATCGTCTCGCGGAGCGCGTCGCCCGAGCGCTCGCCCGCCCGCCACCGATCGCGTGCCGCCGCGAGTGCCCGATGGAGGACCGGCGCTGCCGCGCGCTCGACCGGGGACAGATGGACGTTCCGCGACGAGAGGGCGAGGCCGTCGGATTCGCGGATCGTCGGACAGCCGACGATCTCGGTCGGGATCGCGAGATCGAGGGCCATCCGCCGGATGACCATGACCTGCTGGGCGTCCTTCTGGCCGAAATAGGCACGCTCGGCACCGACGAGCGTGAAGAGGATCGCGACGACGGTGGCGACGCCATCGAAGTGGCCGGGCCGCGCGGCGCCCTCGAGGGGTCGAGCGACCGCGCCGACCGAGACCGCCGTGTCGAAACCCGGGACATAGACGTCGTCGACACTCGGTGCCCAGACCAGGTCGATTCCCGCCGCCTCGCAGACTGCAAAGTCGTGCGCCTCGCTGCGCGGGTAGCGCTCGAAGTCCGCGGCGACCGTGAACTGGCGGGGATTGACGAAGATGGAGGCGACGGTCGTCGCGCTCTCCGCCCGGGCGCGTTCCATGAGCGAGCGGTGACCGTCGTGGAGCCAGCCCATCGTCGGGACGAGGCCGACGGGTCGAGGCGCTCCGGCGAGTGCGGCCCGCAGGTCCGCCCGCGTGCGAACGACCCGTGTCACGTGGCTCGAGGGTCGGTGGAGATCCGCGGCGGACGGATGGAGATCCGCGGCGGACGGATGGAGATCCGCGGCGGACGGATGGCGATCAGAGGTCCCGATCGAGCGGGATGCCGCCGAGGGGGATGCCGCCGAGCATACCCTCGCCCCCGCGGTGCGACTCGCCGGCGGTCCGGTCCTCCCCGCCAGTGCCGAGGACATCGACGATGACGTCGTCTGCCATGAGCACGGTCTGCTCCGCACCCGGGAAGGTCCCGGCGGCGACGTCCGCGGCATATCGCCGCGCCGCGTCGAGGATCGTCTCGCGGACGTTCGCATAGGGACGAGCGTGGCGCGGCACGAATGACCCGAGGCCGAGGAGGTCCGTCACGACCTGGACCTGGCCGCTGCAACCCGCCCCCGCGCCGATCCCGATCGTCGGGATCCGAAGCCGCTCCGTGATCGCCGCCGCGAGCTGGCCCGGGACGAGCTCGAGGACGACGGCGAACGCGCCCGCCTCCTGGATCGCGAGCGCGTCGTGGAGGAGCGCCCGCGCCTGACTGCGATCCTTACCCTGGACGCGGACCCGACCCCCCATCGCGTACTTCGCCTGGGGCGTCCAGCCGATGTGGCCCATGACCGGGATGCCGGACCTGACGAGCGTCTCGACGATGCGGGCGGATCGCACCCCGCCCTCGATCTTCACCGCCTGGGCGCCGCCGTCGCGGAGGAATCGGCCGGCGTTCGCGACCGCCTCATCGGGGGTGGCGTACGAGAGGAACGGCATGTCCGCGACCACGAGCGCGTGGGCCGTGCCGCGCGCCACCGCTTTCGTGTGATGGAGCATCTCGTCCATCGTCACGCGGACCGTCGAGTCGTAGCCGAGCATCACCTCGCCAAGCGAATCGCCGACGAGGAGGAGCGGGATGCCGGCCTCGTCGAGGAGGCGGGCGGTCGGGAAATCGTACGCGGTGAGCATCGCGATCCGTTCGCCATCGGCGTGGAACCTGGCGATGTCGCTCACGGTCAGGCGGCGGTCGCGATCCGTCGTGGCGCTCATGACACGGTCTCCTCCATGGGTCGCGAGGCGCGCGACCCCGCATCAGTCTGGTCCGCCTCGTCGCGCTCGTCCAGCCGCCACGCGACGATGTCGAGGAGGCGATCGGCGACCTCCCGCTTCGTCATGAGCGGCCAGGCATCCGGCTCGCCCTCCGACGAGAAGATCGTCACCCGGTTCGTCTCTGTCGCGAAGCCCGATCCGGCTTCGGTGATGTCGTTCGCGACCATGAGGTCGATACCCTTCCGGCGGAGCTTGTCGCGCGCCCGGTCGAGCGAGCCCGTCTCCGCGGCGAAGCCGACGAGGATGGGTCGTGGATGGAGGGGGACGCCCATGACCGCGCCGTTCGCGTCGCTCCCGTGCACGATCCGCGCCACGTCGGCGAGGAGGTCCGCGGTCGGCTCGAGCTCGAGCGTCAGTCCGGCGCCCCGCGGGAGCTTCGTCTCGGCCGGCCGGACGGGCCGGAAGTCAGAGACGGCGGCGGCCATGAGGAGCGCATCGAACCTGGTCGTCCCGATCGGATCGCCGATCGCGGCAACCAGTGCGGCGTGAAGCGCCGCGGTCGTCTGGGCCCGGATGACCGTCGCCCGGGCCGGCAGCGGGACGGAGACGCCGGCCGCGATGACGGTGACCCGGGCCCCGCGGTCGAGCGCGGCCTCGGCGATCGCGACGCCCATCCGGCCCGACGAGCGATTCGTGATGGACCGCACGGGGTCGATCGGCTCCGCGGTTCCGCCGGCCGTGACGATGATGTGGCGATCCGTGAGATCCGCCTCGTGGGGCATCGACGCGATCGGCGGGCGGTCGAGCGCGTCGGGAGCGCGGACCGGTCGGCCCGCCACGGCGGCCGCGACCGCATCCACGATGGCCGGGAGAGCCGCCAGCCGTCCCACGCCGGTCTGGCCGGAGGCGAGCGGTCCGGCCTCCGGCTCGACGATCCGGTAGCCGAACCCGTCGCGGAGACGTGCGACGTTCGCCCGCGTCGCGGGGTGGGCGTACATCTCGCCGTCCATCGCCGGTGCGACCACGACGGGCGCGGTCGTCGCGAGACACGTCGCGGTGACCACGTCCCCGGCGAGGCCGCTCGCCATCGCCGCGAGCCAGTGGGCCGTCGCCGGCGCGACGACGATGGCGTCTGCCGTGTCGGCGACGACGATGTGGCCGATCCGCCCGTCCGGCAGCAGCGCGAGGACGTCCTCCTCCACGGGGTGACGGGTGAGTGCCTCGAGGGCGAGCCGGGCGACGAACCGCCCGGCCGACGGAGTGAGGATCGCGACGACCTCCGCGCCCTCGGCCTGGAGCAGGCGGACGAGATCCGGCGTCCGGTAGGCCGCGATCGAGCCGCTCACCCCGAGCGCGATGAGCCGGCCGGCGAGGCGGCCGCCGGTCCCGGAGCGCGGCGGTCCGCTCATCGGAAGCCGAGCTCGAGCGGCTCGCCGCCGGCGACTTCGGCGTGCAGGATGGCAAGGCCCCGTATCGTGAGGTCGGGGTCCACGGCGTCGATGCCCTCGAGCGCCCGGACCCAGGGCGCGGCAGAGAGTCCCCCGGTGAGGATCGCCCGAACGGCCGTCGGGTCGACCCCGGCGCTCGCCGCGAGCTCGACGCGGATCCGGCCGAGGAGTCCGGTCACGAGCGCCTGGTAGCCGAGGACGGCACCCGCCTGCATGGCGGACACGGTGTCGCGGCCGATCGCCCGGGCCGGGGCCTGCAACGGGATCCGCGGGAGCCTCGCCGTCCGGGCGGCGAGGGCGTCGAGGCTGACCTCGAGGCCCGGCGCGATCGCGCCGCCGACGTAGGCTCCATCCATGGCGACTGCGTCGAAGGTCGTCGCGGTCCCGAAGTCGACGACGACCGCCGGGGCCCCGTACAGCCGATGGGCGGCCAGGGCGTTGACGAGCCGATCTGCCCCCACCTCGGCCGGCCGCTCGACCCGGATCGCGAGCGGCACGGTCCCGGCCGAAGCGACGACCGTTCGAAGGCCGTGACGGGCGGCGACGTCCTCGATCCGCTCGGTGAGGGTCGGGACCACCGATGCCAGGGCCACGGCGGTCACGTCGGCGAACGAGGCCGCATCGAGGCGGAGGAGCCCCTCGAGGAGCAGCTCGAGCTCGTCCGGCGTGTCTCCGGCGCGGGTGGCCGCTCGACGGGTCGCGAGGACGGCCCCGTCCCGCACGAGGCCGATCGTCACGTTCGTGTTGCCGACGTCGATCGCGAGGAGCATGGCCCGATGATACGCGGCCGCCGGAGGACCGCCGACGACCCGGAGGCCGCCCGAATGCGCTTCGCCGGGCGGGACCGATGCGGTACCATCCGGCCGTCGAACCCGGCGGGCCGGGAACCGCCGGTCCGACGATCCGAACGCCGCCTCGTCCAGCGTCCCGTCGAGCAGGAGCGTGTCGTGTCGTCCGAGCCGCCCGCGAAGTTCTTCGTCAATCGCGGCGTCGTCTCGAGCCGGACGGACATCCAGCACCTGCTCCGGCCCCTCCTCAGGCAGACAGTCGGCTACCGCTACTTCCGCGGTCGCGACCTCGTCGATCGAGGCACCGGCTGGGTCGAGCGGATCGTCCTCGATCAACCGGACGTCTCGACGTACTTCACCCCCCTCTCGATCTGCCTGAACATCGACTCGTTCGAGCACCTCGAGTTCGAGACGCGACCGGATCAGCTCATCGTGTACACGCTGGTTCAGGGTGACGAGCGGATCGTCATCGAGTTCGTGCCGCTCGCGACGGACCACGATCGCACGCCGTTCGCGCCGCGGCAGCTCGAGCTCGAGGCCGCGGACTTCGTCCAGATGGAACTGCTCGGCCTCGACGCCCACGAGGCGGAGTAGCGGTCCTCGCGCGGGGCCCGGCTGCCCAGCCGGGACGAGGACTGGATCCGGCGCCCCTACGGAGGCGGAGCGCCCGGATCGGGAGACGGGGAGCGCCCGGTCGCGAGGCGACCGGGGGAGGTGACGGTGCGACACGGGTCGGCCCGGCCCGGCGCACCCGGAGAGGAGGAACGCCCGCTGTGGACGCGATCGCGTCGTACTTCAGATTCGATGAGCGCGGCACCAACATCTCGACGGAGGCTCGCGCCGGGGTGACCACGTTCGTGGTCATGGCGTACATCATCTTCCTGAACCCGGCGATCATCGCCAAGCCGCTCGGGCTCGACCCGGTCGCGGTCGCCGCCGCGACCGCCCTCGTCGGCGGGGTCATGACGATCCTCATGGGCGTGGTCGCCAACTACCCGTTCGCCCTCGCCGCCGGCCTCGGCATCAACGCCCTCGTCGCGTTCACGCTGACGGCGCAGGGGCTCGATGCGCGAGGCGCGATGGGCGTCATCGTCCTCGAGGGGATCGCGATCACGATCCTCGTCATCATCGGCCTCCGCGAAGCGATCATGGCGGCCGTCCCGCTCGTCCTCAAGCGCTCGATCGGCGTCGGGATCGGCCTCTTCATCCTCTTCATCGGTTTCGTCAACGGCGGCATGATCGTCGCTCCGCAGGGCGGCGTCCCGCTCGTCGGGATCGCCTTCCCGACGACGACCGGCCAGCTCGTGTTCCTCATCGGACTCGGCATCACGATCGCCCTCTTCGTCATGAAGGTCCGGGCGGCCCTCATCATCAGCATCGCGATCACCACCGTCATCGCCTTGCTCGCCGGGGTGGCGACGGTGCCCTCGTCGTTCACGATCGCCCCCAGCTTTTCCACGATCGGCCAGTTCGACCTCCTCGAGGTGTTCAGCAAGCTCGGCCTTCTCACGGCGGTCCTGACCATCTTCGCGATCATGCTGTCCGACTTCTTCGACACGATGGGGACGGTCACCGGCATCGCCGCCGAGGCGGGCCTGGCCGACAAGGACGGCTCGGTGCCCGGGATCGGCCGCATCCTCCTCGTTGACTCGATCGCGGCCATCGCCGGTGGGGCGGCCGGCATCTCATCCAACACCACGTACATCGAGAGCGCGGCCGGGGTCGCGGAGGGCGGCCGGACGGGCTTCGCGTCGGTCGTCACCGGCGGCCTCTTCATCCTTGCCGTCGTCCTCGCTCCGCTCGCCGGGATCATCCCGAGCCAGGCGACGGCGCCGGCCCTGGTCGTCGTGGGTTACCTCATGTTCACCCTCGTGAAGGACATCCCCGTCGCCGACGCCGAGGAAGGCATCCCGGCCCTCCTCGCGATCATCCTCATGCCCCTCACGTACGACATCACCGTCGGGATCGGGGCCGGGTTCGTCAGCTGGGTCTTCATCAAGTCGGTGAAGGGCAAGTTCGGCGAAGTCCACCCGCTCATGTGGGCTGTCGCGCTCGCCTTCGTCATCTACTTCGCCAGGGACTGGATCCAGACCCTCGTCAAGTAGCGGTCGGGTGGGCGGCCGGGCCGGAGCCCGGCCGCGACGCCCTTTCCTGTACCATCCCCGCGATGTTCGAACGGACCGCGCTGCCTCACGGACCGCGCGTCATCAGCGCCCGCCTCGCGGGTGCCCGATCGGTCTCCATCGCGGCGTACGTCCTCGCCGGTTCGCGTTTCGAGTCCCCGGATGAGGCTGGCGTCGCCCATTTCATGGAGCACATCACCTTCAAGGGCACGGCGGCCTACCCCACGACCCGGGCGATCTCCGAGGCGATCGAGGGCGTCGGCGGATCGTTCAACGCCGCGACGGACCGTGAGACGACGATCTACTGGGTCCGCGTCCCCGGGCGGGAGACGAGCCGGGCGATGGACGTCCTCGGCGAGCTCATCGTCCGACCGACGCTCGCCTCGAAGGAGATCGACGGAGAGCGGCAGGTCATCGTCGAGGAGATCCGCTCGTATCTCGACGACCCGTCCGAGTACTGCCAGATCCTCTTCCAGCAGGCGATGTTCGGGGAGGGGGCGCTCGGCCGGGAGATCTGCGGTGACGAGACGGGGATCCGCTCCCTTCCCGAGGCGACCATCCGCGCTTTCTGGTCCACGATGTATCGACCGGCCAACGTCGTCGTGGCGGTGGCGGGCGACATCGGCCACGACGAGGCCGTCGGGTTCGTCGACCGCTCCTTCGGCTCCGGCAACGGCGTCGTCCCGCCGTATGCGCCGGCTCCCACGCTGCCGGCGGGCGAGCGCTACCTGCTCGGTCATCGCGACGCGAGCCAGGCCCACATCGCCGTCGGCGTCCCCTCACTCCCGCGGGATCATCCGGACAGCTGGACGCTCGGCGTCCTCAACACGGTGCTCGGCGACGGGATGAGCAGCCGGCTCTTCCTGTCGGTGCGGGAGGAGAAGGGGCTCGCCTACGACGTCGGCTCCGGCATCGCGGACTATGCCGACGCGGGTGTGCTCGGCATCTCCGCCGGCGTCGATCCGGATCACCTGGGACCCGCCCTCGAGGCCATCCTCGTGGAGCTCGCCCGGCTGCGCGACGAGTTCGTTCCGCCGGACGAGCTCGCGAAGGCGAAGGCGTACCTCTCCGGCGGTCTCGAGCTGCGGATGGAGGAGACCCGGCATCTCGCGTCATGGGTCGGCGGCCAGGAGGCGCTCCACGAGCGAGTCCTCGATCTCGACCAGGCGCTCGCGGCGGTGGCCGCAGTCACCGCGGATGACATCCAGCGCGTCGCTCGCCAGCTCATCCGCGACGAGGCCCTCCGCCTCGCCGTCGTCGCCCCCGCCCGGCGCGGGACGAAGCTCGATCGCGGTCTGCGGCTGCCGGCATGACGACGGGCGCCGCCATCGCCGACCCCGCTGCTCGATCCACGGACCTCCGTCTGGCGAGCCTCCATCTCCGCGTCGGCGCGTTCCAGCTCGCACGAGCGGAGCTCGAGGCGATGGCCGGCGCAGGCGTCCTGGACGACGACGCGCTCCTCGATCTCGCCGAGGCGCGCTGGCGGACCGGTGACCTTTCCGGCGCCGGGGAGGCGGCCGCGGCCCATCTCGGGAGCGGTCGCGACACGGCCCTCGGGCTCGTCATCGCCGCCGAGGCGCAGTCGGCGCTCGGTCGACCGGGCGAGGCGCGGCGGCTCGCGACCCGTGCCCTCGATCGCGAGGAACTCGATCTCGACGCGATCTTCGCCGGCCTTCCGCGATCCGCCCTCTGGCCGCCCGATCCCCTCGACCCGGTCCGCCTCGCCGGCGTGGAGGCGCCCCGTGTTGCCTCGAGCTCCGTCGCGACCGGCGGCGCCATCGTCATCCCGTCCATGCCGGATGGGACCGCTGAGCTCGAAGCGGCCCAGGCGGACCTCGCCCGAGACGATTGGCCCGCAGCGGCCGTTCGTCTCGCCCTGGTCCTCCGCATCGCCCCCGTGCTCGCCCCGGCGGTCCTCGATGTCGTCCGTCCGCTCGCGGGCGGCTCGTTCGAGATCATCCGCGGCGACGCCTACCGCCTCGTGGGGCGCGAGATCGAGGCCGCACTCGCCTATCGCGCCGCCGCCGACGAGCTCGAGCGGCCGAGCCGTTCGGCGTCGGTCCCCTCCCGCAACCATGGATCGGAGACTTCATGACGGAACGCACGCTCGTCCTCATCAAGCCGGACGGCGTCCAGCGGCTGCTGGTCGGGAGCATCCTCGAGCGCTATGAGCGACGGGGCCTCAAGATCGTCGGGCTCAAGCTCGTCCACGTGGACCGGGCGACCGCGGAGCGCCACTACGCGATCCATCGGGCCCGCCCGTTCTTCGCGAGCCTTGTCGACTTCATCGTCTCGAGTCCGCTCGTCGCGGTCGCCTTCGAGGGCCCGGACGCGATCGCGATCGTCCGCACGATCAACGGGGCCACCCGGCCGAATGAGGCGGCGCCCGGTACGATCCGCGGCGACCTCGCCCTCGAGACCGCCCAGAACCTCGTCCACGCCTCCGATTCGGCGGACAGCGCGGCGACGGAGCTCGCGCTCTGGTTCCGGCCCGAGGAGCTCCTCTCGTACGATCGGGACATCGATCGCTGGGCTCTCGCTCCCGCCGACTGAGCGGGGCCGCCGAGGCCGCCGAAGCGTCCCGGCCGGCGAGGCCGCCGCGCGCCCCTACGGGATCGCGATCGCCGCCTGGCTCGGTGATGCGAACGGCGCGGCCTCCGCGGCGGCCGTGGTCAGGCCGAACCCTCCGGCGGACGCCGCGACGGCGACCGATGCGAGCACGAGCACGAGGCTGGCGAGGATGAGCCCGCGGTTCGCCGCGATCGTCGGCTGGACCGCGCCGAGCGATCGGCCGACCGTGGGCCGCCGCGGCCGGTCGTCGGGAACCGCCGCCGCGGCGGCGGTCGGGTGGCCCAGGCCGACGCTGAGCAGGCGCCCGTAGTAGAGGACCGGCAGGAACACCGCGACGAGCACGATCGTGGCCAGTGGACCGGCGAGGGCGGATCGGATGATCGTCGCGCGGGCGTCGAAGGCGACGAGACCCGGCAGCCCGATCGAGGCGACGGCGATCGCGACGAGGGCGAGGAGCAGGACCGGCGATCGTCGCGCCCATCCGGCGAGGTCGTCGATGCGGCGGGTCCCGAAGCGGGCGCGGATCGCGACGGCCCACGCGGCGAGCGCCGTTCGTGCCACGACGAGCACGACGATCCACGTCCGGGCCGCCGTCCAGACGCCCGGGTCGAGGACGGCGACGGCGAGGAGGACGACGCCGGCGTCCTGCACGGCCGCGTAACCGACGACGTGCTCGAGGTCGTCCTGGATCCACGCCGCGATCGCGCCGAAGACGAGACACGCGAGCCCGATCGCGACGATGACGGTCCGTTCCGCCCCAAGGTCGCCGACGGCCGGGACGAGCGGCACGATCGTTGCGTTCAGCCAGGTCAGCACGACGATCGCCAGGCCGGCCGGGACCCACATCGTGAGGAGCGGCAGCGCCACGTCCGGGGCCGCGTCGGCCACCCGGGCGACCCAGAGGTGGAAGGGGATCGCGCCGAAGCGCATCGCCACGCCCACCGCGACCGCCGCATACGCCAGGCCGAACACGAACGGGTCCTCGGCGAGCAGCGGGATGGGACGACTGAGCCAGCCGGTCGCGAGCATGACGAGCGCCCCGGCGACGGCGATCGCGCGGAGCTCACGGGCCGCCACGCCGATCCCTCGTGCACCCGATCCGGGCCCGAGCGAGACGAGGATGCCCGCGCACCCGGCCACGATCGTCGCCGCGACGGCGGTCGTCGGGTCCGCGACGCTGACGGCGAGACCGGTCGCACCGAGACCGATGAGAAGCGCGCCAGGCAGATCGCGGGGCAACCCTGTGCCGAGGGCGATGATCGTCACGAGCGTCCCGCTGCCCGCGCCGAGGGCGAGGAACAGCCGTCCGTAGGCCGAGCCCACGAGCGTCCCGCCGCCGACGGTCAGCGCATCCGTGCCGATGGCGAGCGCGGCCAGGGTCGCGCCGCCGAGCGCGAGCAGGCCGACCGCTGTCGAGATCGGCGGCCAGCGCCGGAGGAGCAGGGTCGCCGTCGCGCCGCCGAACGTCACGGCGAGGAATGGCAGGACGTTCATCGCGGAGCGCTCGCCGCTCGGGGCGGTCGCACGTCGTCGAGGACTTCCGTGTCGGCGACACCCGCCGCGGCCGCGCTCCAGAGCAGGAACGTGAGGCCGCCGCAGAAGGCGACGACGAGGGTGCCGAAGACGAGCTCCGCGAACGGCGCGGGCGTGCCACCGAGGCCCACGCCGACGAGTGCGACGCCGACGATGAGGAGCAGCCCGCCGGCGCCGAGGCGGAACAGGTCCCGGCCGAAGACGATCGGGCCCACGGACAGCGCGACAAGCGCGAATCCGGCGCCCTGCGCCTCGGCCGGACCGAGGGCGGCCGCGCCGAGGCCGGCCGTCCCGAAACCGATGACGAAGGCGGCCGCCGCGATCAGGGCGTCCACCGGCCAGCCGAGGAGCGATCCGCGGGTGGTCCGAGCCGCGTCCCGGACGACGATCCACGGCAGATACGTGGCGAGGGCGGCAGCCACGAGGCGGGCGCCGAGGGCGAGTGGCGCGGGCAGCGGATCGGCGAGGAACGGCGCCGCGAGGAGGGTGACGGCGAGGCCGGCCAGGGCGTATCGGGTCTCGCTCGCGGCGATGCACGTCACGGCACCTCCCGCCACGACCAGCGCGACGAGGACGAGCGCGGGATTCACGGCGCCGGGGAGGCGAGCTCCGGATGACCGGGGTTCTGCAGGATGCCGAAGGTGGCGAATGGCCAGTAGCGGAGCCACGCGCGGCCGATCACCGCGCTGACCGGGACCGCGCCGAAGACGCGCGAATCCGCCGAACGCTCGCGGTGATCGCCCATGACGAAGAGCTCACCGGGAGGCACGACCCAGCTGGATTGACCGCCCGACGGCGTCGTTGGCTGAGGCGGCTGCCCGGGGTCTGCGTAGAGGTACGGCTCCACGAGCCTGATGCCGTTGACGTACACGAAGCCGTCGTTCCTGATCTGGATGGAGTCGCCGCCGATCCCGATCACGCGCTTGATGTACGGCGTCCCGCCCTGTTGCTGGATCCAGGCCGGCGGGGGATTGAAGACGACGATGTCGCCCCGGTTGTACGAGCCGAAGCGGGGGGTGAGCTTGTCCACGAGCACGTACTGGTCGGGCTCGAGGGTGTGCTCCATCGACTGCTGCTGGACCTTGAATGGCTGGGCGATGAAGTTCTGGATGATGAGGAAGATGACGAGGGTCAGGACGAGCGTCTCGACGACTTCGAAGAGACAGCCCAGGGGGCGACGGCTCACAAGGTCGGCAGTATAGGGGCGGGGGGTGATCCGCGCCGCCGATCCCCGCCCGCCCGGTTTGACCCGTCCGAACGGGCCGCGCTACACTCCGCCGCGACTGAAAGGTTGCGCTTCGGCTGCGACCCGCCCCCCAGCGCGCCCATCGTTCCCCAGGCTGCGGAGGCGACGTGCCGCGCGCTGGACGCGATCCCGAGATGAGGAGTCGAACCCCCCGATGGATCCGAGTGCGCTCCAACTGATCATCCCGATCGCCGGGATCGCCGCCGTGCTCTTCGCCCTCTACCTGGCCCGCGACGTCCTGTCCCGCGACACGGGGACCCAGGCCATGCGCGACGTGGCCGACACGATCTTCGAGGGTGCGGTCGCCTTCATCCGCCGGCAGTACACGACGATCGGTGTCCTCGCCCTCGGTGGCGCGGTCGTCATCGCGATCGTCATCGGCCTCGTCGAGGGCAAGAACGTCGCCGATACCTCCATCTACGGGTTCGACCTCGGCATCCGCACAGGGGTCGCCTTCCTCGTCGGCGCGGCGTGCTCGATGGCGTCCGGGATCATCGGCATGTACATCAGCGTCCGCTCGAACGTCCGGACCGCAGCGGCCGCCCGACGGAGCCTCGTCGAGGCCGTCCAGGTCGCGATGCGCGGCGGCGCGGTGTCGGGCTTCCTCGTCGTCGCCCTCTCCCTCCTCGGCGTGTGGGGCATCTTCGCCGCGTACGGTGGCTTCGACCATCCGGCGCAGGCGCCGTTCCTCATCGTCGGCTTCGGCTTCGGCGCCTCGTTCGTCGCCCTCTTCGCCCAGCTCGGCGGCGGGATCTACACGAAGGCGGCGGACGTCGGATCGGATCTCGTCGGCAAGATCGAGGCCGGTATCCCGGAGGACGACCCGCGCAACGCCGCCGTCATCGCGGACCTCGTCGGCGACAACGTCGGCGACTGCGCCGGCCGCGGCGCGGACCTGTTCGAGTCGACCGCAGCCGAGAACATCGGGGCGATGATCCTCGGCGTCGCGGTCTACGGCATCGCGCAGGCGGCCGGCTGGCCGAACCCACAGGCGTGGATCTTCTTCCCGCTCGTCGTGCGGGCCTTCGGCCTGCTCGCCACGATCGTCGCGATGTTCTTCGTCCGCGGTCGCGAGGACGAGGATCCGATGAACATCCTCAACCGCGGCTACTGGGCCACCACCCTGCTCTCCGTCGTGGCCCTCGCCTTCGTCACCAACGTCATGATGCAGACCGGCGGCCAGGACCTCGGCGCGAACGGCATCCCGAGCTGGGTCTGGTTCTTCCTCTGCGGCGTCGTCGGGCTCGCCACGAGCGTCGCCTTCGTCTACATCACGCAGTTCTATACCGCCGGCGGCTATCGCCCGGTGCGCGAGATCGCGGAGGCGAGCAAGACCGGACCGGCGACGAACATCATCAGCGGCGTCGCGGTCGGCTTCGAGACGACGCTCGTGACGGCGCTCACGATCGGCATCGCCCTCATCGCGAGCCACTTCCTCGGCTCGCAGGCCGGCCTGGTCAACGCCCAGACAGGCGTCAACGTCGGCGGCATCTTCGGGACCGCGGTGGCGACGATGGGGATGCTCATGACCACCGCCTACATCCTCGCCATGGACACCTTCGGGCCGATCACGGACAACGCCGGCGGCATCGCCGAGTTCAGCCACGCGGAGGCGGGAGCCCGCGAGATCACCGACCGGCTCGACGCGGTCGGGAACACGACGAAGGCCCTCACGAAGGGCTACGCCATCGCATCGGCCTCGCTCGCCGCATTCCTCCTCTTCAGCGCCTACATCGACAAGGTGAACCTCATCCTCCAGCGCCAGATCGACGCCGGGACCCGGACGGCCGCCCAGGGCCTCCTCACGTCGGTCAACCTCGCGGACGTCAGCGTCTTCGTCGCCGCGCTCATGGGGGCGATGCTCGTCTACTTCTTCAGCTCGCTCGCCATCCGGGCGGTGGGCACCACCGCCCAGGCGATCATCGTCGAGGTCCGGCGGCAGTTCCGGGAGATGCCCGGGATCATGGACTACACCCAGCGCCCGGACTATGCCCGGGTCGTTGACATCACGACCCGCGCCGCGCTGCGCGAGATGATCGCGCCCGGTGTCGTGGCCGTCGCCACGCCGATCCTCGTCGGGCTCCTCCTCGGCTACGAGGCGGTCGCCGGGCTCCTCATGGTCGGCACGATCGCCGGCGTCCTCCTCGCGACGGTCCTCAACAACGGCGGTGGCGCCTGGGACAACGCCAAGAAGTACATTGAGTCCGGGCATCTGAAGGACGACCAGGGCAACGTGCTCGGGAAGAAGACGGTCGCGCACGCGGCGGCGGTCGTCGGCGACACGGTCGGCGACCCGTTCAAGGACACGGCCGGCCCGTCGCTCCATGTCCTCGTCAAGCTCCTCGCGACGATCACCCTCGTCCTCGCGCCGCTCTTCATCCGCTGACCCGCCGGCCGGTCGGCGCGCCGACCGCCGGTCCATCGCGCCCCCACGGAGGATGCCCCGCTGGAGAGCCTCCTCCACGCTGCGATCCTCGGCCTCGTCCAGGGACTCACCGAGTTCCTGCCCATCTCGTCGTCCGCCCACCTCATCCTCATCCCGCGCTTCCTCGGCTGGAACGATCCGTTCGTCGACACGGCGGCGTTCGACGTCATGCTTCACCTCGGGACGCTCGTCGCGCTCCTCGTCTACTTCCGCGCCGATCTGGTGGGCCTCCTCATCGCCTGGCTCGCCTCGCTCCGCGATCGCCGGATCGGCGACGATCCGCAGCGGCGGCTCGCTTGGCTCCTTGTCATGTCCGTCGTCCCGGCGGCGATCCTCGGGGCGGTCTTCGAGGGCACGTTCGACACGGCGTTCCGGTCGACGCCGGGCTGGATCGGCGTCTTCGTCCTCGTCGGCGCCGCACTGCTCTGGCTCGGGGAACGATGGGGCCGCCGTGAGCGCGACCTCGCCCGGATGACGACCCGCGATGCGGCGACGATCGGCGTCGCCCAGGCGATCGCCCTGTTCCCGGGGATCAGCCGCTCCGGCATCACGATCGCCGCCGGTCTCTTCCTCGGGCTGCAGCGGGAGGCGGCCGCCCGATTCAGCTTCCTCATGGCCGTCCCCGTCATCGCCGGTGCCGCCGCCTGGAAGGCGCGGACCTTCGTCAACCCGGGAGTGCTCGGCGGCGCGCAGATCGGTCCGCTCGCGGTCGGCGTCGCCACCGCCGCGATCTTCGGCTTCATCGCGATCGCGTTCCTCCTCGGCTACCTGCGGCGGAACGGGACTGGCCTCTTCGTCGCCTATCGGGTGGTGCTCGCCGCGCTCATCTTCGTTCTCGTTCTTTCGCAGTAGGGATCGGATCGCGGATGGAGGTCATGAAGCAGCTCCGGCAGCGGGCGATCCGCGACCTCGTCGAGCAACGGACGCTCCGGACCCAGCAGGAACTCGCGACGGCACTCCGGGAGCGCGGCTTCCGGGCGACCCAGGCCACGATCAGCCGGGACGTGGCTGAGCTCGGCCTCGTCAAGGTCGCGCACGAGGGGGCACAGGTCTACGCGATCCCGCGCCGGCTCATCGACGCCGAGGTGACCGGGGAGGATCGGCTGCGGGTCCTCCTCGGCGATCTCCCGATCGAGCTCCGCGAGTCGGGTCTCCTCCTCGTGGTCCGGACGCTGCCGGGCTCGGCGCACGCCATTGCGGCGGCCCTCGATCGGGCCCACTGGCCGGAAGTGGCGGGCTCCATCGCGGGCGACGACACGGTGTTCGTCGCCTGTGCGGACCGCGGCTCGCTCCAGCGAGTGCGGCAGCGGCTCGCCCGCCTCGCGACCGCGTGACCGTCGCGTTTGACCGTCGCGTTAGATCCGACAACACGCACGAGTACGAACCTTGACGCTGGCGCTCAGTCGGCCTACCGTCCGCTCAGCTCGGAGAGTTCATCTCCGGCCGCATCCCTGAGCCCGACGTGGACCTCAAGATCAGCAAGGACGTCGACATGCGGCGTGGAAGGCCGCGGGAAGGCCGCGGGAGGTGCCGGCCGGCTCCACGGCCGCCTCGAATCGCGGGCCCTCCGGCCGCCGTGAATCGCGGGCCCTCCGGCCGCCGTGAATCGCGGGCCCTCCGG
>JADEYI010001524.1_pt1 | contig 16802 bp, 29 predicted proteins | sample 8542331 | NCBI WGS metagenome assembly JADEYI01 (sample SAMN16510988, study PRJNA670497) | mine drainage metagenome | isolation source: biofilm near Copperflume 1 | place: Germany: Marsberg coppermine Kilianstollen | collected 2018-02 | reverse complement strand
GACCTTGGTGGCGGCGCGCAGCCTGTCGACCTTCAATTGTGCAACAGATTCTGCTAGAAACGGCCGATGCAGTACTGTAAAAGTGAACCTAAGCGGACCTTGGTGGCGGCGCGCAGCCTGTCGACCTTCAATTGTGCAACAGATTCTGCTGGAGACGGCCAATACAGTACTGAGTCAAGGACTTCGCTGTATGACAGCAGGTTGGTGTCTGGGGCGCCCAGCCTTGCAGCTGCTACTCAAAAGCCACCCATGAAGGTCCGTACACAAAAGTAAAGCTGAGCTGACCTTGGTCGCGGCGCGCAGGCTGTCGAGGCGGGCAACGAGGTCATCGGCTTTGGCACGCTGCGCTGCGGCCTCCATGCGCGCCTTAGATATGCTTGTCTCCAGGGAAGACAGCGCCTTCTCGGCAGATGACAACGCCGCTCCAGACCGCTCGGCCATCTGCCGCGCCTCGGCCAACGCCTGAACAAGACAACTCGTTGAAACAATTCCTCGGGGTCTCTTCCCCCCGGTATTTGCACAACATGGGCCATTTTGCAGAAGAGCCAGAACAAGAGAAACTTCTCTGACACGGTGTCTGATTGCCCTGCAAGATGCTGTGTGCAAGGACGTAGCCGGGGTAGTGCACCATCTGGCTTATATGTGTCACCAGCCTGTCCCAGCAAGGTGACTCATGCATTATATGACAGAGATGTGATCTGATGGCCAAGGGATCACCTTCAGGCTGGCTTCCTCCTGCTTCTCGGCGGCGGCCAGCTCGGCGGCAGCCGCTGCGGTCTCAACCGGCCGTGGTGCCCCGCTGCCGAGGCGCATGCGGCCGCCTCGCGCCTTGCCGCCGCCGCCCGTCATTGTGCCGCTGTCATTGATTATCTCGCCCTGTGAAACATATTGCATTGTGAAACTTGTCTACAGGGCTGCAAAGCAGAGCGGCGGCGCAGCAGAAGTGTTGCATTGGCACAAAAACAACGCATCACAACGCTGGACCGCCACTGTCTGAGAAAAGACCCACAACCAGCAGATTTAGCCCGCAATGCGCGACATCAGGTCTTCCGTTTGCTTGCTGCTCTGCGCCAAAATGGAGACATCGAGGCATCGCGCCGTTGGTGAAATGCGAGCTTGGGAACAAGGCAGACCTGGACAGTAACGACGCGCGCCCAGCGCTTGTCGCGGCCGTAGGCGATGCGCGACGCCTGCTCCAGGTCAGCAGCGACCACAGTGTCCCCGAGCGCATAGAAGAACGCCGGCCGCAGCGCCGCCTCGCTGCACTTGACCAAGTCGAACAGCCGCTGCACGCCTGCGCAGACAGGGCCCAGGATATCAGTGACATGAGGGTCAGGTGATTGCCAGCGTAGCAGACTGGCGCGCCTAGTCAGGCGCCCTGCTCTGGAGATCTGGTCAAGCCCACGTCATCAGCGCCCCCATCTTGTCCTTTCATGGGCATGGCCGGGCTCAGCTCGGATGTGTTGTTTGCATGCTGCGCAGTGCTTTCGTTTCAGAGCCCTGCATCGCTGCTCGGGGATGGCAGGTGCATTGCAAGCGTGTATACTCTGCATAATAAGGCAGACTGCGGCTCTTGCAGAGGGCCCGAAACAAGACAGCCTGGTCATGTCGATGACAGAACACAAGTCCAAGGCATTTGACACACGGACAGGGATCGGCGGAATGTCAGCCCGGGCAGCGGCCGATCTGGCCTCTGCTCGTTCAGCAAATGCATGCTTGACTTCATATCAGGTGTCGAACGTCATTGCCGCCAATACCTGGTCTGTAAAACACCAAATATATGATGAAGGGAGCGCACCTTCTGGGGGCGAGGCACTCTGCGCGCATTTGGCGGCCAGGTGGGCCTGCTTGTCCAGGATGAGGAAGGTTGCCACGCCCAGCTTCCTGCTGCGAAGAAGTTCCACGCACGCCTGCGCGCAGCACTTTCATTTCATTCGAAGCTTATTTACCGAAATTGACTGTAATCTTTCGTTCTTATAGTATCCTGGGCTTGCAAATGGCAACCTTCGACTTTCCTGGTCCCCACGAGCAAGGGGGAAAGCAGCTGGCAACTCAGCTGCCGGTCAACCCCAAAACAGCAGACACTAATTTGAAATCAGAAGAGAATAAGAATATCCTGCCAGTGCCATATGCTGCCCAGATTGAAGGGCTTCCCATGCACAAAAGTAGTGTACATGTTAGAATCCAATACTGAGCATGTGTAAAATTTCTTGCCTGCGCGCTGGCGGTGTCGTCCACAACCACATAATCCAGCGCAGGCGCGGCCGTCGACACCGCGACGTCAAATTTGGCGTCGATTGCGCCCAGGTCACCTGCGCACACATGCCAGCACCATGCATGCAGGGGCCTTGTAATGAGCAAAGCTCACATTCTATCTCTTGAGTGATCAGCGCCAAAAGATGGATCAGCGTGCAGCTGTCAGCTACCCAAGAGACAGCCAGCGGCAAAGGGCACATGCTTTAAACAGTGACAGATAATTTTACGGTGAGCTGGTCAAAGCTCAGAAAGTCAACATGCCAACATCGTTAGATAATAAATAATCTATGACCCAATGAAGCATCCTGAGGGCCCTATCTTGAGGGCAGCAAATTTTAGGGCAAGCAAGCAACGCTGAGAGCAGATCAGACGCGCACCGAGGCGACCGCGGATGCCAGGGATGTCCTTGCGCGCGGTCATGAGCGCCTGAATGACGGCGCTCTGGCTGCTCTGCGCGCTGCGCTCCGCTCTGCGCTGCGCCACCGTGCCGCGCACCTGGCAGCAAAAACGGGAGATTGAATGCTGCTCTTCACTGAAGTTGCAGAGACGTAAGACAGAGATCCTTGTGTGGACCCAGCATGGGTACGAACAGGGCCAAAACGGCTGAGCAGGTGAGATCACTTCAAGAGCTAGCTCCCAACCTGAAAGGGGCGACCTGACGCAATCACTAATGCCAGGTCGGGCAGGGGAACAACTCAGGCACATGGTAAATGAGGCGACAAGCCAAAACAGGCAGCGGGCGCCACATCAGCAGTGGACCACGCAACAAGCCAAAGCAGGCACCTCGCGCAGGGTTCCCTGCAGCCGCTCCGCCTCAGCCGTGGCGGCTGCCGCTTCTTTCCGCGCCGCCTCGGCCTCCCGCCTGCGACATTTGGTGCATCTGTGCTCAGAGTATTGATCTCCATGGCTTGCAGCAACCATGATTGAGGCTAAAATGCCACAGGCAAGCACTGCCCACATGTCGCTCAAAGTGACGTTCTCGCAGAATTGCAGATCTCCTTGGATTATGCATTCGATATGCCCAAGCTGGCGAGGGCCGGATTACCACTGAGCATCATCCCCCCGGTTGATTGGGTCTAGCTTGGATCTGGCGAGTCCAAGAAGGGGTACACTTTATTGCAGCCTTTATCTGCAGCTTGCCGGCACAGACCTTGCCTCTGGCATGAAAAAGCATGTGATGTTAATAATGCAAATGCTTTGTTCTATAATGCGTGTGCATGCGTACCTGTGCTTGCCCACGGCCTCGTCCATGCGCTTGATATCTGCCTCCTTTGCATCGGCTGCAGCAGTGGCCGCCTTCAGCCCATCCTCAGCATCCTGCACATGCGTCAGAGCCTCAGAAGTTTGACAGCAATCCTCCAGCCAAATTGAGTGCTTCCAGCATCATCCACCATCTCACATGATAGTGAGATGTGTAAGATCTACCATTGAGATATGGTACACTTTATCGTCCTTGCAGCTGCTTGTCAGAGGGCATCAAGCAGCGGCCGTGAGAGCGGCATGCATGGCACAAATTTCAGTGTGGTTCAATGCTACCCGCTTCAAATCTATCCATGACTATGTGTCACAACTGCAGAACTCTACAGGAATGAGCAGAATTTACGCTTGCAATAATAAGGCGATTGTCAGAGTAATCAGGAGGCCAGCATGCATTTTGCGAGCTGATATGAACAACATTCTGGCTATTGTTGGGCAGGCAACGTTTGCGCCCGAGTTTCTGGGATCTCAGAAAATGAAAAATTGCGCTTGCCTTGAGGCGCTTCTTCGCATCGCCCTGTTTCTTGAGCAGCAGATCGCCTCAGCAGTTGCTCTTTTAGGCGGACGTCACAAAAGCATGAATGGCAGCCATTCCCTCTATCTCGACGCTACCCACCTATTATCTTAGGCTGCAATACAGAGAGGATGCTTGCCTTGAGGCGTTTCTGCGCGTCGCCTTGTTTTTTTAGCAGCAGGTCGCGCTCTGCAGTTGCGACACTTACGCGACCGTTGACCTCGGCAGCTTGTGCTTCCCAGGGGGCCTGCTGCGTCCTGATCTGGCTCGCCTCGGTTCGCAACCCCTCCACTTCTCCTTTGATCCCCTCGCACATCCTCGCCAGCTCCTGGTTAGGCAGGTCACAACAGTGATGCATGGAATTGAAGCTGGTGGCAAATGGGAGCAGCCGAATATGAGCACCAAATGTGCGCGTCCGCATGAATGCACCCTCTTCCTTGCTGCGTCTGAAAGGCACGAGCATCTCCATTCCACAGATTGGCAAATAGGCGTTTGCCTTTGATGAAAGTCCTGCCGAACATTCCCAAACAATTCCTATCGGATGTAGGAAAATCGCCTGGCGCTCTGATCTTGCAGATCATGATTAGCATGCAAGACACAGTTGCCTGCAAAATACCAGAATTGCAGTATGATTGTGGGAAGACCATTTAGTGGTGATGTCATGTAGCAGCTTTGGAATGTGGCATTTGCTTGCCTTGGCTCTTTTTGGTTCTGTTCAAGCTTGTGGTGTGATAAGTTGATGTGTATAAAATCCTTGCAGCTGTACCCTACCTCTTCCTCCTTCTGCAGCTGCTTGGTCAGCTCCACGGCCTTGGCTGCCAGCTTTGGCGCCTGCTGCTCCAGAGAGGCAGCCTCCTCCGTCAGCACCTGCGGGAGAAGCAGAAAATCTATCACATGTGAGTGTAAGGCACCATGCATTGCAAGCAAAAGCAGATTTTCAAGTTTGACTCTGGTCTGGGCCTCTGTAAATGCACCGGGGCTGGCCTGACACACTATGACGGGCTGACTCCCTTATTTCTATTATTGTGGCATATATTCTGCAGCCCCAAGGACTAGGCATGTTAAGCAAGGCCTGTCTTGTTCCCTTCCTTCGTACAGGTTTTTAGTTCCTTCCCAGCCTGTCGAAGGCATTAGCAATGGCACAGAAACCTCTGGCCTCCCTGCGGGACTGCATGCAACTCACACAGAATACCTTCACCATCAAATCACAGGAGGTGAACAGCTCGCGCCTGGGCTTTGGCAGCACCTATACTTAACTCACATTGACCACGATCTAAGCAAAATTTCACCTCCGAACAATATGTCCCATGCCATGGACGCCTGTGGATCAAACAAGGGAAGTCCCCACACCCCAGGGATGCATGCACCACTTACAGCAAATGCTAGGCGCCACTGCCAAAATACAAAGGGCTCTCACACAATATGTGGGGCCGCCACTTCTGTGTGGCAAAACTGCTTTGTACACATTTTTGGGGGTGAACAGCTCGCGCCTGGGCCTTGGCAGAGTCCTTGGAGCGTTTGTCGGCCAGCTTCTTCTGCTTGGCCTGCAGGTGCTTGATGTCCTCCCGCAGCTTCACGTCCTTGCGCTCATACTCCTTAAAACGCTCGTTCGCAGCGTCCAGCTCCTTCTGCATCTTCCCGTGCTCCTTCTTCTCCGCCTCAAATCTGCACATCAATCTGAGGCTGACTGTTCTGCTCCAAAGCAAGTGGAGGGAAATATGCTGAGGAGATTTTGCCCTTTGCCACCCTGCCAGCTGTAGAGCATCCTCTTTGCGTACAGACACCTTTCCCACCCATGCATGCATGCTAAATATACCAAATTGCTCCTTGGAACATCTGCATGGTTGGACATTAATGGCCTTGTTGCACCAGGTTGCTTGCAGAATGAAACGCGCAAGGGGAGCCAGCCTTGCTTCTCTGTCTTGAGGGTGCTGCGTCAGGTGTAATTTGAACCAACACAAGCCACTGATGCGTGCACAGCACCCATTGAGACAGGCTCATGTGCTCGCAGAATGCATTGGGTCCCTGGGAGGCGCACTTACTTGCTCTCGGCGTCCTTGAGGTCCTGGCCATAGGTTTGGAACTTGTCCTGCTCGTGCTTTAGCTTGGCCTCCAGCTCCACCAGATTGCTGGCAATCTTGTCAATGTTCCTCTGCGGCAGCACACCACTTCGCAATTTTCAACCCAGCACCACCGTCTGCCCGGTCCACCTCGGAATGCAAGTGGCTGAATTTCCTGCTTGTGCTCTATGTCCTGAACCCAGGAGCACCCTCAACAAGGCGCAGTGTGCGAGAGCTCAATCCTTGGTAATATCACAAGGATGCACTGATCTTCAGGGCATGTGAAAGCATGCCAGTGACTGGCAAAGACCGATCAAGACTCATGTCAGTGCATCCACCCGCCCATCTGCAGACAGCATGTAGGGGCAGATTTGTGCGCGCCTGGCCGTCGCGGACGAAGATCTGGAAGATGGTGGACTGCGTCGCGGTGCACTCGCGCTCCTTGGCAAGGTATGCCTCTGCGACGGCTTTGGCGCCGTCCAAGCCGTCCCGCTCTTTCTCGGCCGCCTTCACCCGGTTCACCACGCTCTGGCGCGCCTCGCTCAGCTCCTCCAGCCTGAAGGCGCGAGACCATTTCTCATACCTTAGTAACATTAGTAAGCATTCATACTACCAGATCAGCCGGTTCACCACGCTCTGCCGAGCCTCGCTCAGCTCCTCCAGCCTGATCAGGTACGCAATCTTTCACTGTCAAAGCAACCGGCCTTGCTTGCAATATGCTGTGGATACCTCCAGTAGCACACGGTGAGACATTCAATGACAGAGGCGCATGTGAAATATTTCGATTGCACATATCAAGAAACCGTAGGAGAATCGAAAGAAGGCAAACTTGCCACTCCGCCTTTACTGCTGTCAGTGTGGGGAATGTCATGTAACATGATTGCCAGTTGCCAGGCAACACCTTGCCGCCTGGATAGACATCTTTGGTGAATTTGGGCAGATGGGAATGGGGATGGTCGGGCGGCACCTTTTGGCGCCCTCCTCCAGCTGGGGCTTGTACTTGTCGGTCCCAATGATGTCCTCCAGGTACTCCAGCAGGCCTGTGTCGTGGGGGCCCTGAGCCACCGGCTTCATCATACTGATCTGCTCCACCTCCCCCTGTAAATACAACAAGACACCCCAGATTCAGCACCAAATGATTTCCTCAGTAATCCCAGAATACCTCGTGCAAGATTCCTGTCGCTGTATTCGCCTGCTGACACATGACGACGACTGCAGGAGTACGAGCTCGGCTGCCACACACTGCCTTGTACTCCAGATTCAGTGCCAGAAAACTCCCCAGTGTCAGGCTGCCACAGAATGCCTTGTACTCCCAGAGTAGACTGAAAGGCTCCTGTATCAGGCTGCTGCGCATTGGTTAGCCCTTGACACATCAGTGTGCGCCCACATGAAGGAGCGCTGCATCATGCATGATGCTGACTTTGACTGCCTGGCTGTGCGCATGGTGCAGCACCAGTCAAGTTCTGCATTTGTCAGCGTCAGGTGTCTGGCCGATGATGTGCAGCTGTCTGCTGGGAGACCGCAGCTGGCAACAACGGCTCCCTGGATTGAGCAGCAGATGCTCACCCTGATCCAGAAATGAGGAGGTTTCTGTACACCAGTTCTGTACATTACAGCATGCATGTGACAAAGGACAATGGTGCCCCTTTGCCCGAGCCCTTTGTCTGTCTGTCCCCTGCATGCCATACTATAGAATGCCCCACTTAGAGGTCATCTGCGGCCTTAGGTCCAGAGAAATATACATTACACAGAGTATTATATCACACATCTGCCAGAACTTGGCACAAGGGAATGGCAGGAGAGTGACAGGGGTGGATGACCTGCAGGATGAGGAAGCGGTTGTTGTCCAGGTCGATGCCCTTCCCCTTGAGCATGTCGGTGACCTCCCCGAAGCTGCTCTTGCGGCCGTCCACGTAGTAATTGCTGCTGTTGTTGCGCATCGCTGTGCGCGAGACCACAAAGCCCGTGCCTGGTACCACCTCGAACGCCTCGTCATCCTGCAGAAGAGCAAATTGAATTTTGAGTTTAAACTGGTGAGCATCCAGGGGTGAGTGTTATGCTGATTCTGATCTGCACGCCAAGAGAACACTCTTGTGCATGTCAGCGTCTGCCTTCGGCTCACTCTTATAATCATGCATTGCATATCTCTGTCGTCCTTTGCTGCTTCTCTACATCTGCATGACACTGCCTGAGAAGGAGGGCATGAAACATCGCTGAAGCATCAAGCAGAAAGAACCTTCAGGAATGCAAGATGTTGTAGGCTTGACAAAAGTGAGGATTCCAGGGTAGTTGAGAGTGCTCAAACGCACCAGATCGATGATCTCCTGGAAGTAGACTGAGACCTTGGCCGAGTCCAGGTGCTTGTGGTTTGTGGAGTTGTGTATGAGCTCCGAGACTTTGCTGAGTCGCAACTGTTGTGCACGACACATAGAACATGTTTAATTGCTTCTACATCCATCGCTGCTCGCTCCCTGCTGGGAGGTTGGTATAGTGACGGGAAGGAAGCATAGGAGGAGGAAAGCAGGATGCACACCTGCTTCGCCTTTTTTCCAAACACGAAAAGCATTGCGTCGATGACGTTTGATTTGCCGCTCCCGTTGGGGCCGACCACCGAGGAAAAGCACTGCAACATCCAAATTTTACAGTCACACACAAAAGCTGCCGCTGTGTGATATTCTGGAAAATGATCGTCAAGACACAATCTGTGTAAAGCCAAAGCAATGAAGGTAGTAGAAATATGACAGCGTTTGTTTGGTGGATGGATGCACGATGCCACGACGTTGTTAAGGAAGTACCTTATGGAAAGGTCCTACACGTTGTTCCCCGGCATAGGACTTGAAATTTTCCAGCACCATCTCTGTAATGATAAGTCGCCTGGGCCTAGCCCCAGTGGCTTCGCCTTCTACCTCCATCTTGTTGTATTCTTTGCTGGTTATGCTCTACTCGGCTTATAATCAAGATTGTGATAGATTGCTCCTGGCACTCCGACCTGGCTAGTTAATTAATGCCTCCATTGACGGATGCGGCATGACAAGCTTTGTCAGCAAGAGTTCCAACAATCTCAAGTACATTCAAACCTTCTTGGGGCCATTTGAGGGCGTGATGGTGCTCATATCGCCACCTACAGCGACAAGTGTTTGTCAAGGAAACTAAGTGCTGCTTGGTTTTGATTTGTCAACATTGAGCACGACATCCTGAAAAACTTCAATATCATTGTCGCGAAATCGCACGTGCCTAAAGCATTGACACGTGCCCGCTAGCCGCGTTTACCGAGCCTGGTTTGACTCCTTACTAATCCCATAGCTTTTGCTGTCCCTGTGCTGAGAGATGAGCATCCGAAGCTGGCTGTTTGCAATTTCAAACTCAATGAAAGTGAACACTTATTATACCCTGGGAACGATCGGTGCTTGTAAAATCGGCAACGGAGCGTTTGGCTGCCAGCTCGGCTGCCGGGTGCAGGCCGGTGTTGTCTAGGGTCTATTTGAGTGAGTTCTTGACATCCATACGGCACGATCGCAATCCCTGCTGCATAATGTCAGGTATGGTTGTTTCTAGCTCCTTCCAAAGCAGCAGAGAGGGCCGCGCTGTGTCACCACTGCCCTTCAAGTTCGATTCTTGGCCTGAGAGGCGCAGTAATGCTTGCTGCAGGAGATTGAAATCTCTTCATCAAAACAGAGGTGCTGCAAAGAATTCACAACATCTTTTGTATTTGGTGAGCACGGGCGCGAGGCAGAAAGGAAAATCTCGGCACACGCCAAAAACCCCCAAGTACCTACATCGGGGCGATTGCGTCAGGCCTGCCTTTCAGGATATTCCTGCAGCCCGATGCCCCTCTTCAGATTTGACAAGAAGTAATACCAGCAAAGAGAAGGGGGAGTGAAGTTCGCACGGAAGCTGATGGAACGACCCCAAGAGTTCCACACTCAGATGTGGCCCCAGCCAGAGGACCTTCCCAGCACAAGCGAGAGCCAGCCACCTCTATGCCGATCCTACACTTCGACAGCCGCCATATACTGCGAATTTGGGCACGAGGACCGCCTGGCATTTTCCAGTGGCAGGAGGCAGCTGCGCTGGTGGCACAACTTCAACCAGATGTTGGAGATTGTTCTGGGTCGTTATGGCGCTGTTTCGGCCGAGAGGAGCGAAGTGGGCGTCTGTGGGGTACTGGGTGTGAGCAGCGCTGATCAGGAGACAGACCCCTGGCGAGAGCTCAAGGCAGTGCAGTGTGCCCTGGACCTCCTGGATGCAATCCAAGAGGTGCGGCTGCTGCCCGATGCATTCTATGTAAAATCACACTACACAGTGATGCATGCATCTATACTGTGGCCTGCCTGGTGGCAGAATCCTGCCTGGTGGCAGAATCCTGACACACACATAGTGAAGGTGTCCGCAACCCTGGTTGATTCGGAGTGGGAATTTGCAGACCTGGTATGTCATGATCTTTAGCCTGCCGTGATGAAGGGTTGTGCATGCAGATGCAACTACCAGGCGGGGGCACAATGCCGGCGCGCATAGGCGTGCATATGGGGGCAGCAGCTGATGGGCTGGTGGGCTCTGCAAACACACTACAGTACAGGTGAGATTACAATCGCCAATGAAAGTGGCATGCTACCCAAAACAGGAAAACCCCTTGCTCGCACCATATGCACGGGCAGATCTGTACAACAAGCGACACAAGACATGCATGCCATGTCTTGGCATGGCTGGCCTGATTTGCATGACAAATATGGATTCTGCATCAGTGTGTCCGGCGTCCCAGCTGTGCTCAATTACGATAAGTGAACGCCCTAAAAGTTCTCTCTCTTCTGATTGATCAATATACGGCTTGCTTTTGTGAAACAGATTGGCGGGGCCGGCGCTGTCAGTGGCGCGCTCACTGGCGAGGGCAGCACCCTGGGACGGAGTCCTGGCCTCAGCTGAAGTGGTCACGAGGCAAATGGAGCTGAAGTCACTGTGGCGACCTGCACAGCCGCTGACCCTGAGCAGGGGCGCCGTCCTAGACACGTATCTGCTGCCAAGTCAGGCTGCGCCCGCCTACGCCCAGCACCCTTCCGCCCCCCAGGCCAGGACCTTTGGTGAGCCGCTATTCCTAAGTCCATTACGGGGCATGCTGCATCTGCACAATGTGTTGCATCTAACAAGGGACCTCAAGGAGGCATGCGACACTGCCTTACGTCCAGACCGAAAGGCTGCGTTGAGTCTCTCACAGCTCGTTCTTATTTAAGCTATGAGTGTTCTAGTTCCTCGGTCGTAACACAAAAGCAATCATTGGTGGCACTCTTTGCTCAGAGTTATGAGCTGGCATGCAATCATGGGGCTGCCTGCAGGCCCCAGCGACTGGACGGCGTGCAAACAACCATGCGCGGCGGCGGCCTGGCGCGTGCACGACGGCGGCGGCACCGCGCTGCACGGCGGTCTGCCACCCGGCTACCAGACGTGGGTCCTCTCCGCACGCGCGACCGCCGCCAGCTTCGCCGGCCGCGGTAGCTCGGCCGCACCCGAGCCGGCCGACGGCCCGGGCGGCAACTCGCACGCGACAGGCAGCCGCGCCGCGCAGCCGGTGGGTGCCGAAGATGCGGGCCCGCAGCACTGGCCTGCCCAAAAGCCGCCCAAAGCCGTGCCCGCGCCGGGCAGCGCCGCCGGCCGGCCAACGCCGACCGCGCCGGAGGCGGCAGCCGCCGCGGCGGATGCTGCGTACCGGCTCCTGCAGGACGATGCAGGCAGCGCAGAGGGGGAGCCTAACGCAGCCGATGCAGCCTCCTTTGAGGAGGTGACAGCCAGCAGCAATGGGTCTGACTCTGGTGCAGCGTCGGTGTTGGAGGACGGCTCTGGCTCTGGCGCGCTGTGGGATTACTCAGACGCGGGGCCAACTGCAGTGATCACAGGAGCGGAGGCACCGATGGGCCTGGCGGCATTCCCTTCGCCGAGGCCGCGGCGGTGGGTTTCTGTGGCGCCAAGTGCTTGGCAGCCGACGGGACCGGGCGCAGGGCTCAGCTTGCACAGCCTCCCAGTTTTGGATGACAGCCTTCTGCTGGGAGGCGCCGAGCAGCTGTCAGCGCTCAGCCACCGCGCCAGTTCGGCGCAGCCGCCACGCAGCTTCCCCGCGGCTCCCGCGGCGTCCACGTCAGCTCCGGCGCAATCGAGCGGCCGGCCCGCGGCGGCCGCTCCCGCGCAGGGCAAAAAAGTGGCTGCGGCGTCCTCGCAGCCCGAGCTGCGGCTACGTGGGGGGAGGGCGCAGAGCAATGAGCTCCCAAAGGAAATTTTCCTTCCACAGGCGTCATATTCGAGGCCGGCCGGCAATTCGGCGCGGCGGTGGCGGCAGTGCGAAGAGGAGCCGGCCTCGTGTTGGCGCGGCGTTGCGGCAGCCGTCGCGGCGCGGTGCAGCGGCCGGGGCGGCAATCTCATTTCCCTGGACCTCCCGGACGGCACCGAGGTGCTGCAGGACGCAAGGCTGCAGTTTGTGTGAGTCCCGCACAAACACAATATCGACAAAGAAGCTGTGTTAGAGCTTCACGATACATCTTTCTCGCATTCTTGGTTGACATGCCGTCACCGACGCATCTATGGACCGATATAAGTACAGACTGCAGCTTGTCTGCAGGACGCATGTTGTCTCTTGGCAGAAAAAGCGTGTAATAATATTAGTAATAATAATAAGTACAGACGCTGTCATGCACCTATACTTTGCTGCTGTGACATAGGCTGTATTGCATGTCAACTTGATCTACTGCTCACACTGGCCTACACGGGGTGATGTGGGTGCAAGGTTTGCTTAAAATGCCCACCAAAATGTTTGGGCGTGTTGTGCAGGGATGCTGCGTTGGAACGGCGTTTCCAGGCCATGTGGGCGCGGCACAAGCGCTCACACGACCGCGCAGTCATCTTCTTCTTCCTCGCCATGTTTGCCCTTCGCGAGCTTCGCCTGCTCTACTTCCCAGGCTTTGCCCAGGTGCTCCATTCTTGATTTTGGGTCTTCATCACTACTGCCTAACTGCCTTTGTGGCGCTTCAATAGATGACTTGAGGCCCTGCCCCCTGCGCGTCACCTGGCATTCAAGTCAGAAGATAACGGTGCTGTACAGCATATAAGGTTGTGTTGGATATGATCTATATCCGGTGCCCGCTGAGCAGCTTGCTCTTGTCACGTTCCAATGCCTGCAAGAACAAGATGCAAAGAATTAACATGTAGATAGCGTGTGCGGAACCTGATGTGATGTGTTGGGCGCGCAGGTGACGAGCTACACACCAGGGGCGGTGAATGCGGCGGTTGCCTGCTTCCTGTTCGGCCTGATGGCGCTTATGCATGTTGACCAGCAGCTCTTCGAGCGTCAGCGCACCAGACTGACCCTTCTCATGCGCATCATCAGGTCAGCCCCAGCTGATGGCAAAACATCTTCTAGCGGCGTGCAACTGCCCACCTAGGGATAAAACATCTAGCTTCAACCTTTTGGACGGCCCTCTCGATTGCTTGTTGAAGAGGGCTGCTTGGGGCCACTCTCGTACCATGGTTCTCTCCTTAGCAATAGCTCATTTAAAATACATTGTTGCAATCTTCCCAGAGTCTTTCTTTTGATCTGCTCCATGTGCATCTGATGCATGTCTTCTTGCTGTCTGGATACCTACTTAGAGGTGGGATGGATGGGGAGATGAACACGCAAAAAGTCCCAAATACCCAGCCTTCAGACGCAATTGGCTGTTCATCAGCACATCGTCTCTAAATTTTTGGGCATTTGGTGGTGTGTGTTCCATGATCTGATAGAGCATCGTGCTGCTCTGGTGCAGGACTTTGGCGGTGAGCTGGCACCACGTGAGGTACTACGGCGTTGCCTCCTCGGTTGCACGAGGCACCTGCCGCCCAGGCTTTCCCTTCTTCTCAGTGCTCGCCAAGAATGCTTTGCCCTGGGTGCGCACCAAGCCATGCTTTTCATAAATTCAATCTACTGTATCTTCAATGTAGCTTTTGGGCACCGCAAGCTTTTTTCTCTGCTCTTAGTGTCACAGTTCGACAGTAGCATCGCTCTAGCATGCACCAAGATGGGCGATCATACATGCATGCACGACTGCGTTCATGCATGAAGTCTGATTGCATCGGAAAGCGCTTAGACGGTGTATGTTCAGTATGGCAGAATTCTTGACTGTAACGGGCACTAGCACTGCAGGATAGATACAGTCCTACCGTTACAGAAGCCCAAAATGAATATCTGACCTCCACCGGCATGTGTAGCATGCATCACATGCATCAGCGGGTGTGGCATGCATGTCATGTAAAGCTGACAGATGCTTGCCAAACAAAGGCTAGAAGCCACCAATCTACTCAACTCGAAGGCGTGTTTTGTCATACTCCTTGTAAATCCGCAAATGCTCCAGAAAGGGCTTACAAGAGGCATGGGATGGTTGTGTAATTCTTGGGACTCTGGCGCAGGCTGCCAGTGAGTGCGCATCTCATGCGTGCGTGACTGCGAGCAGTTACTGAAAGTTGGATTGCCATGGTATTTTAGGGAGGCAGTGATGCATGTATCAGCATTTGTGCATGCACACGCAGGCTGCCATGAGCATGTGCGAGGGCAATTTACTGAGCGCGCATCTGATCGGTGATGCTATAGCGCTGGCGGCAGCTGCCGCGCAGGCGCCGTGGCTGTGCGGCGACATGTGCTCCGGGCTGGGCCAACTCTGCTGCTCCTCATGGGTCATCCTGCAGGTGGGCTTTATCTCTTATTCCTCCTGGAACATGCCTTTAGTCTAGTTTTGTGAAATGTTGGTATTATCACCCTGCTGAAGACATCATGTGCGTACTCAACCTACAACAGACAGCATGCAAAGAAGTTTTTGAAAAAGCCGCTCGGGTCTCAGAGTAGAAGGTCACTTTGGTTGTATAAGAGATGATGAGGTGTTGTAGCTCTATTGCCATGCAATGCATACTGCTCGCTACGCAGACAACCATGAAATCTTGACAGATCAATCGCAGAGCAATAAGAATTGCATGCAGCCCTGGTGCAGAGGTGTTGAACTGGAGAGGACAGTTGCTGATCAACCTGGGATGCTGTCATTTTGCTGCTAGCTGACCTGTTGGATTTAGTTAGCTTGTTTCCCTGATGACAAACCATCGCTAATGAGATCACCAATGCTCGGCTGCAGGCGGTGGGGGGACTGCTGCTGCCGACAACCACAATGTATGTGTTGGAGCGACGCGTACGCGTGGCGTTCCTGCATTCTCTCTATGCCCCTGGCGGCAAGGCCGCTCCTGCCAATAAAGAGGGCTTCGAGCACCTGCCTTTGGGCTCCAACGGCCTTGATGTGGGGCCTAGCAGATGATGTTGTCTAGGGGTTGTGATCTCTGGCCACACCGGGCACAGGGGCCACTATAGCTGACTAGTCTGATTCAGTACCCCCTGCCAGGCAAGATATAGCTCAGAACGTTTTGTTTCCAGCCCGACGGAGAGGCGGGCCTGCCGATGCGCGCACGCCGTTGTACGACCTTGGCCTGGTGCCGTCGGAAGGTGATCACAGATCAGGGGTCTTGCGGCAATGTGTGTCATGGCTGGAGTGAAGTGCTGCTCGGTCTCAAATTTCCCATCTCCATGCCACGTGGCCAATGGTCAAGTCGCCCCATGTCTTGGGTGCCGCCTGCCTCCTCGACAAGGATGGGTGGCAGCAGTCAAAGCGCCGAATGGCATCGCCGACTTTCTCGGCAACATGATCATTTCTCTTATCTTTTTCACGGCTGTCAGACCTACCTTTTATACGCTCTGGGCTATCCGTAGCGGGGGATCTCCTAGTCCCAGTTTCAGTGGGCACAGTCAAAGGTGGAGATCTCCACGTTTTGCTGCTCCTCCGGCCGAGTCTTTGTCGTGCTTCGCTTCCAATTTGTTCTTTTTTGAGTTGACTACGGTGCAAGGGGAGCACCGTGATAAGGCTTCTGAACAGTATTAATTATATGCCACCCCTCACCAGATCAGGTACCCGAGAAGACTTTCCAAGTTCTATCCCTACGGTGCATCTGCTATTTGCGCATGCAAGCGCATGCGCAGCCCTGGTGTCAGCAAGACAGCAGTTCAATGCCTTTCCTTGTCTCAGGCTTGTGTGTCCCTGCTGCTAATGTATGGGCAATGTTGGTTCCCGAGTTGCCACTGCTATGTAGGCGGTCATACTTTCAACTGAAGCGACCATGCATGCAGATCTCTGATTGCTGCCCGTATGCAGCGCTGTCATGACTGTAGGAAACTTCATGGCTTGGCACTGTTGAAAAATCAGCTTCTGGACTTTGCAGAGCCGCCCCAGCGTAGAAAACCAAGAGAGGATTTGAAAGCAGCAGCGGAGTGGCCATGAGAACATCGCCTAGTAGGGTGATGTTTGATGTTTTGATGGGTGCCCCACTGACTGGATATTAGTGAGGACCCCTGATCGATGCAGTGCTCGCTGCGAGCTGCAAGGTGATTGGTGAGAGTGCGGCTGGGGACTTCAGTAGACTCTGTAAGGTGACAGAGCAAGTGCTTGGAAGTGTGCTAGTGTGCAATAAGGAGTGGAAGGGCGGTGGGAGCTTTTCAGCCATTATTATATTTATTACGCGCTTTTCCTGCCAAGAGGCAAGGTGCGTCCTGCAGACAAGCTGCATGTTGAGGCTGCCACAAGTCCAATCCCTGGATGGACTCGCCAGATCCAATTAAGACCCAATCAACCGTGGGCACGGTGCTCAGTATTTGTACCGCCCCCCGCCAG
>JADEYI010001523.1_pt1 | contig 16807 bp, 22 predicted proteins | sample 8542331 | NCBI WGS metagenome assembly JADEYI01 (sample SAMN16510988, study PRJNA670497) | mine drainage metagenome | isolation source: biofilm near Copperflume 1 | place: Germany: Marsberg coppermine Kilianstollen | collected 2018-02 | reverse complement strand
TAAGGGCAACATCAAGGTCGGCATCGACTTTCTCAATCACCACCATGAGGCAGGCATAGTCCTGAGGTAGGGGTTGGACATCCTGAGCAGATCTATGGCCCTGACTACTGTGTGGTTGGCATGACTGCTTCTTTACGGCGAGTGCAGGCTGATAGCAGGGTTCTAAGGCTTTCTCGGATCCTTGCAATCAATTGGTTGTTTCCTCTTGTCGGACTTCATGAATGGGCGGTGCTTGGTGCTCACAGGCTGCCTCCCTTTGGCACTGATAGAGATGCGGCAAAGACCAATGAAGATCCTGATAATCTCCAAATGATCATTTCCTGCATGGCCGGCAAACCAACCCCCCTCTCAGAAGGTACCTCTAATTGACCCCAATGTGTCCACAGAAATGATGTGCAGACCCATGTTGGACGATCTGCATTGATGAATGCTTGTTCAGATCTCCACTCCCAGCTGATGGATTCGCATTTGTGTGCGCAGGCGATGAGCTCTTTATTATATACCCCTCTGCAGATTCTTCCAGGCCGCACAAGAGATACCAAAATTGAAGAGAGCATTGTCCAGTTTGGATGTGTCCTAGAACCCCGCTCCATCACCTTCAATCAAGAGGGTGAGCACATGGAGTCCATCATGCATGCCCAATCAACCCAACTACCTGTTCAGATAATGCTTAGCTGCCATCTAAGTTCGGATTGCATGCCTGCCTCTTTGGCAGATTGCGCGTCAAAGCAACTGTCTCACATTTGTATGTTTGTCTGACAGGTTCCCGCTATGCTGGCAATGAGATTCCCTTTGGCGCTCTGGAGAAGCATTTCAGCCTGACAGTGGAGGAGAAGGGTGCCCTCAACGACAAATTCTATGCCCTCTACAATACAAACCCTGACCACCCGTACATCATCAACTACTTCCTGCCCTTGAGGAAGAGCTACGGTGAGTGGGTTTGCGCTCTGTAGGGCCAATGATTTCATCATCTCGAGAATGTGATGCAACAGACCAAAAAAGCTGTGTTGGACAGGGCATGCTGTCCCGAAGGAAATTGCTTGTGTTCCAGGAAAACATTATATGATGCCACTGACCCTGAAAAGCCTGGCTTCTGGTACATTGGACATTCAGGATTAGTCATCGTTGCCAGATGTCAGTGGTCGAAAGCCGTGGCCAGATCTGATAAGTATGCCCTTCATGTGCTCGCAGAGAAGCAACAGGCAGAGGGACTGCTATCAGCTGACACCATCAAGCAAGCAAATGCACTGATGTGCGTCAACCCAGGCTGCCCCAGGCATCCAGCCTACGACAGGAAGCAGCAGTTCTGCACTGTGTGCCGTGCGCCCTACTGCAGCCGCAACTGCCAGAAGGCGCACTGGCCGGAGCACAAGCTGCGCTGCAAGGCTGCAGCTGCCATAACCGTGCAGGTCCTCAAAAAGCTGCAAGCCACACATGGACCTGAGGGTGTGGTTGCTGCAACGGAGCTGGCAAAGAAGCTGATGGCTGGACAGCATGGCAACGCCGACGCTCGGGAGGAGGTCTTGAAGATGCTGGGCATCGGGGGATCTGCCATTGGTGCAGACAATTGATGTCTCATGTTACTGAGAGTGTGACCAGCCCTGAGAATGTCTGCTGTAGTGCATTGTCAACCTATATTTCCCTTGCCATGCCAGGACAAGAAGGTGCTCTGATAGATAGAAGTGTAGCACCACCCTGTTTTCCTGTTACCAGCAAGATGGAGAACAGTGAGCATTGAGATGAACACTGGCGGGAGCCTCACTGCAAGGCCGACCAAGTGCCACAAGATATGCTTGATATGTAAGAACTGGTATTTTGTGTGAATTAATACGGTCGTCTGTTCAGTGTACACATAATATACATTCCTCTTCCCGCTGACGCACCTTCCAAGACAGTTGGCACATATGCATGACCGCAGACCACTGCCTTGGCATCTTCGCTTGCCCTAGGATGAATGGTGTCGTACAGGAGACAAAGATTTGTGAATTTCACCAGGCACTGCAGCAGCACACAGCAGTCAGTCTGACCGGTACAAGCAGGAGTGGAAGACCGGCACTGGAACACCATTTATCAGTCCATGCCTGGTGTCCCTCAGGTATATTAGTTCTCAAGCTTGCCTCAGAAATGCCCTCTTGGGATATAATGCAGCATAGACTGACCTTCAGCTCTTCGACTTCATAAGCTTGCAATGCTCTAGCATTTTGGCCGCCAGTCTCCTTCACCAGGCAATACTTGATTTTCAGGTTGTTTTTGTGCTAGTACGCTTGTCTGGGCTGATGGCTTTTGCCGCGCGGAATGAGCACAAATCACGTCGATCTTCACCATTGGCAGGGTCAAATGCCCCACAAATATGCTTAGGACGTCCTGCCATCATTTGCTACAGGGCAAGCATGCACTTTGAGCAGCAGAAAAATGGATAGAAAAAAGTACTGGAGAGACGGCAGCGCGTGGCCTTTTCAGAGTGACTCTAAGTTTTCACTTAGAGTCTGAAGGGAAATTATCGAGGCTTTGGACGTTCCTGTACAGTACATTGAAAGAGATCAAACCGCTTGTCTGCCTTTCAAAGCACAGAAGCTTTCAGCTTTAGCAAATTTCTTGGCACTGTATCCAAGAACGTAGCTGCCCGAGAAGGGTTGCCCATAAGGGCTGTGGTCAGCCCTTGAAGCCCCTCGCTCTGGGGGTCTTAAGGTATCAGCAATTCTCTGTGTTGCTTTTCTATCCTTTTCAGTGGCCAGCATACCGTAAGCAACTGAGACTGTTTAATGCAATAGTTAGGATATTGCGAGCTGCAGAATGTGCTAAGACTGTGATGCTGTGCATTCACCAGCATTTGTAATTTAGCTCTAGGCATGTTGAAAAACACTTTGAAGGAGCTGCCCTGCTGTGTGGCCGAGATACCTTGCATAGCGCATTGCGCAGCCATGTATCAGTGAATCATAGACGCCGTCACAAGGAATTGTAAAACCCAATTGTCACTGCTTTATGAACCTCGCTAAGGTTCACATTGTCATCAGACACACTTAATGCTGCTCGCAGGCTGAGTAGCAGAAATTTGGTATCATTGGCAAACACAAAATGTGCATACTTTTGCCAGTGCCGCAGCTCACGTGCAAGCAAGCAACTATCAGCGAGTCATCGCACGAATTGAAACAGGACATGCTTAAGCATCCTCAAAGCCACACATGGCACATTGCGATGGTCGCCTTGTTCACAGCTTATTCCCACATCTTATGAATTTGTTTCAGACCTTATTGCAGCGCACTCGTGCCTGTGCCCACTTAGCCAGTGCTTCCTCTGGCACTCCTTGGAGCAGTACCTGATTGTATCACAGCCCATGCAGAGCAGCAGCCTGTCACACCGCTCCAGGCACTGGAAGCACCTGCAAGCACACACATTTATGGTGTCAGCTCTAGCGCATGGACTTGCACTGCAAGATGGCGGGCAATCCATTGTCTCTCCCTCGGCTGGCGGGGGGCGGTATAAATAGTGGGCATTGTTGCCCATTGATTGGGTCTTGCTTGGATCTGGCGAGTCCAACAAGGGGTAGGATTGTGGCAGCCTTTAATTGCAGCTTGTCTGCAAGACGTACCTTGCCTTTTGGCAGGATAAGCATGTAGTAATAAAAAAAATACCGTACTCGTCATCAACTATGTCTTTTACTAATTAATTCGAAATTGTGTCAGACATAACATATGAACTGTTTAATTGCATCAAGGCCGAAGACATGAAGATCGGAGGTGTTGAAAGGCTTCAAAGTTCCAAAATCTGCCACAAACAAGAGCTTTTCGGATATTTTTCCAAATATTCTGAAAAGCTTCAGACATTACTATCGGGAATAAAAGCAAGCCACAGACATTACAGCATTTTATATTTGAATTATTTTCAGGCTCGGACACACTTTGGAGAAGACCTGAGTTCTGGTAACTACGGTAGTAGTACAATGCTTTATGCACGGTGTCCTCACCTGATCCAAGCTTGCTTCGCATCAAGCTGCTGAGGCGCAAAGGCTGGCAGCTCCGCTTGTGCAAAGCTTTCATCATCCTTGAGGACATCCTTGAAGTAAGCCGCCATGCCGAGAGTGCGCCAATAGTCTGCTGGGGCGGCCAAGGTGTTGCTACTGACTGGCGTCCAGCCGCCAGTGTATTTGCAGCGAAACTCGCCCCAGCTGGCCAGTTTCGCCATGCTTCTCCTGGCCTGTCAAGCATGCCGAGGGTGCCATCAAAGTCAGCAATTTGCTGGCAGTTCTCCTGGCTCGCAGGAATTTTCCTCACATTGCCGGGAAGCAGCTAAGGTGAGCTTTCCATCTGCCCACAGTGCTATGTGCAATAGTCAGCAGCATGCTTTATAATTTTTGCCCCCAGCCTGCAGGGGCGGTATGTATACAGAGCACTGTGCCCGCGGTTATTTGGGTATTGCTTGGACCTCTTGAGCCCATCAATGTGTAGGAGTGAGCCAGCTTGACCTGGAGCTCGCCTGCATGACGCACCTTGCCTCTTGGCAGGAAAAGCGTGTACTCATTGTCAGGAAATATAATACCAATAGTGCTCTGTAGTCACCTTCTTGACATGCCTCATGAAGTCAGACACTTTGATGGGGTTGTCAGCCTGGCTTCCATTCAGCAGCATCATGTGGCAGTACATCCACTGCAGCGGGCAGGCCTTGAGCTCTTCCTGCTGCTCTTCTGCAAAGTTCAGGCCGGGCAGCAGCTCCTGTCACCACGAAAGCAAGAATTATATTGGCTTTAAGCAATGTCATCAAGCACATGCCTAAACTTGCTAAATTCTATCCAGCAGCCAAGAGTCCGGCCTCAGCTAAAGAGTCATAGATGAACAAAACTATGCAGAACTCTGTGGTAACATGCCATGCAAAGCCTGTTGGCTGGCATGGGAAAGAAGTGGCACTGTTGTCTCTAGTGGCCAACCATTTGTCACGGGACATGTTGCTGTGGGGAGATGTTGGCAAGTCACCTGCATGGCTTGCCCGGGGCTTTTTGTGCAGTGGTACTGGTAGCGAGCTGCATACTCGCAGACCCAGGGAATTCTTGGATCGATCTCCTTCATTCTGCTGGCATTATCGGTCAGCTGCGCATGCACTGTGGCTCTCTGATGGGGGTCCAGGTCATCCTGTTCTGCCAGCCTGTGAACCAGTTGTGTGAGAGCAAAGCGAATCATGCGCTCCACACTCTCCGCTGACAGGCCGTGCCTGCAAATGCGCAGCATGCATTAGTAAGACAGCCGGGCAGACCATGGATTATTCACACCCTGGGGGGGTATGATGTGTCCACTCTTCCAGCAACATCAATCTCCCAGATGCTATCCAAGATAAAGGGGAACTCAGTGCTAGGTCAACAACGCGCCCGGCAACCTTCACAGGGTTGCAGCAAAGCCTGTGATCAAAACTGCTATTCTCAGGGATTACCTTTGCAGTTCAGCGCCCCATCGGTCTCTGTGCCTGTTCAGTGCCTCCAGAGCCACAAGTGCCGCCGGTACCACCTCAAAGTAGAAAATCGGCCTTCTGTAGAGGACAGGGATAACTCCAAGCAGCTGCACCAGCTTTGTCACATGGGTTGCCTGCTCAGCAATGCGCGTCGGGAGGCACGGGTCGCAGAGATCCAAGTGTGGTTCAAAGTTCTGCTTGTAGTAAGCTGCACCAGCCAGACAGTGACTATCAGGTCCATGATGTGTCAAAGTGAGAGACTTTGACACGATGGAGATACTGCTCAGCAAAAAAGCTCCCTTTGATTACCTGCAAGAATGTTTGGCGCATAGCCATGCTCCCAAACAACGGTCTTTGCAGCTTCGCCGGCTCTGGGGTGGACTGTGTCATAGAGGAGGCACAGCTTTGTGAACTTCACCAGGCACTGCAGGCAATGCAGTACCTTCAACATGACATCCTCTGTCAACACAGAGGAATGCCTACACGGAAGGACCAAACCGTGCAATTGATGGCCTCGCTGAGGCAGGAGTTCAAGGAATAAACGTACAGACAGGTCGAGCCAAGAGCGTGATCTAAGGCAAGTGCACCAACGACTTGCCTTCATCTGTTCTTCTTCGTAACCTCTCAGCCCGTTGGAGTTCTGACCTCCTGAACTGGCGACCCAGTGACGTCTCAAGTCGAGATTGTCTCGTCTCTCAAGGAGGTCAAGCTGGAGCCGCTCGCCCTCGAGTACATTTGTCATTGTACGGGTGTGCTGATCAGGGCTGATGGCTTTTGCCGCGCAGTACGAGCACAATTTTCGCCGATCCTCACGAGTTTCAACGTCAAACGCCCCGCAAATTTGTTTACAATGACGATCCATCCTTGGCTGCAGGGCAAGCACACAAGCTGTTGACTTCAGGAAGTGGAAAGTGAGCCCGGAAAGGTTGGTTGTTTCTCGCAAGTTTATCCGACCCGGGATACTTTGCCGACCTAATGTATAGCTTTCCGAAGATATTTTCTCCGCAGACTTTCTGCTTTAGGTGTTGGTACGTGAGGCTGCAGACATGTGTCCGAAGATCAGCTCGGCGTGGGCACTTTTGAGACTGCAACACTCGCGAGTAGCCTAATCAGAATTCGAACTGAAGTCCCTTATTCTCCTCCCACTATCTTTCAAAGCAAAATTTTGGAAATTTCGCATGGATTTTTGGCATCCTAGACAGGCGCTGCCCACGAATGGCATATGGGCAGCTCCTTGGGCAGCCCTTTGGGCAGACTACATCTGACCCCCTAAAGAGCCTGAAGGACCCCTTGTGATGCAAAAGACACATGGGAGATGCTAGTCTGCTTACGTCAAGAGCCCTGACAACATCATCCGGGACGCTGGACTATGACTGACACATGAGAAACAAGCCACCTGCTGTGATGTTGAAGCTCGTCACTGCAGGGAGTCACCGTTCTTGTAATAATGCATGGACTGATATACAGGAGCTGCGATGCTATTTAGCGGTATCCATATGACAAATGGCAGGTTACAATGAGTAATAACCCATTACTTCCAGATTGTAGATCCTGCTAGGCATTTGCTACTTGTCACAGAGAGCTTATATCACTTTCCATTTGTCAACAGCATAATAGGACCAAATTATTCACTACAAGATCCACAGGACATTCTGCAGGGCGTCACCATACTCACTATCTGCTGCGCTCACATTTCATGCACCATTCCAGATTGTCAAAACGTGCTCGAGAAACAACACTTGTGATGTAATTGCCTTACCAAATACCGTGCTCCTGCAGCATAGCAAGCAGCATGGGGTCTTGTTTGTTTGCACCACACCATTCTGAGGGCGCTAGTATAGATTTGCTTATTCCACAACAACACTGCTGCTAAGACATGCAGACACAAAACAGCTTTCCGTTGATCCCTGTTCCTCATCAAAGAGGTGCTACTATAGGCGGCACAGTGAAGCATGGTTCTCTTATATGTCACATTACTACAGGAAGGACTGACACTACAGTGAAAACCTGTAATGATATCAGGTCGATTTCTTTGATGCGGCAGCTGTGCACTTCTCCTTGTGCCCGCTCTTCCAGTGCTTCTTCTGGCACTCCTTGGAGCAGTACTTGGCCAGCTGGCATCCAGCACACAGCAGCAGGTGGTCGCACAGCTCCTTGCATGCATGGCACCTGCTTGTCCACATGCCTCGTCAGCAGAAATGCTAGGTCCTTGGGCCAGCAATCACTTCAAATCAGGCCCGCACAGCCTTAAAATAGACGCTATGACACATGCAGGAGTCTTGCAGGATGTTTTCTGTTTGGAGGGGGGCAACTTGTGGGGCCTTAGTACTGCACATACTCAACAAGTTGTTTGAGAGTTCAGGACAATGCGACATCTCTGCAGGGAATTTAGCAGGGTGCACCTGACGGCGTCCTGCCAATCTTTGAGCTTCGTCCCATCGAATGCCGGGAGCTGTGTATCTGCAAAGGCTGCAGTGAGCTTGATGGTGTCCCTGGCAAATTCTGCTACTCCTAGGCTGCACCAGTAACTGTCAGACTCTGCCAAGGTAGTCCCAGGCACTGGCGTCCAGCCGCCTGTCTCTGGGCAGCGAAACTCTCCCCAGCTGTCTAGCCGCGCCTTGGTCTTCTTAGCCTGATGACCATAGAAAACCCGCAACTTGCATCGCATAAACACGATTGCTCCATTCACCAGTCAATGTCTGACATTCTCACGCATTACTGACAAACACATGATGAGATCCCATGGTAATGCATGTGCATGCGGGAAGAACTGAAGAGATGGGCACGATGTTGAGATGTGCCCACCTTCCTTACGTGCTCCAGGAAGTCAGACACTGTGATGAAGTGGCCGGGGCGGCTTCCAGTCAGCAGTAGGAAGTGGCAGTAGATCCATTGCAGTGGGCAAGCCTTGAGGTCATCCTTCTGCTCCTCAGCCAATGTCAGAGCTGGGTAGATCGCCTGCAACAATGCCAGTGACAGGCCTTAAGGTCATTCTGTGGTGTGCTCTTTGGTTGGGGGCAGAAGCACAGGTTTCTGGAACCACAAGCTAATAAACAATTGCCATGCTGTAAAGCTAGAGATAGGCAACCATCAGAACAACATTTCTCGCATATGTCCACCCGGCATTCACGTGCACATGTGCACGTCAGAGATAGATACTCGTGTGAAGATTTAATGGCACAACATGGCTGTTACACAGCCTCCAGTACCATCAATACACTCAGGTCTACATTTTCCATTATAAGTATGCCACGGCCTCTTGTCTCCAGGGCTTCAATAAAGAAGGATGGAGCTGCATAACCCACCTGCATGGCTTGTGCAGGGTCCTTGTTGACGGTGATGTGGATTCGGGCAACATCCTCGCAAAACCACCTTGATGTGGGGTCTATCAGCTTCATTCGCTCCATGTTGTACTGCAAGCTCCCCTGGAGGGCAGCATCAATGCCTTTGCAACACGCGCAGTCCGGGTCGCTGTGGGGTTGCGGAAAGTGGGAGGCCACTGAGAGAGCGCTGCGCACAACTCCCTCCACTGCATTCGCGGTGAGGCCATGCCTGTGCATGCATGACATGCACTGAGAGTTGCTGAGCATTGCTGCGGCATGCAGGGAAATCCCACATGCATTTATCGTGTCATGACCATCATCAATAAAAGAGTAAGTACCCCCATGACCGAGCCAGGCCGGGCATTACATCCTGCCCTTTCCACCAAGTACATTCATGTTTAATGAGTCAGGCTGGCGCCTGGGGTCCAGTGGATTCCTTCAATCGTGACCTTAGCATTTGTTGTGCTAGCCCAATGAGTGCATGCAGATCCTTGAGGGAGAGGGAGGAGCACACCTCTGCAGGACAGCATCCCATTGGTCACGGCGACCCTTCAGGGCCTCCAGGGCAATCAGAGGAACGAAAGTGGCCATGTGTTCTTTCCGGCCCTTTAGGACGTACATGAGCATGGGCAACACTGCCAGCAGCTCCTCTGGAGATGTGATTGTTGCTGCCTGCTCTGACACGAACTGCTGTGGGCTGCCCTTCTTGTCGGAAAAGCAGGAATACGCTGCACCAGCCAGGGAGCTGCTTATGGGAGTCAAAGCATGCAGCTCAAATTTTGCAGCTACACTGATGCATGCCATGCGGACAACAGCAGCCTGTGCTTCACTGCATGCATGCGAACAACATCTATCACATGATGTTACAGGATCTGGCAGAATAAGCATGTCGACTGGAGCGTTAAGGAGGTGCATACCGTGTCCAATCTCTGGCTTGAATGCCTCACGAGCGAGAAGCACCTTCACCTCGTGGGTCAGTCTGGGGAAGCTGCTGTCATACATCAGGCACATGTGCGTGAAGTTGACCAGGCACTGCAGAAGGCACAAGAAGGTTGGGAATAAGTTATGCATGCCTTCATCTTATGTGTGAGTAGATCGACCTATCTAGGGCTTGCATCGAATATGGAGCTTATTCATTCTTACCTTCAGCACGTTTCTGCGTTTAGCTTCCACGTCCACGATGAGTGGCATCATTCTCAGCAGCTCTTGCATTTCCAGCTGCAGCTTCTCGCCGTCAATAACGACCTCCATCGCCTTGCTGCGTTTCTCAGGACTGGTGGCAATCGCGGCGCAGAAAGAGCAAACGTCTCGGAATTCACCCTTGCATTTGAATTTCCCACAGGTGTGGAGACGAAGGTAATCTAGCTCTTCCATTCTCGGCTGAAACGTCGCACTGCACCAGTTGAGCTCAAAACAGTCGGGTCCGCTTGAAATCAGTAGCACCGGCCTTGCGCGACTCTTGAAATACAGGGCCCTGTGCCCAAAGCGTTAAAAGGTACCTTGCACGATAGAAGAGATTGCTCGAATTGTGTGTAAGTCTTTGGGGATTAAGGAACGCCGTTCGAGTGACCAGTATGCTGGGCTGCTTGCTTGGGCAAGGGTTCAATCATATCACCTGGCAAGAATTCAGGGGATTTGCTCCAGACACAATTTCAGCCAAATATGTGACTTGCCAATACGCTGTCCTTTGCCACATGAGAAACAACCCCTGACCCGTGGCAGGCCATGCAGGTGACTCCAGCTGAAATCCAGCGAAAAATTATCAAAGTTTCATAAGATAAAAAATCAAATTTGCAGCACCCATGCGGTGCAAGTTGCTCAGTCTGCACTGTGCTGAACAATTTGAATGTGAAAGAATTAAATGTCTCGCAGAGGAGCTGGGGAAAGCATTTGATTCTGATGACAGGCATCGCACTGCCCATCTGGAATGGTATGCATGCTGCCTATTATTCAAATTGAGAACTTTCTTTTGGCGGGGTTGCCGCAGGACCTTCGGCCTGGCCTGATGGCAGCTGAGGAGCAGAGGGATGATCTCAAGGCCTGCCCGCTGCAGTGGATGTACTGCCACATGATGCTGCTGACTGGGAGCCGCCCAGAACATGTGATCACAGTGTCTGCCTTTCTGGCGCATGTCAAAGAGGTGTGCCACACTGCAAATGTGCGCTCATTAGAGATCTCTCTGACGATGGGACATGCTGCTTCCTGTTTGCTTATTGCACACTTCCTCTCACTAACGCCAAGTGCCAGTAGCAGACTGCACATTGTTTCAGATGATGGTGCTCACCAGGCAACAAAGACAAAGGCACGGCTGGACGCCAGTGCAGAGCATTCCCCTGGCTGTGGAATGAGACCCTTACTGGTGTAGCCTGGGAGTGGCAGGGCAGTTCAAGGAAGCCATCAAGAGCGACCCAGCCTTTGCAAACACAGAGCTCCTAGCCTTCACTAAGCAAAAAATCAAAGAAGAGCTTGTGTATATCAAGTAGGCTTCTTTGCTCCTGTCTGTGGCGTGATCGCTATGCTACTGTCAAGCAGATAGCCTCCAGCCACCTGTGTCAATTCCTTGATAGTGTCAATTTTCTGTGCTGTGGGCAGATTTATAGCTATATCTGGAGTAACAGCGCAGCCTGTTTCTTCTCACTGCACCCAGACCATGTGTAAGCAGGGTGGCGGGTATTAAATCTTGATGGTGCTGATGTGCCCTGAAATGTCATAGGCTGATGTCTTGTGCAGGTGCCACCAGTGCGCGGAGCTGAATGATAAGCTGCAGGCATGTCTGGGTTGCGGCAAAGCCAAGTACTGCTCCAAGGACTGCCAGAAGAAGCACTGGGTGAGCAGGCACAAGAAGGAGTGCACTGCAGGAGCATCAGAAGGGCGCTTTGTGTAGAACAAGGACAGCACTGCGGTGCAGAGGAGCAAGACAGCGGCTGTAGAGGACGTGAGAGCAAGGACACGTGGCAAATTTTAACAGTGCTAACAGTCATGGTGATGTTGGTTCGTCTGTTGGCATGCGGTCTCTCCTGATGCAATCATTGATGCCCTGACTAAGCTAATTTGTTATTTCTGGTCAAGAATGGAAGTGCACCTGTGTATGTAGTATCTCAGCAGCGTCCGACATCAGCCGTAACCAAAACAAAAACAAAGTGCTTGGTCACACATTCTCAAGCCATGACGATCCTTGAGTTCCACAGCCACGGTGAATCTTTAGATCCTCAGATGATACTATTACAAAATATAAAGCTACAATTGCAATTCTTGTACCCAGACTGCAAGAACAGGATATTTTCGGTGTGCTGGGGTATTGGTGTATTTGTATCGAAAATTTTGCTTTCATGACTTTCATGGGTCACCAGTGTATCTCCCATCATTGCACAACATGCTAGTGCTAATTTCAATGAATTTCAAGCCTTGCCACAGGTGTGAGAAGATATACAAGGCTGTGTGTGCCAGCCGTAAAAGAAACACGTTCAAGAATTGTGCAGCTGCATGCACAATACTTTAACAATCTCTCTCAGCGTGCTGATATGCCTCTCATGTCATTTTTTTTATACTGGCGCAGTGCACTGTTGCTTGTGCCCGCCCAGCCAGTGCCTCTTCTGGCATTCCTTGGAGCAGTACTTGGCCTGTTGGCACCCGGTGCATGCCAGCAGCTTGTCATTCAGCTCCTGGCACTGATCACACCTGTTGAAAGAAATACCCACGCAGCTGGAGAAGTGCAGTTGTGACATGCATGCAACACAGCAGTACGTTTCCCAGCGGCACATTGTCGGACCTATGCTTGTTTCCGGGTGGCTTAACTAGCCTCTTCTCCGTTCAGCAGCCAGAGAGCACAGCCAAATGGCCAATTAAGCAAGCATGCAGAAATGAGCTGAGATTATTCATACAACTTTGCGCCCCATTGCTAGGACATTGCTTGGATCAGGCAACTCCATCAAGGGGTAGATGATGTGGCAGCCTTCACCTGCAGCTTGTCTGCGGACGCGCCTTGCCTCAGGCAGGAAAAGCATGTCATAAGAATTACATGGATGCTGGCTCACCTGACATGCACAAGCTCCTTCTCAATCTGCTGCTCCGTGAGGGTCGGGAATTGAGCGATTGCAAAGGCTGGGTCGCGCTTGATGGCGTCCTTGAAGCGCGCTGCCACTCCAAGACTACCCCAGTAGTGGTTGTTGAGGGCCAATGGAACGTCCTGCACAGGCGACCAGCCCCCACTCTCGCAGCGGAATTCTCCCCAGCTGTCCAGCCGCGCCTTGGTTTTCTTTGCCTGCATGGCATCCAGTATGCTCCTCAGCATGACTGTCAACTTCACATGCATGTGCTGACGGGGGACCATCAGCTTAGTAATCAGCTATTAATCCCAGCTACACATGCATTAGCTTAGCAGCCGCCTCAGGGTCATGCGACATGTTGACAGTTTGTGAAGCTTCCAAACATTTCTTATAGCAGAGCGAGATGGCCAAAGTGTAAGCCCAGAGGCATTTGCTGTTAGTGCGACTTGCTAGAGTGTGTGACGTCCCCGGCTAGCCTGGGATAGCAGAGCCAGATAGCCAATTTTTTAGGCTCTCTGGTCATGCAAATATATTCACCGCAGGACCCACCGTCTTGACATGCGCCAAGAAGTCAGACGCTGTGAAAACGTGGCCAGGGCGGCCCCCAGTCTGCAGCATGAGCCAGCAAAACATCCACTGCAGCAAGCTGGCTCTCAAGTCATCCTTTCGCTCCACAGCTCACATCAGGGCTGGCACGAGTTCCTGCAATGGGTGCACCCAGTGATCAGGACCATTCTGTGCATGGAACCAAAATGACAATACCAGGGTATCCATTGATATGTGCACTTTGAGTTCAACAGCAAGGCAATGCTGTGAGTGCCCGGTGGTTTGCGATAGAAGTTGTGATTGCCAGGAAAGTTTCAGCTGCATTCTGTTCTGCCATGCACAAAGCCCATGCATCTGCAGCGAGTCCAGAAAGCCCCAAGTTTTGTCAAAGCAGCAAGATGCCCTGGTTTTTTGTGCATGTGCGGCAAAATCACCTCCATGGCTTGGCCAGGATTGCGCCTGACGGTGCAGCAATACTTGGAAGCAGCAAAGCAGGTCCAAGGCGTGGTTGGATTCAGCTGCTTCAGTCTCTCTATATTTTCCCAGCTCTTTGCAACGATCGTGTTGTTTGCCTGGGGGCTCAGACCGCTGCTTGCAGCAAATTGAAACAATAACATCTGGCCATAGCGCATGACAAGTTCAAATTCGCCCAGAGACAGATCATGCCTGCACAGGAACACCATAAATGCTAAGCTGCTGTCATGATACCTCACTGCCGGATGCCTCTTGCCAAGCAACGTGATCCCAAATAACGTGATCCCAAATGCAAATTTGAGGCTGTGGAGGGTGCAGGCAGTATACAACTATAGGGACAACACACCTCTGCATTTCAGCTTTCCAGCGATGCCCCTGAGTTTGAAGCGCTGCTGTAGCAATGAGGGCAGCGACGCCAGCGCTGGAAAGATCGTCATCTTCCAGGGAACTCCACACCACTGGCAACGCTGCCAGCAGCTGCAAGGGGGTTGTCACCAGGGCCGATTGCCCCGATATTTGTCTCACATCACCGGGGATGATTTTGAAGCCAGCTGGTCTGAAGTACGCTGCACCAGCAACACAGTCATCTATTAGGGGAGAGCAGGTGAAGATGTATAAGTTGGCCACGACTGCATTGATTCGCATTGATCTGCTTGATCATTCTGAGCCCATTGTGTGAGTTGTGCAAGCTTTAGCTACAGACCACAAGCACGCAATTCTCATCTGATTTGGCATGCTCCAACTGAAAGGCCCTGCGCATGTCTAAGAGAGAGAGAAAAAAAGTAGATTGTGTGCCTATTGAAAGCATCAAGCCTCTGTTTGGAACAGGTCTAGAAGGATGCACCTACCACAACAAATCTCATCCTGCTGTACTGTGTGGGAAGCCACTAGGACCTTGATACCTCTGTAAATTCTGGGTTGAATGGTGTCACAGAGAACGCAGATCTTCGTGAGCTTCACCAGGCACTGTATTCGCAGAATCCACATTTAATATCCTGTTTCAATTCACGTGTATTATCGTTGCAGAGCACAGCCCGTTGTTCAAATATCTGCGATGGAAGTGGCCCTGGGTCAAAACAGTCGACGGGACCAAAGGGGTTTTGAACTACCTTCAGCAGGATTGACTCCTTTGCTTCCGTTCGAATAAGTTTTGGTAAATCTCTGAATACTTGTAGCACCTCCATCTGCAGCTCTTCGCATCTCACAATTGTGTTCATCGAGGTGCTGCGTTTGTCAGGGCTAACAGCTATAGCCGCGCAGAATGAACATGCTTCCATCCTGGGAGGACTTTCACTCTCGCGGTACCCACATTCACCACAGATATGCCCTTCCATCTCAGTAAAACTTGGACAAGCACGCCATTCGATGGGCGGGAAATTCACTGGGGCAGAACTCTCTAGAAAGCATTTGCGTGAGCATTTGGCAGAGGTATTTTATGTCTCACAGGACGGCTTCTCTTCGAGAAAGGTGTTCATCTTTGGGATGTTTGTGTGATCCAAAAGCTGGACACGGGCAGCCCAGCGTACCGCCCAATTGGGCAGCAGCTTCTCTCAACTTCCTCTGCAGCAGACCCCACCGTGGCAAATCAGAGCAGAGGATATTCCAAAACAATTGCGTCCCTACTGACACTTTCTAACAGCAGAAACTCCAGTAGCAAGACACGCTGTACTGGCTACGCGTGTGTCCCCTTTGCCTACCTGGCCAGCGCGCATGGACACATGTGTCCATGATGCATCGTCTCACATTACTAATAGTACTCAATACAAATTGTCCGTGCAAGTAGTAGCACATCGCCTTGCTTACTGACTACAACCCCTCTGTACAGAGCTGCATGAGCAACCCCGCATGAAATTGCAACGCCACCTCGGGCAGTCATTCTTGAATTCCAAGGTCCTAATCTGCGCTGTTTGGGCACTGGTTGCTGTTGGCAACCATCATCCCAGCTGTGCTCTTTTGAGCAGCTTCTTGAGGTCGCAGTGGCATAACATAGTAGCATCTGATACAGCTTATACCTGCAGGGATTTGTCGTGTTCTCCTCTACACTCAAGCAGTGCAAAGCAGCAATTTGGCAGCTCCAGGGCGCATTCAATTCGAAATCCTTTGCTTCTTTCATGTTGCGGGATTGCAGTGTTCTTTACAAGACTCCACTCCCGGACAGTGAAGCTGACCACCAACACAATATCAGAAGATGTCACTTGTGCAATTACACTGCGCAGAGCGTCGGTGCCACTGACTCATTGATGCACTGCATCTGTCTGTAACACATTCCTTTATCTCATTTTCATTAGTCGCTATACCGTATCTTATCACATGACACATGTACCTTTTAAAGAAAACAGGTACTCATGCACGTCATGGCACAGGCATGATCCTTTCGACACCTACATTTCAGTCAGCTGTGTCACCTTGTCACTGCCTGTGGTGCATACTTAGCACAGAAGCTTCCATGCAGCTCCCATGAATCTGCAGCGTTGCGTAAGCTCGCGCATGCGGCTCCTGCTAGTGCCAGCTGCAGCAGGAGCCGCATGCGCCGCCAGGCGGCGCCAGCTGCAGCACCATCATGGTATGTTCATGTTCTACCCTGGAGGCAATTGTTACTTTGCTGCAGTGCACTGTCGCTTGTGCCCACTCACCCAAAGCACTTTCTGGCAGCTCTGGGAACAATACTTGACCTTCTGGCAACCCAAGCATGCCAACAGCTTGTCATCTTCCTCCTGGCACAGGTGGAACCTAGAAGCACCCCACTGACTTGCTGATGTCTGACTTTGGCAGCCTGCTCCTTGGCAGCCAAATCAATTGAAATGTAAAATGGAGATCAAGCACAACAGCCCACTGCTTGTGCAGTGCAATATTATTATTATTATTATTATTATTATTGTTATTATTATTATTATTATTATTACACGCTTTTCCTGCCGAAGGCAATTGCAAGGTGCGTCTGCAGACAAGCTGCATGTAAAGGCTGCCAAATTCCTACCCCTT
>JADEYI010001522.1_pt1 | contig 16808 bp, 15 predicted proteins | sample 8542331 | NCBI WGS metagenome assembly JADEYI01 (sample SAMN16510988, study PRJNA670497) | mine drainage metagenome | isolation source: biofilm near Copperflume 1 | place: Germany: Marsberg coppermine Kilianstollen | collected 2018-02 | reverse complement strand
CGCGGCTCTCCATCTCTTATCCCTCTCTCTTGGGGAGAACGCATAAGCCCTGCCCTAATAATGCCGCTACTTGTCCTCCATGTTCCCATGGTTTAAAGTGAACGGATCGCACGATGCACTCCATACTCAGCAGCAATTTGGGCCAGGGGCTTTTCTGCTTTCAAGAGTTCCTGCACCACTTTTGCCTTGAAAGCGGCACTATACTGTTTTCTCATCATGTCTTGAGTATATCTTATTTTCACCCCTTTCCGTGTCTAAATTTCTTCTAGGGCCGTTATAGTTCTTTTCGTTACTCTTGTCGAAATCAATTTATACAGCTCATTAAAATCTCTGGGCTGATCTTCAAGTGGCAGCTTGAGCAAACTTTTAACAACTTCCATGCAGCGTTCATTCCCTTGAAGATATTTGCCTGTTGCATCTTTCACACGAAAACACTTATCGATAACAATCCGCAATACATGCTTTCCTCTAATCATTTCTAGCCATGAGCCATATCCAAATTCAAGTTCATCCTGACCACCAAAATACTTGTCTATAGCTTCATTAAAACGGTCAGAGATGGGATACTCGTGTAATTTTTCGAGAACATCGCACGCTTGTTTCGAAGTTTCATGCTTCTCCATAAGCTTTACAAGTGCTTTATCCCTCCTACTAAATCCAGTAGTTCCAGTATCTTTGAATGGTTCAATCCAGTCTTTTTTCAGTTCCGCCCTAAGCTGTAAGATAACTATATTAGCGATATCTAGGAAGACACGCTTGCTGGCCGTTTCGCGAATACACTGCTGTAGCTTTTCGAACGAACACTTACAGTACGGACTGCGTGCTAAATATTCTGGAATAAGGAAATAGTTTTCAATTTCTCGACGACGCCAGATGAGGAGGTTGTGGGTGTTTTCATCTGGGAAATTTTTCCAGCAGCTTTCTACAATTTCATCATTGTGGTGATCACGGTCTATGAGAAAATAGTAGTCGTGATGATACGGATAAAGAGCTTGTGCAACGGTACGGACGTTCAAAGAATGCGCGAGAGGCTCTACGCGAATATTGATCTCTTTCTCTTTGAAGAAGATATTGAGAGTCTGGGGGTCTATGCTTGATTTGCTACCTTCTACAAAAAGCGTATGCCTTGCAGACTGCCTTGCTTCTTCCGATTCGACCCCTCGTTTGATTTCAACCATCACGATTCTTCCTTTTCTGGAACAAGAAGTATCCTGCGATCCTTATCCACTGCCTCGAAAATATCTGGAGAATGGGTAGCAATGATGTATTGATTACCTGGTGCTGACTGACACATATCTCTTATCAAGCTCCAATGCCATTCTATGTTTAGATGTAGTTCAGGCTCGTCAATCAGCACTATTCCAGGGTATCTTTGTCCATAGCGCCCTATAAGGAAGAGCGTCGAGATGATTTCCTTTTGGCCAGAACTCAAACTATCAAAACTGTACGAGGGACCATTGTTACCATTACCTGGAATAACACGAAAATCTATGGTACTTTCTGGCGAGAGCTTGAGCTTTCCAATAGCTACTTGTGCATACCGCTTCATCAAGTTATCCAAGGTTTCCAGCACCTCTTTCGCATCAACAGCCTCAAAATCCTCAAAAAGTCCTTCCCGACTCATCAAGGCGCGAAGTATTTCAAATTTGAATGTGGTTATCGGAGAACCTGTCCCTTGTCGATAACGTCCGCCCTCCACTAATTGACCAAATTCCAATCTTCCTTCTGGGATTTTTCGGTAACTATGGAAATACATGAAAGGTGGTAGCAGCAAAGGATCACTATTTATACCCAGAAGAGCTAGAAACAAATTTGCAACTACTTCGTCAGAACTAGATGGAATAGCTGTTGGTGGTCCGAATTCACTTGCTGATAGAGGAAGCTCTCGCGATTCACGATCGACTGCAATCCTTCCTGAACGATACAAAGTAAGGCTGCCAAGAATATTTTCTTCATCAGGGGTAGAAAAAGTTCCCTCAATATGTGCTTCTTCAGCCCCAGACCTGATTAGAAGATCTGGAAGATCAACCGTCACTCTTGGATAACGTCTTATATTAAAAAAATTTGCTTCTGGGATAGTTGCGAGGTATAACAGTGAGCACGCTTCGAGAATAGATGTTTTTCCTAGTCCATTGCTACTACCCATGACTAGAATGTCTGGATCATCCTTCATACGTGGAGGAGGAAAATCAATAGTAAAATTCTTGAATGCTTTGAAGTTTCGTACGGTCAGCTTCCTCAGCTTAATGCCTTTCCCTGGTTGCTCTGACATGTGCATCCCCTCTCCAAAGGAACTGTGAGTTAGCATATCTATCAGTATAAAACGCTCTACACTGCCTGAGTGTATTGCTCCCAAATCCCCTTTGGCTGGATTTGGAATGTTTCTCCTTGAGTGACTTTGCCACCTGGCACCCAACATATTGCTGCCTGGGAAATATCTTTCCCAAAGTTAGTATAGCCTTTCGTCTCTCTGCCGACGAGAGGCTCAATAGCCACTTCCCTGTTGCTTACACTGTCCGTCTCAGCGTAGGTGTGAGCCAGGAGATGGGTATTACCAAAAGCTTTTAACTGAGGTCTAACGTCGTTTGGAAGCAATTCATATCCAAAGCATTTTCCGTTATTGATTTGCTCACAATGGCCTTGGAGATGCACCCGTCCCCAGCCGTAGCCACGCTCACCGCCGAGTTGTATTCTTTCTAACACGCTTTGCCATTTACTCAATGGATTCTTCTGATCGTTCTGAAGACCAACTGGTTCGAAGATATAGCCAACAAGATATACTTGCTTGCCTTCTCGTGTACGTGGCGCAATGAATTCTGTTTCGTGGAGGCTTCCTGCCTCGGTATTTCGTCCGTTTGCAAGGGCTGTACTTGCATAGCTGCCGAGAAACGTCCAGGCAAACTTGTCCCTGTCAGACCAAGGCCATGCAAAATCGTTCCATTGGTCTGGCCACGACCAAGTGGAGTCCTCCTTTGGCAGAGCATATGGGTAAAAATAGGTGAAAGCAAGTTGGTCATCAATCTGTTTACCTATGCCAACGTAGTCGCTGCCACCAGATTCGCGTGTTAGTCTGGCAGTAAGTGCTCCCCACAGATTGCGACCGATGAGATAAGGGCGGGTTTGCTGCAAGTTGCCTAATTTGCGCCAGCCGATATGCATTGGGGAGAGCAGACTGAATGATACTTGATATGCCGTCCAGGTCATGGTTGTGACTTCGCTTTCTCAGCCTCTGTTTTAGCTTTCTTTGCGTCCTCTGCCATTTTCTCTTCTATTCCGCGAGCTTTGGCACCATAGCGTGCATAAATGAGCGTTTGTTCCCATAGTTGTTTCACCAGCAATAGTCTGTCCAGATCATCGCAGATATCATCTGTCAGGAACTTCAGGGCTTGTTCAGCCTTAGCATCTACTGACTTCTCTTTGGTGCCTGTAGGAGGAGAAAGTTTGAGAAGTCGGGTCAATTCCAGCAACTGGACACGTATTGGTTTGGCGAGGTGTTGTTCACTCTCGCTACGCGAGTAAAGGTAAAGGAGTACTGCGTAGACACCATTCTCTTGTAGTACCCCCAAAGCTTTCGTTGCTAGGTTTTCCACGACGTTTGCTTTGGTTTCCTCTTCTTTACCTTTATTCCAATGAGTTTTTGTAGTTTTAATAATTTCTTGCCCTGCAAGGGCTGCATACCAATCTAAGTTACTGTTGCTTGCTAGGCTCACTTTTTATCTCCTTGACTACCCATTCGTCTACCAGACGCATACGACCAAAGCCACGGGTACCCATGCCACCAATGCCCAGGTACTCTATCAGCTGCATGCCTGCACTTACAACATCGAGAGGTTGTTTCCAAATGTCTTTGTTAGGAAGATCGGCACCGGCGTTCTCAACATTGCTCATGCTGTCATACTGTTTATTGACGGGGAAGGGATAGCTATCATTATTTTTCCCATAATCATCTTCGACGACATCTGACCAGAGCCACGTTGTTCGTGGAATTGCTTCATAGGTGAACAATGCACCTGAATCGGCTGCGCCTGTTTCAGGATCGATGCTCACCGAGGTACGTACTTCCAAGTTGCTATTGACGATTTGGGAGAAGAGCTTTGGGATGACAAGCACAATGCGGTCTGAAATGCCTTTCCATTCTGGATGTAATGTTAGATCTGTAGGAGGTTTTATTGTTAATCCTTTGGTGGATTCAAACAACAGCCAGCCGAGATTAAGGTTTTTTTCCCAGTTCATATTGGTGACGATGACACCATTAGTAGGCTCGGCGTTTTGTGGTAATGTCACACTGTCCTGACCCCATGCTTCTCGCACTATGTCTATCGTGCTCACCCAGACGGGGCCTGCCATAGAATTTACTGGGAAGAAGAGAATACGTGCATCGGCGATACTGACGGTACCGGCTCGAGTTGAACCTTCTTTAGAGTCGTTGGCACTGCTTGCGTCCGTCGCAGTGCCAAAAGTATAGATGATGGGACATGCTTTTTTATGGCCTTTAAACTTGTCATGCTTTCCGGCTGCACTTGGTTTCCCATAGCTCATGGCTGCGTAGCTGCGTGTCGCACCTGCCAAGCTGGTGCCTGGAATTTTAGGTAAGTTTGTCCCTGGTTCGCGAGCAATAGTCATATCAACTCTACCAAGTCTGTAGCCTCCCGTACCGATGTGTACAGGATCGAGTGTCATAAAGAGCAAACGTTGAAGGGTGTAGAGTGATTGCACGCTTGCAGGTTGTGTATCTGTAGTGGTCATGAGTTTACTCCTGCCTTGATGATTTCTGTTTGATCTTTGTCAGCTTCCGGCCGCTGATTAAGAATTTGTATATATAGTTCTACGACGTCTGTCAGTTGACCACTTAGGGCGGCTCTATATAGCTGATCAAATTGTTCTGGTTTTAGATGTGGTTTCCAGTTGGCGTTATTGAGAGCGTCATGGACAGTTTGTTTGAACGTTTCGTTGTTTTGATCTGCGCTCCATTCCTTGCGTTTGTCTTCTATGATGCCGATGAGAGTATAGATTTGCGTTGTCTCCAAACCTTGAGAGAGTATTTTCCATAGCTGATCGAACTCATCGAGTTGCTCAAGGTAATAAGGGCGGGCTGGATGATAGGAACTTCCTGGTTGCTCACTGCCTCGACGTTTGCCATTCTCGTAGCTTATCTCGAAGCGACGTGCGGCTGTGTCGAGATATTCGAAGTCAAAACGTGAGGGCATGTAGAAAACAACGTCTCCAACCTGGAGATCACTGACATGAGTCCAATATCTTCCATCAATCCCCTTAAATTTCCTTTTCCTCTCACCAGCATTTGCAGCTTCTTCTTCAAGGCACCAGTAGGGATACCAGACATCTTCTGTTTCTTCATCACCCATAATAGCTGGAATATCCAATGTTAGAGATGGCTCTTCGCCTTGTCCAGGTACTAATGTTAACAAGACTTTCTCTGGGTATAGACGTAAGTCAACCCCCTTGACTTGCCAATGAGTGGCTTCTGTTGGCTGCTTCAGCGTCCTCCGGCCTGCATCAAGAATGGCAGGAAGTGGAGTGCGTGCTCCTGCAAAGACGACACCAAGCGTTAATGGCAATCGGTTTCGCACTTTGCCTATCTCTTCCTCATACTTTTCTTTGATAGCCCTGGCGACCTGCAAAGCTTTATCTGCTGGAACGAGAGCCATGAAAGTGCGTGGCTCTGATAGAATAGTAATTGCCGGAACATAAGGGGTTTGATCGAAATCTACACTCCCAATACTTAACCTGCCTAATATCCTAGTAGGACCGTCATTATCTATAGACCCTTCTATTTCAAAGGCTCTATTTTGATTTTGAAGGAAATACCTTTGTACATAGCTTGCGGCAGAATCATAGCTATTGCACAATTCATCTGGTGCATTCAGTAACATTGCTGTTCGTTGCAAATTATCAACTGTGAGAAATTCGTCATCATTGATACAGACGACACTGAGGCTAGTGTCACTCATCTTGAGTTCATAAGTGTGTGATTTTACAGCAATGCCCTGGTTGAGTAATCCCCTAATTCGAAGCCTAGGACTAACTTCATAAACAATGGTGTCAAATGCCTTGGCAACTTTATCCCAAAAGTCTTTAGTAGTTCTCCATACACGAGTGATACGTGCAAAAGCGGGATATTGCCGGATCAAAGCTAGTGCAAGGCGTTCTGATTGGGATATTGATGAGACTATTCCTAAGTCAGTATCGGCGACAAGGAGATCGTAAAAATCTGGCACACTAACTGATTCAGTACGGTCACCTGATATAAGGTGGTGAAGTAGATCATTTTGAGATTTCTGTCCAGAAATCATTTTTTTTTGAATATCCTGAACTAATGTGAGCATATCAAACTTTATATCACCATCCAGTTTACGACTTTTCGGATCAAACGCAACAATTGAATTGAAAGTAGCCCCTGACAGCCAACTAGCTATGCCGAGCTGTCCTACCAGCAATACTAATTGCCCATTTCTATCCGCTACTTCGTCAATCCATATGGTCGTAGAAGGATTTTTAATCCATTCTTCAGAACGGTTGATTCGTCTCCGCTCACAGACATCACATACTTTACGAGCGAGAGATTTTTGATTTGGACCCTGAGATCGTTGGCCACAAACTGGACATATATCTTCTTGCCTATATGGCCATTGTTGTTTCAGCCAAACAAATTGCGGCACGAGCTGAGGTAGCATTGAGACTACTAATTTGCCAAATGACAGGGTATCTCGCGTACTCTCTGATAAGGATAGAGTAAAAGTTGCCTCGCCAAGAAATTTCTGTTGAGCGATAGACTGAATGTGCTGTTCTATTGATTGTGCGCCATCGGTATTGCTCTGTAGGCGGTCTAAATCTGGAACCACGAAGATGCTACCGTATTCATCACGATAGACCTCAAGACCGAGGGGATAAGTGACTTCTAAAAGTATCTGAATCTTATCTAAAGCCTGCTTAACAAGATTTTTACGGGAGAGTAAATCTCCAATACGCATGGAGTTTTGCCAAAATTCCATACCATCCATTCCGATTCGCAGCAAACGCCAATGATATTTATCTTCTACTGCCTCTGCAAGAGGCTCTTTCCATTCTGTTAACAGATTTTGAGCTAATGCGGCTTTGAAAAAAGCAACACTAGCAGCTGTCTGATCAAAGAGTGTTACATCATTTGCTGGACGCCTAGTTTCGGCAACGCTACTCAGATAATAAATTCTTAAAGTTGTAAGAAACTGCTCCCTAAAATCTAACCAGTATTGGGTTTCTAACTGTGTTTTTTTCATGAGTTTACTCAGATGATCACGTAGATCAACTAATTGAGTCTGAAGAAAATCATATAAAACGTTTCTATCCTTTTGAACGGAAGCACTGTTAATCCTTACCTCATACCCAAAAGAGGTAGAGGCATATGTGGGACGCTCATTATCATGAGCAGGAGATAAACGGAGAAGAATTCCTTTTTCAATGCCAGATCCTCGACCGTGTGCATCCTGCATCAGCTTAACAAACCCTTCATGCTTAGGATTAGGTCGTCGATGTCTTACAATTAAATCACTTATACTAAGTCCTTTAGCTCTAAGCTCGTTTTGATACGGCAGCTTCCCCCATACACTTCCTGTCCAGTCAGGTTTAGACAAAATATCATACAAACTTCCATAATGATTCTTAATATCATCAGGTATTTCGATATCTACTCCATGGATGCCTTCGAGAAAACCTTCATGGAACTTCCCAAACATGTGTAGCCAAGCAGCAACCTCTGCCAGTAACAAAGCATCCCGATTGTCTGCAAGAACCTGCAAACTATTGCTCATACTGCACCTTGTTTCGTGTTCCCGCTAGTGTTTGTTTTAGCTCAATTGCATGCTCCACCAATTTATCAAAACTGATGGGTGGCTCTGAAGGCTTTTGAATTTCAGGTGCTCGTATTTCTAACCGCACATTTTGCAGAGACTCTCTTGCCAGCCCGAACCCACTATTGGTTTTAGCACCAAAACCATGCGTACGGAACATGGCTTGAAGCCCTTTGGCAACAATTTGCAGTTCCCCGCCTATTTGTTTACTGGTTTCTTGCTCATCTTTGCCAATGAGGTCAAATGGGATATAGAGCAGTGTGAAGACTCCTGTAGTGCCTGCTGGCACACTCTCGAATGGAATGGGATTCATTCCTACACGCAACTTCCGATCCTGAGGATTGATGATTTCTAAGCTTTTGGAGGTGAAGAAAGTTGGGTAGAAATAGAGGCAACCTGCCTGTAAATCCTTGGGATCATCGGTGTCTTTCTCATTGCCAAATAGGTGACGTATGGAGTTAGTCATTTCTTTGTCCTCTGAATGCCAAAGTGCTGCTCGGAAGCTTCCCTTCCATGAGGTTGAGGCTACGTAGGGAAGTCCGAAGATTTTGTCTTTGCGAACGGGGTTATCGATGATGTAAAAGTCTTGCTCGTCCCGCGAGATGTAGGGTTGGGCCAGTGTGAAGGTGAATCGTATAAAAAATGAGTATGGAGGCAGGATAGTCAGATTGATCTCTGGAGACTCGAATATGTCCCTATAATAGCGACTTCCCTCTCTCCATCGTTTGCTAAGTTCTTGTAAACAGTCAACTTTGCGATTTTTCTCTTGCCAGGTGGTACGAAAATTTATGGCATTTGCTATATGAGTTACAGCGAGGAATTCATAGGTTGTTGCTGAGGATAAGGCCGTGAGTAGGTTTTCTCTGATTCTTTTTGCTCTGCCTTCCGCCTCGTCACGTTTTTGTCGATTTTCCGGTCTCAGTACTTCTCTCTCTTGTCGGCTCAGGTCCTCTATTTGATTAGAAACACCTTGAAGTTCATGACTAATGTAATCTCGAATCATTTCTCCTCCTTCAGGAGATGTTCCTCTAGATATTTCACTATATCGCTATGTTTGCTAGAATTAAAATCGAGCCAATAGCTAAAGTTATCCCTATAGATATCTTCCAGAAGGCTGTAGATTTCGTCGAGAATCTCGCCCTGGGATGGATGAGAGCCAGCTAATTTGGGTATCCAGCCCCATATCCGTATGATACCGTTGTCGTAGGGATAAGACATCATAATTTTTGCACCTCGGCGATCTCCCCTATGCACTGAACCCATAATGGTATGGCGCAAGTCAATGTCCTTAATAAAGGCTTGCCGGAACATGCCACGGATATCGTATTTGAGGTCGAATGTGTCTGATTCGGTGGCAGAAGTCACTTTTACCCTGGCAAAGAACATGTTATGTAATGAGGGTAGTTCATCATATGCGTGATAGTTTTTTCTATCTTTGTGGTGTTCATGCTTTTCAACAAGCTGTTTCAAATGCTCTAACAGAGGTTGTGTGTTCTGACGATCTATCACACGCACCACACCGAGACCCATCTGTGGCTTAGCTCCGATGCTTCCTCTGTCAGCTATAAACTGGATCAGGGCACAAATAATTTTAGCGTCAAGTAGCTGTTCCTCTTTTTCTTTTACTTCTAGCGGAAGAGTTGTGATAACGTTCAACGTTACATCGCCGTAGAGAGGATTGCTACTTAGATACCATTTGGGATCATGATCTACAGGATGATCTTTTGATAATCTGAATACATAGCGCCCTGATCTATCAATCGTACTAGCTATCGGTTTTTTAGGATGTAGATTTTCCTCGCTGACAATGAGCTTGAAGCGCCTTGCCCAGCCTGTGGCACCAAATAAGCGACATACGTCACATAGACCCTGGTATGGTTCTTTCTCTTTGTCATAGATACAGGGATTGTTCATACTACAAACATGCCCACCTACCCCTCGTACCAACACTTCATACCACCATCGTAGACTTCCCATGATTCCTGTGATGTGGAGTCCGCTATCGGCTCTGCCATCTACGCCACCTGTCCAAAGAGGAGTGAGTGTTGTCAATTTGATGGCCAAAAAGTTAGTTGTCATGCAATGCTCCAGCAATTTTGTATGAGTGCTTCTTATGCACTATGCTAGTGTACTACAGAAACGCTGCAATGAGAAGATATTCCCCACATTCGTCTCTTCTGGGAAGCGAAGAAGCACAAAACCTCTGAAAAACGTCTCAGAAATGACCAGGTATCTCGACGAATTCACTGCCCGAAAGTTGTAGAAGGACCAAATCTATTTTTCACAACGCTGCTAGAATTCCATTCGGTGTAGTTTTCGTCTGCACTGGCTCAGTGCAGACGAAAGATGTTCTCAGGGCAAACAAAAGTCACCACTGGTGCGGGCGAAATATTAACGTGGCATTTGCTTGAAGTTGTTTTTTTAGATTAGAGGAAAGAATAGCGGTAACGTTGGCACTGACGGACGAAGAATTGATTGTACGTTGTAAAAGAGAGTTACCTGGTAACACACGCAGTTACAAAGAAACAAACATGAGGGACAGCCAAAGCGCACTTGTGCCCGGCACAAGTGCGCTTTGGCTGTCCCTCATACCAGTTGACACTACCTTGGCTTACACCATACAATTAAAGAGAAGAGTATTACAATTTGTATATTACTTACTCACTCGAAGACAAAGGATAGCCCCTTCATGCAACAACCTTCAGCAGAGCAGAGACCCGCGAAGAAGAATTGGCAGCAGGAAGAGCTGCCTCAGGCACGCGAGGTCGCTACAGGTATCTGGAAAATTACATTACCAATTCCGTTTCCCTTGAGAACTGTAAATTTGTACGCCCTGGTTGGCAAAGATGGGTGGGCGATAGTGGATGCGGGTATGGGCATGCCGGAGGCGCGTGTGGCCTTCGCCGCTGGATTGCAACGGGCGGGAGTGCAGATCGATAGATTGCGCACGATTGTTTTATCGCACGATCATCCTGACCATGTTGGGCTTTCAGGTGAGCTACACGAACGCAGTGAGGCAACGGTATATATGCACCCTATAGACGCGGACGGCATGAACTTCATGTGGCGCAACGTCCACGCTGAGCGATTCGCGACGGTCTCTGCATTTTTCCGGCAGCATGGCATGCCTGGCGGGGAGCCGTGGTTCTCACAGGCTGGGCCTAACCAATTCAAAGATATTATCAGAGTACCGCCGCACGAGGCGATTACGCTGGTTGAGGATGGGCAGACTATCGACCTGGTAGGCGAACAATATCGCGTGATCTGGACGCCGGGACACTCCGATGGGCATATCTGCCTGTTCCGTGAGCGAGACGGTGTCTTTCTGGCCGCCGATCATGTGTTGCCGCGCATCACCCCTAATATTGGCCTCTATTCGGAATATGACCGCGCCAATCCGCTGGGTGATTATCTCCATTCGCTGCGCAAAGTTTCAACGCTACCAGCAAGTATTGTGCTGCCGGGGCATGGTGAGCCATTTCACGACCTGGCGGGACGCGTCGCGGAGATAATAGAGCATCATGGACAGCGTGAAGAGCAGATTCTGACCTTACTGGATAGCCGACCACAGCACGCCTATCAACTGGCCGTACAATTGTTTGGACAACGTTTGAAGAGCAACGAGGCCAGGCGTATGGCGGTCGCCGAGACACTTTCACATCTCGAATATATGCGACTCGGTGGACAGGTTGAGCAGCAGAAGAATTCCGATGGAGTGATCCTCTACGCGGCGGTATAGTGTGAAGATGATGGAGCAGTTTTTATGAAATATCCCATCATCTTATCCTATGTGCAGGCAGAGACGCTGCTGGCTGCTTACAAAAAAGGGCTACCGAGCGTTGAGATTTCCCCTGATCTGGGGCTATCCACGCTTATTGTGCAGGTCAACGCCGAAGGTGTGCTTTTCCCGAGCGGAGAACAGGTCAACTGGCACAACGTTGAGAAAATAAAAAAAGCGTCGTCAAATTGCTTTATGGTAGCGAATGGTGGTATCAAATCGATACAGGTGTTCTCGGAGGACACTAATCGCGTGTGTAGTCTTTTGCCTACGAGACGCACGCCCAGCATGTTAATCGCGGGCTTTACCATGCATCGCATCGTCGATACCGACCCCATGGAAGATACGCTCAAGAAGATCGCTACTCTTACTCCTATCATCGGTCGGGTACTAGATACCGCGACTGGGCTGGGTTATACCGCGATCGAGGCGGCCAAAACTGCTGAGCAGGTAATTACCATTGAGCTTGATGCGGGGGCGCAACAGATTGCGCGGCTCAATCCGTGGTCACAAGCCTTGTTTGATAATCCAAAGATTCAGCAGGTGATGGGTGACGCGTTTGAAGTTGTGCCGACTTTCGCGGATGAGAGCTTTAGCCGTATAGTGCATGACCCGCCTGTCTTCAGCCTGGCGGGTGAATTGTACGCGGGTGTATTTTATCAGCAATTGTTCCGGGTTCTCAAGCGCGGAGGGCGTCTTTTCCACTACATCGGTGATCTCAATAGTAAGTCAAGCGGTACGGTGACACGGGGGGTGCTCAAACGGCTGCAAGAAGCTGGCTTTGCGCGTGTGGTACGACGACCAGAGGCATATGGTGTTGTGGCTTATAAGTAATCCTCACAGATCGGCGAAGGCACAAATCTCCCGTAGTCCGCGCTCGATCTCGGCATCGGAGGCCGCGAGCGAGACGCGTATATAGTGGTCGGAGACTGTGCCGAAGCCACTGCCAGGAGCTACGGCAACATTGCGAGCATGCAACAGATCGAGGGCGAATTGTCGGCCACGTCGCGGCGTACCGTGGGGGCTGGTCACATCGATGAGGGCGTAAAAGGCTCCGTGCGGCGTATAGACGTAGCGACCCATTTCCTGGAGGAGGCGCACCGTCAGGTCACGGCGTCGGCGATAGGTATCTTTCATCTCAATAGCGCAGTCTTGTGAGCCAGTCAACGCTGCCTGGGCCGCTCGCTGCGCTATGATGCTGACATTTGTGCTGCTGGCATCCAGCACATCAATGATGGTTTTCAAAAGCGGTGTGCCGGTGGTGAGGTAGCCAATGCGCCAACCGGTCATGGCATAGGTTTTGGAAAAAGTATAGATGCAGATGACGCGTCCACTCTCGAATTCAGCAGGAGTGAGCAGCGTAGCGGGACTGATATGTTGGCCTTCAAAGACAAGTTCGTCATAGCACTCGTCGGAAAGCAGATAGAGGTCGTGGCGACGGGCAAAGTCCAGCAGGTCAGCGACTAACTGAGCGGGGAAGACGGCTCCGGTGGGGTTGCCGGGGCTATTGATGATGAGCAAACGGGTGCGAGGAGTCACAAGCCGCTCTAATTGGGCGACAGCGGGCAGCCATTCGTTGTGTGGGTCAAGTGGGTAGTGGACGGCGGTTGCGCCACAGCAGGCAAGCTGCATGTGGTATTGCGGCCAGCAAGGGTCAGAGACGAGGACTTCGTCGCCACTACCGACAGTGGCGGTCAGCGCGGCCAGAATGGCACCTGTGCCACCAACCGCGACGGCGGTCTGGTGCGGCTTGACGCTATAGCCATTGACGCGCTCGATTTTCTCCGCTATCAATTCGCGCAGCCAGAGCCAGCCGGGTGGAGGACCATAGGTAAGCGGCTCGTCGGCGATGGATTGGCTGGCGGCAAGACGAATGTGTGCGGGCGTGCGAAAGCTCGGCTCACCTATATGGAGGCGCACCGATGGAGGGAGTGTTTCACCACGCGCCTCTGCCTCCAACTGCACCTGCTGTGCGAACGCACCCAGGTTGGTGATGTCGTTGATCGGTAGGTCATGGATGTGCTGCTTGCCAAATTTTGTCATGAAGTGCTAGTCTTGCCTTTCAAGTCCACTTGCGTTGATGAGTAATTGTTTGGCTTGCTCTGCATTCAGCACTGTTGTCATATTGAGAAGCAGGGGTAGCATGATCTCTGTATCTTGAATGACGTCTATATGTTTTTTTGCCATCTGAAGCATTTGAGGAAAGCGACTTATAATAATGTTTAGGAGCATTTGCCGTTGCTTTTGTAGTTCTTGCTGTAGGATTTCCTGCCGACCTTGCTCTAATCCTTGCTCCAAACCTTGCTCTAGGCCCTCTTCACGTCCCTCATTCAGAATTTTCTGATAGGCTCTAGTATTTCGTAATGTATCGTTCAGCATAGCAAACATCCTTTCGATCCATTGTTGTTCGGCTTCGCTTTCCCGTTCAAATGCCAATGATGCAATGGTGTTCGCAATGACCAATAACACTTTTTAATTCGTGAGGAAGTGCTTTTTCAAATGTACCATTTCCAAGTACAAGCGAGATAAAATCTTGCGGGTTCGCGTCTATGAGCTTCTTGAGACTATCATCATACAATCCAGGCATACTACAAAATCATCCCTAAAAGCAAAGTATTCTATGCGAAGTGTAGCATAGAATACTTTGCTTGTCGAGGGCGTTGGGAAGCCTTCTTGTCGCCTTTTGAACTGTAAATAATTCTGAAGGGTTGCATTACTTGTTGATGCGTTGTACTAAGCCGGACAACAGTGCGATACGTGTGGGGAGATAGTCGAGTTCGATGAACTCGCCGGGATTGTGGGCGAGGCCACCGCCAGCACCCAGGCCGTCAATGGTTGGGATGCCAACGGCGGAGGTATTGTTGGCGTCGGAGGCACCACCACTGCCGACATCCGTGATCTTCAGGCCAAGCTCACTACCAGCCGCTTTGACTAATTGGACGAGTTGAGCATTGCGCTTGTTGCGTTCAAAAGGCATCGACAACATGCTGCCGGTGAGGGTGATTTTTGTATTCTGCAAGACGTGCTCTTTGGTATTTTTGTGCATGGCAGCTTCGATGGCTTTGATACCGGCTTTGTCGCTGGCACGCACATCCATGTCAAAGTACGCGTAGTCGGGTACGACGTTGGTGCGTTCGCCGCCATGAATGATGCCGACGCTGAGTGTTGTGCCGGGGACGGTGTCGTTGAGGGCTTGCATTTTTTGCACCTGGTAGGATAGCTCAAGAATGGCATTGCGACCGCGCTGTGGTTCGACGCCTGCATGGGCGGAGACGCCATGCACTTCGACACGATACTGGCCGGAGCCGCGCCGCGAGGAAACGACCGTGCTCTTGGCGCGTCCGGGTTCAAGCACGATGACGGCGTCAGATTTTTGGGCAAACTCTTGAATTAAGGGTTTGCTGCTGGGCGAACCAATCTCCTCGTCGCTGTTGCAAATGAAGGTGACGCGCTGGTAGTGTGCTTGTTGGGAGGCGATGAGCAGATGCAAGCCGTACATGCCGATCAGTACGCCCGATTTCATATCCAGAACGCCGGGGCCGGTCGCGATGCGTCCACCGTTTTGCTGACTGATGGCGAACGGACGTTTTTGTACCTCACCGGCGGAGAAAACGGTATCAATGTGACCGATGAGCAGGATGTGGGGGCCTTTGGCTGTATTGCCGGTATGGGTCGCGACGAGGTGATTGCCGAATTGTTCTTGCTGATCAACGTGGGTGGAGAAGCCAAAGTCGTGGAATCGCTCCTGTAAATATGCTCCGACGCGGTCGATGCCGGATTTGGTGTAAGTGCCGGAGTCGATATTGACGATGGTTTTCAAGTCATCCAGGTATTGCTCCATCAAGTGTTCAGCTTGTTCAACCATTTGTTGTGCATTCATATCGCTCCTCCTGCTGTGAATTGCGCTATCTCCTCATCGCTATAGCCAGCCTCATGTAAGAGTTCAGCGGTATGCTCGCCGATGGTTGGCGGGGCATAGCGTTGCTCGTACACGTTCTCAGAGATACGAGGGAAACTGGGCAACGTTTGGAACGTCTCTGTCCCTGCTCCACTGTTGACGCTGATGCCACGGGACTGGGCATGTGGGTCGTTCAGAGCCTCGTCGATGCTGTAGACGGGGCCAATGCAGGCGTCAGTTTCGCCGAGTTCGGCGACCCACTCGTCGCGTGTTTTGGTCTTAAAGATGGCACGCAGCATATCCATGGCTTGTTCGCGTTCGCCTGGGCCAACGGGCAGATGGAAAGGCAGCAGTTCAAGATGCCCAACGTGTGTGCAAAACGTGTGCCAGAACTTTGGCTCCAGGGCTGCCAGGGTGACGTGCTTGCCATCTTTGGTTTCATAAATATTGTAGCAGGGCAGACCTCCATCGAGGGTAGAATGGCCTGGGCGGGGAGCTTTGCCGGTGTTCATGTAGGTGGTGGTGACGAGTGGCAAGAGCGACATCACGCCTTCGGTCATGGAGACATCGATTTTGCGCCCAACGCCGGTTTGTCCACGTCCGACTAAGGCCGCGAGAATGCCGATGATGGACATGTAACTGCCCCCGGCCAGGTCGCCCAGTTGGGTAGGTGGCATAGCGGGTTCTCCATGGGGGCCACGATTATAGTGGAGGAGTCCAGCATAACCGGCATAATTCAGGTCGTGGCCGGCGCGAAGACGATAGGGGCCGTCCTGTCCATAGCCACTGATGGCGCAATAGATGATGCCTGGATGAAGCTCCTTCAGTTGTTCATAGCCGAGGCCCAGACGTTCCATCACACCGGGACGAAAGCTTTCCAGTACCACATCAGCCTGGCGAACCATGCGCTGAAAGATCTCACGCCCCTGTTCCGTTTTGAGGTTGAGGGTAATACTGCGCTTGTTGCGGTTAATCGCGACGAAGTAGAGGCTCATTCCTCCTGGGCCATGCGGTGGCATAAAGCGTCCATAGTCACCTGTCCCCGGTTCTTCAACTTTGATGACATCGGCACCAAAGTCCGCCATCATTTGTGAGGCGTAGGCACCAGGGAGTAGACGAGAGAGGTCCAGGATTCTGATGCCACTGAGAGGTTGGCTCATAAGAGTCTCCTTCACAAGAGGAATGGAGGGGGCAACTAACGTTGCTCCTTTGTCTATTCTTATAACTGTATCGATAGGGTATCAATAGGGTAACAGGAAGAGGGAAGGATTGTCAACTTTGTGCGCAC
>JADEYI010001521.1_pt1 | contig 16821 bp, 14 predicted proteins | sample 8542331 | NCBI WGS metagenome assembly JADEYI01 (sample SAMN16510988, study PRJNA670497) | mine drainage metagenome | isolation source: biofilm near Copperflume 1 | place: Germany: Marsberg coppermine Kilianstollen | collected 2018-02 | reverse complement strand
GCTGTCGACTTGGCTTGTTTTCAAATCCGCTCACATCATACTGATTGCACGAGCTTTGCAAGTCATCACAAGAGCACTATGTATTCTTTGTTGCGGATACCGCGTCCATTTACAACGCAGACAGCAGCGTTCGTCATAACGGTTGCGCAATTGCCAACCCGTATCTCTATTCCCTCGTATCCATCAGTGGCAGAATGTTCTCGAACCTCCGGCCTCTCTTTCCTCCTTTCCTTTTCGATTAATATCAACAAGAGCATCTGACTGCCAAGTTTTCCGAAGGCCGAAGGCTGAAGGTAAATTTTGGTCGTCTCCTCAAGTCAAAAATATCCGGAACGTTGCCCCCCTTCGGGGGCGGCGGTCACCTTTAGTTACGACAAGGGCATGAGTTTGGTTGGAGCCTGTAGAATCACGTGCAACAACCAGTCAGGAACTCTTTTGCAAGTAATGGAAAGTCAATCACACGGTGTGAACAATGGTCAAATCATGAACAGCCACAGGAAGTCCGAGCTTCTGTGAACTAGATTTTGTGAAACCCTGCTTAAATAGAGAAGGTGCCATGAATGGCCACTTGTGGTGTGTACAGTTTTTGGTGGCATTCTTCCCTCACTTGTCAATGGTACTAGTCAAGCTTGGTGTTAAAGTCACTGGTGAAACAATGAGCTTGCCTACAAAGCTACAAAGTGGGTATGATCTCTTTAAAAATAAGGATTTGATCATTACTAAAGTAATATGAATAGTGCTTAAACCACGCACGGAAAAAAGTTACAAGGTGCCCAACTTGAAACCCTAAATCCAACACTCCTGGTCAAAGCACAGCATTCACCTTCAGTTGGGGCATATTTGGCCTCAGCGGCTGTGAGAACCCTGCTGGCGTAGGCGATGGGACGGTCATTTCCATCCCCATCCGGCTGGCTGAGGATAGCGCTCATGGCGCTGGTGGACCAGTCCGTTATCAGGTGGAATGGCCACCGCAGTTGAGTAGAGCCGCGCTCATCCTTCACCGTGCTGCAGTCTGGCAGGCGCAAAACTGACGGAGAGGTGAGGGCCTGCTTGAGGGCCTTCAAAGCCTGTCAACGTTCTTGAATCCACAAAAAAAACACACGTTTCTTTGTAAGAGCATGCAAAGGCCTCACATTTGCCGCAAAATTGTCAATGAACCGACAATAGTACGCAGACATACCCACAACAGACTTAAAATCTTTGCTATTGGTGGGCCGTGGCATACTCACAATACAGGCAACTTTGTCAGGATCAGGTGCAACTCCATGCTCAGACACAATGTATTTAAGGCATTTCAGAAGGAGCAGCAAATACACATTTAGGCAATTTGAGTTTCAGGCCTGCCATGCGCAAGCGCTGGAAGACCTCACGCAGGTGGCTCAAGTGCTCTGTCCATGTGGCGGAGTATACAAAGACATCATCAATGTAAGGATAGCAGCAGTGGCACCTAGCCAGCACAATATCCGTAAGGCGCCGAAAGGTGTTGGATGCATTCACAAGACCAAAGGGCATTTGCACCCACTCAGAATTACCATGAGGGGTGCAAAACCCAGTCTTGTGCACATCTGCTTCTGCCACAGGGACTTGCCAAAAGGCAGAGACAACATCTAGTGAAGTGATATATACTACTGCCAGCCATCTTGTCTATGCAAGTATTTCTTAAAGGCAAGGATAAGGATCCCTCAAAGTCACCTTGTTCAGGGCTCTGAAGTCTATACAGAGGCAAAGCAACTGATCCTTCTTTTTGACGAGCACGATAGGACTCATCCACGCGCTGGTGGAAGGGCGCATGCACCCTTGTTCCTGTAAGGAGTCCAGCTGTCCAAGCAAAGACTCCTCCTCATATCTGCTGAGCTGATTGGGTGCCTGCGTTATGGGCTCAGCAAGACCTGTGTCTATGGAATGACACATACCTGGGTCAGAGTTCAGTCTCGAGTCCACATCTCTGGATCTGGAAGGTGCTCACAGCAGGATTTTGTGGTGCAAGCAGGTCACAATTTCAATAGTGACACGTGGCAACACAGAGCATGCTTGCTGACAGTTCCAAATTACTACAACACATTGACCTCACCTTGAAGGTGTCGTACCGAAGGTGCCCGCCTGGTACAGCGAGACTTTCGTCTGTGACAAGGAACTCTTGCATCCAACCACTGGCAAACTGCCTCGGCTCCCGGTAACGCCACCAACGCGGCGAACTTTTGATGGTGGTGCAGGCCTTTCGCGCTAATGATATCCTGTTCAACACTCAGCCACTATTTAGTACAAGTAATCTAACAAAGTGACGATCTTCAAGTCAACGTACAGCCTGCCCACTTCAGCGTCATGTACCTGCAGGGAAGTCACAAGGAACACAAAAAGAACACTACGCCATTAAAAAGGTCGAGGGTGAAGTTGACCCTAATATCCCTTAACCCTAGGATCTCGGATAATCTACTAGGAAGAATGGTCGCCAAGCGTATTAAAGTAAAAGAGTGTTACAAAAGTAGAGAAAATGTCCATGAATGGCCACTGGGGGTGTGTACATTTTTGTGGTGGCCTAGTTTTCTTGCCTATCGATATTTCATGGACGGTACCGACTAATCACCTAGTTAAAGAGCTTGGTGCTAGAACCGATTGTTCTACCTACAGTAGGGTCGATCTCAACCCCGACCTTTTGAAGGGCGTAGGGTTCTTGTATTACAAAGTAAGATATGTACACAATAAAAGGAGTGAAATGAATGAAGGAAGGCAAGGATTTCAGGCGCTGTAAGATGTTGCCTAGTATTACTAATATTAGTAGTCCATAACGGTGGTCCCACAAGATTTAATTGTTTATTCCACGCTGGCAACTAGGAGTTACGATATCCTCCGTGTCAGCTTCCTGGTGAACTCTCGGGAAGCCGAGTAGGATGAGGATAAATTCAGGAAGGTTGCGGTGCGACGGTGCGAAGATAGATTAATTGCGAGAAGCGAGCGCCTGTCTATCGCGAAACACTGCGCACGTGTCCTGACACCGTTAGCTGTGTGCATCGTGATTGGGTTTGGGTGCATATCACGTCTTCGGGAACGGACGAGTGAGTAGCGCAGTACATCTGCATGAAGAAAGGTGGGCACAGAACATGTTTGCTTCTTTGACAGCGTGGTTATGATTTCGTGCTTCGGAAATTTTGCGTTTCCTGAGTCGATGGCGTTTACATCGCGCAATCGGAACCGGGCTGACGTGGCCGGGGTTTCTTCTGCACACATTTGAACAGCACATGCTGGGTTTTTACATGCGGACTGACTTATTGAGCCTTATTTACGGCGGTAGTAAATTGCCCGCTTTCGCAGATGCGCATAGCGCTTCCAGCCCGCATGGACCCGTACCAGAGGGTTGTTGACACGGTGTAGCAGTCGTGACAGAAAGCTGCAGTGTTAGAAGGAGTACTTGAATAAGTACATCCGCGTGCCCGCTCCCGGAATCATCATCCATGTGTTTGGCAAAACTTGTTGTATTTGACGTGGTGCACGTGCTGGCAGCCCGGCAAGTGCAAAACACATGCTGACTTTTTATGCCTGTTTCTATGTGTTGGAGGTCACCAGGATTTTTCAAAAATTCAGGAGTCTCAGTGTGCTGTGCCTACTCTAAGGGTGCAGTTTCGGACAGTTCTGTGATTGTCGATTTTCCATGTAACCATGACAGTACTACTAACCTGAGCATTAACTTAACGAAACTTTGAAAGGCTTCTCGAACGCCAGTGTATTTATTCAGTTGGTCCGAATTGGCTTTGATGCAAGACCTAGTCCGACGGAAGGTGTTTTCTAAACAGGAAATGGTGGCATTTGAAGAAACACCATGCAATCTACTGTAAACCCCATGAATTACTTTGAACAGATGTTGCTAGTTGCCCGTGCATCCGCAGAAAGATTACCAGATATTGGTCCTATAAGGTGTCCTTATTAAGGACCCATCGTCGATGCCATCACATCCCGGTTGTAGAGGTGACCCCATGTCGTCAAGGAGCCATCTAAGATCGCTTACGAAACTCATAAAAAGGGCAGACTGTGCACACTGCCGCAGCTTGCATTTTGCATAGTGTGGCATGCATACAGGAGGATTTGAAGTAGCAACAAATTGGCAAGGCGCCAAGTAAGAAGAAGCGAGCTTGGAATAACTAACCAGCTGCCGCAGTAGTGTCACACGGTTAGCTAATGCCAGGCTGATGGTCTAGGCAAGCTTAAGCATGTTAAAAAAGTTGCAATCTGCGCATATGCATCTCAATCAATAGATACAGTTTGCTATTGCTCCTTGAAGGAACCGCCTCAGTGCCTGAGAATGATATCTGGTATCATCCATCGTCGATGTCATTACTGTGGTAATACTGGCAGTATTCTCATTGCTGACTGAAAAACTCTGCACCATCAGGAATTTCAGTTCCTTCCTCAGAAAATAAGCAACTGCTCGATTTTGTCAGAGTATTGGAAGGCACGTTTCCAAACCATGATGCCGTTTCAGAAAACCCACTCCTGCTGCTGACCAATCTCGACATCATGGTGAGCAAATACCAATCACCAAATGTTTTTAGATGTTGCACTTGGTCTCCACCACTTTTCTCAGAATGGTATGCCGTGCCTGATGACGCATGGACATGTATATTGTGGGGTATCAAGGCCCTGGTAAATAATGGTATTGCTTCTGGTTGATCCGTAGTTATGAACACAGAGCAATTTCTAAGACATGATGTGCTTAAACAAGCCTTCAGCGTCTGAATTATGAAGCAAGATGTCACTGTGTTGATATCAGCTAAATATCGTTTGCCATCCCCCCACTGCCCCCCAAACCTTATTTGAACTCCTACATGGAAAGTACCTCGAAATTTTGCAGCTTCCCGCTCAACGAAATTTTGAAGAGCCGGCATAGGAGTAGAAAAATAATATTTCATGACCACCTCAAATAGCTGCCGCTTGCTAAACCTATTCAGAGAATATCTATCGCCGATGTCCACTAGATGCTCATTCATAACAAAATGGTTCCACACAGCACCATTAAGATGTATACTAATAAAGTCATTACTTCTCCACAAATCTTGAAAGTCGCTCTTGCGCAGCTTCTTGAGCTCCATGGAATTAGAATGAGCATCTATCAACGACCAGGTGGTCGCGTTCTTCGCTGATTTTCTCAAGTCTTCGCCATTCGTCATAACAGGCAGTTTGAAAAAAGATTCTATTGCGACCTGCCAGGAAGTAGAAAGATTCAGTAAATTAAGAAAACTTTGAGTCTCCACCGTCTTGTAGGTGAATGATCCAAAAAAGACCACTGAAAGCGTTGCCGAGAGCACAAGACATCATCTGACTTGCGAGTGCAGTTTTTCAATTTTCCTTGTCTTACGCTTACCGGGCTCGTCCATTCGACGACAAATTCAGCATCGAGCAAGAGAGCCAACACAAATGTGGATGCAAAGCCTTTAAGCCTATCGCCAACGCCTCCACAGAGATCGCCACTAGCACATGTGTATGCTATCTTTTTCCGCTTAGGATCATTTGCCAAAATGGTGTCCCTGTGCATTCAATACTGTCCATTACATGGCAAACTTTTCATCGTTATGAAGCACTGTCATTAGAACTATCCAAAAGCCTACAGCATATCGTGTTGCTTTAGTTGTATCCATTTCAGCGCTTTATTTGAGATTAACTGTTTAAAACCGTTCCTTGCTGCCAGCCCATCGGTGACGGGTTGCTACCGTGCTGAATGCCTGAGTGATTGCAAATCCACTAATTCTATAGGTCAATGTGTCTAAACTAAGGAATCCCAACCTCCACATATTATCTATGAGCTAAATGTCAAATAACGACATTTATCGCTAAGTATATAATGTATTTCTACCAAGTTATCACGTTATTTCATCTGAGAAGTCAGGTCAATCAGCGACATACAAAGACATAGTCAGCTACCTGTATAACGCAAATAAGTCGTCTCCTTTCTCCTTGAGAGAGTGTGTCTCCGATTCATTAGCGTGGAGTCGTAAGTAGCTCCTCGTCTCAGATTGAGTTGCGCAGAGGAGCAGTAACAGAAAGGGTATGCTGTGCCTGACCAGTTTTGTTGGTGTAGTCGGCATTCTTCAAGTTCCGTAGTGGTGGAGGATGTCAATCATTGTTTTATCCGGTACGTCACATTTCTAGCAGATATTCAGGATTAATAGCTAATTGAAGGTTCCATCAAAAAATTTACTGTCTGGAGTGATTCTTTTGATTATTCCACTGAGGATAACGAGGTCAACTAAACGAAGAAATGTTTCTACAAACATCTATAGGTTTTCGTTAGCGAGGAAACATTAAGCCCTGTGCAGACACCAGATAGAACAACAAAATTGCCATGAAATGTATGCATTGGGGAGACAAACTGCGAGTACGACGCTTTCTCGGAGAGTTTCTCCCAAAAGATTTTTGAAAAGAATCATCACATAAAATTCACCCTATGTCATAAATACGTGGAAGTTCAAACGCTAGGGTAGGTTCAGGGCACACAGGCATTAGGCTTTAGAAAGCCGTAAAGCCGCTTTACGCTTTAGGGGAGGGGCCTTCATAATTTAAATCCTCTTGGGGAATGCAATGGTGAGTTTAGGGGTTATAAACTATATCTAGTAGTTGAACGTTATGGTCAGGGATACAGCCTGTACCATACAGGACTCCATATACTTTTGTTGAATCGCCACAATAAACCTACTCGTATGTTGTTTACCCCTAAAAAAACCCACGTGACACCTGGGATTGTGAATTTGGGGTCATTAGGCCTTATATGAGGTGCCATCTGCATCATTGGTCATGGGTTGAGCACCATGCCATGGCCATGGCATTGTGAGCAACCTATCAAATACATAGTATGACCGGACCACTGGTTGAGAATCCACTCACAACGTGAGGCGCATCCTCTGATGCGCCTTTATAACATGAATAATTGAAAGTAGCATTTACAACAACACTTGTACGTTGAACGTGCATGAAGTTAGACAGCGAACTCGAGAGCTCTGTAAAACCAAGGTCACCACTTTCATCCCCTTAGCGATCTAATTTGTAAACTAGTTGATCAAGCTGGTCTGGACCCTGAATCAGCGAGGCCACTCTTAGGGAGCGTGAGGGTAGGCTATCGTGAAGACCGATACTCTAAACCCTGGCATCCATAGGAGCCCTACATCTGCTGTGCAAAACAGAGGTGCAAAAGACAAGCCTGGCTCGGTACTGGGAAAATCAGCAACATCTACGTGTTGCAAGACCCTGGCACGCCTGGACAGATCTGAACAAAGTCATTACCTACTAGGCCTGCACCCCGACAAGAGAGCTCAAGTCCAGTCCACGTCTCGGCAAAAAGTCCAGAGGAACCCGCGCGCGCATATGCAAAGTGAATTTTGAACAGTTGCTAATGTTGCAACACTTGCTAGGCGGCATTCTGGTAGCCCCCACAGGCGTGGCTGTGCGTGTCTGCCCTACTAGGCCATGGTAAGGCATGGCCTTTGGCTTTGGCCTTTGGCTTTGGGTTCGTCGTGCCTATAACGACAAACACCCCGCGCCAGGGTAAGTGAACATGTGCTATCCACCCGAGCCCTGGGGTACTAAAGGCTGACCCCTACAGTCCGAGATTGCTATTTGCCTACGCCACGCTCCCAGGTTTGATCCCCACGAAGAACACTGGGACCTTTTTCGGATCGAATTTTGGGTACATCAACGTTCAATTAACTGGCGGTGCGGCCGCTTCTGAGACACCCGCATTGTCGATGTGGAAATCTGTCCCGAAGTTTCGAGCGGTGTACTAGGGACCGTCCCGAGGGACCGTGACGGCACCTCAGTGTTCGAGTAAGAAGTGGGTGTAGACCTATAGGCTGCAAGGATGCTTTTGCGAGTTGACAAGGCTGCAACCCCACAGTGTGCATATCGGCCCCGGGTTCCGAATGCAAACGGAACTGTGTATGCCCTATGGCCCTCTGTGGTCTGGGTTCGCCACTCATACATAATATTATATTATACATAGTCGACATCTCCTAAGCAAAAATCCTAAAACCTCTTAAATACTTACCCTAAAGACGAAGAAATCTTCACAGACCCCTGGGCCAATTTTGTAAAATACAAGTTTTTTCCCGTGGGATTTAGGGTTTAGGGTATATTTCATAAAATATGTCAATAACAGTGCTGGCTATAGTTTTATAGTTTTTTTGGCTATTTATTGGCCTTAGCACCCCCTGCATCCATACCAAAGGGGTCATTACATCAACCAAGAACCACACACAACTTTGTATTATACCCTTATTCCTGGGCCCCTTTCCGAAAATTGGGCGCGTGAATTGCACAAAAGTCTCCCAAGTTCGCCAGGTGCAGCAAAGAGGAGAAATGAACGCATAGCAACACACAGACGCGAACGCTTTGGCATCTTTAGCACCGCAATCACCGAGCTTTTGCCACTCGAAAGGAACCACTCTATGAAGTCGAGTGGACGTATCGGATACGTCCGGGTAAGCTGCTAGATCGTCTGCTTTGTAAGGGGATTCTTCTGTCTTGCACAATTTTCTGGAACTGGAGCAAGCTCATGGATCTTTGTCACGCAGGAGTGTCCCTGTATGGTATACCGTATACTCTTGTCGTCTGTCATCCTATGCAACTTGGGTCATTTGAACGGACGTGTTGAACCAAAAGATCGTCTGCTAGCAATTCTTGAAAGGGTGGCCGTTGATAAAACAGTTATTCTCACGCAGACGTCTTGCGGATACATAGACTTTGCTGAGAACTGGATAGAGCACGCCGAAGGACTAGGCATTAAGAACTACCTTACGGTTGTAGATGATGAAATCAGTTTTGAATACCTCAGTTTGAGATATCCTGGTCACATTGTGTTGGTCGATGTTTTCTCGCCCGGGGCAGCAAATTTTGACCAGCCGCTTCTAGAATACGGTTCCAAGCCCTTCAACAAAATGTCATGCGATCGGCTGACTTATCAAAGGAAGGTCTTGGAAAGAGGCTTTACTATGCTCTGGATTGATATGGATACAGTGCTGTACCAAGATCCGGTGGCTGTGATGCCAGGGGGCCTCGACTTCATCGGAACAGATGATATCTTAGATGAAGAGGGCCTAAATCAATCAGAGCAGAAAACGGGAAACATATGTGGGTGCCTAATGTTCTTTCGGCCAACCAGGAATGCCAAAGACTTTTTACGTCAGTGGTATGACAAGTGCACTACACAGGAGCTCCCAGATCAAACCGCCTTGAATGCCTTGTGGAGGGAGAGTGATTGGAAGCAGAGACTGCATTGGTACATTATGCCGAGACAGTTGTTCCCCTCAGGAAGGTTGGAGCCAAAGATTGACAGCATGCCAGAAGCAAAGCATCGTGACAAGTCAAAAATGTTTCCTGTTTTCATCCATGCAAATTACAGAATTGGCAAAAATGACAAGCGGTCGTTTCTAAAGGAGAGATCGGCATGGAAGATACCTGACAGGCAGATTTACCCTAACTGTCTTAGACCGTCCTCACAAGCATAATGCAATCCGGGATGAACTCTTCATCCTCTAGATATGTGCTTGAGCATGAATGTGGAGGATATTATATGATGATCAAGCATTGTAACGCATGTACATATGCGTATTACTTGTATCTGTCCAGCTGCAACACATTTTTGAGTACTCGGAATGTGTGCAAGACCAAGGGCTGGTTGGGTGTGAGAATATGTCACTGGCCCGCGAATGTCACATGTCACAATGGTTGAACGTTGCTTTCGGTGCATTTCATATCTTCTCAATACGAACATGGAGAGAACTTTAATGAAGCGCAGACTCTGGGTTATCGGATTTCTGGGGAATTACCAACATTGAATAAAAAAGGATGCATCGTTCGTTGTATACCATGGTAAAAACCAAAATTTTGGATGTTTTATCTTTAAGTAGCATGTGATATGTTGCTAGGGAGATAGTTGTATACGTGCGGAGACAAGATCAGCTGCATGTAAGGGCTGCAACGTGGCATGCACATATATATCCAATTCTTTGTTGAATACGCCAGACCCAAGCAGGACCCAATCAAGCCATAGGCACCGTGCTTAATTATTTGGACCAAAGGCTGCCAGCTTGGGCGATCATTCTTCAAAAAGTTTTACTATCATTGATCCATAACTCATACGATTGAAAATAACGTTTACAACAAAGAGAGCTTGCAATCAAATAATGCAATCAAACTCTGTGAGCGTTGAAGAGCCAAAGTTCTGCATTCACTGAGTACAATTGCAATGTACAATATTGCAATCTTTAGCTTCGAAGCTGAATTCAGCAGAGGGTATCAATATTGATAAAGCATATGACTCATCATTCGCTTTTAACAGACTGCCAACTTGCCTGCCAAATGATCACACCGTGGCAGAGACTGCCTAGGAAGGTTTACCCTAAAAGTTGGTACACCTCGTTGAAGACATGCATGACGGCATTCGGTACGCACTGCAGTTCTGTTGTGCCAAGACAAGCAAGTGTTTGAGGTTTTCACAGGGTCCAGATAGGACCCCTATTTAATTTGCAAGCTGTGGCAACTCTTGGATCTGAATGCACCTGTATTTGGCGTCTACACCGACGCTGCCATCAGATGTTAACGCTTTAAAACCTGATCAAGCATCTGGGGATCCCCTGGTCCTTGATTGAGGTCAACTGAAGGGACAGCCGCAACCCCAGCCACGATGGCACAATAATGTTCTTAGTAAGAGATGGAGGTCGTCTCAATTGTCTCACCTGACTACGGTATGAATTGAAAGTTTCCAGGTTCATGACAACTTGTATTTCGGTTTCCTTTGAGTGGCCCGCATGGTACATACTTACAATAAGTTCAATTAATTGCTTATGTCCACTTTTATGAAGTTTTTACTATGGTATGAAGCATTGGCTAACAGTGAATTACATAGCATGACGGATTGACAGCCCCAATGGTCCCACACTGGGAAGCCTTGGCAGGAGTCCTTTGGCAATGGATTGGCCAAATTGTTTGAGGGCTAGGGGCAAGGTTCTAGGGCAGCCCAAAGAAGAGCTTAGATGTGCACACGTGGCTAAATGACGTCAGGGCAACGCTCCAAACTTTGCTTGCCGGTGAATAGGGGTACTTAATAAAAAAACAATACATTAATAACCCCCGACCGGTGAAGCCACATCACGCATCGCAGTGCCTCAGATTCAACCCAGATTCACCATTCTTCGCCCCCGCCACATCATCCGCCGGAATGCCCACCGCCGGAATGCCCACCCTCCCAGACGTCGATGATCTGCACGTGCATCTTAGGACATTAGCCTCCTCCGCCCACTCATCCACACTCCTCACTTCCAGCTCCACAACAACCGTGCAACGCATACGGGCACTACTCACTGTCAGCCCCGCCACCACCACACCAGGCCAGGCTCTTGCTTCATCGATGCCCCTCCCCCTCCAGCCTGGCATTCTTCCCGACATCAGCACCGCCTTTCTTAAGCAACGCCGCCTCAACCGGCTCCATAGCTCCCAGATCAAAACCGCTTTCCGCCTCCGCTACACCCTGTTCATGCGCTCTAAGCGGGCCGCTCCCAGTCACATCACTCGACCGTATGCATGTCCGCTTTGCAACGCCGACACATGTGCCTTGTCTCACCAGTGTGGAGGTTGTCAAGCCGAAGACATGCGCGCTGTCCCTGCTGCCGCCGTGGTGACATTGTGCACAAGATTGCCACCGCCATCCGTCAGGGCACGCTTGGCTCCTGCTACTTATTTCAATATGCAGAAGGAAACCGCGACACTACCAACGCTGCCGCCCGCCAGCCCACTGTACCTGTTTGGGCACTGCCTCACTCCACCTCCCGCCATGACATTTTTTTTCCTGACATCCCCCCTGCCGTTTCTCCCGGCACACTTACAGCCTGGTCACCCGCCCAGCGCTCCCATCACAGCGTTCTGCTCCTTGAGATAACTTGCAGAAAAGATGCATATACTCACGAGCGTGCCGTCACAAAATGTCAACAACACGAATCAATACGTCTTCAGCTCCTTGCTCACGGCTGAGGAACTGTTGAAGTTCATCCTCTCATTATTGGCATGGCTGGCACCATATCCGGCACTTTTCGCCCGGTCCTCACTCGCTGCGGCGTCCCGGACCCATCTCCAGCACTCACCCGCCTGCTTTACTCCCTCAGCCTCTCTGTCATTCAGGCCATTCCCCTCTGGTCCCTCCACTTTACAGCTGGTGGCCCTCCTTCAAGGTCAGCCCCCGCCACCGTTATCAGCAGGTCTCCCCTTCCCCCGCCGATCCGGCCGTCATACTCGCCCCTCTCTTCGCCTCGCTACACCCCCCTCTCCCTCCCGGCCGTAGCGCCGCCGCAGTGCACCCACCTCTGTGACCCGCACCCGCACAACCTCCCCAGGCTTGCCACCGCCTCCATTGCCCGTGCTGCCCCCGCGGCGGTCCCTCCGGGTCCGCCAAGCACCCACGATATTCCCTTTTGATGACGGGGGCTAGCCCTGAGGTGATGTCCTCTGCGCGGCCCCCCGGCTGCGCCCGTACGCACGTGGCAGGGGTCCCCCCCCCCCCGGGTCTCCTGTTCTGCGTTCCCTTTTTCTTCTTCTTCTGGACTTTTAAGGCAATTCGAATCAATCAAAGGCCACCTTCAAGGTAGTTTTGTGTATCCCTGTTGAGCACCCTTGGAAATCTCAGGGATGCCCCGAAATTTCAGCTACCACCTGAAACAGTATTTATAGTATAGGGCTCCACAAAGGCATTTTGATTGCTTGAACCGGGTAAGCGTCGAAAGTACCTTCTTGATAATAATTTGTTGACCATCATTATAAAGGGCATGATAGTAACAAAAGCTTCAACGACTCCAACTTGGATACTGCCGCACCTGCCAGCAATTATGGCGATTTAAGATGCTTGCTAATAGCAATCATCATGTACGATGTATTCCTACATTGACGCCGCCTGGAGCAGCCCACTAGGGCTGTGGCTTGATCAGCTTGAGTGTTGCTTTAAGTTGTTCTCATTGCCCAAGGCATCTCTTATTTTACACTTGAATTTCATATGCCGCATACCATGTATAGTGACTTCAAGTTGCATGTTGTCACCAGGTCTACTGCTGCAGTTGGAAGAACTTCTATATATTTTTTTTCCCAACCAAGCGTCTTGATCATGATTTGCATGGGAAGGCCCACACCCGGTGTGTATGCATGACTGGATACCATACATGCGATTCAGTCAAGACCATGTGAATTCAAAATTATGCAGAGGGGCCCCTGCGTGCATTCACGGCTGGCCTATCCAAATGTAAAAACATGTCACATACCGGGATGATATCAATCCATATGTCTTTGCCAAAGTCTCAGTGAGCAAAGAAGGCATTCCATATGCTTACTTCTCGATGCCAAACCTATGTGCGCATTGTGATGAGCCGCATCCACGCCCCCATGCACTGGTGTTTTTGCCAACATCTGGCTCAACTTTGCGTGCAATGACGGTCAGTGTACTTTAGTGACTGGTCGGACGGCTTGGTACTTTGATTGGATCTGGCGAGTCCAAGAAGAAGTAGGACTGTGAAAGTCTCCGGCTTTACATTCTTTTCGATTTTTCTATTTTCAAAGTATATTGATAGCTTGCTCCAGGACGTGCCTTGCAATTTGCCTTTCGGAACAAAAAAATAGTCAGAGATTCCACCATATTTGCTACCTGTAGAATTACCATCAATTTATGAATATCCTTACACGAATGGACACGATGCCGCCGGCGGATTAGTGTCGATACTAGCATAGCTTCATATCAGATGTCTAGTATATATATGTGATACGTTGTATGCAATCACAACAGGGAGGCCACAGTCTACAGGTGACTTTGACCCCACTTTGGCATTGCCGAATCAATCAATGAGTCTCGGATTGCTTGTGCAACCAGCATGCCAAGTTTGTTGCACTCTGGCTTGATGTCAGCATTCCAGTATGCTAAAGCCTCATTGGGGGCCGTGGCAAGGTCTAAAACATATTCAGACTTGGCATGTTGTAGCACGGGATACTTGTAGAATTTTACCTGAGACATTGAAAACCATGCTGCACCTTCAAAGAACGCAGGATATTCCGGTTGCACAAGTCCGTCTGGTGCACCTAAGACAATCACCACAGCGCCTGGAGGAAGAAACACCCAACGAAAAGCACTGCTTCCTTGAGTTGTGATAAATATCGACGTCCGGGATAAATTCTCCAGTTGCTCAGTGACATTCAGGGTCCTAAAATTGACACGTGCGACCGAGCTTCGGAATGGCAACTTCCATCCATTATCTAATGAAATTCTGGACAAAGCATTATGGGACAGGCATTTCTCAAGCTCGTCTAGATTTCCAATGCACCGCTTGTCCTTGCCCTTATCATTGAGGACAATCCTAAATACATTTGAATGCTTGAGTTCTTTTAAACCAACACCTTTCATCATGAAAGCTCTGAAGTCCGCCCATGCACGTGATGTCCCCGCACTGAGCTGTCCAAACCCTTTCAAGGCCAGCGGATACTGCCGTGCCATATTGGCTGTGTACCCACCGGCTCCAATCACAACCTCGCAAAATCTGATGAACGATTTGTTTTCTGCAGATGCTTCGCGAATCACATCGGGCCATAATCGCGGCACCTTAACAGTGAAGCTTCCAAAGTAGTTTTGAAACAGCCTTAATGGGTGGTCTCCTTGAGCTTCCAACACCAACAGCTGGAAATTATGACTCAAGACATTGAGGTCTTGAAGGACTCGAAACATTGGGAACCAAGATTGCAAAAGGAAATGCCCGAAACTCGTATATGTTGGGCCACCACAGCATTGGGACCATAGTACGTTAAGTCCGGAAAGTTCAGCTGGATCTGTTGGGGGTTCCCCTTGTTGCACTGATATCTTCACCCTTAGGTCACCTTGGCCAGGCAGAAACTCAATTCCATCACTGTGTCTCAGGAAATATTCGTTCAAAAATATGTCATCCTTGCTAGAATTGTTGGCCTGAAAACTTTTGGACCAGGCATATCTTCCAAACGCCAATACGCCTGACACTTGATTTGGACATAGAAAGTATATGAACTCTTGCTTTTCAACGTTGTAGTACAAATTTCGAAAGATACATGACCTAGCATCAGGCGTTTCGCCGAAGCACTTGTGTCTTGAGTATCGAGGGGCTCCAGTGCACTTGTATTCACAGGCAGTGCCATCACGGTCATGCACATGGCATAGCGTTTGTGTGTGAAGCTGACATGCTATAAAGGCCAAAAGTAGGGTGCGCCATGAGGTCAAGGCATTCCATCTACCAAAGCTGTGGGCTAGCAAAAGCAAGCATGGTAACATAATCTTCCGATAACGAGTCTGTATTGTCCCTTCACTATTTTCCTTATCACAAGGTGGTGGTGCTGGTGCCAAGCACAGGCTGACTCAGGAGGGGAGAATCAATTTACCCAGTGGCAGAGAATTTGTCAGGAGTGAACAAGTCTTTGCCGGTGTGCTGGCATTGTCGTCACTGAGCTGTTGGAGTCATGGCAGTAGATCAGAGATAGGTACATCATCCATCCGACAGGCCCATAAAGTTGTGTCCAAATCGTCTGCAGCAACCACGCGGTGCACCAACCACATCACATCTCTGAGGAGCACTAGGTGTGCATTTTTTGCTGGGCTGGGATCAACAGTGTGATACATATAGATTGATGTGTCCCCAGCAAATACGCCGCTCTTGCTTGCGTTACACGTTGCAAGTCGTAAGGCAAGCTTTAAGATTGAGATAATTGCATGCATTTGAAACTTGCCCCTTGTGGCATTTGATGAGCATGCGTCCAACACAAAGTTGTCCAATGTTATAATAGGGTTGGGGATAATACAGCATTTACCTGCCGCAGGTGCAGTGCAAGGTTAGAGAGCTTTCTCAGCGCTAGGCGAGTTGCGCTTTGAACCCACAGCATGGCATCATTGTCCTGCATTTAAGGCCCATTTCACGTCAAGGCCTCGCCATGGGTACTTGTGACAGACTTATGTGAGGAGAGGGACTCTGGCTGCTTCATCTAGGTTAACGGGAGTCAAGGGTCGCACTCCTGGGAAGAGATTTGAGAGGGTGCAGCACTCTAAAAATTAATAGGCACTCTTTGAAAACGAATCATTTCTTAGATTATGTTGCATGAGTATGCAAAGGCATGGTAAGCAAGTGCGTCACGCACCCTTGCTACGTCCAAATAAGCGCCTTGATATATCTTATAAAGTTTGGCGACGTGAGAAGTATCGTAGACAATCGAAATGCCCAAATGGCTTGTGGATGACCCAGTGCTATGTGGACGGATATCATGGATCCACTGCGCGCCATTCCAGTACAATCTGCAGACGACCCATCGTGAACCCAATTCACTGAAGGGAAGGGCACGGGCTTTTACGGCACAAAGCTTCAGCTTGATCTCTCAACCAAAGTATCTCTTTGATAGACATGCACCTCTCTACTTATGAATAGATATAGAACCCCTGAGGACGGCTCGGTTGGGGTCTATACAGCAAGGTTCATCATCAAAACCCTGTAGTTTTACAGGGGCATCATGATGATAGGTTCTCAGAGGTCACACATAATACATTCAAACTGCATGTGTACCAGGGGACTCTCAACTAACTGATTGGACCCGTCCACTTCAGGGGTGTATATTAAAGTCCTCTCCATGTACTCTCTCGCAACTGAATGTATTCCTCTGGTTATCATCTTTGTATAGCATTGACTGCTGTGTGTTTTGACTATCACCCTGATGTTTGTTGTCTGCTCATTCTGGGTTGTCCTGCATGACACCCTCAACATCACTCCCAAAGGGGGGTGTTGCGTTGCTGGCAGGCCTGAAGCATCG
>JADEYI010001520.1_pt1 | contig 16841 bp, 16 predicted proteins | sample 8542331 | NCBI WGS metagenome assembly JADEYI01 (sample SAMN16510988, study PRJNA670497) | mine drainage metagenome | isolation source: biofilm near Copperflume 1 | place: Germany: Marsberg coppermine Kilianstollen | collected 2018-02 | reverse complement strand
CGAAAACAGGGATGCCATACTCGTTCACGAGCGCCGCGGCGACGTCGTCCTGGGTGGAAAGCGGGTTGCTCGCGCAGAGCCGGAGATCGGCGCCGCCATCGCGAAGCGTGATGGCGAGGTTTGCCGTCTCGGTGGTCACGTGCAGGCAGGCCGTCATGCGGATGTTCTTGAGCGGCTTCTCCCGCTCGAAGCGCTCTCGAATGAGGCGCAAAACCGGCATTTCCCGGGCTGCCCACTCGATACGGCGGATCCCCTCGGGCGCAAGGGAGTGGTTGGCGATGTCGCTGGGTGTGGTCATCTCTACCTCAGACCGCCGTGCGCGGTTACTTCTCTTCTATTGATATGTTGACTGGGCGCTCGCTGCCGTGGATTTCAGCCTCGTGGGGCTCAGTGGCCGGGCAGGGTCACGAAGGACCCATCATACTTCCGCCCCCGGATAGCGGCGCGCAACCGGCGCAGCGAAGAGGTGAATCCCGAGACGTCCCGGCGCGCTGCGCTCGCTTCGACCAGGTGGCAGACTTCGTGGTAGCCCAGCCGGGCGTAGGCAGCCACGGCGGGGGCGTTTTTTGGGTCGACGGTCAACACGACATTGTCGCAGTACGAGAGCAGCGCTTCGGTAACGGCACTCGTCACGCTCGTCGCGAACCCCCTCCCCCGATACGCGGGGTGCGTGAAGACGTTCCCTACCACGGCCACCCGTTCCTGCTTTGAGACGACGTGGGTCCCGGCGATAGCCACGAGCCGCCCTTCGGCGGCGACGCCACGGTAGACGCCGGCTTCGATGTGCTCCGGGATGTAGTAGCTCGGGCTGCCTTCGCTTCCGTAGAGCGCGTTGATGCGGCGGATGTCGAGACCGCCGAGCGTGGTCGCGGGCACAGGATTCGTCGGGCGGAACGTGGCCGCCGTCACACTCATGCGGATCATGGGCTGTTGATTGGCGAGGCGATAGATGCCACGCAGCACGTCGACGTGTTGTGGCTGACAGGTCGCGTAGGTGTGGACGTTGCCCGGGTGGATAGAGAGCACGGCCGCGACAGCGTCCGGGTCGCCCATGACGAAGGTCGCATCGCCAAGCCCGCCGCGCGAATGCAGCACCAGCCCTGTCCCGGTGTTTCCACGCGCGTAGTACCAGTGTGTGCGGCCGACCAGCGGCGGCTCCAGCTGCCCGAGCGCGTAGGCGGTGTATTCGACTCTTGGCACGAGCAGTTCACGGATGTGCGCCACATCGGTGAGCGGTTGGACGATGTAGTCCAGTTTCCCGCGCGAGACGCCGTGCCAGCGAACTTCGCGTTCTGCCATCAATCGCCCGCCTCGAAGTGGGTCAGCCTCCGGAACTCGGCATACCGCGCATTGACCTCGTCGCGGGTGAGCGTGAGGAGCCGCGCAGGGCCATAGCCCTCGACGCAGAATGAGGCGACAGCAGAACTATAGATGACAGCCCGCCGCACTTCGGCCGCGTTCACCGCTGGCACAGCGTCGAGGTAACCCATGAAGCCGCCGGCGAAGGCATCGCCTGCACCGGTGGGGTCCACCACTTCTTCGAGCGGGTAGCCGGGCGCGACGAAGTAGTCCTCGGCGCTCATGAACGCCGCGCCATATTCGCCGAGCTTGATGACTGCCCCGCGCACGCCTTCGGCGAGGAGTGCGCGCCCTGCCCGCGCGATGCTCGGCGTGTGCGCCAGCTCGCGAGCCTCGCTTTCGTTGAGCGCGACGAAGTCGGCGTGGCGCATGGTCTCCCGCAATTCAGGCAGCGAACCATCGATGAAGAACTTGATGGTATCCACCATCGTCGCCCTGGGGGCGTCGAGGCTGCGGATGATCGATCGCTGGAGGATGGGATCGCCCGCGGCGAGGAAGGCCGTCTCCGAAAGTTCCCAGCCAGCGGGCAGGCGTGGCTTCCAATCCGCATTCACGCCCAGCTCGGTGTAGAGCGTGTCGCGGGTGTTCATGTCGTAATGGTAGCGCGCCCCCCAGCGGCTCGTCAGAGGACCTTCCACGGTGAGCCCGGCCAGGTCTATCCCCCGGCCGGCAAGCTGGTCGCGGTGCTGTGCCGGGAAGTCTTCGCCAATTGCGGCCAGGAGCCGGACGTCGCTAAAGAGTGCCCCTGCAAGGGCCGCACAGGTCGCGCTGCCGCCGAGCGAACCGGTCACTTTTGCGAACGGCGTCTCGATCTCGTCGATAGCCACCCAGCCCGCGATGAGCAGCGTCATGGTGCGTTCGCCTCCAACCGTTCGCGGCTCATCCGCCGCTCAAGGATTGGCCGCAGGCGCGTGAACGCGGCATCATTGATCGCGCGGGCACTGGTGACGAGCGCGGAATCGAGGGCAGTGCGGCATTCACATGCATCGTCCGCTGGGAGATGGTGGATTAGAGAGCGCACGACCGCGTGGCCCAACGCCACGTTTCGCTGAAGCACAGCGAAGACGCTGCGTGCGTCTACGGCAGCGTGCACGTCGTGCCATGCGTCGTAATCGGTTACACCGGCGAGGATGGCGTAGCAAAGCTCTGCTTCGCGTGCGAGCTGCGCTTCCGGGAGGGCGGTCATGCCCACGACGCTCGCACCCCAGGAGCGATAAAGTTCGCTCTCGGCGCGCGTGCCGAAAGCTGGCCCCTCGATCACCACATAGGTGCCGCCGCCGTGCGTTGTAGCCCCTGCCGTGGCGGCCGCGGCGAGCACGGACGCTCTCAAGCCCAGGCAGAACGGCTCACTGAACGTGATGTGGGCAACGACCCCGTCCCCGAAGAAGGTCGCTGGCCGGGAACCGCGCGTCCGATCGATCAGCTGATCGGGTACCGCCAAGTCTCCGGGAGCGAAATCCTCGCGCAGGCTGCCCACCGCGGAGACCCCGAGCACGCACCTGACACCGAGCGACTTCAACGCCCAGAAGTTCGCGCGCTGCGGGAGCTCGCCGGGGAGGATCGAATGATGGCGGCCGTGGCGCGCGAGGAACGCGACGCGCTTCCCGTCCAGCACGCCAATGCGGATAGCGTCGCTCGGCGCCCCGAACGGGGTTTCAACCGCGACCTCTTCAACGCTGGTGAGGCCGGGCATCTCATAGAATCCCGAGCCGCCCAGCACAGCGAGATCAACGGCGGGAGTTGCGGCGTTCGGCACGGGGCGCTCTTTCGCAGATGGGCTTGCTTGTGCAGTGTACGCCGAACTCTGAGCTACTGCCCGGCCCCGGCCCCCCACCAGATCAATTCCTCCCGCCCGTGGACGGGGCGGGGTACACTCAACGGGCATGGCCGGGATGAGTGGCGATGGTGCGGTTTACGTCCGGGACGCGCCGGAACCATCAAGCATTGCGTGCCCGGCCGGGGAGAGCACGGGACATGGGTACTGGACGTTTGAGTGCTGGTGCGCGTTCGGGCGCAGATGGATTCCACGGGGATGACCGCGGCGGGCGCGCGATCCGGGTGTTGCTGGTCGATGACCATGCCGTGATCCGCCAGGCGCTGCGCATGCTGCTCGAAAGCAGGCCCGAACTCACCGTCGTCGGCGACGCCGAAAACGGTCGCGAGGCGCTGATTGCGGTGGAGAAGGTTCATCCCGATGTCGTGCTGATGGATGTGGTGATGCCAGGCCTCAACGGCATCGAAGCGACGCGCCAGATCCGCCGCTTCGCGCGGGGGTCGCGCGTCGTGATGCTGAGCGGCTTCGTCGATGAGGACCAGCTGCTGCAAGCGCTTCGGGCCGGCGCGAGCGGCTACCTCATGAAGAGCTCCGACGTCTCCGAACTCGTCCTCGCCATCCAGACGGTGCACCGTGGCAACACCTATTATTCGAGCGGCCTGGCCGATGGCTTCGACCTCGACGAAATCAGCTATCGCTCGAAGCGGCCGGATGACAAGACGGCCATCGACACGCTGACGCCGCGGGAACGAGAAGTGCTCCAGCTCATCGCCGAGGGCTATACGAACCAGCGCATTGCCGACGAACTGTTCATCAGCGTCAAAACGGTGGAAGCGCACAAGGCGCACATCATGACCAAGCTCCATGCCCGGACGAGGACCGACATCATCCGCTACGCGCTGCGCAAGGGGATTGTCCACCTCGAGAGTGTCGCGGAAGCGGAGAGCATGCTCGTCCTGCCGGAGCCCGGCGAGTAGGCGTCAACGCGTGGCATATGCGAGTGCGCGGGCCATCGCGGCCGCGGCGCGCTCGAAGCTGGCAAACAGCGAGATCCTGCGGTCGTGAAACTTCGGTGCGATTTGCGCCACGTACTCGGCCTCATGCGCAGGGTGGAGGATGACCAGCAGCGGTTTTGATGAGCGCTGCTGGTGCTGCTGGAGTGTGTCGAGCGTCGCGTCGAGGGAGGCCGGGTCTTTCTTCCACTGGCGCGCGGCGAACATCGCCGAAAGCTCCATTGCCATGGCATCGACGTTGCGGTCCGCATCGACGATGCGCAGGATGCGGTCGAGCGTTTCCATCTTGCCCTGGATCGTGCCAGCCATGTCCAGCGGGTTCTGGTAGCTGCCGCCGACGACGTTGAAGAATTCGCCCAATTCGGCATAGGTGGCGTCGCTGAACCGCGGGACAGAGAGGCCGGACTTGGCGAACGCATCGGTGATCGAGACCGATTGCCCGCCCGTCTGGGCGAGCAACGCCATGCGCGGGCCGGATGGCCGCTTCGCGTTCAGGAGCAGCTTCATCACGTCGATAGTCTCGTCGAGATTATTGGTCGTGATCGCACCGCACTGCCGCATCATGCCGTCCCAGACAGCCTGGGGAGCTGCCAGGGAGCCGGTGTGGGACATCGTCGCGCGGGCACCTGCGGCCGTTTGGCCGCCCTTCCAGACGACCACCGGCTTGCGCTCGCACGCGGCTTTCAGCGTTTCGAAGAAACGGCGGCCGTCTTTCACACCTTCGACGTACATGCCGATGACTTCGGTATCGTCGTCCTGCATCAGATAGTCGAGGTAGTCACTCACATCGAGGACGACGGCGTTCCCAAAACTGGCACAACGGCTGATGTAGAGCCCGTTCGCTGCCGAGACCAGGCTGAACATGATCCCGTGCGTGCCCGACTGGCTGAGGAAGCCGATGCGGCCGTCGCTCACGACCGGCGCATCCGCATTGAAGCGCACACCCGACCGAGGGAGGTAGAGGCCCATGCAGTTCGGGCCCACGAGGTTGAATCCCGACTCGCGTGCCATGCTGGTGAGCTGATCCTGCAGCTTGATGCCGAGCTCCTCGCCAGTTTCGGCGAAGCCACTGGTGAAGAATCCTGCGCCGTGCGCGCCGTTCGCGATCAGGTCCTTTAAGACGTAGGGTGAAACCTGCCGGGGCACCGCCACCACCGCGTAGTCAATCGGCTCGGGGACATCGGCCATCGATGTAAAGTTCTGCACGCCTAGTGCCTCGATGCCCGCGATCTCCTTGCTATCGAGCTGCACGGAATAGAGCCGGCCGCCCTTCTCCTTGAATGGCATGTTGTTGTGCAGCCACATATATCCGGGGCCTTTGTCGCCGACGACAGCGACAACTTCCGGGTTGAACATACGATCGAGGCGATGGCCCGGCACGCTCATCGTCAGGCCTCGCTAACGACGATACGTGCATCCACGGCCAGCGCCCCGTCGGGGTAGGCGACGACCGGGTTGAGGTCCAGTTCGCGGATCTCCGGGTGGCGTTCGACGAGTTCGGAGACCTTGAGAATGGTCGACCGAAGCGCCGCGAGGTCGGCCGGTGGCTGGCCCCGGACGCCATCGAGGACCGGCTTGCCTTTTATCTCGGCGATCATCTGGCCGGCGTCCTTCTCGGAGAGCGGGACGAGCCGGAAGGAGACATCCTTCAGCACCTCCACCATGATCCCGCCCAGCCCAAACATCATGACGGGCCCGAACTGAGGGTCGGTGGTCATCCCCACAATCACCTCCGTGCCCTGCGGTGCCATCTGCTGGACCGAGACACCCTTGATCCGTGCGCCTGGCTCCGCTTTCGTGGCGTTCGCCAGGATCGCGTCGAAGGCCGCGCCCACCGTCTCGCGATCCTTGAGGTTGAGCTGCACGCCGCCGACGTCGCTCTTGTGGGCGATGTCGGGCGACACGACCTTAAGGACGACCGGGTAGCCCATCGCTTCGGCCTGGTCCTGGGCTTCGGCGCGCGTCGTTGCGAGAGTTGCCGCCGTGGCGGGAATCCCGGCGTCGCGCAGGATCGCCTTGGACTCGACTTCGTTGAGGAGCGTGCGGCCCTCGGCGCGGGCTTCGCCCAGTACGGATTCGAACGTCATAGAATGCCTCAATCGGTCGCGATGACCGGAAAATGATTGGTCCGGCGCGCGAGAACGCTACGCACCGGGTTGGAATGATACGAGAGGCTGGGGAGCATGTCAGTTTTGGACGCGGCGAGCGAGTACGACGTGGTGATTATCGGCGCTGGGGCGGCGGGGGCGGTCGTTGCCGCGCGGACAACGGAAGACCTGCGCCGTTCGGTCTGCCTGGTGGAAGCGGGCCCGGACTACCCGCTCCTCGCGGGAACCCCATTCGACCTCGTTAACAGCCACAACAACTCCTACACGGCGCACGATTGGGGGTTCAGTTACCAGCCAACCGCTGCCGGGCGCTCGCAGCCATTCCCGCGGGGCCGCGTAACCGGCGGTTCGAGTGCAGTGAACACCACTATCGCACTCCGGGGCATGCCCGAAGACTACGACGGCTGGGCCGGCGCCGGCTGCCCGGAATGGGCCTGGAATAAGGTCCTCCCTGCCTTCCGGCGGCTGGAACGCGACCTGGACTACGGCGACCGTGCCTATCACGGTGACGCCGGCCCCATCAGCATCCGCCGTTACGGCTGGGACGAGTTGACGCTCGTCCACCAGGCGTGGCTCGAAGCAAGTGATGAGCTCGGGTTCCCGCGCTGCGACGACGCCAACGACCCCGAGGGCTGGGGCGCTGGTCCACACCCGATGAACAAGCTCGGCCGGCTCCGCATCTCTACGGCGATTGGCTACCTCGCTCCGGCCCGCGCGCGCCCGAACCTCACAATCCGTGCCAACACGCTCACGCGCCGCCTTGTCGTCGAGCATGGCAGAGTCATCGCCGCGGAAGTCGAACGCGATGGCGAAGTTTCGCTCATTCGCGCGAAGCTGTTCGTATTAAGTGCTGGCTCCCTGCAGTCGCCGGCTATCCTGATGCGTTCCGGCATCGGTCAGCGCGCTGAATTGGAACGGCACGGGATAGCGGTCATCCGCGACGTGCCCGGAGTGGGGGCCAACCTCTGCGATCACCCGGCGCTCGCCGTCGCCTGTGCAGTCAAAGACCCGTCCATCCTCGATGCGGATCAGCCCATCGTGCAGACGATCCTCCGCTATACGGCGCCGGGAAGCAGTGAGCGAAACGACCTCCAGATCGAGGCGTTCTCGTTTTCGCCGCGCGGGGGTTCGCTCAGCGCCTTTGCCATCGCTGCTGTACTGGAACAGGCCCACAGCACCGGCACCCTGCGCCTCGCGTCTGCCGACCCGCACGCCGGACCAGTCACGGAACAACACTTTTGCGAGGACCCGCGGGACACGTCCCGGCTCGCCGCCGCGTTCCGGGACTGCCTGCGGTTTACTGAGACCGAGTCCATGCGCACGATCATCGACCGCGTCATCTTCCCCGCACCGGAGCGTGAGCTCACGGACGATGCCATCACCGAACTGCTGCACCGCTTTGCGGCGAGCGGATTCCATCCCTGCGGGACGCTCAAGATGGGGGCGAGTAGCGACCCGGCGGCCGTCGTCGACCAATTCGGGCGCGCGTTCGCGGTCGATGGCCTGGTAGTCGCGGATGCATCGATCATGCCGTCGGTCCCGCGCGCGAACACGAACCTGACGAGCATCATGATCGGTGAAATGGCTGGTGAGTGGCTGCGCACGCGTCCCGCGCAGTACGGCCTCTGATGCCGGTGCCCGGACATATCGGTACCACGAGCGTGACCGTGCGGGGGCCTGGCACGGATCAAACGCGAGGGCAGGATTGGTCAGGTCGTGAGGCGCTCACCGGTTGCTGATCGTTCCACGCTGTCGAGAATCGATGCCGCCCAGGCAGTGCGTTCCTGGTCTCCTGACTTTTGAAAGAGTTCGAGGGCTTCACTGGCATAGTCACGGGCCGAATCACGGTCTCCGCAGCGGATGCTGACCTCGGCGAGGCTCGCCAGGGAGATGGCCTCCGCCCACCGGTGGCCGGCCGCGCGCCGGATGGTCAGTCCTTCCTGGAAGAACTCTCGCGCTGCGTCGAAGGCTCGCCGGCTCATGGCTACACCGCCAAGCCCCGTGACGGCGTTGGCCACACCCCACGGGCTGTCGACTTCGCGGAACATCGTGAGGCACTCGCAGTAAAGGGCCTCTGCGGCCGACGGATAAGTCTGCACCGTGGCATCGGCCAGGAGGAAGAGTGTAGAAGCCTGCTCCCACGTGTCTCCCACTTGGCGCGCCAGCAGAAGCGCCTCCTGCAATCGATGGGTTGCCTCGTTCGGGTCATGGCGTCCGAGCGCTACCAATCCCTGCGAGCGGCGCACCCACAACAGCCCAAATCGATCCCCTGCCGCCGCCAGAAGGACCTCGGCCTGCGCTAGCCTTCGTTCGGCGTCACTGAACTCGCCGAGCTGCCATGCGCCCGCGCCCGCTGCCCAGCAGGTCATCGCCCGCGCCGGGTCATCCGGCGCGGACTGGAGGACCGATTCGGCCCACGCGCGACCCTCTTGTTGCAAGCCAACACGGTCGAAAAACCAGTGCAGGTCGACCGCCATGCTTGCGGCGCTGTCATAGGCGGAGTTGTTCAATGCCCACTGCATGGCGGCGCGGAAGTTATCGAGTTCCGGAGGATAGCGGTCGCGCCACGGCTCCACGGGGCCGAACTTGCACTCGTGGTGAGCCTGTGCGGCGAGCTCTGTGAACAGTGCCAGGTGCAGCCGCTGCGCGTTGCCCTCCTCGCCGCTCAGTCGCAGTTCCTCCAGGAGGTATTCACGGACGATCGCCAGCATCGCGAACCGCGGCTGGCCGGGGGTGTCGGTGATGTAGATGAGGCTGGAGTCGATGAGCGCGGCGAGGATATCGAGGATTCGCGCCGGTGGGGCGCAGTCGCGGAGCAATCGTTCCGCGGTTGAAGCGGTCCAGCCACCTTCGAAAATCGCAAGGTATCGAAGCGCACGGCGCTCGCTGGCATCGAGGGAGGAATAGCTCCACGCGATCGTGTTCCGCATGGTCTGCTGGCGCACCGGAGCATCACGTGCACCGGCGGTGAGCAGCGCCAGCGATCTATCCAGGCGCGAGTCGAGTCCGCTAAGGCCGAGGATCGGTTCGCGCGCCGCCGCGAGCTCAATGGCGAGCGGTAGCCCATCGAGGCGCGCACAGATGCGGGCCACGGCGGCGGTGTCCTCGTCCCGCAGCGCGAAGCGGTGGTCGAGCGCTTGGATGCGTTCCACCAACAGGGCGACGGCAGGGTATTCAAGAAGGGTGGCTGCATCCAGGTCGCCGTAGATCTCCGGGTGGGCAAGAGGCGCGACGACGAAGACGTTCTCCCCCTTGAGATGAAGAGGGACGCGGCTTGTCACGAGGAGGCGTAGCCGGTCACTTGAGGCCAGGAGCCGCGACAAGGCCGGCGTGGCCGCGATCAGGTGTTCAAAATTGTCCAGGACCAGGAGGGTGTCACGGTCCTGCAGCCACGTAACGAGGACCTCCACGGGCGATGCTGTGCCGACAGGTCCGATGGCCGCTGCCTGAGCGATGGCGGCAATGAGGCCATCCGGTTTAGCCACGGGTGCGAGGTCCACGAAATAGACAGCTCGCTCACCCGACCCCGCCACATCGCGAGCTACTTCGACCGCCAACCGCGTCTTGCCGACGCCTCCGATCCCGGTGAGGGTCACAAAGCGAGCGTCATTCTGCCTCAGCAGCCCCAGCAGACGGGCGGATTCACGGGAGCGCCCCAGCAGCGGCGTCGACGGCACCGGTATGAAGCCGCCCCTGGCCGCCCCTCGTGGTGCGGTTCTGCGTGCAGCCCCGGAGAATCGGCTACGGTCCCCGGCCGGAAGCCCGAGCGCGTCCGCCAGCGCGTTGACGGTGTGCGGGTAAGGCCGGGTGCGCTGTGCGCGCTCAAGGTCGCTAAGCCCGCGGGAACTTATGCCGGAGCGCGCGGCGAGCTCCTCCTGGGTGAATCCCGCCTGGCGCCGAAAGCGGCGCAAGAGATCCGCAAAACTTTCAGGGCTTTCAGCCATGACTCCTCGCGAGCGGCCGAATCGATGGCGCAATTATAGCCAGCCGCGGTTGGTGCGTGGTTGGTGCGTGGGTTCTGCGTGTGGCATCAGCGTCGTGGACCGGCAAGACTCCTGGCAACAACCTCACGAGGCGGGAAGGAGAGGTGCGCAACAAACCGCGACCGGCCGGACGCTCCCGCTGAACAGCGGCCGGGGAGTGCGCCGAATGAGGCCGCAACCTTCGGGCAATGCTGGCTGTAGGGCGTAGGCATGCCCACCTGACGGCACTACGATCGGCGCAGGCTCCGCGCCTGTTGCGCAGTGCCGGGAGCCAACACTTCCATGGGCGTCCCAGGTCTATATCGGAAGACGGGGACTCCAACACTACCAGGAGGAGAACGTCATGACTCAGCTGAATGTGGAAGCCTACCTCGCGCGCATTGGTTATGCCGGGTCGCGTGAGCCGACTCTCGAAACACTCAAAGGCATCCACGAGGCTCATGCCTTCCACGTCCCTTTCGAGAACCTCGATATTGCCCGCCGGCGGCCGATCCATGTCGAGCCGCGCTTAAACTTCGACAAGCTTGTAGACGGGCACCGCGGCGGCTGGTGCCTGGAGCAGAATGGGACGTTGGCACTCGTCCTGCGGGAGCTCGGCTTTCGCGTTGATATCCTCGGGGCGCGTGTCTGGTCCGAAGGGGCGCTCAGTTACCCCTACGGACACATGACGCTGGCCGTCCACCTCGATGAGCCCTGGATTGCGGACGTTGGTTTTGGCGGGCGTATCGTCGGCCCGCTTCGCATGGCCGAGCGCGGTGTGCAGAGATACGGCATACGCGGCTATGTCGTGGCCAACGACGGAGACCACTGGTTTGTTACCGCGAGTGAACCGGGGAGCGGTTCGATGTCGTATGTGTTCACCCTCGATGCCTGCGAAATTCAGTCGTTTGAGGATGCCAACCGTTGGCTGCAAACATCGCCCGACTCTCGCTTCACGCTGGGCGATATCGCTTCGTTGGCGACGCCAAACGGCAGGATCTCCTTTGGCGGGGGCCGCCTGATCGTCGCCGAAGGCGAAAGCCGGGAGGAGCGAGACGTCCGCGACGATGAGCGCGACGAGGTACTCCGCAGACATTTCGGCATCAGGCTCTATTAGGTCGTGTCCGGGACTGCCTCCTGTGTCGCCGTCCTGTTCTGCTTGGTGATGGTGGCCCGGGCAGCGCGGCGGCGGCATACCTAAACCCTCGCCAACCGTCACCGGCCGTTGCCGCGGTGCTTGCGGCGAACGCCGGGCCGACCCAGAATCGAGCGCGGAGAGGTGCCCGAGTGGCTTAAGGGATCCGTCTTGAAAACGGACGAGGCGAAAGTCTCCGGGAGTTCGAATCTCCCCCTCTCCGCCACGACGATCGCCTGCCCATCCGCCTACCGGCTATCCCGGCCCCGCTGTAGAGTGCAGGAAATGGGCGCACAACGCCTACCCTTGCCTCCGGAGCAGCAGATGAAATTGCACGAATACCAGGCCCGCGACCTCCTTGCGGCGAACGGTGTGGCCACGACAAAGGGCCGCGTGGCCTCGACGCCCGCTGAGGCGCGGAAGGTCGCGGACGAGCTCGGTGGGAAGGTCGTCGTGAAGGCCCAGATCCATGCCGGCGGAAGGGGCAAGGGGCGCGTCGTCGCGGCCGGCCAGACCGGGGAGATGTTCCAGCGCCTGACTTCCGACCCTGCGAGCAACTCCGGCCAGGTGAAGGGTGAGCGCGTCGGCGGCGTCCGCCTGGCTGATTCAGCCGAGGAAGCGGAACAGGCGGCGGCGGCCATCCTTGGCAAGCATCTCGTCTCCATCCAGACCGGCCCAGAGGGCAAGCTGGTGAAGAATGTCCTTGTCGCTGAGCAGACCGATATCGCGAAGGAGTACTACCTCGCCGTCATCATCGACGGGGCACAGGGTTGCCCCCTGATCATGGCATCGGCCGAAGGTGGCCAGGAGATTGAAGTCGTCGCGCACACGAAGCCGGAGGCCATCATCCGTGTCCCGGTGAACCCCGTGACCGGCTACGAGCCCTATGTGGGCCGCCTCCTGGCCGAAAATCTGGGGCTCAGCGGCGATCAGGCCGACCAGTTTGGCAAGGTCGCCGAGGGGCTCTACAACACCCTGGTCGCGACGGACGCCAGCCTCGTCGAGATCAACCCGCTGGCAGTGACGACCGAAGGCCGCGTCCTGGCAGTCGATGCGAAGCTCACCATCGACGACAACGCCCTCTTCCGGCACAAGGACCTCGCCGCCCTGCGCGACAAAGACGAGGAGGATCCCCTCGAAGTGCTTGCGCAGGACCTGGGCGTGGCGAACTTCATCAAGCTCGAAGGCAGCATCGGCTGCGTGGTCAACGGCGCGGGCCTGGCCATGGCCACGATGGACACCATCAAGCTGGCGGGTGGCGAACCGGCGAACTTTCTCGATATCGGCACCGTGAACGACCCGCAGCGCGTGGTTAACGCGCTCAAGGTGATCCTCGAAGACCATTCTGTGAAGGCGATCCTGGTCAACATCTTCGGCGGCATGGCGCGCGTCGATATCATCGCCCAGGGCGTGATAGACGCCCACCGGCAGATGAAGATCGAAGTCCCGGTGGTGATGCGTCTGGTCGGCACGAACCTGGCCGAAGGGGAGAAGCTCGTGAACGAGTCCGGGCTGCCCCTGATCCGCGCGACCGGCCTCGCAGAAGCCGCGCGGAAGGCGGTCGAGGCGGCGAACGCGGCGTAGAGGCGGGGCGCGCCAGGATGATCGAGCGTCAATGCTCGCAATAGCCGATTGGCCGCAATCGTGACTCGTTGACATCTGATGCTGGCCCCGCAATCATCAGATGTATGGCTCGCACCACCATCGATATCGACCCATCCGTACTCGCTGAAGCGAAGGAACTCGCTCGCAAACGCGGGACAACTCTCGGTGAGACGCTCTCCGTCCTGGTTGCCGAAGCACTGGCAGTTACTGAGAAGGGGAGCACGCGCCCGTATTTCACGTGGACTTCCAGGCCCATGGGCATCAGGATAGACCTTGGGGACAAGGATGCAGTAGAGGTCGCACTGGCAGCGGAGGAATGACGCTCGCGCTCGACATCAATCCGCTGCTTTACGCCACGGACGTCCGGTCGCGGTATCATTCAGACGCTCACAATTTCTTGACGCAGCTTGTCCAGGGCCACGAGCCTGTCTACCTGTTCTGGCCGGTAGCTGTGGGCTACGTACGACTGTCCACCGCTCCGGGCGTTTCCGATTCACCGCTCCTGCTTCACGAGGCCACCGGCAACATCGAGGGACTGCTTGCACTTCCGCACTTCAGGCCTGGCGGGGAGCGCGCGACATTTTGGGCAGAGTTCGCTCACGCCGCAACCGAGTCGCAGGCTCGCGGAAAGCTAATCTCCGATGTCCATATCGTCGCCCTCATGCGGCAGAATGAGGTTCGGCGAATCCTGTCGCACGACCGCGATTTCCGGAAGTTCGATGGGATCGAAATTGTCGATCCCTTTGGATGACCGGGAAGCTGTCCGGAGCCGGAGGAGCGTGAGCGAAAGCGGCGGCCATCCCGGCGGCGATGAACCTGAGGGCGAGCTGCTGGGGCCTTTGCGTCCGGCGACGGGCGGCGCGGGGCAGGAGCACAAAAAGACTGCAGTACGAGAGCGTCGCCACAAGCGTAATGGTCGCGACTTGCGCGGTGCGAGCAGGGCGGCTCACGCCTCCGGCTTTTGCCTCTCCAGCGCCTTGAAGAGCGCTCGCCCCTGGCCGGGCGTAGGGTCCTTGATTTCCCCGTAGATCTCCCGTCCCTCGTGGTCTTCCGGCAGATACTCGGTGATGGGCAGGCCCTCTTCGGTGACGAACAGCAGGCAGTGGCAGTACTTGAACATCTGCATCTCATCGCAAGCGCAGATCCAGTCACGGCGCTTCACTTCCTCCTCACGGGGCAGATAGAGGCCTTCTGGCCAGTTCCCGTTTTCGTCTTTCGAGGGGTAGAAATTACAGGGACAGAGTGGCCGGCCATACTTGTCGATGTTTGAAGCGAGCCCGAGCACCACGCCTTCGGTGATGAAACGGTCGGGGTGCAGGTGAGTGCCGGACTTCGCTGCGAACTTCTCGGCGTAGTTCCACATCTTGTTGATCGATTCAGGCTTGGGTTCGTCCACGGTCGACTCCTCTCAGTGATCGAAGCGTAACGGCAAGCGCTCGCCGTGTCGCCCCGCGTGCTCCAACGTTGCGGGCGTGCCAACATCGGCGTGTGAGCCCCGCGGCCGATTCGGCGCTGAACGACGCAATCCACCAGAACTTGCTCCGCGCGATGCTGCGCATCGGCAGCCTCACTGAGCGCTCCGCCGCCGCACGTGTCGGGCCGTGGCTGCTCATCGATGCAGGGGTGGACGAGCCAAGATTCAATGTCGCGCTGACTGCTGGGCCAATCTCCGACGTGGCCGGCGCTGTCGCGCTGGCCGAGGCGTGGTTCGCAGCTCGCTCCGCGCCGTTCCGATTCCACCTGCGAGACGCCGACTGGGAACTCGCCGACGCCGTGCGCGATCGCGGGTTCGAAGTGGTGGAGTCTGAACCGTCCATGGCGAGAAGCATCGTGGGCTGGGCGCCGCCGCTCGCAGTGGGAATCGCGGTCCGCCGCGCTGATTCCGACGCCGATATCCGCCGCTACGCCGAGGTGGACGGTCCCGACTGGCACGAGATCACGCGCGGGATCGCCCGCACTGCACGCAGCTTTCCCGATTTCGAACTCTTCCTGGGTGTGGTCAAGGGCGTGGCGGTGGCGACGTCGATGGCGGTCATCACGGGTGACGTTGTCGGTGTCTTCAACGTCCAGACCCAGCCCCGCGCGCGGGGGCACGGCTTCGGCACCGCGCTGACCGCGGCGGCCATGGAGGCTGGACGCAAGCGCGGCGCGACAACGGCTGCACTGCAGGCGACGGCGATGGGGCTCCCGGTCTACGAGAAGATGGGCTTCGACCGCCGCTATAGCTACGTTGTTTTCGCGCCCGCCGGGGCGGGCAATCTCCGGCACTAGCCTCAGATGGTCAGGCCACCGAGCCCCTGGACGCCGCGCACGTATTCGATCTCGCCCACATGGCGGTAGCCGTGACTCAGGCAGACGCCGTAGATGCCATCCCAGAGCGACATTTCGCCCAGGGGCTTTATGGTCACGCGGCGCTGTTCGAACTCTTCGGGCGACATCGAAGCGAGGTAGGCGTCAGTTGCGGCCCACACTTTTTGCTGGTACTCGTGCCACATCGGCACATCGTGGAGGAGCACGGCGTTTGCTTCGGCTTCGGTCATGCCGGTGCCCTGGCTGTTGCGCGGCAGAGCGAAGAGCTCGTTATAGCCGCCGTCGATCCACACCGTCGGCTTTCGCTGCGCCACGAAATTGATGATGTTGTCTTCCGTCCGCACGTAGTGCCAGAGGCTGAAGAACGCGCTCACGCCGCCCTCCTGGGGGCGGAAGTTGAACTGCTCGGCAGTCATGCCTTCGACGGCCTTATCGAGGAGTGCGTGCATCGATTTGAGGCTGCTGCGGAGAAGGGCGTGGGGGGTCATTCTGGCTCCTTGATTGGCGCGGCTCGGCAGGCGGCCGCGCGCGAAGCTCGATTCTGTCGCGGATCGCACCGGCGTGCAAAGGGAGAGCCGTTCAGGCGGCGCGTTGCGGCGCTTCCAGGGCGTAGCCGGCGCCCCAGCGATTGACGATGTAGCGCGGGTGGCTCGGGTCGTCTTCGAGTTTCTGGCGAAGATAGCGGACATACAACCGCAGGTAGTGTGTCTCGCCGGCGTACTGGTTTCCCCAGACCCGAGCAATCAGCGCCTTCGCCGGGATGACTTCGCCGGGATGTTCGGCCATCGTGACGAGCAGGCGAAACTCGGTCGGCGAAAGTGATACCACGATGCCGGCCTTGCGCACTGTCTGGCTGGCCTGGTCAATTTCGATGGCGCCGACGCGAAGGACGCCCGGACTGCGGGACTGATTTCCGGCCCCAGCTGCTGAACTGGCGTGGATCCGGCGGAAGATAGCCCGCAGGCGCAGGTCAATCTCCTCCGTCGTGCAGCGCGGGCGGCAGTAGTCATCGGCACCCGCTTCGAAGCAGCGCAGCATCTCGGCATTCGTCCCGGCGCAGCCCACGGCCACCACCGGTACGTTCACGTGGGTACGGATGCGTGCCACGAGGTCGCCCGGGAAGCCGACTTCGCGTCCGAGGTCCACTACGACGGCCGCGGGGGAGGCCTCGGCCATGCAGTGTGCGATCTCGCCGGGGTCGCCGCAGGCGGTCACCCGGTAGCCTACCTGTTCGAGGCCACGGGCCCGGTCGAAGGCGTGTTCGAGGCCTATGGCGACCACCGTCAGTGGCAACCCAACGAGCGGCGGCAGGCCGCGGCACGGACTCTCGGGTGGCGAAGGTTGCATGGGCGGTCCTCCCGGCCGGCGGGGAGTTCCCCGATATTGCGCGGCGGCGGGGTGGCCGAAATTCACGGCATGCCCCGACCGAATTCGTTCATGTGGTTCGTCCTGCTGGGGATTGGCTGCTCGCTCGCAGGCCTGACGCGAGCGGCGGTCACCGTCCCCAGTGCGCAGGCTGTGGCACCTGTATCAAGAACATCGGCAACTATGACGTCACCTGCGGCCTTTGCTCCG
>JADEYI010001519.1_pt1 | contig 16846 bp, 24 predicted proteins | sample 8542331 | NCBI WGS metagenome assembly JADEYI01 (sample SAMN16510988, study PRJNA670497) | mine drainage metagenome | isolation source: biofilm near Copperflume 1 | place: Germany: Marsberg coppermine Kilianstollen | collected 2018-02 | reverse complement strand
TCGCTGTTATACGCCACGCGGTCGCCTTCCCGAATATCGCTCGCCTGAGCAAAGCGCAGCGTCATGGCCTCTTGCGTGCCGATAATCCCCGCGTACAGCGCGAGTTTGGTCGCGCTCGGCTTTGCCACGTTACAGGCATAGATAGCCGTATTCGCATACGCGCCGTTGGCATGGCCGCTCGAGTCTTGCCCTGCCGCCTTGCGCGAGAATTGGAGCGACTGGTCAAGCGAACTTGCGACGGTCGCGGTCATGGCGGCGACCTCTGCTGCGGTAAGGAGTCCAGCCATGCTATACCCCTTTCATAACATCGCCTGTCGTCAGGCTCAGGTCTACCACGCTGCCCGCCTCCGGGTTGACATCGCGCCGCCGCATCTTCGCGACCATCGGTTTGGCCTTGCGCCGGAAGAAGAGCGCCGCCTTTTCCTTTTGCGCGAAGACTTGCGAGCGGCGGAACGATTGCCCATCGCTGCTAAAGTCGTAGGTGGCCGATTGCGCCGCGCACCATATGTCGAGCAAGTCCGCCGCCGCGAGGTTCAGGTCATACACTTTGCCCGTCGCAAACACAGGCGGGTACTGCCCCGGCGCGGTGCCAGCCGTAAAGATGTTGGCCTCAAACGTCCAGTGGCCCGTAATGTAGTCGCTCGTGGTCGGCGTCAAGACAATCCAGGCCGCGCCCGTCGCGATGTTATTGCCCTGAATGACGGCATCGCTTTCCCACCATTGATAGCGGCTGTAGTAGTCGGCAAAGATGGTCGCAGCGACGTTGCCGGTGGAGGCCGCGTTGAGCAGCGTTGGCCCGATTTGCAACGCCTCATAGCGCAGATCATTGCGCGTGTCATCCAGCGTATCCTGGATATCCTGGTCAGCGAACTGCTGGCTTGCGCCTGCCGGATCGCCGATCATGAGTCGGACGCGGGCTATGAGCTGCGACATCGTTGATCGTACTGGCATCGCTCCTCACCTCAACCGGAACTACACGCGGGTCGCCGACCTCGACGCCGCCTTCGCTCAGCAATCGCGCAATGTGCGCCTCGTCTGTCACCAGCACAACGCCACACTGCGGATTGCCGTGCTTAATCCACATTAAAAGCTTCTCGGTAACAGCAGCGCTTTGATAAAGCCGGTTGCGCCGGAAAAGTCGATTGAGATCGTGCCGTCCGGCTGCATAAAGCGCGCCACTTCAAACGGCCCGAAGATGCCTATTCCGGTGGTGAGCGTCATGGCGCCGGAGGTGAGATCGCCCTTGCCGCCCTCAAAGCCTGGCACGGTGAAGGCTGGCCCACTGCCCGCCCCCGCGCCAGTCTTGGCGATACCACCATCCGAGGTCGCGCCGCGAATGGTCACGGTACGGCCCGTAGCGTTGGTGTTGAGGACGAGCAAGATCAAACGGTCAATGGCGCCGCCTGCGGGGATAGCGGTGGTGTTGATGGCGATGCTCATGCCGTTGGTGTTGTCGGTGGCGATCATGCCGGTGCCGTCGTTGGCGGCGTTCACAAGCATACTGTTGATCGCCAATACGGTGGGTGCGAGCGCTGTTCTAGCCATGTCTGTTTCCTTTCGTGAGAATTACGGATGCTGCAAGTAGGCAACAGCCAGGCCATACGGACGAGTCGTTTTCGCGCCATACAAGGCCAGTCCTTTGATGGCGTCGGCAAAGCGCAATGGAGGCCGGTACGCCTCCGTCTTTGCCAGGCCGACCGCTTTGGTGATGGCGAAACTGTGACCCGCCATGAACACATCCTGGGAGCCAACCGCGCCAGATACGCCGCCGATGTGCGTGGCATTCAGCGACTCGTACACGTCCATGCTTGCCACGCGACCGATGTAGGCTTCAGACGCATTTCCGGCGCTCGCATCAAGTTTGTTCGTGAGCAGGGTCATGCGGGCATCAGGCGTGTTAAAGCCAGTCCAGCGCACATCCTGGACGAGCAGTGTCGTACCCCAGGGCGGAATGACGCACCAACGGCCAGTCTTGGGAACGGCTTGCTGTGTGAGCAGTTGGTTAAGCTGCACAAGGTAGTCAAAGAGCGTGGTACCGAGGCCAGCGTTAGCTGCGCTACCGACAACAGGCGTGGTAGGCGAACCGGAGGAGCCGATGAGGTTGACGCTCACCGCGTCGGTATAGAAACCGGCGTAATACTGGTCCATCGTCAAGGCCATTTGATAGCCCGCGCGGTCCATCGCCTCCGCCATGACTGCCGGGTGCGCCTGCGCCTGGTCCACATCGTCCACTTCAAAGTTGTAATATTTGGCCTGCGAGATGGAGAGCACGGTTTGCGCGTCGGTCAACGTCTGGGCAGCGGCCAGGTCGGTGTCTTTGGAGTAGGACGAGATGGTGATGTCGCCAATGGCGTTGATCTTCACGGTGTCGCCCATGCGCGAGATCGTGCCTTCGTAGTCGTCGTTGAAGAGCGCGCCGAAGACAAGGTTCTTCTTCACGGAGCGCAGCATGGTATCAGCCCAAAGCGTGGGGATAAAATTATTTAGGGACAATTGAATAGCTCCTATCATCCCTGCTTCAACGCCCTTTTATCGAAGGCGCTCAAGTAGAGATATAAAAGACAATAATTTCGGGTATTCGGTTGTAAACTAGCGGTGCATCGTCCGCATGATCGTTTGCACTTCGTCACGTTGCGCGGCGCTCAAGCCGTTGTACTGCTCGTTAGTCATCGTGCGCACAAATTCCGCCGTGATCTGGCCTGCCCCGCTTGTGGCGTTGCGTCCCGGGTTGGTCGCGCCGCCACTGCTCGCCTGCTGCTTGCCCGCCAGATACGGCTTGGCTTTGAGCAGTTCCTTGAGCAGCGTTTCGATGTTTGAGAGATCGTCGGCAATCCTGGCTGCATCCAGAAAGCGTACCGCGTCGTCGGGATCAGCAAAGCCGAGGCGCGCCGCCTGGGATGAGACGGCGTTAGTGATCTTGAGAGCTGTGGCGTCGCTGATGGCAGTATCGCGTTCCTTTTGCAAGTCGGCGATGCGCTTCTGGAGCTTTTCGGTTTCGCTGAGTTTGGACGCTTCGAGGTCGGCTTTCAGCTTGTCTAGCTCGTTGGCTTTGACGCGACTTGCAGCAGCTTCCTTGCGCAGTTCCGCAATCATGCGCTCGTAATCGTCGGGTGTTTTACCGCCAGTCGCCGGGACTGTCGATGGAGGTGTGCCGCCCGCCTGGGGCGAGGTGTCGCCAGTTCCGCCCGCCTGGGGCGTCGCTGGTGTTGCTGGTTCTGGCATAAGTATACCTCATGTGTTTCAATAATGCAACGGTATGATGTCTTCGCAGTTCTCAATGCGTGTATCGCATCTGATGGCATTCCCCTGCATGGTCTAGCTTTTCCTGCATCTTACGCCTTGCCCGCTTTCCGCTTGCGCGTCGCGGGCGTCAGCATCCCGTCCGCGCCCACGATCTGCAAGCCGGTTTGCGCTTCCCGCATGATGTCAATGTGCTTTCTCAGGATGGACGCGAGCAGTACCGGGTGTCGTTCGAGCCATCCCTCGACAAGCTGGTCCATGCCATGATCGTTGATCGTGACATGCACGGGCGCGGGAAGGACGCTCACGCGCAGGCCATCGGGCGTGAGGTTGACGGCGATCTGTGGATAGGCGGGCTGCTCTGCCTGCTCTGGCTCCGGCGCGGCGGGCGCCGGTTCTGCGATGTCTTCTGGCATTAGTGTTTTCCTTTCTCTGGTTTGGGCGTAAAGTAGGTGATGTGTTTCTTGCTGGTATCCCATTCGATGCCGCCCTCCGGCGTCACGAATTTATCAGGACGCAGCGTGATAGTCCTGGGCGTGCCTTTCCATAGCAGCGTAGCGGCTTTCACGTTCAGCGCCTTTGCCAGCGCATCGACATGCGCCTGGCCTGGCGTTGTCGCGTCATTGTCCCAATAGTACGCAAAATCGGCGGCGTCAATTCCGCTCTTTTTTTGCACATCCGCGCGTGTCATTTCGCGCAAGTCCGCCGCCGCCCTTACTCGTTTTCCGTTCAGGTACATGTGTATCCTCCCGCCTGTATCCTCAGTGTGTGCCTTCATTTTACCACTCCTGCCGCTAGGCGTCGGCAATGCCGATATAGTCCGCGAAAAAGCTCCATGTGCCGTCAACCTCTTTGGCGTCGACTATCCTGAAGACTGCGCCATGCGGCAACAGGTACTCTTGCTCATCTGGATAGTCACTCACCGGCTTGATGTATGCGCCAGGACTCCCCTCCGGTATCTGGATGGTCATTCTGATGCCGCTAAATGATGGCGTGTTCAGAATCGTCGTTGAGCAAAAACCTTTTTCGATAAACGGATCGCCACTTTTCAGCGCGGACTGGAATGCGCTCAACAGGTCGGGGGAAGAGCCATAGCCGCGCACGTTGAGCAGGTCGGTCGGCGCGCTTGACTTCAGCAATGCGGACTGCACGAGATCAATCCGTCGCTGTAAATCGGCTTGCGTGTACAGGCTCCCCGCCGGACGGTTGCCGGTACGTAAAAGCGTGTTCATATCTGAGTAGATGCCGCTCGTATAGCCCTGTACTTCTTTGCGCTGCGCTACTGACAGGCTATCCATCCATGGCCCATACCCATTATCGCGCAAGAACTGTTCTTTCTCTGCAAGCGTGCCGGTGAGTGGCGTAAACTCTTTGAGAGTCGCTGCCGCCTGCTCTGCCACCTGCGCATCGCGCGCCGCCTGCTCTGCCGCGAGCTGTGCCGCATCCTGTATGGCCTGCTCTGCCTTTGCCGCCTCTTCCGCAGCAAGCGCGGCTTGCTCTTCCGCGCGTATGATCTCCGATGCCAGTTCAGGGACGCTCTTTTCTAAGAGGGGGTCTATCACCGCCTGTGCGCTTGCATTTGCCGATTTGAGCGTGTCTTTCAAGCTCCGCTCATAGATGCTATCGCCCCACGTCGCATCCTGCGAGCGCCCGACCACATCAGATAGTTGGAATTGCCCATCGGCATAGGCCTGGTATTTCGCCTTGCCCAGCACCTCCTGCTGCGCGCCCGCATCCTGCTCGGCGAACCAGTCCGCGCCCGATTGCATGTCGTCGGTGACGCTGCTATCGTCCATTGTCGAGGCGTCGAAGGAATCGCCCAGGATGTCGCTCCAACTTTTTGTGACGGGCACGGCAAAGCAACGCCCGCACGGATGATCTTGCAGTTCCTCATCCAGATCGTACAAATTGCCATCTTCGCCCAGGCAGGCGGCACAGGTGCGAGAACTGAGTGAAGCAGTCCAGCGCCATTGAGAAACCACATCCGCATTTGCGCGATAATTCTCCATGCTGGCCGATCGATAGGCGCGGTTCAATTCTGTCCGCGCAATCGTTTGCGCACGCCACTGCGACACGTTCAACGCATCCTGTAACGAGCGCGCTATCGTTTTCGGGTTGTCGCCAAGCGTGATACCCGCTACAAGCGCATCAGACGCCTGTTGCGCCGCCTCCGCGCCAAAGCCGTTGAACAGATCGGCCAGCGGCGAGCCGGCTTGTGTTGCGCCTATCATGCTCTGCATCGCGGACTGTGACGGCAGGCCGAATACCCAGCTCACCCCGTTCGGTACGGACGCATCCAGCAACGCCTGCGCCGCCTGGGAGCCGAGCGTGACGCCGCTCTGCTGCAACTGCGTCGTGAGCATCTGCGCAAGCTGGCCGTAGCTGTCTATGCCCTGCGTAATCAGCGTCTTGATGGCCTGGAGCCGCTTCTCTTCGTACAGCCAACTGAGCGGTATCGTTTCGCCTGCCGCCTGCTTCTCCGCGATCTGGCGCATGAGCAGATCGATGCGCGGCTGGATGGCCTGCATCGCGCGCGCGTGGGCGTCGGCGAGCGTGCGCAGCGCGGCGGTTTCGCGCGCTGCAAGTTGTTGGCGAAACGTGGCGAGTGTTTGCTGCAACTGAGAGAGGGTCACTGTCGCTGTGTTCCTCTCTGTATCCACGCCTGATGTCGCGCCTCAGTCTCCGCGCGCGCGCGCGCCGTCTCAGCGTCGCAACACTGCCGGCACATGGCGCTGTGGCGCTGCGATCGCAGCGCGATCGGCTTGTCCTGTTTGCAGGCGTAACAATGGAATTCGCGCACCTCTACGGCCTCTTCTAGCGCGGTAATCGCCGCTTTCAGTACGATGAGCCGCGCGCGTATCTCGCTCTTATCCATTGTGCTGGTTGCCTCCATCACGCCCGATAAATGGCGAGTCCTGTTGTTGCTGTTGTTGAGGAGAGGTAGAAGGCGGAAATCCTTGTCCTCTCGAAAAAGCCGTCATTTTCCTGCCATCCTCGACCGACTTCTTATCCACCTCCTCATCGGGGTCATAGCCCAACTGCTGCATAAGCGTGGCTTGCGAGACGCCCAACTGCTGCAAGAGTTGCGCGGTTTGCGCGGCTGCCAGGTCGTCTATGGGCAAGAGGTTCTCCCAGTGGATGCCGATCTCGAAGTCTTCCCACTGCTCGACGCCGATCTTGCCAGCCAGTACCAGCCCCGCGCGCGACACAGCGCGGATGAGCGCGCCGTACAAACGCCGCTTTTGCGTGGTCTTCTCGATCAAGGGTTGGAACAAGAGTTGCAACGCCACGCCGCTGATGTTGCCTTTGGGCAGCGCTTCTAAGCGGCCGAGCGCCACGGCCGGCACACGCGATTGCTCGTCCATGTCGTCGCGCAGCGAGGCCGCGACGCGCAACAGGCCGTCGAAATTGTCCATTGGCTTGAGCGTGTCCAGCTTGCTATCAGGCGATGGCAAGCACAGCACGCCGCCGACAGACGTTTCTATTTCTCTGGCGCGCAGGCCAATACCGATAGTGCGCGGATGGCCGTGGAAGTACACGATCTTTTCCATATTGGACTGGTGGAATTGCAGCACCTTGTTCATCTCAATGAGGTCGGGCGTCAGGTCGGGCGTTCCCCACGCCTCGTTCGGATTGGGCATGTTCTGGCACGTCTGGATAGGCGCGAACGGGTAGGGCCACGCTTCGACGGGTCCAACTTGCGTCCAGGGGTCGTTCCTGCGCAGCGCGCTTTTCTGGTAGTTCGTGATGGTCCAGCTGTCTTCTATGTCGTCCTCGCCGGTTGTCTCAATGTCGCCTGTCGGGTCCACGCGCGCGATGATCTGCTTTTTCAGCACGTCGCCGCGACCGGGGTATTCGATGATGTAGGCGATGTGGGTGTCCACATCATCGGGAAGCGTGACGACGCGAATGATTTGCGGATTGAGGTTCACAATCCTGGGGTATTTCTTCGCGCGTGACGGCGGGATCAGTTTCAAGAACGGCTGGCCGAACACGCCGCCATTGATGCCCGCTTTCGCAAGCGTGGTCATTTTCTCGTCGCCATCGCCCCACATGCCATCGAGCGTCTCTTGCAGCGGTGAGTCCTCGACCGGCGTGTCGGTTGCCTCATCGGTGATTTCGATCTTGAGTTCAGAGCCGAACAAAAACGAGACGCCCTTGTTCACAATCGGCTCGCATCTATTCGGCTTGACGTTGCAATCCGTGTCGCCTGGTTCCACTTTGAGCGGGTTGGGCAATGTGCCGCGATAGGCTTTCCAGGCTAATGCCATCGCCTGCTTGCGGTCGCTGTCCTCTCTGGGCGTCGGCGCTTGCGCGAGCGATGTGGGTGTGTTGAGTGCGAAGGGCGCGAGCATGAGTTACCTCCAAATATTCTTGTACACCGTGGCCGCGCCAGGCGTGATGTCAAAACGCGCTGCTAAGTAGCGCGCCGGGTCAAGCGCGTGGTCGTTGTCCTTGACCGGTTCATCTTTGACGCGCGCCCCGCTTGCATCGACTTTCCACACGTACACGTCCGGCTCTTCTTCCAGGCAGGTCGGACGTTTGGCCTGGGCTAGTTCAGGATCGCGCTCCACCAGGCTATCGCGCAGCACCATAAAGCGCGGTTTGCCGTCGCCTGCCATGCGAAAGCGCGCCGACAGGGCCTGAATGCCCTCCAACACGGATTTGTTGGCAGGCGCGCAGTACAGCCCCAGGTGCGTTTGCAGCGTGGCGCGTCCCTCTGCATCATGGTCGGCAATCACCTCGCGAGGCAACGGGTCGGCCCACTCCGCAGGCGTCGATGTGTACTTTGGATGCAGGCGCGGCAACAGATGCCACCAGCCGGATGCGAGCGCGATGTCGGTGGCGTGATCGTTGAAGGCCGGATCGCCGCCTACGAGTCGCTTTGTCCGGTAGATTTGCCGGTAGATGTACATGCGCCCATCGGGATCGACGGCCGCCCACAGGCACACGAACGGGTTGGTATAGCCGAAGTCGATGGCGAGGTAACGCGGCCATGCGCGCGGGATGGCGAAGCGGTCAACGACGTTGCGCGACCGATCCCAGGCGTCCTCATAGACGGCGCCTTCGGCAGCCGCCCAGATGCCGTAGCGATAGCGAGCCAGGCGCACACCTGTTAAGCCGCCCAGGATGCCCTCGATGTAGTTGCGCCCCGCCTCCGTCCATGCGCCTGTCGCTGTGTCGTAGTAGCGCGGGTTGTCTTCGTGACGCGAAAGCAAGCGCGTCGTCTTGCCCTCGTTCATACGCTGGTTGAGCCAGTGCGTCGGCGCGTCGGGGTTGGTGTCCATGATAATCTGCTGGTAGGGCATCACGCCTTTACGCAGGCGCATCCGCGCGTATTCGAGATGCTGTACATCGCACTCGGTCGCTTCGTTGATATACACGCCGTCGCACTCAAACGACTTGAGACGGCCTGGACGATCTAAGCCATTGACGGCCATGAAGGAGCCGTTCGGATAGATGTAGCCAGCAGGCTTGACTTTCGAGCCGCCGTAGTAGTACACGTCTTCGTTTTCATCGAGGACGGACTCTTGATACGTTGCCATCGCGGAGCCTGCGAGATCGACATTATAACGGCGTGTCACAAGCCACTTGGAGCCGGGATAGGTGAGCAGCAGCATGTGGATTTTGTAGAGGATGGCAAACGTTTTGCCCGTCCCGGCTGGTCCATCGAGGCAAATTTCCGTATCACGATGGGAGCCGAGCGCAAAGTTGTTGCCGCGCAGCTCAGGCGCGGGGATGCGCACCTCGGTTTTCTCCAGCATGGCGCTGCTCATTCTGCTTTCGCCTCCACTGCTGCCAGGAAGCCCTGCGGCGCCTCACGCACGACCACCATATTCGACGGACGCTCATCCTTTTGCGCGTCGAGGCCCATCAGTTTGGCGCGTCGCTCGCTGATGTGCAAGATGCGATCAACGGCAAAGAGCATGGCCTTATCGTGCGTCTTGTCCTTCATGCGCGTGTAACATTCCGCCTGCAACTGATCGAGCATTGCCAGTTCCTCACGCCGCATCTCATCGACGTTGGTTGAGATGGTGCGCTGCAATTCGCGCTGCACGGCTTTGTACGCGCTGCCGCGTGAATCGTAGCCACAGGCTATCGCAATTTGATCATAGGTCTGTCGCGCCGCTCGCAGTTTGAGCGCGAGCGAGACGCGGGTAGCGGCGTCCATATTGCGGCGTTGTATGTCCTGTGTTGCACGTTTATCGGACAAGCTGCGCCTCCTGTCCCGTCTCGGCTTCGTAGCGACGTATCACAACATCACAATAGCGCGGATCAATCTCAAGTCCCATGCAAACCTTGCCAGCACGATGACAGGCAATCAAAGTCGAACCACTGCCTAGAAACGGCTCTAACACGGTGTTTCCATCGAGCCAGCCTAACGCCCACTCAATAATAGCGACTGGCTTTTGATTTGGATGATCCCGTTGCTCGCCACGCTCAGAGTCACGACGGAATCCATCCCATACGTGGGTGACAACTCTTGCGGGTTGGCTGTCGCTACACCATGCCAATTCACATGTAGCGAATGTGGTATCCTTTGCACCGCCTTGCTTATCCCACACAAGCCAGAAAGGGGAGGGCGGGAGTTTATTAGCGAAATGATTGGCACCCCAGATAAGTGAAATAGGAGCCAGTGTCAAATAGAATGCAGGATCAAATGGTTTATCATCTCCAATAACAGGGTTATAGTCCTTGCTTTTGCCTAATGCGCCACGCTTACTCAAGAGGTTAATGCCATAAGGCGGGTCGGCGTGAAGTATGTCTATGTGGATACCTTTCAGCAGCGTATCAATGTTTGACTTGACTGAACTGTCCCCTACCAGCAATCGATGCTTGCCCAGCTGCCATAATTCGCCTACATGTGTTCGTGTCGGTCCCTCTTCTAGCGTCGTATCGAAATCGTCTCCACCGTCGCCCTCTTGCGTATCCCCTGCTAAGTAGCCATCGCCCATGCCCGCGAGCATCTGCCGCAGCGTCTCATCGTCACTGCCCATCGCTGCCAGATCAAAGCCCGCGTCCTGCTGCTCTTGCAAGAGCATGGCAAGCAATTCTTCGTTATCCGCCGCCTCTTGACTGTGCAGATTATCGGCAATCAGATAGCCCTCGATTTGCGTATCCGTCCAGTCGGCGGGCAGAATATCAGCGCGTAATGCTTGCCACTGAAGCGCGCGAGCCGCTTCTACAATGCCATGACCGGCGACGATAATCGGATGTTCCGGCGCATCCTGTATCACGATAGAGCGGCCTTGCCCGAAGCGTTGGAGGCTCAAGACAAGGCGATCAATCTGCTGTTTGGGATGGCTGCGATAATTGCGGGGATGCGCCACCAGATCAGCGAGTGGGACGATCTTATTGTGTTTGAGCGGACTCTCTGCCATCATCTCACCTCCACACATGACCAAGCACAAACGCCACTGCCACCAGCACCGCCACAACGAGCGATTCCATGAATACGAAGCGGCGATATGTGAGCAGCAGCAGCGTTTCAATGCGCACAAGACGCTCCATGCTGGTCGCGGGCTTGTCGGGCTGTATCATCGTGATGTCAGGAAGCGGTTGCGTGTTGCTCATAGCCAATCCTCATCAAAATCGTCGCTATGCTCTTCATTCCATTCGAGGTCTTGACGGCAATCATCACAGAGGTCGCACTCAAAATAATGCAGGATGCACCCACACTCACCGCAAAAGTCGGTATCCATCATCCAAATCGTATCGCTCAAATTCTCACCTCTACCAATGCAGTCCAACAAAGAACAGGAACACCATGAAGTACAGCGCGCCGCCAATCACAAGCGCGCCGCCAATCACGAGCGTGGCCCATGCGCGGCTGCGCTTGTTGCTCTCAACCGCGCGCAACCGGCGATAGCCCTGGTCATTCATGCGCTTGCTGCTTTCTCACACTGTCCTCCTTGCCATAGAGCGGCGTCCCCCGGTAACAGTCGTGCAGGTCAAACAACCTGCGACATATCCACTGCCGGCACCGCGCGCACCAGCGCACCCGTAAAAAAAGGCAACAGCACGCGCCTAGCGGGCGAGTATGGCAATACGTCACGCGGTCGGCTCCTTTGGCCGGCACCTGGCGTGATCGTTGAACCAGCTAATCATGCGCGCCAGGTCGCGCGTATCCAGGCAGGAGCTCAGGAATTGATCGCGCTCGCACCAACACGAGACGCGGAACGCCGCATCGTGATAGCGCGGCAGAATCGGAATAAACTGGACGGCTTGCGCAGCGCGCGCGGGCCGTTTCTCGATGCGCGCGCTGGCGCGCTGTACGGCTGTGACGAGTCGCTGCTTGTTGGCTGGCATACGCACCTCGCTTGCGTGTGTACGGGTGTGTCACAGAGGTTCTGATAGGCCCGAACTGTCAGAACCTCTGTGAGTGTACCTTTACTGTCGAATAGCGGTAACACGGCTTACTGCTTGCTTGCAGGGCATTGCGGCCGGTGGAACAAAAAAAGGACGCTGCAACACGTACAATCGTGTTGCAGCGTCCGATTAACCGCAGTCATCCGGTCAACGCTATGCTGGTTGTTTCTTCCCGCTCATCGCCTTCTTGATCGTCATTATGACATTCCCGAGCTTGCCCCCGCGTATCTCTTGCCCGATGTCACCGTTGGGACTGAGCGAGCAGACCGCCTTGAACGGATGCACAAAGCCGTCCATGACGGTCTCTTTGCTCATGCCTGGCACATGCACCGCTTCCATGTCTGCTGTGTCGCGTATCCACATATGGAGTGATCTCCCCCAGGACCCTACACGTATCATACACCGCAAGTATAAATCATACGCCTGAGATTAGCAAGATATGCTATACTGGCACAGGACGTGTTCTCGCATTTCGGTATCACGAAAAGCCCGCTCTCCGAAACGTAAGTAGGAAGAGCGGGCTTTTCACGCGGGCGGGCTAGTCGGTTCTAATCTGGAAAATCTGGAAAATCCGGTAAGAACGGGTCGCTGTCATCTGCTGATGCTGACTGTGGCGGCATGAAAATCGCTGGCAGACTGGCAAAGCATGTCACGTTCTCTGCATGAAGCCAATGCGACCGCTCATCGTCCACAAAGAGGGTCTCATCGGCTCCATACCATGCCATCAGCGTTTGCGCCATGCCGACTTTCCAGACGGGCGTTTTGATGTACTGGAATCCAGGCGCTTTGAACATGAGTTCTGAACGCTGCTTCAGGAAGACGCGCAGCGCGAACCATTCAGACGTGGCCTCGGCCATCGCCTGCGGTCTGGATGTCAAAAAGACGATCTGATAGCCATCATCAATCAACCGGTTGAGAAAGTCATTCGCGCCGTCGATCAGCGTGTCCAGGTGGACATACGCCGGGTCAAGCGCGGCGCGCCAGTAGATGTCTGTCGCGTCCCTGCTGTTCGGATAGAGAGACGCGTGTTTCATCTCTTCCGCTCGCTCGAATCGCTTCGTTGCATCGACTACCACGCCGTCAATGTCGATAATCGCTAGCTTCATATGATCTCCTGTGCTGGCGAATTGGCGGCCAGCTCGCCACTACTCGTTACTTTACACGAGCGCTTTCGCGCGTAGCACCTCCCCGCGCAGGCTCGCCAGTTTCACCGGGGATGCCAGCAGATCGGCGTCCGTGGTGATGGCTTTGAACGTGACTTCCAGGTAGCGCAGCCATTCCGCGCCGTTCCTGGCGATGCCCTTCTCTTTTGCGATGCGCTTGCATTCGTTGAGGACGGTTTGATCCTGTGAGAGTGGTGTATCGCCATTCTTTGCGGACTCTTGCGAGCGCTGCTGATTGCCCGATGTCCCGTTGCTTCCAGCTTTCTTCGCGTCGAGCAGGCCAAGATGCGCGCGGTTTCCAATGGAAAAGTAGGACAGGGCTTTCTTAATTGCATCGGTCTGCGCGCTCTTTCGCGCATCTCCGATGTCTCCGCTGGTCACGCGGCCTTGTCCCCAACCGACCGGGCGAAACTCCACGCCTGCCAGCCACACGCGCACCTGCGCGACCGCTATCGCGCCCTTCTCGCCTGGCACGATCTCGCTACTCACCTCTTCAAATCCCCACGCGCCCCATAACGCCTCGTTGAGCGCATCAATCACAGACTGGGGGCGATAGCCCGATTGTGGCGGGTTCTTATGGGTGTCCTCTTTGATATTGCCCGGCTCGCCCGCCTGCAAGAGATCATTGACCGCCTGTACCTGTTCGTTCATATCTACCAATCTTTCAGCGCGGCCCGCGCCTGCTCTATCGTCACATTGTGCTCTATCTGGACAATCACGGCCAGCCCTTCGAGCCGCGCGTTGGCAAAGGGCTGTGCCACTTCCTTACAGGGACAGCCCTCGACCACGCACGTTTGCGCATCATGCGCCCCGCCGTAGACCGCCTCGAAGATCAAGCCCGATGCTGTGCGTTCAATCGGCGCGGGACTCTCGACAAAACCGTACTCTGCCATCACTGCGCGAAACGTCTCAGAAGAGACGTGGATTACCTTTTTGCTCATGTCTAGCGCCGCTTGTAAGGCGCGTTCCTGCTGGTCATACGCTCGACGCTGCTTCTCAGTTTGCGCCTGGATGCTGTGAACGCGCGCATCTCTGACGGCATTTTCCAGGCGCGCTATCGCCTCATAGACGGTGGTAGTCGTCTTGCCCATGTACTCCAGTAGATCGATAATTTGTTGCATCTTCCATTCCTTCCGGGGAGCGGCTCTCGCTCCCCGGTACTCTTCGACTATCGCCCCTGGCGAGTTGCCAGGTATCGCTCTCCCGCCGGGGTATTGAAGCGGCGGCGGTTCATCCACAACCAGGCGCTGCTTGCGGGCGGCGCGACCGCTTTGCGCTGCATGGTCTCGAGCGCGGCGGCTGCCTGCTGTTCGGCTTTCGCGTCTTCCTCGGCGATGAAGCGGAGCACCGCGATGCCGTGCGCGCATGTGCCGGTGAAGGAAAAGCCTTTGCACTCGCTGCAATACGTGACCGCGCCTTCGATGACGGTCACGATGTGGGGAGTGCTGGAGGTACACGATGGGGCGATGAACACGGTGTCGTTATAGGCGACGACGCCCATCTGGATTAACTGAACCTTTGCCTCATAATTGGCTGCCTGTTTTGCTGTCTGTGTCATGATATCGTTTCCTTTGACTCTCTTGATTTATACTCGCGCATCCTGTTTGAATGCGGCCATCAGGTTCGTTCTCAACCAGGGGCAACTCCAGGCGACTTGCGCCATCGCATGTTCCTGAGAAGTCGCCAGCACATTTGTTTTCGTTGTCTCGTTTCCCAGACCTGTATGCTTGTACACCTGAACGGTGTAGTAGGCTTGCTCTATCTCGTCGCCCCAGATGTCTTCGCTGATGGTTGGCGCTTGTATTTTCATTCTCGTTTCTCCTTGATTTTCATTTCCTCGTCTATATATATTATGCACTGTTGTGTGCCTGTTGTCAAGCATATTGCGTGCCAATATTGGCGTATTTTGAGGGATTGCAAAAACTCGTTATATCTGCTATGCTAGTGTCTATATCGTGCTAAAGGAGGTCACTATGGCGTTACTGTATACCAGCAAAGAGCGAGAAGACGCGCTCAAGGCACTGCGCATCAAGCCAAAAGACGGATGTGTCACCACGAAAGAGGCGGCTGCTATCCTGACATGGCGAGCAAAGGCGGAGTTTGCGACCGAGCATGTGTATCCAGAGGCGGCAGTCAGGAGACATGTCGAAAAGGGCAATCTCAAGATTGCTGGAAAGCTCGGAAAGCTGGTCAATCTGTACAAAGTGGAGGAGGTGTTTGACGTTGCGCTTTCGCCCAATCGGGGATTGAAGCAGCAAGGCGCGCCCAGCATAACAACAAGCCGTTTAGGTTCTAGGCCCCCGCCTAATGCATCATTCAACTGCTTAAACCCTGTAGGCGCGCATTCCTTGCGCCCCGCGATATATTGCCAGTAGTCCTGCATCAATTCTCGCGGCGAGAGACTACTAATCTGAGCAGCGGTAACTAATCTCGCCTGGTCAAGGCATTTATCAGCTTGCCTCAAGGCCTCTTGCGCGGTTAGCTCTTTATCGCCTTGCTCATGTCGTCTAAGCGCGTTCTTTAGCATGGCTTGCGCCTGGTCAAGCGCGGCCCATTCATCGCCAGGCGCACGAGCAGCATCTTACGCAATACCAATTAGCAGAGAAAAGCGGGGTTACTCCTCAGCTTATGAATAGCTATTGGAACAATCACGCTCAGCGCGTTTCACTGAAACACCTTGCGCTGATTGCGAGGGCTTTGGGCGTGAGGTCTGGAGAATTGATTGTGGAAGAGGATAGCGAAGACGCTGCGTGAGCCGTGCGTGCGGCGCTCCGGTCAAGTTGCAACCGCACGCACGGAACCCATAGCCTATGTGAAAATGCGTCGCAGGAGAATGCGCGGTATGTTTCAACCGCGCTCAACAACGGGATACAGGGTCGCGCTACTCAGTCGCACTGGCGATACGTGGGAGGCATCGCGCCTCTTACTGATAGAGACGCACATGCTTCGCACATATAAAATTCTGCCTGAACGTTCATCACTCGCTTTTTCGCCTTACACCTTCATTACAATAGTGTAATCTTTCGTGCAGATGCGCAATCTCACACGTTTCAAGCACAAAGAGCGTTTCACTTTGGTACTATCAGGTCTTGACAGATGCATGTATGGCATGATATTGTTGTTACATGTTCTCATATGTTCCCTGTAGCGCACGGAAAAGCAATGCAGAAAGGGGCGCGCACCTTGAGCGCAAGCGCACTTATGTCTGATAAAGAAGTTGTATACACGGTGGAAGAAGTAGCGCGGCTGTTACGGGTCGATGTCCGCACGATACGCCGGATGATTTACAACGGAGAGATCACAGCGTTTCGGGTTGGCAAGAATTTCCGCATTCACAAATCAACGCTTGATGGACTGATGCGGATAAACCCGAGAGAACCTGGGGAGTAATCCCCCACAAACGAAAACCGGCACACCTCGGTCGTCGAAAACTACGTGTGCCGGCCCTGTCTCTGGCAGCCATTACGAGCAGTATACGCTATTTTTGGCTTTCAGACTAGTCTTTCCTCGAAAGGAAGAACTATTGTATAGTATACCAGAACCTTACAGACACGACATGTCGCGCGCCGTGACCTCGCGCACGCTCACACGCGCGCGCCGAGAGGGGGTGCGGCGTGGATGATCTCCGCTACAAATACAAATTCCTGCGCCTCATTGACGGGCAGATCACATCCGAAGCCGGCGCGTGCGTCTGGACGCCTGGCGCATGGCACGCAATCCGCGGCGCGCCGGAACTGTGCGCGCGCGGATTCCACTGCTCAGTCCGCGCCTTCGATGCCTTTTCCTACGTGCGCGGCTCCATTGTGGCTCGCGTCGAGGTCGATGGACTCTCCGACCTCGGCGCTGATAAAGAGGCGTGGCAGCGTATGCGGATTGTGCAGGCGTGGCGCTGGCGCAAAGAAGACAGCGTGCGACTGGCGATCGTTGCTGCTGAAAAAGTACTCCACCTCTACGAAAAGCGCTATCCGCATGACGTGGCCTGTCGTCAGGCCATAGAAGCGGCGAAAGCCTGGCTAGAGAATCCTTCCGCCTCCGCCGCCGCCGACGCCGCCCGCGCCGCCTATGCCGCCGCC
>JADEYI010001518.1_pt1 | contig 16848 bp, 11 predicted proteins | sample 8542331 | NCBI WGS metagenome assembly JADEYI01 (sample SAMN16510988, study PRJNA670497) | mine drainage metagenome | isolation source: biofilm near Copperflume 1 | place: Germany: Marsberg coppermine Kilianstollen | collected 2018-02 | reverse complement strand
GACGTGCGGCCGAAGACCACCGTCGGCGCCGGCGTACTCGTCGCAGTCGGCGTACTCGTGACGGTCGGGGTATTCGTCGTCGTTGGCGTCGCCGGCGCCGTTGGCGTCGCCATGCTCGTCGCCGTGCTCGTCGCCGTCGGCACCGGGCTGTTGGTCGGCGTGGGCGTGGCGGTCGCGCCGGGGACCGTCGTGGGTGTGGGCGTCGGCGTACCCGTATTCGTGGGAGTGGCCGTCGGGCTGCCCGTCGGCGTCGGAGTCGGGCCGCCGACGCCGGTGACCTGTACGATCTTGGCGACGGCAGGCACGCCGGCGCTGTTGACGACGAACAGCATGTAGTAGCCCGGCGGCGCGACGTTGCCCGCCGCCGGACCCTGCACCGTAAGCGTGCCGACGCCCGCCGTAAACGCGAGTGGCACGAAGTGCTGTGCCATATCGAGTGTGTGCGTCACGGCGCCCATGCTGACGAGCGAGACCTGCGCAATGCTCGCCGCATCCGCCGTCGTCACCGTGAATGGCGACCCATATGCCACGGCAGCCGGAGCGCCGGCGATCGCCGGACGCGCCCCCTTGAACAGGTACGGGGGGGAGAACAGTTCGGCCGTGGGGTAGTCGACCCCGGTCGACCAGCGGCCGCCTCCGGCCGACAGCACGCGGCCATCGGGCAGCAGCAGCGCGATGGAGTGGTACATGCGCGGGTCGCTCTGTGCGGCCATCGTCGTCCAGGTACCCGTGTTGGGGTTCCATATCTCGGCATTGAGCGAGCCCGTGTGCGTCGTCTCATCCACCGTCGTGGCGCCGCCGACCGCCATCACGGTGCCATCGGGCAGGTCGACGAGGTTGTGCATGTAACGGGGGTAGGCCATCGGCGCGGTGAGCTGCCAGACAGGCGTGGCGCCCGTCATGTCGACAGTGGCCGCCGTCGTGCCGGAAGGGCCGTTCGTGGGGCCGCCGCCCGCGTAGAGGATCTTGCCGGGCCGGTACATCGCCGCGGAGCCGTTCAGCATAGGGTTGCCGCCCAGGCCGGCGCTGGCGTAGGTCTTGGCGTTGGGGTCGAGGAGCCGCGAGATACCACCCTGCGGCGCGATGATGAACATCTTCCCGCTGGGCAGGAGGAAGCTGAGCGGATACTCGCTTTCGTGCACGTCGGCGCTCGATACCGGGATCGTGGTCCAGGTGTTCGTGGCCGGGTTGTAGACCTCCGGCGTGTTCGCCCAGTTCCCCGGCGTGGTGTTGCCGCTGAACGCCACAACCCGCCCATCGCCGAGCTCCGTCGCGCTCGGGTACCAGCGCGGGAAGGCCATGTCGGCGACACGCGTCCAGGTGTTGGTCGCCGGGTCGAAGACCTCGGTGTCCGGGATCCCAACCTCGCCGCCGTTGTGGCCGCCGACGCTGAGCAAGCGGCCGTCGGACAGGAACACCTGGGCGTTGCAGAAGATCGCCGAGTCCACCTGCGCGTTAGCGAAGAGCTGGGTCGCCGGATCCCACACGTGCGTATTGAGCGGGGCGGTCTCCCAGGCGTCCCACATCACCAGCTTGCCGGTGTTGAGGAGCGCACCGTGCACGGCGACGAACGGCCAGTTGATGACGGGCGACCACTCGCCTTGCGTGGCGGCGTTGGATCCCGGCGGGTTCGTCGTAAATCCGAGATCCGCGGAGGTCGAGGTGTTCCCGGCGGCGTCGGCGCTGACGACGCGGAAATGGTAGGGCGTGCCGGGCTGCAGGCCGGTCAGGAGGGCGCTGTGCGCCGTGACGAGGCCCGCATCGAGCAGCTTGCTGCCGTACGCGGCCGTGAGCCCATAGTCCACCTCCGACGTCGATGGCTCGTCCGTCGTCCACGTGACGACCGCGCTGAGGTCGCCAATCGAGCCCACGGTGATGGCGGAGAGCACCGGGGGCGTCGTGTCGGCCGTGGCGGCGTACGCGGACATCGGCGAGTTGGAGTAACTGGTGCCGGGGGACCAGACGCCGGGCAGCGAGGTGAGCGTCGTCTGGCTGCTCATCTGCGTCCGGCCGCCGGTCTGGACGTCGCGGAACTTGATGATGCCGCCAGCGGCAGGCCCGAGCAGCGCGATCCAGTACGCCGTGCCGGCCGTGATGCTGACGGGCGAGATGGCGGCCGCGTTCCATGCGCCCGACACGAGCGACGGGATGTTGCCCTGCGCGAGGAGGGTGCCGGGGTCGTTCGCGCCGTTGTTCGTGTAAAGCCCGACCGCAGCGCTGCTCGCCGTGTTGCCCGCGTCGATGTAGACGAACAGGCTGCTGGCGGTGCCGCTGGCGACCGCCGTGAACTGCGCCGCCTCCGCCATACCGGCGGCGTTCGAGTCGACCTGCGCTTCGATGGCCTGGTCGCCAACGAGCACCGCGCCAGCGGTGCCGTACGTCCGGCGGACCGACGTCAGCGGCAGCGCGATGGCAAGCAGGCCGCACACGGCCAGCAGGAGCAGGCTTCGACGAACGGTGATGCGGCGCGTCAATCGCGACATGCCAGTACCCGATCCGGCGCTCGCGCACGGCGGCAGCCCCGGCATGAGCCGCTCTGCGCAGAGCGTAACCGTACTGCGCGGGCAATGAGCCGCGGTTGAGATTTGACACGCAAGGTTGACAGGACGGCGGCGTGCCGGCCGGTTCACGGGCAGGCGCTGATGCTGTTCTGGTACTGCGCCGCTATCTTCGCCAGATCGAGAATGTTGATCACACCTGAGAACGGCGGCGGCCCCTGCAGGTAGCGCGCCGGCGCCGGCGGCACCGCCTCGCCGTAGAACAGGGCCACGGTCGCGAGGTCGAGCACGTTGACCGTGCCGTCGCCGTTCACGTCGGCGCGCATGATCGGGCAGTAGACCAGCGGGTTCTTGCCCAGCGCGATCTCCCGCTGATCGGAATATCCATCCTGGTCGGTGTCGATGTTACAGGGGTCGGCCAGCGGCCCGCATGGCGTGGGGGTCATCCGCGGCAAGGCTGTGGGAGTCGGTGTGGGTGACGCGCCGGCGGTGAGCATGGTGCCGTACATCGCGAACGACTGGCTGGCCGTCGTCACCCACGGGCTCACCGTCGAAGGGAACACGCCGTACGCGTACGGCTGCCCCGTCCAGCCGACGGCGTACGACGGGGCGAGGCCGGTGGCCATACGATAGACCGTACCGACGCCATCGGTCTGGGCGAGGATCCAGTACGTGCCCGGCGAGAGCGCGACGGGCGACGTCGCGATCGTGTTCCAGCCGGCGGCCGCAACGGCATCGCCGGTCTGGGTGAGCAACTGCCCCGGGTTGCCGGTGGCGTTGGTCGAGTAAAGCGCGAGCCGCACGTGCGAGCCCGGCGTCACCGCGCCGGCGTACACCGAGAGGCTCAGCAGCGTGCCCGGCGCCGTGACGGTCGCCGAGCTGCCGTTGAGGTCGCCGAAGTCCGAATTGTCGTTGACGCCGACCGTCGGGGTGTAGCCGAACGTCAGCGTCTGCCCGGCGGGGACCGGCGTGCTGGTCGCGGCCGGCGTGTTCGTCGGCAGGGGCGGGACGGTCGCCGTGGGCGTGGACGTCGGGCACGCGGCGCAGCTCGAGCCCGTCAGGGTGAAGATGCTGTTCGCCGCCACCGTAACGGTGAAGGCGCCACCCGACACGGCCACGCTGCCGGCGAGGACGTCGTTCTGCGTGGATGTCGTCTGGTACAGCGACAAGCTCTGGGGCGACGCAACGTTCGCGATGGAGCCGACGATGGTCTGCGGCGTGGTATTCGAGTTCATGCCGACGATCGTCAAGGTGCCGGTGGCGTCGTTCACGAAGCCGAGCACATCGACGACGCCGTTCAAAGACGAGGATGCCTGTACGCGCACCGAGCCCGGCTTCACGTACGCGAAGACCTGCTTCGCGCCGTAGTAGCGCTTCCTGGGTGTGTAGCCGTTGAGCGTGTCGAGCAACCCCCAGTACGTGTAGTGGCCGGAGTGGTCGTGGACGTTGTCGTACGCGTCCCAGACCAGCGCCGCGCTGGCGCCCGTCGACACAGCCGAAAACAGGTTGTTGTACATGTCCTCCGTGAACGCCCACTCGTCCGGCACCTGCAAGCCATTGTCCAGCGGGCCGTACATCCCGGACGAGTACTCCGCCATCCAGAAGTTGGGCTGCGGGTACGCCGAGGTCTTGATCTGCGTGACCACCGGGCCCATGTCGCGTACCCCGTACACGTGGCCAGCGTACGCCGCCACGTAGGGCGCCACGCCCGGGTCGGCGAGGATCGCGCCGTCGTAGGCCGTGTCGGGCGTTGACGTCTCCGGTGTGACGAAGCGCAGGTCCGACATGCCGAGCTGGACGAACCGCGCGCGAAGCTTGCCCAGGATGGTGTCGAACTGCGCCGGCGCGACGCAGGGTCCTTCCGTGGAACCGCCGCAGATGTCGGTCTCGTTGAGCGGGTCGACGAGCGTGAACTGGATGTGGGCGGTGTTGCGCGCGTAGTAGACGAGCGAGGCGAACGTCTCGGCGAACTCGTCATTGTTGTTGATCGTGGTCCCGCCCATCCACGCGGGCACCTGCCCGCTGGCGCTGAGGATCGGCTGGATGCCCTGCGCGTTCAGCTCCTGGAGCGTCGCCCAGAGGCTCTGGAATGCGGGGTCCGTGGCGTAGAGGTTGTTGTAGTACGCCCAGTTGTAGGTGAAGGGGTCGCTGTTGTCGTTCACCGCCTCCCACATCGACGTGCCGTACACGTCGACCCGCCAGAGGTTGGCGCCGAGGTCGTGGACGAGCAGGTCGAGCCCGGGCTTCAGCGGCGGGTACGCGGGATTCCCCCAGTTCTTGGGGTTGGCGTTGACGCCCCAGCCGTCAATTGTCTGGTAGCGCGTGCCGGCGTCGATGAAGAGATTGGTCTGCGGCACGGCAGCGACGACGGCGGGCCCCGGGCGGGCGGGCGACGACGGCCGCACGAGCCCGAAGACGCGCGCGGGGGCGCAGGTGGCGACCCCCGCGCCGAGCAGGATCAACCCGAGCAAGCCGATCTGGACGGATCTCCTGGCCACCGACCGCTCCTGACGCCTCATGAGCGTGTGCGCCCAAGACGTAAGGCTAACAGACGCGCACGCGCCTGTGGTTGAAGAAGAGGCCCGGAGTTCGTTGATATTGCGCGAGGTAACGCTCAGCGCGCGGACGTGTCAGGAGCGTGGGAGCCCCCACGCCTCGGACGCTCGAAGCGAGCTCGGCCCGCCCGGTTCAGTGCCCGCGTCTCGACGTGATGCGCATGTACGTATCCAGCACGGAGCGCACCATCTGGTCTGCGGTGAAGTCGCGCTCGTACCGGGCGCGCGCGTTCGCCGAGTACCTCGCCCGCGCGGCCGGGTCGCCGGCCATGGTTACCATGGCGCCCGCAAGACCTTCGGCATCACGGGCAGCCACGAGCAGGCCATTAGACCCCTCGTCCACGACCTCGACGCAGCCGGCGACGCGCGTGGCGACGATCGGAAGGCCCGCCTCCAGCGCCTCGATCAGCGTATGAGGGAGCCCTTCGAACCAGGGTGGATGGACGACGAACGCCACACGCCGCATCAGCGCCCTCGCGTCCGAACGATGCCCAGTGAAGACAGCTCTTTCCTCCAGACCGAGCTGAGCCGTCAGTGCGAGCAGGCGGTCGCGCTCGTAGCCGTCACCGACGATGAGGAGCCTGAGTCGAGGATCCTGGCGAGAGGCGATTGCCAGCGCTCGAAGCAGGCAAGCAACATCTTTCTCTTCCGCAAGGCGGCCGAAGTAGCCGCCCCAGACTGCCGAGTCGTCGAGCTCGAGCGACGATCGCGCTTCGTGCGACTCCTCGTACGGTGCGACCGCGTTGTAAATGACGTCGAGCCGTGACCGGTCGAAGCCGCTCAGAGCAACGAGCGACTCGGCGACCGACTGCGATACTGCGATGCATCTGTCCAGCACCAGACGCTGGGCGACGAGATTGAGTAGGCGGCGGGGCCTGTTGGCAGACTCCAGTTGCGTTTGTTGAAACGTCACGACGACGTGCGCGCCACCCAGACGAGCGCCAACGGCGAGCCGCGGCATGCCGCCACTGACCGACGTTTGAATATGGACGATGTCGATGTGGCGATCGCGGCAGAGGCGCCGCAACTCGCCCGCGCCACGTCCCACACCCAGCGCGCACGTCTCGACCCCGGTCGCAGAGGCGAGAATCGACGTCTGTTCACCGTCGTCCTGGCGGGTCACGAGAAGCGGCGTGATCGCGTCCCCCAGCCCATCGATGAGCAGGCGCAGGTGCTCCATGATGCCGTTCCAGCGCTCCGTCGCGAATAGCATCGGTACGTACAGTACCCGCGGCTTGCTCACTGGATCACCGTCCGAGCGCAACATTGTCCTCCGATGGTAGCGCCGCACCGCACTCGCTCCATCTCGGCTGCCGATATCATCGGTTTCTCCACCGTGGCTTAACAGGAGGCAGGGCACGACGAAGCTAAAGTGGCCGTCAGCGTGCGCGTTCGCCGCGAACGGGACGCCACGAGGGCGGAAACGCACGGAGCCCCAAAGCGCATGGCCGCAAGTGTAACGTTCGTGATCCCCGCTTACAACTACGGCCGGTACGTCCGGCAAGCGGTCGATAGCCTGCTCGGCCAGACGTTCCCCGCGCTCGACGTGGTCGTCGTGGACGACGCCTCGACCGACGATACGGCCGAGGTGCTGGCGCAGTACCGCGATGACCCGCGGGTGCGGGTGATCCGCCACGCGACGAACCAGGGCCACGTCGCCTCGTACAACGAGGGGCTCCGGATGGCCAGCGGGGAGTTCGTGGGTCTGCTCTCCGCGGACGACTTCGCGGTCGCGCCCGACGGCGTCGAACGGCAGGTCGCCATGTTCGAGGCGCATCCCAGCGTCGGGCTCGTCTACTCCGCCTATCAGCTCGTGCGCGGGGACGGGGCGCCGTTCCACGTCACCACGCCGCGGCCAGCCGATGCCGTCGTGGGCGGGCTCGACGCGTTCAAGCAACTGCTGTTCGAGAACACCATCCCGGCCTCCGGCACGCTCGTCCGGCGCGCGTGCCACGAGGCGCTCGGCTGGTACGACGCGTCGTTCCCGCACGCGAATGACTGGGACCTCTGGCTGCGGCTCAGCACCCGGTATGACGTCGGCTACGTGGCGGCGCCGCTTTACGCCTACCGGATCCACGCCGCGAACATGAGCTTCCGCACGGTGCGGCCACAGCAGGCCGTCGACGAGTTGCTGCGGGCGCTCGAAAAGAACCTCGCGCTGATCCCGGAGCCATGGCGCGCCGAGGTCCGGCCGCTGCTCGCGCCGGCGCGCCGGCACGCGCACTTCTACATGCTGTGGGGCGACCTCGCCTACGGCCGGGCGGGGCGCGCGTGGCGAGGCCTCGCGTCGCTGCCGCTGCACGCTCCCGGGGTCCTTGCCGACCGCGTGTTCTACACGACCTGCGCCCGGGCGCTGTACCTGACCGTGCTCGGCAAGGGGCGGTACCGGCGGCGGTTCGGGGGGTTCGACGTCTGACCCGGCGCGCTCCGGGCCCCGCGCGCCGCCGGACTGGACAGACCCCCCTTCAACACCTTCTCTACGCAGCCTCAACTCGCCGTCAACAGGCGGCCGCTACGATCATGAGACATCTTCGGCGCTTCCGCGTTGTACTGTCGGGAACGTCCGTTGATGCTGACGAAAGCGTGAGCGCGTGGCAACCAAACCGCTGATCATCCTGGCGCGACACAAGTACCTGTTGCTGATCCCGTTCCTGGTGATCCTGCCGCTGGCGATCCTGCTGACCGTCGCCACCCGGAGCAAGGACTACGCCTCCAGGTCGACGATCTGGGTGCAGCCGCCGATATTCCTGCCCGCGGCGCAGTCGCAGGGGAGCCAGTACCTGACGCCCGCGCAGAACCAGGCGAACGCGCTCAACGAGCAACTGGCCACGGATTCGTTCGCCCAGGCGGTCGCGACGACACTCTCGGCGGCGGGCGTGCCGGCGACCGCGGCGAGCGTGCGGACCGGGACCAGCGTCTTCGCGAACGGGTACTACAGCCTGATCGTGGAGCGTACGTCGAGATCCGCGGCGCGGGCGCAGGCGATCGTCCAGGGGATCGTCAGCCAGTACCAGGCGGACTACCTGGCGAACACGACGCAGCAGGCGAAGACAGCGGCGAACTTCTACACGGCGCAACTGACCACGCAGCAGCAGACGCTGCAGAAGGCGCGCGATGCGCTCGGCGCGTACGCGCAGCAGCACACGTCGATCGCGGCGAACGCCACCGACCCGCAATACCTGGCGCTGCAGGGCGCGGTGCAGCAGGCGCAGAACACGTACAACACGACGCAGAACAACCTCTACCAGGTGACGCTCAGCAGCGGCTCGACGCTGGAAGCGCTGCAGCAGTCGATCAAGGTGGTCGACCCGGCGAGCCTGCCGAAGACCCCGGTGAAGGTGAGCCTGCGCAAGCAGATGCTCTTCCCGGTGGCGGGGCTGCTGCTGGCAGTCAGCCTGTCGGCGGCGGTGTACGCATTCTTGCTGCGGACGGACAACAGCATCCGCGTCGCGGAAGACCTGCAGGCGCTGCCCGGCCTGGCGCTCCTGGGGACCGTGCCCGACGTGAGCGCGGTGAAGAAGCGCGGCTGGCCGAAGCACTTCTTCCGTCTCGCCGTGACGGCGCTCGGCGTCTCGTTGCAGCGGTAGGCAAAGGGTTCGATGGGGTACCTACATGGCAACCATGCTTAACATCCGGCCCTGGGCCGTCGCCCGCGAAGGCTACGAGTGGGGCGTGAACTGGTCGCCGGCCGTGGGCGCGGTGGAAGAAGCGGCGATGACGGCGCCGATCTTCGGCGTCGTCGAGGAGCGGTTCAAGCAGATCGCGGCGCGCTGCCTGGATGCGGCGCGGGCGGGCGCCAGCCAATCGGTCGCGGTGTCGAGCGCGGCCGCCGGGGAAGGGAAGTCATCCGTCGCCATCGGCATCGCCGCGGCGGCGGCGCGCAACCTGGGCTCGGACGTGCTCATCCTCGAGACGGACATGCTGCGGCCGCGCCTCGTCGAGGACTTCCGGCTCGAGAGCCGGGGCGGGCTGAGCGACTACCTCTCGTCCGACATCGAGATCGAGACGTGCATCCAGCCGACGCGCATCCCAAACGTCTGGCTGCTGCCCGCCGGACGGCCGACGGCGAACCCGGGGCCGTTGATCCGCTCGCGGCGATTCCAGGAACTGATGGCGACGTTGCACGCGGGCTACCAGACGATCATCATCGACGCGCCGCCGCTGCTGACGTCGCCGCACGCCGCGGTCATCGTGAATCAGGCGGAGAGCCTCGTGCTCGTCGCCCGCGCGGGCCAGACGCACATCCAGGACGCGGCAAACGCCCTGAAGGCGGCGGGGGAGGTGCCCGTTCGGGGCATCGTGCTGAACGGCACGCGTGTCTGGCTGCCGGGCTGGGTGGGACGCCTCCTGGGCGTCTCGCGCTTCGCCATCGAGTAAGCCCGTCATGCAACTGCTCGTGGTCTTTCTCCTGGTGGCGGCCGTAGCGGGACAGTTCAGCCGTTCCTTCGACTGGCGCACCTACATGTTGCTCGGCGGCGCGGCGACGGCGCTGACGGTCGTGTACTACTTCTCAAGCGGGCTCTGGTAATGGCCTATCTCGACGCCCGACCACTGCCGGGACCGGCGCGCGACCCGGCGCTCCCTCTCGCCCTGGCGACGACGGGCGGCGCGCTGTCGGTCGGCGTCTTGCTGGCGCTGGGGCCGGCGCCCGCGCTGGCGCTGGTCGTGCTCCTCGCCACGCTGACGTACGTGACGGCGCAACCGCGTGCCGGCTTCTATCTCGTCGTATTCCTGGCGATCGCCTCGCCGCTACCGCCCGGCTCGAGCATCAGGCTGAACGACACCTACCCGGCGTACGGCATGTACCTGACGCCCATCGAGTTGCTCCTCGCCTTCACGACGCTGGGCCTCGTCATCCGGCTGGTGTTCGACGATCAGGTGACACTGCGCCTCGGCCCGCTGTTCCTGCCAATCAGCGTCCTCATGCTCACGGTCCTGCTGGGGATCGGCGTCGGCCTGATGCACGGGGCAAACCTGCAGGCGATGCGGGCGGAGACGCGCGGCCTGTTCTACCTGCCGGTCCTCTCGCTGCTCGCGACGCACTTCCTGCGGACGCGGGCAGACGTCCGGCGTTTCGCGTCCATCTTCGTGCTCGCGGTCAACGTGATGGCCGCGTTCGCCATCTACCGCTACTACACGCAGGTGCGCGGCGGGCTCGGCTCGGTGACCCAGGACCTGGCGTTCCCGCACGAAGACGCGGTGTTCTGCGCCGCAGGCATCATCTTCGTGCTTGCGCGCATCGTCTGGTCACGCAACGGGCTTGGCGAGTTCAAGAGCGCGGCGCTGCTGGTGCTGCCGACATTCGCGTTGCTCGTGATGCGGCGGCGCGCCGGCATGGTCGCGCTCGACGCCGGCCTCGTGCTGCTCTGCGTCGTGCTGGTGCGCGACAACTTCCGGCTGTTCCTGATCGCGGTGCCGCTCGCGATCCTCGGCGTCGGGATGCTGCTGGCATTGACGTGGACCGACCCGGGCGGCCTGGGGCAGCCGGCGCGGTCGTTCCGGGCGGTCACGGGGACCGATGACAAGGTCTCGGCGCGGGACAACTCGTCCGATAGCTACCGGACGAAAGAGACGCGCAACCTGCAGATGAACATCAGGAACCAGCCGGTGACGGGCCTGGGGTTCGGGCGGCCGTACACATTCTACGTCTCGATGCCGGATCTCAGCTTCTGGCCGCTGTGGCACTACGAAGCACACAACAGTGTGCTCTGGTTATGGATGAAGGCCGGCGCCCTCGCATTCATCGCGCTGCTCTCGTTGTGGGCGGCGGCGTTGATGCGCTCGATGCAGTTATTGAAGCGCCTGCGTTCTGATTCGCTGAAGCCCGTCGCGTTCGCGTTGGGTGCGATGGTGCTGATGTTCGTGATGTTCTCATACGTCGACCTGGGCCTCGCGACGCCGCGCGCCCTCCTCTTCTTTGGGACGGTGCTCGGCGTCATCGGCGCGCTGGACGGCGTAGCACAGAGCAGTCCGCGCGCAGCCGGCGCCACGGTAGCGGGAGCACAGACACGATGACGGCACGCCCGGACTCCCGTCCCTTGCCTGCGCCGGCGCTGCCCGCGATCAGTTGCGTCATCTGCACGGTGGACCGACCCGACATGATCGCGCGCGCGGTCGCGTCGGTGCTCGACGGCCAGCACGGCAGCCTCGAGCTGATCGTCATCGACCAGAGCGCGGGCGACGAGACACGGCGCGCGTGCGAGCGGTTCGTGGGCGACCCACGCTTCCGCTACATCCACAGCGACGTGCGGGGGCTCTCCGCCGCGTACAACCGGGGCATCGCCGAAACCAGCACCGAGCTCATCGCGTTCACGGACGACGACTGCGTCGCGCAGCCGGACTGGCTGCGGGCGGTCATCGACGTGTTCGCGGCGCACCCTGAGGTCGACATGCTGTACGGGCAGACGCTCGCGCCCCCGGACTATGACGGCGGTGACGACGTGATCCCCGTGCTGCCGTTTGCCGAGCCACGGATCATCGGACGCGGGCATGCGCTGGAGATCAACGGCATGGGCGCGAACTATGCGCTGCGCCGCCGGCTCGTGACGCGCATCGGCGGCTTCGACGAGGCGCTGGGCGGGGGCGGGCCGCTGCGGTCGTCGCAAGACTTCGACTTCCTGTATCGCGCGTATCGCGCGGGCGCGCTCGTCCGCCTGTCGCCGGAGCCCAGGGTCGACCACTACGGCAGGCGGCGCCGGGGCGAGCAGTGGGAGCGCACACTCGAGGCGTACGGCATCGGCGACGGGGCGTTCTACTGGAAGCATGTGCGCTGCGGCGACCTGACGGCGCTGCGGTTGCTCGTCCAGCGTGTGACAAAGCTTGCGGTCCGGGAGTTGCTCAACCCCATCCGCCGCAAACCCTCGCAGCTCACGTATCTGCGCGCGTGCTTCGTCGGCATCCGCCTCAGCATGCGCTTTCGCGTGAACAGCGCGCGGCGGCTGTACGTGCTGCCGGAAGGAGCACGGGCATGAGGGTCGTGATCATCGGCGCCGGACCGACGGGCCTCGGGGCCGGGTACCGGCTGCGCGAGCTGGGACATGACGACTGGCAGATCTACGAGGCGTCGGACCACGTCGGCGGGCTTGCGGCGAGCTTCACGTCGCCGAACGGGTTCGTGTACGACACCGGCGGCCACGTGATGTTCTCGCGATACGCGTACTTCCACGAACTGGTCGACCGGCTCCTCGGCGCCGACTACACGCGCATCGAGCGGGAGAGCTGGATCTGGATGCAGCAGCGCTGGGTGCCGTACCCGTTCCAGAACAACATCAAGTTCCTGGATCCGGAGTCGGTGCTGGAGTGCCTGCTGGGGCTCGCGGCCAGCCGGGGCGACGCGGCCGACGCCCGCAACTTCGGCGAGTGGATGCTGGCCACGTTCGGCGAGGGGATCACGCGCCTGTTCATGCGCCCGTACAACTTCAAGGTGTGGGCCCATCCGGCCGAGATGATGAGCAAAGATTGGATCGCGGAGCGCGTCAGCGTCGTGGGCCTCGAATCGGCGCTGCGCAACGTGATCCTGGACCAGCAGGACTCATCCTGGGGCCCGAACAACTCGTTCAAGTTCCCGCTGTACGGCGGTACGGGCGGGCTGTACGAGCGCTTCCATCCCTACGTCGATGACCACCTTTCGCTGAACAAGCGCGCGGCGGCGATCGATCCGGTGGCGCGCGTCGTACGCTTCGAGGACGGCGACGAGACCACCTACGACGTGCTGCTCAGCACGATGCCGCTGACGCAGCTCTCGCGCATCGTGGACGGCGCCCCGGACGAGGTACGCCGCGCGGCAGACGACCTCTGCTGGAACAGCGGCCTGTTCGTCGGCGTCGGCGTGCGGCGCGAAGAGCCCACGGACAAGTGCTGGGTGTACGTCCCGGAGGAAGACGCGCCGTTCTATCGTGTCACCTACCTGTCGCGGTACTCGCCGCACATGGCACCGCCCGGTCACTTCTGCCTCGTGACCGAAACGTCGCGCTCCGCGTACAAGCCTGTCGACGCGACCACGATCGTCGACCAGACGATCGAGGGACTGATCGCGGCGCAGATCCTCAGTGAACAGGACCGCGGGCTGATCGTCGACCGCACACTCATCGACGTACCGATGGCGTACCCGATCCCGACGCTCGGACGTGACCGCGCGCTGTCGGCGATGCAGCCATGGCTGATGGAACGGGACATCTTTTCTCGCGGCCGCTTCGGCGCCTGGCTGTACGAGATCGGCAACATGGACCACTCGATCATGCAGGGCGTGGAGTTCGCCGACCATGTGCTCAACGGAGCGCCCGAGACGGTCTGGGTGCCGTCCGACGAACGCGCGCTCGCGGGGGCGCCAGCATGATCGAAGCGCCCACCCACGTCGAGCCCGCTCGCCAACGGAGCAGCATGGAGAGCGCGCGCGTAGCGCTGCGATCGCCCTCCACGGTGCTGCCGTTGCTGCGGACGCGGTTCGCCGTTCGGAGCCGCGATTTCGCACGGTGGAGCCGCCGGCGATGACCGTCGATATCTCCGTCGTCATCCCTACGTACGACCGGGCGCCGCACCTTCGAAGGGCGCTCGATGGGCTGAACCAGCAGGACCTCGCTCATGAACGATTCGAGGTGGTCGTCGTCGACGACGGGTCGCACGACGCCACGCCCGCCGTGCTGGCCGCGCCGCGGCCCTACAGGCTGCGCGCACTGCGGCAGGAGAACCAGGGCCCGGGCGCCGCGCGCAATGCCGCGATCACGTGCGCGGCAGGCGATGTCATCGTCTTCATCGATGACGACGTGATCCCGTCGCCCGAACTGCTCGGCAAGCATCTCCGCATGCAGGAGCAGGCGGCCTCGGCCGTGATCGGGACGATGCTGCCGCCGGCGCTTGGCGGGCGCCAGCCGGTATGGGCGGCGTGGGAATCACGCATGCTGCAAAAGCAGTACGACGACATGCTGGCAGGCCGCTGGGCGCCGACGCCACGTCAGTTCTACACCGCGAACGCGTCGGTGCCGCGGGATGCGCTCGTGCGGGCGGGGCTCTTCGACCCATCGTTTGCGCGCGCGGAGGATATGGAACTCGCGTACCGTCTCCAGGATCTCGGGCTGCCGTTCCGCTTCGCGCCCGAGGCGTCGGTGGTGCACGACACGCCGCGGAGCTTCCAGAGCTGGTTGCGGCTCGCACCGCAGTACGGGCACTACGACGTCGCGCTCTGGCGCGACAAGGGACGTACGCAGATCCTGGGCAACATCGCGACGGAGTACCGCTTCGGCCGCCACCGTCTGCTGCGGGCGGTCGCCCGCATCGCCATCGGCCGGCGCGCGGCGATGTTCGCGGTGCGCGCGGGAGGCGCCACAGCAATCCGCGGGACGGCAACGCTCGGGCTTCGCGGCGTCGCGCTGGCGGGATGCAGCGCGGTCTTCAACCTGCTGTACTGGGACGCGATCTGTGCCGAGCTCGGCGGGCGATCCGCCTGGTGGCGTGCGATCGAGCAGGAGGCGCACGCGCACCGCGACGTGGTCAGAGCGCCAGGGACGTGAGGACACGTTGCCGCACCGGGCGTCCGCCGGCGTGACCCGGCCCCATCCGTAACGGTTGCGGTGCGAGCAACGTTCATCATTCGATGCGTATGTCAAGCGCATCGCACGCTATCCCATGGACGTGCTCAACGGAGCGCGGCCTTCTCCACGGATGCTCCACAGGCGTTCAACCGCGCCTCAACGTCCGTGACCTAGCGTGCAGACAGGGCATGTGCCGTCCGTCGGCCGCGCCTTTCCGGGGGCAATCTTGAGTTCAACCACGCTCGTCTCTCCGCAGACTCTCCCTGCCATGACGGCCGCGCCGGTCGGCGTCGCGGTGGTCGGCTGCGGCTATTGGGGACCCAATCTCGTCCGGAACTTCTTCGACACACCGGGCTGCCGCATGCTCGCGGTCTGCGACCAGTCGGTCGCGCGGCTGCAGGCGATGCAGGCGCGGCATCCCAGCATCAAGGCGCTCACTGTGTTCGACGACGTCTTGAACGACACAAGGATCGACGCGGTGGCGATCGCGACGCCTGTACAGACGCACGCGAAGCTCGCGAAGCAGGCGCTGCTCGCCGGTAAGCACGTCCTGGTCGAGAAGCCGCTCACGACGTCGGTGCGCGACGCCGAGGAGCTCGTCGAACTGGCACAGCGCCAGAAGCGCGTGCTGATGGTGGACCACACGTTCGTGTACACCGGTGCAGTCCGGCGGATGAAGCAGCTCATCGACGGCGGCGAGATCGGCGACCTGTATTACTACGACTCGGTGCGCGTGAACCTCGGGCTGGTGCAACACGATGTGAACGTCATCTGGGATCTGGCCTCACACGACCTGGCGATCATGGACTACCTGCTCACCGTCAGGCCAACGCACATCAGCGCGATCGGTGTCACGCACCTGCCGGGCGGCATGGCGGACGTCGCGTACCTGACGCTGCGCTTCGAGAACAGCCTCATCGCGCACTTCCATGTGAACTGGCTCTCGCCCGTCAAGGTACGGCAGGTGCTGGTGGGCGGCGACCGGCGCATGATCCTGTACGACGACCTGGAGCCCACCGAGAAGATCAAGGTCTACGACCGCGGCGTGAGCTGGAACGGCCGCGCCGATGAGGCGCGTCGAGAAGCCCTGGTGGCCTACCGCCTCGGCGACATGCACGCGCCGATGCTCGACCAGACCGAAGCGCTCAGGACGGAGTGCGCGCACTTCATCGACTCGATCCAGGGCGGCGGCACGCCCGTGACGGACGGTCAGTCCGGTCTGCGCACCGTACGCATCCTTGCGGCGGCCGAGCGCTCGCTGCAGAACGGGGGCACGATGGAGCAGCTCGATGGCTGATGTGCCGTTCGTCGACATGCAGGCGCGCATCCGTCCGCTTCGTGCGGAGTTGATCGCGGCGTACGAGCGGGTGCTCGACCGCGGCGTCTTCGTCATGGGGCCGGAAGTCGAGGCGTTGGAAGCGGAGTTCGCCGCGTACTGCGGTACGGCGCACGCGGTCGCGGTGAACAGCGGTACGGCCGCGCTCCATCTGGCGCTGCTGGCGATGGACATCGGGCCGGGCGACGAGGTGATCTCGGTCTCGCACACCTTCATCGCGACGGTCGAGGCGATCAGCGCCGTGGGCGCGACGCCGGTCCTGGTCGACATCGAGCCAGGCACGTACCTGATCGATCCAGACAAGATTGAATCGGCGATCACGCCGCGGACGCGCGCGATCATCCCTGTCCACCTCTACGGCCTACCGTGCGACATGGAGCGCATCGGGGCGATCGCGCGGGCACACGGCGTGCGCGTCATCGAGGATGCCTGCCAGGCGCACGGAGCCCGCTACCGCGGCCGGCCGACGGGTGCGTTCGGCGACGCCGCCTGCTTCAGCTTCTACCCGGCGAAGAACCTCGGGACGGTCGGGGAGGGTGGCATCATGGTGACCGACGACGCCGCGCTCGCCGAGCGGGCACGGCGTCTGCGCAGCCACGGCGAAGCGCGGCGGTACGTGCACGACGAGGCCGGATGGAACCTTCGTCTCTCGGAGATCCTCGCCGCCGCGGTGCGCGTGCAGCTCCCGCGTCTCAACACCTGGAACGAGGGTCGGCGCCGCGTCGCGATGTGGTACGCCGAAACGCTCGCGGATCTTCCCGTGCAGCTTCCGTCGGTCCCCGCCGGCCGCGAGCACGTCTACCACCTGTACGTGGTGGAGGTCGACGACCGCGAGAGCGTGCGCGCCGCGCTCGACGCGTCCGGGGTGCACAGCGCGGTCCACTACCCCTCGCCGATCCACAAACAGCGCGCCTACTCCGCCCTCGGCCTCA
>JADEYI010001517.1_pt1 | contig 16856 bp, 15 predicted proteins | sample 8542331 | NCBI WGS metagenome assembly JADEYI01 (sample SAMN16510988, study PRJNA670497) | mine drainage metagenome | isolation source: biofilm near Copperflume 1 | place: Germany: Marsberg coppermine Kilianstollen | collected 2018-02 | reverse complement strand
GGATTCTTCGCTGCGCTCAGAATGACAACCTAACTTGTGCAGAGGTTCCCTAGCCTGCGCCGGCCGCGCCTGCATCGGGTTAGCGGCCGATTATGCCCGGCGGAAACTCCGATGCATTTCGGTCGTTCTCATTACCTGTTCGCAGCTTATTTAGCTAATCAATCCGATCGCGCCCTTCGGTGCGTATTGTTTGTAATGAGTATCGATACGCATTTTGACCTCGACCGCTATCTCGCACTTTCCGGCGCCACCAAGCCGGCCATCTTCGACTGGAGCGCGCCGCAGCCCGCGCTCGATAGCGAAACCCTATTCTGCCTCGGCTACATGATGGACATCGAGTCGCATACGATCGTCTATATGCGCGAGTTGCTTTCCACGCGGGTCATCCGCGACCCGGCGGTGACTGCGTTTCTGTCATGCTGGGCGTATGAGGAGTTCTTTCATTCGCTCCTGCTGCGCCGCCTGCTCGCTCAGCATGGCGTTTCGATTGACGATCGGCGCTTCGCCGAACTGCGCACCCGCCGCTCGCTGCATGAGCGCGTCATCGGGCCGGTGGCCGCGATCATCTCGCGCCTGACGCGCCATTTTCCGGCGGTGCATATGACCTGGGGCGCCCTCAATGAGATATCGACGCTGGCCGGTTACCAGGCTTTGCTCGAGTATGCCGAGCGTGACTCTGGCGGCCGCCCGCGTAATGGCGAAGCGCCGGCGGCTGGCGGTTCATTACTCAGTCAAATCCTACTGAGAATCGCAAAGGATGAGCGGCGCCATTTCGCGTTTTATTTTCAGCAGGCGCGCACCCGCCTGCACCATCGCGGCGCCCAGCGCCTGACCAATTTTCTGCTGCGCCGTTTCTGGCGGCCCGTCGGCAGCTCGGTACGCGGCGATCCCGACGCGCGCCGGGTCTGCGCAGTGCTCTTTCAGGGTGCCGCGGGATCGCGCCGCCTGGGCCAAATCGACGCGACGGTCGCGCGCCTGCCGGGCCTCGAATGGTTCAATCTGGCAGCCGCGCGATGTACCGGCGGCTGAGACGGGGCTGCGCCGCGCGCCCGGCGGACCCCTCTCGCTTGTGCGTGCGTGCCCGGCCGCGGCGTACTATTATCTATCGAGGCGCCTGCACGTCGGAGCCGCACCCCTGAATTTTTGCGATGAGCACCGCCGCTGAAATCCCGCGTATCGTGATCTCCGCCACCGGCAGCGGTGCGGGCAAGACCACCGCATCGATCGGCGTGATCGGCGCGCTGCGCGCGCGCGGGATGCGCGTGGCGGCCTTCAAATGCGGCCCTGACTATCTCGATCCGACCTATCATCGCCGGGCCAGCGGCACGGTTTCGCACAGCCTCGACGGTTGGATGATGGGGCGCGAGGCGGTCCTCGCAACCTTTACGCGCGCGGCGCGCGGCGCCGATATCGCGGTGATCGAAGGGATGATGGGGCTGTTCGACGGCGCGGCACCGACCAGTGAAGAGGGCTCGACGGCGGAGATCGCCAAGTGGCTCGGCGCGCCGGTGATCCTGGTGACCGACGCCTCCGGGATGGCGCGGACGGTCGCCGCGATCGCGCACGGCTTCGCTCATTTCGATGAGGCGGTTAGCCTCGCCGGCCTCATCTGCAACCGGGTCGGCAGCCGCGGCCATCTCGATCTGTTGCGCGCGGCATCGCGCGAGACGCCGATCTTGGGCGGTCTGCCCGAGTATCCGGCGGCGGCCTTTCCGGAGCGGCATCTGGGCCTCTTCAGCGCCGATCAACAGACCGTGCCGGACGCCCAGATCGCGGCTTGGGCTCGCCTCGCGGCGGAGTGGATCGACCTCGATGTGATCGTCGCGATCGCGCGGGCGGCGCCCCCGCTTGCGGCCGCGAGCGCGCCGGACGCATCGATGGATGCCCCGGCGGACCGGCCGCGATGCCGCATCGGCGTGGCGCTCGATGACGCGTTTCATTTTTATTACGAGGACAACCTGCGGCGGCTCGAAGGGCTGGGCGCGGAGATCGTCCATTTCAGCCCCGCGCACGATCGTGAATTGCCGGCCGTCGACGGGCTGATTTTCGGCGGCGGCTATCCCGAGGCGATCGCCAATCAATTGTCGTCGAACCGGACCATGATCGACGCGGTGCGCGCGTTCGTCGCGCGCGACGGTCCGCTCTACGCCGAATGCGGCGGCCTGATGTATCTCACGCGCGCGATTCGCACGCTCGACGGCGCGGCCTTTCCGATGGCCGGACTGATTGCGGCCGAAGCCGTGATGCACGATCGGCTGCAGGCGATCGGCTACGTCGAGGTCGCGACCACCGCGCCGTCGCCACTCGGCGCGGCCGGACTGCGCTTTCGCGGCCATCAGTTCCGCTACTCGACGCTCGCCCCGTCGCCCGCCGGCGTCGCCCGGGTCTATGCCGTGCGGCCGCGATGGGGCGGCGGCGAATTCACCGAAGGCTACTGCGCCGGCAACCTGCTCGCCTCGTACGTACATGCGCATTGGGCGTCGAATCCCGCCGCCGCCGCAGGGCTCGTCGAAGCCTGCGTCAACTGGCGCACGCGCGGCCGATAGCATGGCGACACGCGCGCGGACCTTGATGGTGCAGGGGACGGCCTCGTCGGTCGGCAAGAGCCTGATCGTGACGGCGCTCTGCCGGATCTTTCGCCAGCAGGGCTTGCGCGTCGCGCCGTTCAAGTCGCAGAACATGGCGCTCAATTCGTTCGTCACCGCCGACGGTGCGGAGATCGGCCGCGCGCAGGCCGTGCAGGCCGAAGCCGCCGGCGTCGCGCCCACCGCCGGGATGAATCCGATCCTGCTCAAGCCCGAAGCCGGGATGCGCTCGCAGGTGGTCGTGATGGGCCGGCCGACCGGCAGCATGAGCTTCGGCGAATATCATCGGCGGCGGCCCGAGCTGATCGCGCTGATCGGCGAATGCCTGGCGCATTTGCGCGCGAACTACGACGTGGTGGTGATCGAGGGCGCGGGCAGTCCCGCCGAGATCAATCTGCGCGCGCACGATATCGTCAATATGCACGTCGCCGAGGCCGCCGAAGCGCCGGTAATCCTGGTCGGCGATATCGATCGCGGCGGCGTCTTCGCCCAGTTTGTCGGCACGATCGATCTGCTCGAGCCGCGCCATCGCGCGCGCGTCGCGGCCTTTCTGATCAACAAATTCCGCGGCGACGCGGCCCTGCTCGAACCCGGACTCGACTATCTGACCGAACGCTTCGCGATTCCGATGCTGGGCGTGGTGCCGTACGTCCCGCGCCTGCGCATCGCCGACGAGGATTCGGTCGCGCTCGACGATCGCCGCGGACGCCGCGCCGCCGCCGCCGAAATCGATATTGCCGTCGTGCGCCTTCCGCATATCTCGAACTACGACGATCTGCTCGCGCTCGAGCACGAAGCGGGCGTGGCCGTGCGCTTCATCGAAACGGCGCGCGAGGTCGCCGGCGCCGACCTCGCGATTATTCCCGGATCGAAGAGCACCGCCGCCGACCTCGAATGGCTCCGGCAAAGCGGGATCGCCGCTATGCTTATCGCGCGGGCGCGGCGCGGCGATCCGACCATCGGAATTTGCGGCGGATGCCAGATGCTCGGTGCGACGATCGAAGATCCCTACCAAGTCGAATCGCCGCGCCGATCCACACCCGGCCTGGATCTGCTGCCGATCGTGACCCGCTTCAGACGCACCAAAATTACCGCGCAAGTGCGGGCGCGCGTCGCCACGCCGTCGATCCTGAGTGGCGGGGCGGCATTCGCCGGGGAGATTTCCGGCTACGAAATTCACATGGGCGCGATCGAACGGCGCGGGCCGTCCGCCGCACCGTTTCATATTTTGACGCGCAACGGCGCGGCGGTAAATGCGCGCGACGACGCCCTCAATGATGCGCTCGACGGCGCGATCGACACCGGCGGCGCGGTCGCGGGCACGATGCTGCATGGTATTTTCGAGGACGACGGGTTGCGCGCCGCACTGCTTGCGGGGCTGCGCGCGCGGCGCGGCCTGGGCGCTCCGATGGGCCGGCGGATTGCGACGCGTGACGAAGAATACGACCGGCTGGCGGCGGCCGTGCGCGAGAATATAGATTGGAGCTTGCTCGAGCGGATCACCGGACTCGCCTGACCGCGGCGCAACCTCCGTGCAAGCGGCTTGCGAGACGGCGCCGAATGCGCCCGAAATGAAGCGATGAAAAATCCTGGCCCCGACCATCCGGCGATCGCCGCGACCGAACTGCCCGCCGCGCCCGTCACGCTCGAAGGCTCGAGCGTGCTGCATCAGTTCTTTCGCATCCGGCGCGCGCCGTGGAACGCGCTCACCGCTAAGCGGCGTGACACGATCCTCGATCGCGCCGCAGCCGCGATCGCCGCGATGGAGAATCGCGAGGACGGCCAGAGCGCGCTGTTCACGCAACTCGGGCACAAGGGCGACCTGATCGTAATTCACTTCCGGCGGACCCTCGACGATCTGGCCGCCGCGCAACTCGAGCTCGCGCGCCTGGCGCTGGGCGAATATCTCGAGCCGGCGGCTTCCTATCTCTCGGTGGTCGAAATCGGACTCTACGAAGCGACTGTAAAACTCTACACAGAGTTGGCCGCGCGCGGCCTCGAAGCGCATTCGCCGGCCTGGAACGAAGCGGTCGCCGCCGAACTCGCCAATCAAAAGCACAAGCTCGGCGCGCGCCTGTGGCCGCGCATCCCCGATCGCCACTACGTCTGCTTCTACCCGATGAACAAGCGCCGCCTGGGCGCCGACAACTGGTACGCCCTGCCGATCGGGGAACGCCAGCGCCTGATGCGCGACCACGGCATGATCGGCCGGCGCTACGCGGGCCAGGTGACGCAGGTGATCTCGGGATCGGTCGGCTTCGACGATTGGGAATGGGGTGTCGACCTGTTTGCCGACGATCCGCTGGTCTTCAAGAAGCTGGTCTACGAAATGCGCTTCGACGAATCGAGCGCGCGCTACGCCGAGTTCGGCCAGTTCTATGTCGGGATTCGCCTGGCGCCCGCCGACCTCGGCCGGCTGTTCGGCGCCGATCAAGCCGAATAAACCGGATCCGCCGAGCGCGCCGGCGCCCCCCAGGAGCATTCGCGCGAGTCTGGTCGGCATTCTGAAAGGCGTTGGCGTGAGAAATACGGGGATTCTTCGCTGCGCCCGGGATGACAGCGTGCGCCGCGTGCTGAGGTTCCCTAGCCGCTGCCACGCAGTTTGGCGAACGCGTCCTCGACCTCGCCCTCGACCGGAAAACGGCCGGCCGTGGCCTTCGAGAAGATCAGTTTGCCGTCAACCTGCACGTCGAACTGGCCGGTGCGGCCGGCGGTGACTTTCGCGTCCTCGCCGAAGCGGGACTTGAGTGACGCGGCCAGACTGGCCGCGCGCGGCTTGTAGCCTCAGGGCACGCAGTAAAAAATTTCGGTTGCCATGTACGGATCGTACCGGCGCGAAAGCGCTAAAACAATTCCGTGATCGGACGGCCGCCGCGGCCCGGCACGCAGCGCCTACTTGCTGTCGGGCAGGTTGACGAAGACCGCGGCAGCGACCACCGACGTCCACAGGCCGTCGCGATCGCCGATCGCGGATTGCGCGACGTTGCGGGTCGAGACGATCTTGTCAGACACGCGCCAGATATCCTTGCGCTCGTCATAGCTGCCGTTGGGATCGAAGTCGACGCCCAGGATCGTCGCGAGCATCATCGCCGCCAGATCCTCGGCATAGTCGCCGGCCTTCTGTTCGGTTTCGCCAAAGCTGTGATGCTCCGACAGGTAGCCGTAATTGCGCGCGTCGGCCGGTATCGCGATGCCCACGGTGGCGACGCACAGCCGATGCGGCTCGTTGGTCGCGTTATCGCTCATCACCGCAAAGACCACCTGCCCGGGCTTCACATAGCGGAGCCCTTCCTGCGGCGTGATCAGCTTGCAGTTGGGCGGAAAAATCGATTGCACGCGCACCAGGTTGAACTCCGCGATTTGCGCCGATCGCAACGCCAGTTCGAACGAGTTGAGTTTCTCGCGATGCCTGCCTGCGCCCTTGGTCAGAAATACGCCTGTCGGAACCGGACCCATCTCTATCCTGTCTCCCGTGGCTCGCCGCGATGCGCATTAATCTCCCAGACCTTGACGCCGGAAGATAGCTCGCGCACCACCGCAATACGCGCTCGAGGTTGCGGGGGGGGGGAATTACACTTCGTTTATGGGCTTGTACTCGCCGAACACCCGGCGCATCGCGTCGGCGATTTCGCCCAGCGTCGCGTATGCGCGCACCGCGGCGATAATCGGCGGCATCAGGTTGCCATCGTCGCGCGCCACCGCTTCGACCCGCGCCACCGCTTCGCGCGCCGCCGCCTGATTGCGCTCGGCGCGAACCCGCTCGAGCCGCGCGCGCTGGCGTTCCTCGACGGCGGGATTCACCTTCAGGATGTCGCCCGGCGGCGCGTCGCCCGAGGTGAATTCGTTGACGCCGACGATCACGCGCCGCTTCATCTCGATTTCGCGCTGGTAGATAAACGCGGCGTTCTGGATTTCGCGCTGCATGTAGCCGCGCTCGATCGCGGCGACCGCGCCGCCCAAATCGTCGATCGCGGCGAGATAGCCGAGCGCCTTCTTTTCGATCTCGCGCGTCAGGCTCTCGACATAGTATGACCCGCCCAGCGGATCGACGGTGTCGGTCACGTCGGTCTCGTTCGCGATAACCTGCTGCGTGCGCAGTGCGAGCAGCGCGGAATTTTCGGTCGGCAGCGCCAGCGCCTCGTCCTTGGAATTGGTATGCAGCGATTGTGCGCCGCCCAGCACGGCCGCCAGCGCCTGCATCGTAACCCGCACGACGTTGTTGTCGACCTGCTGCGCAGTCAGCGTCGATCCGGCGGTCTGCGCGTGGAACCGCATCATCATCGAGCGTTCGTCGGCCGCCTTGAAGCGCTCTTTCATGATCCGCGCCCACATCCGGCGCGCGGCGCGGTACTTGGCGATCTCCTCGAAGAAATTATTGTGCACGTTAAAGAAAAACGACAGCCGGCTGGCGAAGGCGTCGACCTCAAGGCCCGCCTTGACCGCGGCTTCGACGTAGGCGATGCCGTCGGCAATCGTGAAGGCGAGTTCCTGCGCGGCGGTCGAGCCGGCCTCGCGGATGTGGTAGCCGGAAATCGAGATGGTGTTCCAGTTCGGAACTTCCTTGCTGGCGAACGCGAAGATGTCGGTGATGATGCGCATCGAGCCGCGCGGCGGATAGATGTAGGTGCCGCGCGCGATGTATTCCTTGAGCACGTCGTTCTGGATCGTGCCGTTGATCTTGTCCCAGCCGACGCCGCGCTTTTCCGCTGTCACCAGGTAGAGCGCGAGCAGCGTCGCGGCGGTCGAATTGATCGTCATCGAGGTGGAGATTTTGTCCAGCGGCAGTTCCGCCAGCAGCGTCTCCATGTCGGCGATCGATCCGATCGACACTCCGACCCGGCCGACTTCGCCGCGGGCCAGCGGATGGTCGGCGTCGCGGCCCATCTGGGTGGGCAGATCGAAAGCGACCGAAAGGCCCGTCTGGCCGTTGGCAAACAGATAGCGGTAGCGGCGGTTGGATTCCTCGGCGTCACCGAAGCCGGCGTACTGGCGCATCGTCCACAACCGCCCGCGATACATCGTCGGCTGCACGCCACGGGTGAACGGATACTCGCCGGGAAAGCCGTCGTCGCGCAGGAAATCCAGGCCCTCGAGATCGTCGGGGTCGTACGCGCGCTTGATCTCGATACCGGAACTGGTAGTGAATTGCTCGCGCCGCTCGCCGCCGCGCTTGAGTCCCGGCGCGACGCGATCCTTCTCCCACTTCCGCCGTGCTGCGGCGATCGTGCGTTCATCTTCAGGCATGGTCATGGCCTCGAGCGCTTATTCCACGACGACTAGCAGATCGCCCTTTTCGACGGTCTGTCCGGGCGCCACCTTGATTTCGGTTACCTTGCCGGCCTTGGGCGATTTCAGCTCGTTTTCCATCTTCATCGCCTCGACCACGACGAGTCCCTGCAGATGCGCCACTTCGTCGCCAACCTTGACCAGCACGTTGATCACCCGCCCCGGCATCATCGCCTTCAACTGCGCCTTGCCGGCCGCGAGCGGACGCGCACCGGCGCCGGTATGACGCGCACGGCGCGCCGTATCGATTAGCGTGACACGGGTCGCCGCGCCGCGCGAGGCCACCACCAGGTCGTCGCCGTCGTGGACCACGCCCAGGTCGAACGCGCGATTGCCGATCAGGATCGAAAACGCCGCGCGCCCCGCCGGATAGACGTCGAGATCGAACTGACGCTCGCCGACCTTGACGCGCAGCGCGTGCGCGCCGATCTCCTCGACTTCGAGTTGATGTTCGGCGCCGTCGATCGTCGCCACAAATCGCATCGGCATGTTCGCCGTTCTCCCGCCGCGTCGCCTAGCGCCGCAGCATCTCGAGGCGGCCCAGCGTCTTCCACGCCGAGGCCGGCGCCGCGGCGGTCGCGCCCGCTTGAGGGGACGCCGCCGGCGCATGATTGTGGGTGCGCTGGGCAATGAATGCCGCCGCCAGGATCGCCGCGACACGCTCCGCATCGGCGGGCGCCGCGAGCGCCGCGGGATGGTATTCCTGGGCGATAAAATTGGTGTCGAAGTCGCCCGCGATAAAGCGCGGTTGATCCATGATCCAGCGATGGAACTGCAAATTGGTCGTCAACTCGCCAGCGATTACGAGTTCGCCCAGCGCGCGCCGCATCCGCGCAATCGCCTCGCCGCGATCGCGCCCCCACGCCGCCAGCTTCGCGATCATCGGATCGTAGTAGAGTGAAACTTCCGCGCCCTCATAGACCCCCGCGTCGACCCGGATGCCCGGCCCCTCGGGCATCCGCAGCGTATCGATTCGCCCCGGGGCGGGCACGAACCCGGCCGCCGGATCCTCGGCGTACAGCCGGCATTCGATTGCCCATCCGCGCTGCGCGAGATCGCTCTGCCGAAACGGCAACGGCATTCCCGCCGCAACTTCAATCTGCGCCTTGACCAGGTCGATCCCGGTCACCATCTCGGTCACCGGATGCTCGACCTGGATGCGCGTGTTCATCTCAAGGAAGTAGAAATTGCGGTCGGCGTCGGCCAGAAACTCGATCGTGCCCGCGCCGACGTAATTCACCGCGCGCGCCGCCTTGACCGCGACTTCGCCCATCGCTCGGCGCATCTCGGGCGTGATAAATGGCGACGGCGACTCCTCGACGACCTTCTGATGGCGCCGCTGAATCGAGCATTCGCGCTCGAACAGATGGACCGTCTCGCCCATCTGATCGGCAAACACCTGGACCTCGATATGGCGCGGGCGCGTGACGAACTTTTCGACATAGAAGCGGCCGTCGCCGAACGACGATTGCGCCTCGCTGCCGACCGTGCGCACGGCCGAGGCGAGGTCCTTGTCGTGCTCGACCAGGCGCATCCCTTTGCCGCCGCCACCGGCCGCCGCCTTGAGCATGATCGGGAAGCCGATCTTTTTCGCCACTGCGCGCACCGCGTCCTCGCCCTCAAGCGTGCCCGGCGATCCGGGCACCACCGGCACTCCGGCCGCGGCCATCAGCTTGCGCGCCTCGACCTTGTCGCCCATCTTTTCGATCGCCGCGGGGGGAGGACCGATAAAGACCAGCCCGGCCTCGGCGACCGCGCGGGCGAAGCCGGCATTCTCGGAGAAAAAGCCGTAGCCCGGATGGATCGCGTCGGCGCCGGTGGCGCGCGCGGCCGCGATTATCCGATCGGTCTGGAGATAGCTCTCGCGCGCCGGCGGCGGACCGACTGCGACCGCGAAATCGGCCTCGCGCACATGCAGCGCGGCGCGATCGGCCTCGGAATACACCGCAACCGATTCGACGCCCAGGTCGCGGCAGGCGCGTATCACGCGGACGGCGATTTCACCGCGGTTGGCAATCAGGATTCGCTTGAACATCTATTTTTATCTTAGATTTATATATTTATCTTGGGTTATTTTTATCTTCGGTCATCGATATTCGGTCATCCATCGTGCAAGCCGCGGCCATCGGCTAAGCGGCGGCGCGCGCGATTGCGGCAATGCGCACAGCCCCCGCGCCGATCTCCGCCGCGCGTCGTCACAGCGGTATATTGCCGTGCTTGCGCGGCGGATTTTTCTCGCGCTTGTTCTCGAGCGCCTTGAGCGACGCGATCAGCCGCGGCCGCGTGTCGCGCGGCAGCAGCACTTCGTCAATATAGCCAAGTTCGGCGGCCTTGAACGGATTGGCGAAGGTGTTGCGATATTCCTCGACCAGGCGCGCCTTTTCGGCGACCGCATCGGCGGCCTTTTCGATCTGCCCGCGAAACACGATATTGACCGCGCCTTCGGGACCCATCACGGCGATCTCGGCGGTCGGCCAGGCGAAGTTGAAATCGCCGCGGATATGCTTGGACGACATCACGTCGTAGGCGCCGCCGTAAGCCTTGCGCGTGATCACCGTGATCTTGGGCACGGTCGCCTCGCAATAGGCGTAGAGCAGCTTGGCGCCGTGCCGGATGATCCCGCCAAACTCCTGCGCGGTGCCCGGCAGGAAGCCCGGCACGTCGACGAACGTCACCAGCGGGATATTGAAGCAATCGCAAAAGCGCACGAAGCGCGCCGCCTTAACCGACGCGTCGATATCCAGGCATCCGGCGAGAAACGCCGGCTGGTTGGCGACGATCCCAACCGAGTAGCCGCCCAGCCGGGCGAAGCCGATCAACATATTCGGCGCGTAGTCGGGCTGGACCTCGAGCCAATGGGCGTCGTCGACCACGCGCGTGATGATCTCGCGCATGTCGTAGGGCCGGTTGGAATTCTCCGGGACGATCGTGTCGAGGGTCTCGTCGCGCCGGCCGGGATCGTCGGTGGGCGCGCGAAACGGCGGATCCTCGACGTTGTTCGCCGGCATGTACGAGAGCAGCTCGCGGATCGTCGCCAGCGCATGTTCGTCATCGTCGGCCTCGAGATGGCATACGCCGGAGCGCGTCGAATGAGTGTCGGCGCCGCCCAGGTCCTGCATCGTCACCTCTTCGTGGGTGGTCGCCTTGATCACGTCGGGTCCGGTGATGAACATGTACGAGGTGTCGCGCACCATCACGATGAAGTCGGTCATCGCCGGCGAATAGACCGCGCCGCCTGCGCATGGGCCCATGATCGCGGAGATCTGCGGCACCACGCCTGAGGCCAGCACGTTGCGCAGGAATATATCGGCGTAGCCGGCCAGCGAGACCACGCCCTCCTGGATGCGCGCGCCGCCCGAATCGTTAATCCCGATGACCGGGCATCCGACCTTCGCCGCAAGGTCCATCACCTTGCAGACCTTTTCGGCAAACGCGCCCGACAGACTGCCCCCGAAGACCGTAAAGTCCTGCGAAAAGACGCAGACCTGGCGGCCGTCAATCGTCCCGTAGCCGGTGACCACGCCGTCGCCCGGAATCTTGCGCTCGCCCATGCCGAAGTCGTCGCAGCGATGGGTCTTGAACTTGTCGAGCTCGACGAACGACCCACTGTCGAGCAGGAAATCGACCCGCTCGCGTGCCGTCATGCGTCCGCCGGCGCGCTGGCGCTTGAGCCGATCCTCGCCGCCGCCGGCCTCGGCCTGGCGCGACAGTTCGCGTATCCGTTCCAGATTCTCTTTTAGACCCATCGGCAAAAACCCGTCCGCCCCGCGCGCAGAATGTCGCGTCAGGATATGATGCAACCGCAAAATATATCAATTGCCCGCGGCCCCATAAAAGGCGGGGCGGCGGCGCCGACGATAGGAGCGAAAATGAACCCGACGATGGCCAAGGCCTTCATCGCATGCGGCGCGCTCGCGGCCGGTCTGGGCGGCGCCATCACGGCGATCGTGGTGGTCAACAGCGTGGTCGGCGGCCAGTTGATCGCCTACGCGATTCCGGCCATCTTCATGGCTCTCGCTTACGGCATCTACCGCAAGAGCCGCCTCTGCGCGCTGATCGCCTTTCTCACCTTCGCCGTCATGCGCATCCGCTTTTACGGGATCGCCGTCATGATGCAAAACACGCGCGGCGGCGCGGTGATGCGCGGCTTCTGGATTTCGGTCGCAGTGTTCGGGCTGCTCTACCTGCTCGGCGTGATCGGAACCATCGCGTGGCATTTGCGTCACCCGGAGCGCGCACTGCCGATCGCGCCGCCCGTCACCTGACCCGGCCCGCGCCGATCCGCTCAATCGAGCGATTTCGGCACAAATCCGGCGAAGTGCAGCAGGTCGCCGGGCTTCACGCCGTGGCGCGCGCAGAAGCCGCCGTTGACCTCGAGCACGTAGAGCGAATCGCCGGGAACGCTATCGACGGCATCGGTCATCGGCACCGCGTTGGGCACGATCCCGATAATCTTGCCGGCGCCGTCGGCAAAGATCATGTCGAGCGGAATCAGCGTATTGCGCATCCAGAACTCCTGATGCGCCGGGGCGCCGAAGATGAAGATCATGCCGGCGTACTCGTCCATATTCCGACGGTACATCAGGCCGATTTCGCGCTTGGCCGAGTTGTCGGCGATTTCCACGCTGACCGTCGCGCGCGCATCGCCGCCGGGCGCGGTTATTTCGATCCGCGGCCCTTCGGCGCACGCCGCCAATGAAATCGTCAGCGATACCGCCAGCATCAGGGTGGCCGCGATCGCGCGCGATGGGACGTGCCGGCGGCGCGGCGCAATTCTTCGGTGGGCGATAATCACGGGCGCCAATCTAACCTATCGTACCGCCGCCCGCAGCCCCGGACGCCTCCGGCGCGATCGCCTCGAGCTCGCGCCCCGCGGTCTCGGGAAAGCACGCCAACATCAGGCAGGCGGCGGCGATCGAAAAGCCGAGGAGCAGGCGAATCGCCACCCAATGCGATCGCGCGACGCCATAGATCAGCCCTTCGGCATACAGTCCCAGCGCCGCGCCGGTGGTGCTCGCCACCGTCAGGGCGCTGCCAGCGGCCGCGCGATGCGACGTTGGAAACAACTCCGCGCTGTACGCACTCATGATCGTGGCCGATGCCGTGTCGAAGAACAGCCGCATGATCCACCAGCCGATGACCGCGTCCGAGCGCGTGGTGTACATGGAAATCGCGAAGATCGGCGCCAACAGCATCGCGCCTGCGCCAAGCGTGCGCCGCCCAATCCGGTCGCTCAGGCGCCCCGCGACGATACTGCCCAGGATGCCTACCGCGCCGCCGAACACCACCAGGCTCGAGACCTGCCCGGGGCTCCAATGCAGCGCCTCCTGCAGATATTTCGGAAAAAACAGACCCGCCGGACTCCATCCCGCCGAATTCAGAAACGCCACCCCGACCATCATCGCAAGGCGCCCCGGAGAGACCCGCACCAGCGCCGCGAGCGGCGCCACGATACTGCGCGGACGCGCCCCCGCGTGCGTCTCGTCGAAGCGGCGGCTCTCGGGCAGCAGCCGGCGCAGCGGGATGATCAGCACCAGCGGCAGCATCGCCAGCCCGTACAGCCCGCGCCATCCGTAGGGAATCACGGTAATCGCGGCGAAGACGATCGCCGCCAGGCCGTAGCCCGAAATCGCCAGCGCGCCCTGCAGGCCGATCGCCCATCCGCGCACCGCGGCGTCGACCTCTTCGACCAGGATCACCAGCGAGATCGTCGCCTCGGCGCCCGAGAATCCGCGCGCGAGAAACTGCGCCGTAACGAAGCTCCGCTCATGTGGCGCGAGCGCGCTTAGCCCGGTGAAGATCGTGTAGCCGACGATCGTATAGAGCAGCAGCCGGCGCCGCCCGAAGACGTCCGCCAGCGGCGCGATCGCCAGCGCGAGCAGATAGCCCAGCCGAATCATCGAGAGCATCGCGCCCAGCCGGTCTTCGGCGATCGCCAGCCCGCGCTGAATCTGCGTGAGCACGAGGCTCAGCAGCGCATTGTCGTAACTGTCGAAAAAACCGGCCGTGGTCGAGATGCCGAAGACCCGCCATTGGCGCGGCGTGAACGGCGGCAGATACCGCGCGATGAGCGGAAAGCGCGCGCGATGCGGCGCCTGTGCGGACGCGGGATCGTCGCCGACCGGCCTCGTCATGGGCTCCTTGGGCGCAAGGCCGATCCGCATGCGGGCCGCGTCGCCGTTCAGTCCAGCGCCATTTTCAGCGCACTCAGACCACGAAGGAAATATGATCCCTTATAGCTCACCGGCGCCCCGTCGCGTCGGCCAGCTTAAGCCGCGTAAACCGCTCGAGCGCCGCCGCAATTGCGATCGCACCCTCCATCCGCGCCAGCGCCGCGCCCAGGCAGTAATGGATGCCGTCGCCGAAGGCCAGATGGTCGTTGGGCTCGCGCGCGAGATCGAGCCGGCCGGGATTGGCGAAATGCGCCGGGTCGCGATTGGCCGCGGCCACGATGATGAAGGTTGGCATACCCGCCTTGAGCGCGACGCCGTCGACTTCAAGATCGATCTTCGGGTAGCGCGCGGTCGCCTGCACCGGCCCGTCGTAGCGCAGCAACTCCTCGATCGCCCGCCCGATCATCGCCGGTTCGCGCCGCAGCCTCGCGAGCTGGTCGGGATTGCGCCCGAGCGCCAGCATCCCGTTGCCGATTAGATTGGTCGTGGTCTCGTTGCCCGCCAGCAGCAGCAGCACCACGAACGCGATCAGCTCCTCTTCGCTCAGCGATTCGGCCTCATCGCGCGCCGTGACCAGCGCGCTGACCAAGTCGGTGCCGGGATTGCGCCGGCGCTCTTCGATCTCCGCGATAAAGTAGGCGCGCAACGCGCCGAACGCGTCTTTTACATACGCCGGCAACGGCACGCCCGGCGGCGTATTGTCGGATTCGATTACCGCGTCAGACAGGTGCTTGAACTTTTCGTAATCGTCCTGCGGCACACCGAGCATCTCCGCGATCACCATCACGGGCAGTGGATTCGCCAGGTCGGCCATCACCTCGAACTCGCCCTTGCGCGCGGCGCGCTCGAGCAGCGTCGCGGTGAACTCGCGGATGCGCGGTTCGAGATCGCGAATACGCTTGGGCGTGAAGGCCTTGCTCACCAGCTTGCGCAGCCGCGTATGCACCGGAGGATCGGAAAAGACCACCCGCGACGCGTCGCCAAACACCACGATGCGCTCGGCCAGAAACGGCGACATCGGCGGCACGCTCGAAAAGCGCTCATGGTCGGCCATGATCGCCGCTGCGTCGGCATAGCGCGCCACCAGCGCCATCGGGATAAACATATTGAGCAGATAGGGCGGACGCTCGTAGAGCGGCTCGTAATAAGGATATGGATTGGCGCGATAGGCCTCGTCCCACGGATTGAAGTAGATCTCCGCGCTCATCTTCGCTGGCTCTCCCGGCTTCCTCTTGCGTGCGCCGCGCGGCCGGATCCTGCGCCGGACCCGCGCGCTTGCCGCACGATGCCTCACGGGATCATAGCCGAGATCGCAAACGCAGGCGCGCCCGATTATCCAGGGCTTGCAAGGCGCGGGACGCGGCGTGACGGCGCGGCGGCCTAGCGTCCGTGGAACTTCGGCGGCCGCTTTTCCAGGAATGCGCGCACGCCCTCGCGATAGTCCTCGCTGTCGAAGCACTGCGCGACCATCGCGCCGATCTTCTTCATATCGCGGTTGACGGCGTCCTTGAGCCCCTCGCGAATCGTCGCCTTGGCGGCGCTCATGGTCAGCGGGGCGTTGCCCGCCATACGAGTGGCGTAATTGCGCACGACGGCTTCAAGTTCGCCCGGATCGACCAGTTGATTGAGCAGCCCCATCGCGTAGGCCTCTTCGGCGTCGAAGATACGCGCCGACATGAGGATGTCGCGGGCGTTGGCCGGCCCCGCGATCTGGCTCAGCGAGAGCACCCCGTCGAGCGGATAGGCGAGGCCCAGGCGCGCCGCCGGAATTCCCATGCGCGTGCCGCGCGCGGCGATCCGCACGTCGCATGACAGCGCCACCTGCAGGCCGCCGCCGATACAGATACCCGCGATCATCGCGACCACCGGCTTGGGCGAATTGACCAGCGCGCCGGTCGCGTTGCCCGGCGCGTCGCGGTAGGCGCGGGCCTGCTCGGCGTTCGCGCGATGGCTCGGGAACTCCGAGATATCGGCGCCCGAGATAAACGAATCCGCGGTCGCGCCGCGCATCACGATTACGCGCACCTCGGGGTTGCCGTTGAGTTCGTCGACCGCCGTGACGATCGCGCGCCAGGCCTCATAGTTGAGCGCATTCTTGACCTGCGGGCGGTTGATTATCAGCCATCCGAGCGGCGGCTCATGCTTGACGAGAATCGGATCGTTGGCGTTGCTCATCGACGATGCCTCAAAATTAACTGGCCGCGGCGCTCTGCGGGGCGATGCGCCGCGCGGCCTGGTTCACGAACCATTGAGCATATTTCCGCGTCTCATGAAAAGGCGCCCGGCGACGCTTGATCGCTGGCCGAAGCGGCAGGTGGCCAGGCGATCAATTCTGAAACAGCGGGGCAGCGGCCTTCGCGTAGGTCAGTTTCTGCACGATCTTGCCACCGGCGAAATGGATCAGATCCAGCCCGCGCCACGCCGTCGCCGCATCCTTGATGGTCAGCGTGCAGCGCCAACTCGCCATCACCTTGCCGGCCGCCGCGTCGGCAAACAGGTCGTCGTCAAGGAACTGCATGCGGCCGAAAGCGCCGGTGAATTGCGGTGTGAAGGCCGCGCGAATCGCCGCCTTGCCGACGTTGCGCCGGCCGTTGAACTCGTCGTAGATCGCGTCGTCGGCAAAAAACTCCATCACCGCGTCGAGATCGTTGCGGTTAAACGCGTCAACGAAACGGCGCGTATGTTCGATAAGTTCGCTGCGATCCATCGTGCGACTCCTTGCGTGCGGCGATGCGGCCTGCCGCCACGCGGGCTCACCCGCTAGGGAACCTCTGCACAAGTTAGGTTGTCATTCTGAGCGCAGCGAAGAATC
>JADEYI010001516.1_pt1 | contig 16860 bp, 16 predicted proteins | sample 8542331 | NCBI WGS metagenome assembly JADEYI01 (sample SAMN16510988, study PRJNA670497) | mine drainage metagenome | isolation source: biofilm near Copperflume 1 | place: Germany: Marsberg coppermine Kilianstollen | collected 2018-02 | reverse complement strand
ACTAGCGGCTAAATTAGCTTAGAACAAGGAGTTTGTGAGTATGCCAGAAGAACCGGCGAAAAGTGCGGAACCTCTCTCTCCGATGCGACCCGTCACCGGGACGATTCAGGGCATAAAGACTGCGGGTGGCGCTTCAGATCCCAAGCTGGAGAGCCATGAGGGCGCCATTGGCGGAAACGTGCTCCGAGCAGGAGTGCTGGGCGTCAACGACGGGCTGGTATCGAATCTTAGCCTGGTGATGGGCGTGGCAGGGGCAGGGTTGGAGGCGAGGGCTATATTAATCACAGGCCTGGCGGGGCTGCTCGCGGGGGCCTGGGCTATGGCGATGGGGGAATGGCTCTCGGTGCAAAGTGCTCGGGAGCTACACACACGGCAGTTGCAGATAGAGAAGCGTCACCTGGCCTTGATACCGGAGATCGAGCATGAGGAGTTCGTGCAAATGTATAAGGCTAAGGGGTTGTCTCAGGATCTGGCACAACAGGTGGCGGCTCAATTGATGAAGAACCCTGAGCAGGCTCTTGAGACGATGGCGCGAGAGGAGCTTGGTGTCAACCCGGATGACCTGGGTGGGTCGGCGTGGCAGGCTGCCGGTGCGTCAGCTGTGCTATTTACGCTGGGAGCCATTGTGCCGGTTGCTCCATTCATTTTTCTCGCCGGGATGGCGGCGGTAATAAGCAGCCTGGTTGCGAGCGCGGCTGCTCTCTTGATCGTCGGTGCTGTCATCAGTCGGCTGACAGGGCGTGGAGCGCTATTTTCGGCAGGGAGGCAGCTCCTTTTCGGCCTGGGAGCCGCAGGATTGACCTTTGGGATTGGAAAGCTTCTAGGTGTGGGTCTCGGTCGTTGACGCTCCAGAAGAGCACAAAAGGATACCGGGTTCTCCAACGGCTTGAGGTAGGTGAATACAGTTGTTGGAGATATGTCAACACTAGAGAGCCACAGGATAGCAGAGGAAGTGCGACATGCCCTGTTCGCATAAGCTGGCGGCCGTGAATGTGCATGTGGACCCGTGCGGGCATGGTGGGCAGGACCCACATGCCTCGACCGCCCACCACGCTCCTGTGGGCCTTGCGCGGCAAAAGGCTACGCGCCAGGGAGACGAGAGCGCAAGTGAACAGTGAGGCTGATGGCAGTGTCGCCGATGTGACCCGGCTGCGCCAGGTGTATCGCCTGGATGCTCGTTCCGGCTTTCCTCAGCCAGGAAAAGCTCTCACGCATGGGAAAGCTTTTCCGCTTAAGGGATTTCCCTATATTCCCCAGTTAGGTGCCATACGGTTGATAATAGCAAGGGAGTTGGTGAAAACAAGGAAGCCCATCACCACCAGCAGCACGCCACTGACAAGAGAGATCACATTAACATCCCTTATGAGCGGCCACTGCCCGATCTTCAGCGAGTAAGTACGTCTGGTCAGCCTCTTGAGACCGGCAGAGACTCGGCCCATGGCCATAGCCGTCAGTAGGAAAGGTATTCCAAGACCGAGTGAGTAGGCGAGCGCCGGCAGGAAAGCCTGGGACTGCTGGCCATTCAATGCCAGAGTGAAAATAATTCCTAACGTTGGCCCAATACAGGGTGTCCACCCTATGCCGAAGCCCATACCTATCAACAGAGAGCGCAAGTACCCCAGATTGCTCGCAGGGCGGATCTCCAGGCGGCGTGTATAGTTCAGGAACGGTATATTTATAGCGCCCACCATGTGGAGGCCGAAGACCACCAGCACCACGCCCATGATCTGTTGTAGCACCCTGATGTTGCCCTTCAACAAATAGCTGAAGGTCCCTGCCAGCCCACCTATCACCACCACGAATACGACCGTTAGGCCCAGCACAAAAAGCAATGCGTGCCCCAGTACAATCCAGCGTGCTGAACTGCTGGACATGGTGGCAGTAGCAGCCCCACCATGCCCAGTAACTACGGCGTCGCCTCTGGCGGCTGCGAGGGCCGAGCCGCTCATATAACCAATGTATGCAGGCACAAGGGGCAGCACACATGGTGAGAGGAATGAAACAAGGCCCGCGAATAGAGCTATCAAGAGAGAAGGAGCTTCGATTCCCATGTATTGCGTTACCTTTCTTTCAGGATTTTAGAAACTGATGTCACAACATAAGCTACTGACCACAGACATCGGCGACCTTTGCCTTCACATTTCTATGCCGTAAACCGATGAAACCTCTGTGCCCACTGCGCTCTTTGCGGTCCGTCGGTCGTCAGAAGTTAGTCGTCCTGCGTAAGCTGAGTGATTAATTTATACCACCTTGCAGCGCCGCGATCAACAGCCTCCAAGAACAGAATGAGCCTGGTTCCAGAAGGCGCTGCCCGCTGCGGCCCAGATAGTGATAGCCACAATGCTGGTAATGCTTGCCACTACAAAAGAACTGATAAAGAGGGAAGCGACATGCGGACCCGCAGGTGAGATGCCATCCAGCAAGTAGTCTAGCCGCCGATTGATCGCATCAGCAGCGCCGACACCGCCCACGCGTGTGGCGTCCACACCAGCTAGCTTGTTAGTCTTATGCGAAGGAGCTTGCTGCATGAGTAGCTTGTACAAGGCTGCCAGTAAAGGCCGGTCGGTCCCCTGAGTGCATAGCGCGTACTCATCAGCTTCTATCTCCTTGGCTAGCAGATATTGCTTTTGCCATGCCCTGATAACAGGCAAGAAAAAGAAGGTGATAGAGAGCGCATGTGATACTGCGCTTCTCAGAGGATCACGGTGCAAGAGGTGTAGATATTCATGCAGGAGCAAGGCTTCCACCTCCCGCACCTGTAACTCTGCGACTGCGCCGTTGGACAGACATATACGAGGTCGTACCCACCCGTAGCAAAAGGCTAAAGACCTGTCGGTATCTATAAAGTCGAGACGGTTATATAGCTCAACTGCTATACCCAATCTACCCCAGGCCTGAGCATCTGCATTGCCGCGCAGGCGCAACAAGCTTCGCATCATGCGCCTGGTACGATACCATTGTCTCAGCAAAGAACAAAGACCTGCAAAAAGGCTGACGCTCAGTACAGCCGCTATAGCGTAGCTCAGGGTGTGTGAGAGCCAATCGGAAGGTGTAGGTATCAAGAGGCAAACGAGCAGGTCGTCTCGCCCGATCGGGGCCTTTTTACTTAGCAGGCTGCCTGCTATCAGCGGACCGACGATGGCAACAGCGAATAGAAGTGTGGTAGAGAGAGCAGCTAACAACACCCGACGAAAGCTCCCCTGCGCACTCATCCTCTCTCCTCCGGCTCCCCCTGCTCAACTCCTTGCCCTTTTGCCTCATCCAGAAGCTTGCGTAATCGCTCAAGGTGCTTGGGTTCAACTTGCTCTACGGCCTCCAGAAACTGCGCCAGAACCAGGTCCCCAAAGTCAGCGACGAGCGTGTCTACCATATGCTGGCTGGAACGTACGAGGAACTCCTCTTTCGTTAGCGCCACGTGGTACATATGTGTCTTTTTGTCTATAGCAGTACGCCTGAGCAATCCTTTCTCTACGAGATGTACCATAACAGTCATCACAGTGGTGTATGCTGCGGGCCGGCTTTTCTGTATCTCCGTGATTATATCTCGTACAGTAGCCTCACCTGCTTCTCCGCGCAGCCACATCAACTCCATAACTTCAACTTCCAGCTCACCAAGCAGCTTATGCAGGCTGTTGCTCTGTGGGCGGCTCATTCTATCGTAAGGTGACCAGCGACGTGGCATAAGATCCTCCTCCCGCTCAGGTTCCCTTCTTCCGTTCGGGATTGCTTCCGGGGTTGCTCTACCCCTCGATCTTTGTTAGCTGCCGCTCTGTAAGTGATGATCTTTACCCTTGTATGCGTCAATAAAGCGCTTTACGCGCGCCTCATCAAATGTGCTCAGGCGATCTATGCGCGTCCAGGCGGTCAGTACTATAGGGTTCGTGAGGCCCGTGTAAGGCGCCATTAGCACCTGCGTGTCATAGCCGCCGACCACTTTAGCCAGATTGTCCACAGTAGCCTTGTCGAGGTTGGGCTGATAGTAAATTACTACACCCCCATCCTCCAGATTATGTACCGCTTGCTCTTTTATCACAGGCTGGGCGCTCACGCCCCAGGCCGCTAAATTGATAAGGTGAGGACCCGATGTGGGAGGGTCAGTGTTGTAGCTATGCGGTACGTCCACACTGGCGATATGGGTGCTAGGCTCCTGTGTTATTGATTGTCCGGGCTTACTCGCTTCATTCAGGATAAGGGCGGTGATGCCGCCTCCCACGAGTAGGACCACGACTGCCGCTATCCCCAGGTTGCGCAGCGACGACATCCGCTTGCGCCGCTCCGCAGCGGCGCGAGCTTCACTCTGCCTCTGCATTCTGGCTGCGCGCTTCGCCTCCTGGTCTACAGCCACTTGCGGATTGGTGGCCGGAGCGTCTGCGGTCAGAGTGGCGGTGGACGGAGATGTGGCGGCGCTCTGTTTGCGCCCCTGTCCTTGCCGCTGTCTTTGCCCCTGCCCTTGTCTCTTCTGATTGGAGCCTTGTGCGCCGTGTCTGCTGCTCAAAATGATACTCCTGTCTCCTGAACGTCCGGAAAGAAGATAGCTGTATACAAATGTAGTATACATAGGTAGTCATTCTCCAATACCTTTCCCGGATAGAGATAGCTGTAGAGCGAAGTGACCACCAGCCTGTAGGTATCTACTAACAGATTATAGTGTAATTCCCTATTGGCGTCAACAGTGCTGAAACCCTGAGAGTTGGAGTAACTAAAGAAACAAAGCCAACCCGAGTCAGGGGAAAGTGGAGAGAGCCGGTCTGGCTGGCGAGCAGAAACGGAGGCCTTGCGGTGGATCAAAGTATTCCAGTCGCCATTCAACCTCTCATTACAGATTATGTGGCTGCCCTCAACATGTTACGCAGCCACTTCTTTGCCGTCTACGTGTATGGCTCTGTCGCTCTTGGGGCATTTGATGAGCGGCAAAGCGACATTGACATCGTCGCGCTGACGCAAGAAGAATGGACAAAGCCCGAACTCAAGGCGCTTAAGGCTATTCACAAGCAGCTAATACAGGAACACAAGCCTGGAAAGCGCCTAGCTGTACTATATCTTCCTACACGCGACCTCGGGAAGTGTAGAAGTGAAGCCGCGCCTTATCCATACGCCGCAGATGGGAAGTTCCACTCCGCCGGGCGCTTTGATCTAAACGCGGTCACCTGGTGGTTGGTCAAGTATGCAAGTATTCCACTGATTGGCCCCGACCCTGGTATGCTGCCGCTCGTCGTATCTTGGGCTGACGTTATAGAAGATATGAGCTACAATCTCAACACATACTGGGCGCGCAAGGCACAAGTTGGCCTTCTTTTCTTTTATGATTACTGGATTGCGTTTGGTGTGACAACTCTCTGCCGTATCCTATCAACGATAGAGGAAGGGGAAATCATTACGAAAACTCAAGCGCTCACAAATCGGCGCGACCTTCTCCCAGCACGCTTTAGCCTTTTGATTGACGAAGCGAGCCGCATTCACCGGCGCTCAGGTGCGAGGTCATTGTACAGATCGCGGAAAAGAAGGAGGGATGAGATGCTCGCCTTTATCCGGTATGCCCGCGCCCGAGGCAACAGGGTGCTGCAAGGTGAAAATGGCTCGAGCAGCCGGTGAAATCGCCTGCATAAGCCCCTCACCTTATGCGCCGGACAGCAGACGGCAGCCGACGAAGCCGCAAAGGGCGCAAAGTACACAAAGATTCTATAGGATTTATGGCATAGAAGGTATAGCAGAGAGGTTATACGGTCGTCAGGAGCACCCTTACAGATGCAATCCGTTGCCGGTCGTCATGCGTAAGGTGAGTAAGCACTTATTTCCAAGTCGGTCGCCCGCAGAGAAAAAGAGAGGCGCATTGTGGTTGACAAATAAAATTGCGCGCTTGTGTCGCTCTGCGTTCATAAGTTATATTTACATGAGTAACATAGTAGAATCTGTGGGCGTTGTCACTGACGAAACCAGGAGGAGTGAGCAAAATGAACATGAGCACGGCGAGTGGGGCAAACTCTGAGTTGATAAACAACGTATTGATAGTATGGTTTATCCTCGTGGCGTTCTCGGCTCTTTACGTTGGCTGGGATGCCTTTACGAATAATCCTGAGATGACGGTGATGAAGTGGGGCTGGTTGCTTGTGACGCTATATACTGGGCCTGTGGGCTTAGCGCTCTACATTCTCTCGTGTAAAGAGCCGAGGCCGGGGACGCATGAGAAGTTCATCCAGCCGCTCTGGAAGCAAGCGCTCGGTTCGACCATCCACTGTCTCGCGGGCGATGCTACAGGCATCATTGTGGCGGCGGTAATCACTATGGCGCTTGGCTTTCCGATGTGGCTGGATTCGATCTCCGAGTATGTTTTCGGCTTCGCATTTGGCCTGCTAATTTTCCAGTCTCTATTTATGAAAGACATAATGGGAGGGTCGTATCTCCAGGCTGTCAAGCGCTCCTTGCTGCCGGAGTGGGTTTCAATGAACAGCGTGATGGCAGGAATGATCCCGACAATGGTGATACTGATGAGCCTCGATAGCAGTGCGATGGAAGCCACTTCAATCCGCTTCTGGGGGGTGATGTCGCTCGCCACGCTTGCGGGCTTGCTCGTAGCTTACCCTGTGAACGCATGGCTGGTCGCCGTAGGGCTGAAGCATGGCATGGGCACTGTGCGGGCACTGGGTAAGGGCGGGCACAGCTTGGCCTCTGAAGCGGAAGTAAGTCGAAAGGGGCCAGGGGCAGCGCCCGCCCTGAGTGCAGCCACAGCTCAGAGCGCTGTGGCCCCGGCCTCTGAGAGCAGTATGGGCAGCATGAAAGGAATGTAAAGAGATGGAAAATCAAGGCAAGATGGATATGAGCGCAGCCGGGAGCAGCGATGAGAGCAAGCAGGGCATGGAAGCGGGCAAAAGCAAGGCGATGGAAAAGCCCAAGGTTACTGCCCCTCAACTCGTCGCGGTCTCGCTCCTGACGCTGCTGGCCCTGGGCGGCGGGGTGTTACTGGCCGCGCTCTTTGGCAATTTTGGAATGAGCGCCGCGGATATGAAAAGCGGAGGAGCCGCGCCCGGCCAGGCCCAGGCCATGCCCACCCAGATGAGTGGTAACAACGGCGCGATGGGAGGAATGGGGGGCTCCAATGGGCCTATGCCCATTTCTTCGATGCCTCAGGCGCAGATGAGCAGCCTCACCCAGATGAATGGGCTTGTCATGCCACCGGGTATGATTATGACGCAGGGCATGAGTCCGGAGGCCATGAAGGACATGTCGGCGGTGGACATGAGCAAGGTCTCATATACCGCCCCTGCCGATGCGAGAGGCGACCAGCCTCTGGCCTCTTCCGTGGTCTCGGATGGTGTCAAAGTCTTCAACCTCGATGTTTCTCTCATAAAGTGGAATATTCTGCCTAATGTGCAGGTGGCAGCTTACGCTTTTAACCGCCAGGTTCCTGGGCCGCGAATCACCGTCACTGAAGGCGACCGCGTGCGCATCATCGTCAAGAACAACCTGCCGGAGGCGACCACAGTACACTGGCATGGGCTGATTGTACCCAACGGAATGGACGGGCCTGCTGACATAACACAGAAGCCAATCGAGCCGGGGGCGACTTTCACTTATGAGTTCACAACCCAGCAGAGCGGCACTTACTTTTACCATTCACATAAGAACCCCGACCGCCAGCAAGCTCTTGGGATGTACGGCGCGCTGATCATTGAGCCGAAGGCCAAGCCTGCTACCCCCGCGTACAACAAGGACGTCACGATCCAATTGCAGGAGTGGACGGTCAAGGAAGGTTACACCTTCCCCGCCATGCCGATGGAAGGCCTGATGCCAAACTTCTTCACCATCAACGGCAAAGCCTACCCCGCGACGGAAACTATCAACGCCAAGGTGGGTGACAATATACTCGTGCGCTTCATCGGCTCAAACAGCGCTTTCATACACCCTATGCACATACATGGCGGGCCATTCAAGATAGTTGCTACCGATGGCAACGCGGTGCCCGAAGCGGCTCAAATACAAAAGGATACTGTGGAGGTAGGCCCTGGGGAGCGATACGACGTGATCTGGCCGGCCCGCCTGCCCGGTAAGTGGCTGATACACTGCCACATCAACCATCACACCACCAACGACAATGTGGAGGAGCAGGGCGGCGGCGGCCTCACCATGATAATCAACGTGACGCCATAGCGCGTAATGGCGCACAATTTTCCATTACCACCTGGTAAGACCGGCTGGCATACTGCCAACCGGTCTTTACTAGAATGGTGATTGGCCGCGTCACTGGCTTATAGAAGAGACGAGCTTATGTACAAACAACGCATACAGTCACTATGTGCCAGAAGCGTTGGTTCTGGCTCTAACGCTTCTAACGGTTGCCCAAACAGCAAGTGACTGCTCAGTAAGGTGGTCAACGACAGAGCAAGCCTGACTACTCTCCGCAAACGGCCTGGGCACAAGTATCAACGTGCGCTCTATGACTGTACTTCGTTTCTCAGCATGGGAGCTACTAAGCAGAAGGAATAGGAAAACTGCCACCTTGCGGGCCTCCAGGAATGAGTGTAAGCTAGAATTGCGCGGCTCTAGAATATGCCGAATACTTCTCCTAATGGATTCCCACAGTAGGATGCCTCCATGAGCAAGACAGATAAGTCATTGTCCTCTGTACCAGACACCCCATTGACCTACATCCTGGATACGTACAGCGACCGAGATCGCCTCTATACTCAGTACGAGCTGGTGCGGCCCAATTTCAACGAATGGTTTGACCATGCCTTGCGCTTGGGTGAGCTATCAACGGATCCTGAGACAACCATCTGGCGAGCACTCGATGTTGGTTGCGGTGAGGGTCTGTTTGCCGCCGAGATAATCAGTCGTTATCCCCATGCACACGTGGTTGGCTTTGACAAAGACCGAGAAGCGGTCATGACGGCGAGAAGTGCCTTTCGCGGCAAGAAGGGCCTGCATTTCTATACCCACGATGTACTTGACCAGCTCCCAGCGCGGTTTGAGCCAGAGAGCGGCGGGGCACAAGGCGATAACTTCGACGTGGCTATTGCTCACCTGGTGCTGATGCATGTCCGCAACACGACCAGGGCGCTCGATAACCTGATGCTTGCACTTAAGCCCGGTGGTGTAATCTATTTGAACGACACACCTTTTGAACGCGTGTCATTCCCGCACCCATCTCTGGCGAGACTGTGTTCCGTCGTCAACGAAGCTATGCGCCGGGCCGCCACCTTGGACTTCGCGGATCGGCACGCTGAATGCCTGGCAAAGGCGGGGTTCGTTCAGATCAAAAGTGGCAGCCGCGTATATGTCATTGGAGGACCGACTGCCGAAGGTCATCGCGTACTGGTAAACCTCATCGCGGCGCTCAAAGCAGCACGCCGAGGCTTGGTGGAGAGATTGCATCTCGTAGATGGCGAAGAGTTTGACGAGCACATGCGGCGCGTAGGAAGCGAAATCCAACCTGACATGGTAGGCGAGTCGGAGGTGATCAACACTATCGCACGCAAACCCACCAGCAGATAAGCCCATATCGTTTCACAAGAGATAGGCTTCCACGAGGAACAGGGCGGCAGCGGTCTCGCCATAATCAACGTGCCTCTATAGCACCTGGCGGCACACAATTTGCTATTACCACATAGTAGGTAGCGAGCACACGTGGCCGCCGACACGTGGCCGCACTCCGCTCGCCGTTATGCGGATCTACAGAAGGCCGGATGCCACTTCGATTTGGCAAACAGAGCTATCATTCAGGAGGAACTACAATGCCCCACACAATGGACCCACAGATGAACCAGCAGATGCAGCAATGTATACAGGAGTGCCTGAACTGTCATAGTATCTGCTTACAGACGGTGTCATACTGTTTGCAGAAAGGTGGACAGCACGCTGAAGCTCACCACATAACATCACTGCTCGACTGTGCGGAGAGCTGCCAGACGAGCGCCAACTTCATGCTGCGAAGCTCCGAACTGCATGCACGAGCCTGCGGCGTTTGCGCTGAGGCATGCGAACGGTGCGCCCAAAGCTGTGAGCAAATGGGCAGCGATGCTCAGATGCAAGCCTGCGCCGAGGAGTGCCGCCGCTGCGCCGAGTCGTGCCGGCGTATGGCGGCGATGGCGTAGAGCAAAGCGCCATATTCAGTTGCTACTCGTTGGCCGTCTCAAGCTCCATCTCGACACGGAGCTTGAGACTGGGCTACTCAGAGGCTCGTTCATCCGACCGTTGGGCAGCGCAACGCCAGGGCATATTTATACTATCACCCGTGTTCCCCTGTAGTCTACGTCCCCCTACTTCCCTTCAGGGATAATCTCGTAACCGGCGCTTTTCCATGCGTCCATACCACCCGCGAGGTTGTAAACGTTTGTGTAACCCAACTTCGTGAGGGTTTCGCTGGCGATACCACTCATGCGCCCGCTCCGGCATGTTATGACCAGCTTGGCGCCTTTGTCTGCCGGAAACTTGCTTATTTGCTGCTCAACCAGGTTGTATGCTATACGCGCATCGGTTTTGGGCAGCCTGCCCTCAGGCGGCGTATGAACATCAACCAGAAAGAAGTCTTTGTTGTCGAGCATTGGTTTCAACTCGGCGGGCGTAAGATTGGTGTACGAGCCATAAGCTGTCTTCACCACCGTTCCGATCTGCCCGGATACAGTCGCTCTACTGGGCGAGCCAGCAGGTGTTGAGGTCGGGCTGCCCGCTTGTCCTTGCCCGCAAGCAGAAAGGAGGAATGCTAAGGCGAGAATATACAAAGGTATAGATATCCGAAAAGATCGACGCGGCACGTAGTTCAACAGAGTTCTCCTCTCAGGAATTATTTCTGCTATCTTCTCATTCGTTGCTATCAGCGCACTGTGCCGCCCGACAGCAAAGTTGACGCATGGACAGCAAGGGCCACCCATACCTGCGGCAACACGCCACTTACCAGCGTGCCCACGCCGAGTACGACGAGCGAAATGCGGAGCGCCACAGGCTCCGGCACAAAGCGCGCATTGATATTGCCTGCGGACGCACGTAGATACAACGGCTCTAGCACCCGCACGTAATAGAAAAGCGAGAGCGCAACATTACCCGCCATAATCACCGCCAGCCAAGTCCAGCCCGCTCCGAGCGCTGCCCCGAAGAGCATCGTCTTGCCGACAAAGCCCCCAAGGGGCGGGAAGCCGGCCAGCGACAGCAGGGAAAGCGCCAGTAACGCGGCGGAGAAGGGGAGTTGGCGTCCAAGTCCGGCGAAGCCCCGGATGTCGTCAGAGCCGGTTTGTCGCTCAATGGCCTCCACGGCCAGGAAAGCCCCCAGGTTCATGAACAGGTAGATCGCCAAATAAAAGAGCAATCCCGGTGTGCCGAGGGGGTCCCGCCCGGCTGCGGCTACACCCACCAGCAAGTAGCCTGCCTGCCCGATAGACGAGTAGGCCAACAGCCGCTTTGCGCTCGTCTGGCGCATAGCGAAGAGATTGCCCACCGTCATAGTTACAGCCGCCAGCGCCGCCAGGAGCAACGGCCAGTCGCCAAGTTCACCAGGGAAAGAGACCAGGAGCGTGCGCAGCAGCACAGCCAGGCCCGCCGCCTTCGGGCCTACCGACAGGTAGCCGGCGATAGGTGTAGGCGCGCCCTGGTACGTGTCGGGTGCCCACGCGTGGAAAGGCACAAGCGTGATCTTGAACCCGTACCCCGCAATCACCAGTCCCAACGCAACAAGTACAGTCACAAGGGGCGCGGTGGGAAGGCGGCTTGCAAGCTCGGGCAAACGCAGCGTGCCGGTAAGCCCGAATAGGAGCGTCATCCCGTAAATCATCACCGCCCCGGCAGAGGCCGAGAAGAGAAAGAGTTTGAGCGCCGCTTCGGTAGCCAGGCGATTGCCTTTAGCAACGCCCACCAGGATGTAGGAGCCGACGGTGATAAGCTGGATGAAAAGCGCGATCAGCGTCAGGTCCTGGCTGGCAGACAAAGCGATAATCCCCACACAGGTAAGCACCATAATGGCAGGCACTTCGCCTGCGTGCGGCCTGCCCTCAAAGTGGCTGTGCGTCGCCAGCAGAACCAACCCTGTTGCAACGATAGCGAAGAGTTTAAAGTAAACTGCGAAAGGATCAACAGCATAGGTGCCGAGGAAGATGGCCTGGGGCTGCAAGGCGAGCATATACACGCTGGCGACAGCGGCGGCGCCAAGCCCGATAAGCGCCGCCCAGGTAGCCAGGCCTTTGCGCGTGGGGGGCAAGAGCACGCCAAGCGGCAGGAGCAACAGCACCAGGCCAGCCAAGATTAGCTCAGGCACAATCGCCCATAGCTCCATTCCCATGCCACCCGTGCTGGTCATGAGCTACTCCTTCTCCCCGCGCCTTTAGCGCCGCCAGGTGCAAGATGCATAATAAAGCCTATCTCCCGCCTATCAACGCTGCGAGAGGCCCCACCGGCATGCTGCGTAAAGCTCCCTCGATTGCGCCCACCAGAGGGCCAGGCGCAATCCCCAGGAGAACTATGAGCACGACCAACGGGAGTAATACGGCGAGTTCCCGTGCATTGAGGCGAGGCAACCCGCGCCACTCAGATGGCAGCTTACCAAGCAGCACCCGCTGTAGCGTCCACAGGAACATGGCCGTAGTGACAAGCACCCCCACCAGCATGCCGACAGCAGCCCAGGCATACACCCCAAGCGTGCCCAGAACGATCTGCACTTCGGCGGCGAAGTGCGCCAGAGCAGGCAACCCAAACGAGGCGAACATCATAAAGACCAGGATAGAACCGTAGAGGGGCAGAGCAGCCCAGATGCCGGAGAGCCTGGGTATCTCTCGCGTGCCTGTGCGCTCAGAAAGCATCCCCACCAGTAAGAAAAGCCCGCCCGTCACGAGACCATGCGCGATGAGCTGATAGCTGGCCCCACTGGCTGCCGCCGTGCGGTCGGCGGGGCTGGCCCAGGAAGCTGCCGCCACCGCCACGCCCAGCAGCACGTAGCCCATGTGGTTGATGCTCGTGAAGGCCACAAGGCGCTTAAGATCGCGCTGGCCCATCGCTACAACTGCTCCATAAATCGCCGAGAATACAGCTAGCGCCGCAATAGGCCACGCCCAGGCGCTGAAGGCATCGGGCACAGTAGGTAGAGCCAGCCGCAGGAATCCATACCCACCCAGCTTGAGGAGAAGGCCCGCAAGCACTACACTGCCTGCCGTGGGCGCTTCAGTATGCGCGTCGGGCAGCCAGGAGTGGAGTGGCACGACCGGCAGCTTGATACCGAAGCCTATCAGGAAGCCAAGCAACACCAGCGTAGCTCCCAACCCGGTGCCCACGTAAGGCCGGGCAGCTATGATGGCAGGTAGGTCAAAAGTGCGAGGGCTGGTTCCGAGATAGAGCGCCAGGATCGAGAGGAGCATAGCCAGGCTGCCCACGCGGGTGTATATAAAGAACTTGAGCGCGGCTTCCACTCGCCGCTCATGCCCCCACACGCCGATGATAAAATACATAGGCACCAGGGCCAACTCAAAGAAGACATAGAAAAGCAGCAGGTCAAAGGTGCTGAATACACCGTTGAGGCCCGTCTCCATGACCAAAAAGAGGGCGAAGAACTCGCGAGGTCGTTGCTCCTGATTCCAGGAGAAGACCAGGGCAAGTAAGGTGAGCAGCGCTGAGAGTAGCAAAAGCGGCAGGGACAGCCCGTCAATAGCCAAATGGTAGCTTGCCCCCAGGGAGGGTATCCAATCTGCCCTCTCTTCAAATTGTGGCCCGCCGCTACGCCAGTTGAATAAGGCAGCCAGTACGATACCGAGCGCCAGCACTATCCCCGATGTGCCTACAGCCACCCAGCGCCAGGCATTACGATTCGGCACCACGTAGAGAGCGAGCGCGCCCACAAGCGGTAAGAAGATTATGAGCGTCAGAAGTGGTACAAGCACAGATATTTCCTCACGGCAACACTATGAAAATAGCAGCCAGCACAAGCGCGCCCAGCCCCCAGGCAAAGATCAGAAATAGATAGTTCTCGATGCGTCCGGTCTGCAAGGTCCGTACACGCTGGCTGATAGCGAGTACCCCAGCAGCGAAGCCGTTGAATAGAGCGTCAAGACGATACAAATCGAAGCGCGCGCCGGCCCGGATTGCGGTGAGTGTGCCTGCCGCTATCCTATTGGTAGACTTATCAAAGACCGAGCGATCAAAGTCGCTCAACGCCGTTGCCGCCCACAGGCCGAGACGCGGGACGGCACGGTAGAGTGCGCCCAGGCCAAATTCGTCGGCAAGCGCGGGAGCTACTCGTTCGATGGGGGGCCAGATTAAGTTAGTGGGCCAGAGGAGGCGCGCCCACAGTCCAGCCCCAACGCCGATAATCGCCACTCCAAGCCCAAGAACTGTAGCTATAGCCGACTCGGGGGTGGGCACGCCGAAGAAGCGGCTCAGCGGCTGCCCCAATAGAGCAGCATCTGCCAGCAGGCCGAGAGGGACCAACCCCGCCAGCACTATCACCGGGCGAAGAAGGCCCATTTGAGCCTGGGAAGCATGTCGCGCAGCTTCGCTGGGAGGGCCAAGAAAGGCCAGGCCAAGCATCCGCGCGGTGTAGAGGGCGGTGAGGAGGCTGGCAAGTAGCACAACTGCAAAGAGCGCCCAGTTGAGGCTTCCCGCCGCAGCCAGCACAGGGTCTTTAGGAGGGAGGGCGAGTGTCACCGGCAGCCCAGCAAGGGCGGCAGCGCCGATGCAAAAAGAGGCAAAGGTGCCAGGCAGAGGCCGGGCAAGCCCACCCATGCGGCTAAATCCGGTGCCCTCCACCGAGTGATCCACCACCCCGGCGGCAAGGAAGAGGAGCGACTTGAAGAGCGCCTGACCCACCAGGAGCAGCACCCCTGCCAGGAGGCTTCCCGCACCCAGCCCCACGTACATAAGCCCTAGCTGGCTCATCGTTGAGTAGGCCAGGGTGCGCTTGAGGTCAGCCTGCACCAGTGCCGCAGATGCGCCCACCAGCGCGGTAATCGCCCCGATCCACGCCACGACAATGAGGGCAGGGCCAGCGGCGAGAAATAGTGGGTAGAGGCGGGCCACGAGAAAAACACCCGCCGCAACCATCGTGGCCGAATGGAGTAGCGCTGAGACCGGTGTCGGGCCGAGCATGGCATCGGGCAGCCAACCCTGGAAGGGCACCTGAGCCGACTTACCAGCCGCCCCCGCGAAGAGGAGCAACGCAGCGATCAGCAGTAGCGATGAAGATAGGCGACCACCGCCGACGGCAGCAAGTATGGCGTCAATCTGGCTGCTACCTGTCGCCCCAACAAGGAGCAGCACGCCGAGAAGCATAAGAAGGTCGCCGGAGCGAGTGGTGAGGAACGCCTTGGTGGCAGCGGCAGGCACACCGGGGCGCTCGAACCAGAAGCCGACCAGCAGGTAGGAGCAAATGCCGACCAACTCCCAGGCAATAAAGAGAGTGATGAGGTCTGCGGCCAGCACGAGCGTGAGCATCGCCCCCGCGAAGAGGCTCATATATGTGAAAAACCTGGCGCGGCGGGGGTCGCCTGCCATATAGCTCACAGCATATATAAAGACCACCAATCCAACGACCGACACTAACAAGGCTGCCACGGCTCCCAGGGGGTCGAGCCAGAGCGCAATCTGGAGCTGGCGACCGCCCGTCTTCATCCAGGGAAGCGCAACCACTTGTGGAGCAACTTTCGGCGATTGCCAGAGGGCTGCGAGGGCGAGGGTAGATATAACAGTTGAGCCTGCCAGAGCAGCCACCGAGAACCAGGCAACCGCCAGCCAGAGAGCACGAGAGCGCCCCAGACCTAGTATAAGGAGGCAAAACGCGCCCAACGGCAAGAGGGGAGCCAGCCAGAAGAGGCTCACCCTTTTAGCTCCGAGGTCTCATCGGTATTGGAACTGCCCCTCTGGCGAAAGACAAGCAGCATCAGCCCCAGGCCTGATGCCATCTCGACAGCTGCTATTGTGACGATGATAATGGCAAAAACCTGAGCGTCGTAGTTGTCGGGCTTGACGAAGCGCCAGAAGGCGACTATGTTGAGGATCGCCGCGTTGAGGATAATTTCAACGCTCATGAGCACCATAAGCGCGTTGCGCTGTGAGAGCACCCCCGCCACGCCAACCCCGAAGAGCAATGCGCCAACCAGCAGGTAAGCGACGAGACCCGGGCCACTCATGACCTCCCTCCATGCGCGTTGTGCTCGGTAGCCGTGGCTTGCTCACCGTGACCGGCAGGCATGGCTGTTGTAGCGCCCTCTTCCACAGGTACCAGGTCCATGCCGCAGATGGGGCATTGGCCGGGTCGGTCCTCTCGCACCTGTGGGTGCATAGGGCAGGTGTAAATTGTACCTGCGCGCCCTCTCTGCTCCGCGCTCTCCGGGACGTGCCCCTCGCCGCCTATCTGTCCTTCTGAGAAGGGCACAGGCAGTGTTGGCGATGTGAGCATGTTGGCCTGCGTAGCCGGTGCAGATTCCCGCCTGGCGAGAATCACTGCACCGGCGATTCCCGCTAAAATCAGGAACGCAGCTCCCTCGAAAGCGATCATATAGCGCGAGAGGAGTAGCTCCCCCACAGCAGAGGTGGCATCCCCTGTAGGTCCTGCGGGGGCAAGGGGCCAGGGGGTGCGTGCAAGCAGGATAACCAGAAAGAGCGCTGAAGCAGCGCCTATCCCCAGCGCCCAGGGTAGTTGAGACGTTGACATCGCCATGCCAACCATCATCTGCCTGTGTTGGCTGGGGTTCATAGGAGCCGTCCTGGCCATGTCCATACCTGCCTTACCCTCCATATTGTGCATATCGTGCGTACTGTCAGCCGCTGCTTCCATCTCCATATGCATCGCACCATGCTCGTGCATGTCATTGGCCGAACCTTCATCCTTTTTGATTGGAACCAGGTCCATGCCGCAGATGGGGCATTGGCCGGGTCGGTCCTCTCGCACCTGCG
>JADEYI010001515.1_pt1 | contig 16868 bp, 17 predicted proteins | sample 8542331 | NCBI WGS metagenome assembly JADEYI01 (sample SAMN16510988, study PRJNA670497) | mine drainage metagenome | isolation source: biofilm near Copperflume 1 | place: Germany: Marsberg coppermine Kilianstollen | collected 2018-02 | reverse complement strand
CCACAATGTAGCAGGTGGCCAGTCCGCCCGCCGTGTGCGGATACAACGTCGATCCCAGCCAAACGGCGAAATTGCTGGCAATAAAGAAGGATGTCGAGGCGCTCAGGGCCGCGCCAATCACCCGGCCCGCGCTCCTGCGGCGGTGCAGCATCGCATACCCAATCCAGCAGGCCCCCAGATACCAGGCCCAGGTAACCAGATAATCCTGCACATGGAACGCGTAATTGTAAGCAAACACCGTCAGATAATAGTCCGCCGCCGCCAGGGCCAGTACCGGCAGAACGAAAAATCTTGGCGAGCGGCGCGCGCCAAACACCAGTAACGAAGCGCCCACTGCCGTAAAACTGAACCACGGGTGCGGCACAATGCGCGTGAAAACTGCGACCAGAACAAAGAAATAGCTGAACATGGGACCCTCAGGAGATGATTCGGCACAAGCCCGACCGCAGCTTTCCGGGTGAACTTCCATTGTTTCGGTAGAAAACCATGCGGTCAAGGCATATTTGACCCTATGGAAATCATTTCCTGCCTAACCAAAAAAGTAAGCCGCCTGCGCCGGCGCTACTTTTGTACCCGGTCCCCCATCCGCATCTCGTCCACGCTGCCGTTCGGCGCAATCGTTACCGTCCCGCTCAATGGAATATTTTTCCCTCCGCGCAGAAACAGCGTGTTGTAGGCAAAGCGCAGATCCTCAAACCGGATCTCCGTATAACGCCCGCCATTCGGCAGCGTCCCGAACCCAGCCGATTCTTCGACAAAGGGAAACCTGGACCAGTCCAGGAAGACCCGTCCCAGCCAGGATTCTTTTGCGGTCAGCATGGCCGGCGTCTGCCGCTGCTTGTAATACAGGTCGTCCGGCGCCTGGCTGGTAAAGCTGTCGGTCCGTGTGTTCAGGATGGCTGTCTGGTAGAAATCTTTTGTTTCGACCACGCCGAACCACCGGAAAACATCGCCCGGATACGGATTCACACACATCTTCAGCGGAGATTCATTCTGGTAATTCTGCTCGGCCAACAGATGCAGCGCGCGCTCGTGCTCCGCCCAGCGCCAGCAGCCCAGCACCACGGCAACGCACAGCGCAAAAATCGCCCAGCCTCGTCCACGGAACAGTGCGCGCCTCACCCCCATCTCCCGGTCCGCCAGGCCCAGGATCGCCGGCACAATCAGCGCCGCCAGCAACGCCGCGAACAGCACCGGCTCAAAAATGAAGAAGATGCTCCCGGCATACCAGTGCGCATCAAAGGGAAAGAAAGGTCGCACGCCATAATTGTTCGTCCAGTCGAGCAGGATATGGCTCAGGTCCGCGATCACGGCAAAGAGCCAGATCCACCCCCAGCGCACCGGTGGCGCGAGTCGCTTTGTTTGCGAAGCGGAGTGGGCGCCGCCACGCGTGCGCCAGCGATGCCACAGCCACACCGCTCCCGTGACCAGCAGCGCCATGAAGGGCGCGCCGACAAATGTGTGGGTAATTCCGCGATGATGCTGAAACCCGGCCACCGGTCCGCGAAAACCCCACAATATGTCCAGGTCAGGAGCCTCCGCGCCCAGCACCATCGCCAGGGTGGCATAGGCGGTGGTGCGGTTGCATCCCGCCCGGCCCAGGCACGCTCCCGTTAAAAAATGTGTGACCGGCTCCATTCAGTTTCTGAGCATACACGGGGCATGGTGTATGAACGCACGCGAATTTTTCTGCGCGCGGTCCCGCGTCAGCGTAGGAAAATAATTCAATCCCAGCGAAACTGCATCTCCGGAGCCGTGTTTCATTGTTCATGTCTGTTGGCCCCGCGGAATGGAAACGTCAACTCGAAGCGTGGCATGGAAAGTTCGAAAACGCATCGGAGTCAAAATTTATCCCTGAGGTCAAATGTATGAAGAAGTTGCTCGTCCTCGCAGCCCTCCCAATGTTTCTCTTTTCCATGGCCGGGTGTTCCCACCCCGCGCCTCCTCCCTACTACGCGCCGCCGCCGCCGGGCGCCATCGCCAACCAGGGCTATCGCGATGGAGTCGATGCGGCTCGCCGCGACCTCGCGCGTGGCTTTCCTCCGCATGTCGACAGTCATCCGCGCTTCCGCAACCCTCCCACCCCGCCCGGTCAGCCGATTCAGATCTATCGGCAGAACTTCCGCCGTGGCTATCAGGCCACCTACGCGGGCCGCTGACCCGCGGTGGAGCATCGACTGCGAAGCCCAGGTCCCGAACCTGAGTCCTGGGCTTCGCACATTCCATGCGATGCAAAAAATAAGCATCTTGTCCTCCCGCCCGTAATTGCATCTCCAGTCGATAGCACGGCGCAGGAGCCTGCGTTTCCGTCTCCACTTTCACCAGGACCTCCTCCGGTTCTCGGCCGTAGAACGTAAAATGAGACGGAGGGCTTCGCATTCATGATCCGTACCTACCAGGGCAAACAGCCGGTCATTCCGGCGAGCTGTTACGTGGACGTATCCGCGCAGGTCATTGGCGACGTCACGCTCGGCGAGCATTCCAGCATCTGGATGAATGCCGTCATTCGCGGCGACGTTCACTCCATCCGCATCGGCGCCAACTCCAATGTGCAGGACTGCTCCGTGCTGCACGGAATGCGCCACCGCTATCCGGTCATCGTCGGCGACTGGGTCACGATCGGCCATAACGCCACCGTGCATGGCTGCATCGTCGAAGACGCCTGCCTCATCGGGATGGGCGTGGTGATCCTGAACAACGCCCGCATTGGGGAGGGTTCGATCATTGCTGCGGGTGCCGTGATTCCAGAGAACACCATCGTTCCGCCGCGCACCCTGTGGGCCGGCGTCCCCGGCAGGCAGCGCCGCGAACTGGCCGACAGCGACCGCGAAATGATCCTGCAATACGCGAAAAACTATCTCGATTACACCCGGATATATCTATCAGATATATAGCTGCCAGATATATCTCTGCCGAATGTGGAATCGGCGTGCCACATCCGGTCAGCGGAAGACTGCCCCGGAACCCCACCGAAATATGCCTGCAAGTCACACCGTACAATAGGATTCGGAAGGATTTAGATATGGCACACATGGTTTTCTGCGCCAAATATAAAGCGCAAATGGAAGGGCTCGATGAGCCGCCTTTCGACAGCGGTTTCGGAACCAGGATTTACGAGAATGTTTCGAAAAAAGCCTGGGGAGAATGGATCGAGCACCAGAAAATGCTGCTGAATGAATATCGCTTGCAGCCCTGGACGCGCGAGGCGCAGGAGTTTCTGGTCGAACAGATGGAGCGCTATTTTTTCGGCGAAGGCGCAGCCGTTCCCAAGGAGTTTGTTCCGCCAAGTCACTAGAGAATCCGATGCGGCGCTTTGGGTCGAGCGCCGGTGTAAACTGTGTCAGACCCCGCGTTTATTTTGAACGCGACCGTCGGGACGTGGCTCAGCCTGGTAGAGCACTCGCTTGGGGTGCGAGGGGTCGGCAGTTCAAATCTGCCCGTCCCGACCAGAGTTTTTTGTTGTACTTGCTGCATCGATTCTTCCGTCCATATCAGGACGCATACAGTGGCTCATCCTGCTGGTACTGCGCGGCTCATAAAGTAATAATTTATTGCGGGGAACACAACATGGCATGGGACGAGTCGTTTGCGTGCGACATCTGCGGGACCACCAAGCTGGAGTCGAACCACTGGTGGATGATTTCGCTGGGAGACGTCTTCTGTTTTGAGGAAGGCCAGCCTTCGCGTCATTTCACGCTGGTTCCGTGGGACGTGAGCGAATCGCGCAATCCGAAGGTGCATCACATTTGCGGAGAGGGCTGCGCCACAAAGGCGATGGAGCGGTTCATGTCATCCGGCACATTGAATCAGGAAGTTTCGCGCGCCAAAGCTCGCGCCTGAAAATTTTTTCTCCGCGTCGGTTTACATCACCATTGCCAGTTTCTCCAGCTCCGCCTGAATGCCGGCAATCGAACGTCCCATGCCATCGAAACGCACCACGGCATCGCGCGCGCTCTGCCGCGAAACTCCATAGCCGCGTCCTGCGAGGAAGTTGCTGATCAAGTCGGCAGCCTGCCAGCTGTCCAGACCGTTTTGCAACAGCCCTTCGCGGAGTTCCTGAAGCTCCAGCATTGGAAATTTCTCGATGTGCGTGCGAGAATTCATGATTTCGTTTCCCCCTCGATCGTGCGTTCCATCATGACGGCGTCACGGTCTACTCATTGAGACTCGCATTCGCCGTGATTTGTTGCTAAGGAATCCGACTTATCAATAAAAACACTTTGTGAGATGAATGCGTGCTTCAGCGTCGTTTGTTGCAATCTTTTGCTTCAATCATCTTTGCAATCAGGGAACGCCTCGCAGGCGTCCTCGGATTCTTCTTCGGCAATTTAGCGGGAGACGAGAAAAACTTTGGTTATCCTGAACCGAGTACCATCGGGTTGAGTACTGCGGGACACTTTCCATTGCAACCGAAAGCCCTCCAGTTGCAGCCGCTCGCATCCCGCAAATATTTCTTGAATCCATTACTATAGCGAGTGATTTCGATGAACATGACGCCGACCGCAAAAATGCTGGATGGGAATACCATTGCCGCAGCCATTCAGGCCGAGGTGGCGACGGACGTGAAGCGATTGGAGGCTCAGGGCATACGCCCGGGGCTTACGGTCGTACTGGTGGGGAACCATCCGGCGTCGGAGGTTTATGTCCGCAACAAGGTGAGGACCAGCGCAGCACTGGGCATTGCCAGCGAGATGCTGACGCCGCCAGCAACGGTGACAACGGAAGAGATGCTGGAAGTGATTGCGGGCCTGAATGCGCGCGAGGCTGTGGACGGTATTCTGGTGCAACTGCCGCTGCCCGCGCATGTGGACGCCAAGCGGCTGCTGGAAGCGATTGCGCCGGAAAAAGATGTCGACGGGTTTCACCCGGTAAATGCGGGGCGATTGCAGAGCGGGCAGCCATCGCTGGCACCGTGCACGCCAGCAGGCATTATCCAGATGCTGAGACGAAGCGAGATTCCAATTGCCGGACAACATGCGGTGGTGGTGGGACGGAGCGACATTGTCGGCAAGCCGATGGCGATGCTGCTGTTGCATGAGAACGCCACAGTGACCATCTGCCACAGCAAGACCCAAGACCTGGCGGGAATGTGCCGCACGGCGGACATACTGGTGGCGGCCATCGGCAGGCCGGGAATGATATCGCCGGAGATGGTGCGGCCCGGCGCTGTTCTGATCGATGTGGGGATGAACCGCATCACCTCGCAGGTGGACTTCGATCGCTTTTTCGCCGGCGATGCGAAGCGCGAAGCCGCCTACAAGAAAAATGGCTCGGTGCTGATGGGCGACATCGACCCGCATGCGTTTGCGCTGGCCAGCTATTACACGCCGGTACCGGGTGGGGTGGGGCCGCTGACCATCGCCATGCTGATGGCGAACACGGTGCGCGCAGCGCGGCTGCGTCGTGGGCTGCCCGCCGAGTAAGCGCCAGAATTTGCAGTTTGAAAGACCTATATCTCAAAGTCGAGATGTGGCGCACCCACTTTCTTCTTGACTAGTAGAAAGACGGATATGGGTCGGAGCGCTGAGGGAATACGATGCTGCGTGTCGGGCTGACGGGCGGACTGGGGAGCGGGAAGAGCACGGTCGCCGCGATGTTCGCGCGCCAGGGCGTGCAGGTGCTCGACGCGGACAGCATTGGCCGCGAGCTGATGCAGCCGGGGCAGCCGGTTTATGCGGAGGTGGTGGCTCATTTCCGCCGCTATCCCGATGCGCCCGTGTTGACGCTGCCGGATGGAAGCATCGACCGGCCCGCATTGGCGAAGTATGTTTTCTCCACCGACCGGGTGGATGAGTTGAGCCGCATCGTGCATCCCGCAGTGATTGCCGAGCAGGAGCGTCGCATGGCTGAAATCTTCGGCAACGATTCAGAGGCGATTGCAATGGTGGAGTCTGCGCTGATCTTTGAGGCAGATCGCGCGGGCACGTCGCCCGGCTTGCACAAGCGGTTTGACAAACTGATTCTTGTAACCGCGCCGGAGGGTGTTCGACTGGCGCGGTATGTGGAGCGCGCCAGCAAGGGCGCCACGCCGACGACGCCGGAGAGAACAGCGCTCGAAGAAGATGGCCGCAGGAGAATGGCCATGCAGATGAAAGATGAAGACAAAGTCCCGTTCTGCGATTTCGTAATTGCAAATTCCGGCCCGATAGAAGACGTGGAGTCGCGTGTGCGGGATGTTCTGGCGGAGCTGCGACGCCAGGCCGGTATGGCTGAACGCGGAATGACGGGCCGGGCCTCTGGCGGAGGCACTGTCGAACCCGATACATAAAATCCGCACAATTCCGCAACTTACTCTCCAATACCGGGTCGAAAAAACAGTACGTGCATCAGCGGCCATGACAGCCATGCGCCGTATTTCTTCGACATTTACGGAGCCCCGAATGTTCCCCCGCGCTCACTTCGTTCGCAGTCATGCTTGCCGTGTATTTGCATTTTGTACGATCGCCAGTGCGCTGTTCGCAATGGGCTGTGGTGGCGGGAGTTCCATGTCCGCATCAGCAACGGGATCTACCCCGACATCCGGCTCCACGAAGCCGATTTTGACTGGACTGGTGACGCAGGGGCCGAATACGACGTTAACTCCGCCCGCCAATAATTTTGAGGAACTGAAGGCGCATCCAGGCGTGTACTCCGCTGCTGTGATTCAGTTGTATTGGTCGCAACTTGAGCCTTCGCAAGGTGTCTTCGACGACAGCGCGCTAGTCTCCGCGCTGGCCAGCTTGAACGCCTACAACGCGCAGTACCCTACGACGCCGGTGGTGGGGAAGCTGCGCATTTTTATGGGTGTCGGCACGCCGGGATGGGTCGCTGCGGCAACCGGGCCGGTTACGGTGAGCAGCAGCAACGGGACGGCAATATCGGTCGGGGAATACTGGACGACGGGCTATGACGCTTTGTGGAAACAGCTACAGGATCATCTGGCGGCGGAGTATGACACCAACCCGATGATTGGCGAGGTGGCGATAACATCCTGCTCGTCGCTGACGGGCGAGCCGTTTATTATGCCGCTGGCGCCGGCAGACATTGCGACACTGCATCAGGCAGGCTATACGGATTCGCAACAGATGGCTTGCCTGACAAATGCGCCGGCGGACTATGCAAGTTGGAAAAACACGCCGCTCGACTATACGTTTAATGCGTTTAGCCAGACAGACACGGGGTTTGGCGTGACGAACACATCGTTTCCGATGCAATTGATGGCCAGCTTCCGCGCCGCACTGGGAACGCGAGGCGTGGTGGCCAACCACGGACTGCAAGACCCGCTGACAACAGATGCGGCGCCGATCTATGAGGAATTTCAAACACTTTACTCGCAGGCGCAGGCTGCGGGAACCTTGTCCCCGCTAGAGTTTCAGACCTACGGCCCGACAGTCGACTGGACGACGGCGATCCCATTTGGACTGACATACCATCCAACTGAAATTGAGATATGGGACACCGTTGCGGCGGGAGGACTGGCGCCACTGAGCCAGTCGCAACTGGCCGGCTGGGCCGCCAGCCTGAAGCCATGATCGCGCGCAAATGGATAAAATAAGGCGATAGCGTGGCGGCACCGCCGTCGCACTGAAGCCTTCTTTTCGAGGTTGAGAACCGGATGAGAGCTCGCCTGCTGATTTTGATCGCGGCCATACTTGGCGGATTTTATTTTGTCACCACCCATAGCAGCAGAACGGGAAGCGGTCATAACTGGCTGGCACATCCGTTTACAAATGTGGCGACACAGCCGGCGGGAGCGAGCCTGCCCCCGGGGATGGGCATTACCGAGGCGGAAGCGGCCCCAGGACTGATGCCGTCAGAGCAAAACAATATTGCCGTGTACAAGAAAGCGCTGCCGTCGGTGGTCAACATTACATCGACCGTGGTGCGATTTGATTTTTTCTACGGTGCAGTTCCGGAGCAGGGGCAGGGGTCCGGATTCATCCTGGACAAGCAGGGGCACATCCTGACCAACTTTCACGTAGTGTCGAATGCGCGCACGGTGGAAGTGACGCTGTACAACAAACACCAGTACAAGGCGAAGGTGTTGATGACCGACCAGGGTCACGATCTGGCGTTATTACAGATCGATGCGCCGGACCTGCAACCGGCAACGCTGGCCGAGTCGCGGAATTTACAGGTGGGACAACTGGTGTATGCGATCGGCAATCCGTTCGGGCTGAGCGGAACCATGACGCGCGGCATGATCAGCTCGATCCGGTCGGTGCGCGGACCGATGGGAAATTTGATTTCAGACGCGATCCAGACGGATGCGGCGATCAATCCGGGCAATTCCGGCGGACCGCTCTTGAATTCGCATGGCGATGTGATCGGAATGACGACCATGATCGACACCGGCGGCGGCGCGGACCAGAATGCCGGGATCGGTTTTGCGATTCCGATTGACACGGCCAAGGCGGCGCTGAACGATTTCTCAAAGTATGGCAAGGTGCTGCGGCCCACGCTGGGCATTGTGGGACTGCCGATCGGGCCGGACATTGCCAGCCAGATTGGCCTGCCCTCGTCCTATGGTGTGCTGGTGGAGCGCACGATTGCCGGCGGCCCGGCGGACAAGGCTGGACTGCACGGCGGCAATGAAAAGGCGTATCTCGGAAACACGCCGATTTTTATCGGCGGAGATTTACTGGTGGCGATCAATGGCGACCAGGTGACGAACGATCAGGACATTGCGGAGATCATGGACGGTCATCAGGCGGGCGAAACCGTGACAGTCACGATTTATCGCGGCCAAAAGCGGATGGACATTAAAGTGGCGCTGGGCAATGCGGGAAGTTCCGGAGATGTGCAGGTGTAGATGGGCATCCAACATTTGATGCGTTCATAAACCCACATCCCAGAATCGAGATGTGGGTACCCGGCACCGGCGCTTAGTATGCTGCGGCTCCCGCCTCGGCGACGGTCTGATCCTGGACACCGGAGCCGCCGCTGACGCCGATGGCGCCGACCACTTTGCCGTCGCGCTTCAGAGGAATGCCGCCGGCAAAGATCATGATCTTGCCATCATTTGAGGCATGGATGCCGAAGAACTGGCCGCCGGACTGGCTGTGTTCGGCAAGGTCTTTTGTGCTGATATCGAAGGCACGGGCGGTGAAGGCTTTCTTGATGGAAATGTCGATGCTGCCCAGCCAGGCGCCATCCATGCGGACATGGGCGACGAGATTGCCACCGGAGTCGGCAATGGCGATATTCATGGGCTGGCCGATCTCATTGGCTTTCTTTTCCGCGGCTGCGATGACTCTGCGTGCGTCTTCCAAACGAACCATGATGAATTTCTCCCTTGAACATGTGTGTAGAACTGTAGAAAAATATGCTCCAGTCAAACCGCGCCTACGGCAGACGCAGAACAATGCCTGTGCTGATCGTTTTCGGATTGAAGCTGCTGCCCAGACCGGAAAGACCGCCGTAGCTGAATTCTGCGACGCGCCAGTCGATGCGCGGCAGGATCGTCCAGTCTATCCCGCCAAGGAATTGATATTGAAATTTCGTGACGGTGGTCGGCGTGGATCCCTGATAGTACCCGGCACGACCCAGGCCGACGAGTGCTTCGACGTAAGGTTGAATCGGCAGGACATGTGGACGGAAGACCAGCCGCGGGCCGAACAGGCCGCTGTCGAGCGTGTTGACACCGGAGCCGAGAATGGCCCCGCGCGCATCGAGGCCGGTTGAAAGAAAGAGCAGATGGCCGCGATCGAAATAGGCGCCGAACGTTGGGCCGTAGATCCAGTTGGAACGGGGGACGTTGGCTTTGGCGGCGCTGAAGTCTGCATACAGACCAACTTGCGCTTTTGCGTACAGCGAGCCGAGAAGCAGCACGACGAAAAACAAGCAATTACGAGATTTCAAGGGAGGTTTCTCCTGTATCGAGGGGAGTTGGGTGCGCGGAAGAATCTTATTGCCGTTTGCGCTTTTCTTTCTTCGCTTTCGCGCGCCGCTTTTTAGTTGGATGCGCTGCCGGTTCGCGGGTCGTCTTTTTGCCGGAGGGATATTTTCTCTGTGCCGGGGTTTGTTCCACCAGGGCGAATTGCAGTTTATTTTCGATCGTATCGATACGGTCGAGAATGACCCGCACGGCATCGCCAACGGAAATGCGGTGACCGCTCGATTCTCCAAGTATTTGGCGGCTGTACTCGTTGAATCGATAGCGGTCGCCTTGTAGAGAGTCGAGCGGTACCAGCCCTTCGACGAACAGTTCGTCGAGTTCGACGAAAAGTCCATACTTTGTGACGTTCAGAATGATTCCGGGGAATTCGTCGCCGATGTGGTCCTGCATGAAGCGGACTTTTTTCCACTCGATCAATTCGCGTTCCGCATCGGCGGCGCGGCGCTCGCATTGGCTCACCTCCTGCGCGATGGCAGCCAACTCGTGCTCCTCGACTGGTGCAGGGATTTCCCGATCCGACCCTGGCCGTATTGAACGGGGCGAGGAGGGGACATCCTGGTTTTCTTTGTGACTGCGATGCCGTGGAGACAAGCTGGCGTTTGCCGGAATTTCATAATGGCCGTTGACACCGGATGCGAGCAGGGTCTTTGCAATGCGGTGGACGATCAGGTCGGCGTAGCGGCGGATGGGCGACGTGAAATGGGTATAGCTCGGAGTCGCCAGCGCAAAGTGACCCTCATTGTGTTCGCTGTAGCGGGCCTGCTTCAGCGAGCGCAGCATGAGATAGGTAAGGATGCGTTCCTCCGGTTTTCCCGCGAGACGTTCGGTCAATTTTTGATACATCTGCGGGGTAATGGCGATGTCTTGCGGAATTTCACGCATGTGCTTTTCGCCGGCGCCGCGGCGCATCCGGTCGCGGCGGTCGCCACGTAGTTCGACGCGCTTGATTGGAAGCGCGCCGATGCCAAGCGAATAGCCGAAGTGCGCGGCGACCTCCTCAAAGTTGGCGACGCGTTTGGCGTCAGGCTTTTCATGGATGCGATAGATGCTGGGCACGCCGAGCGACTCGATCCAGCCGGCAACAGACTCGTTGGCTGCCAGCATGAACTCTTCAATGAGACGGTTGGCCCAGTTGCGTTCGGAGCGGACGATGCCGCGCATGCGGCCCTGCTCGTCAAATTGGATGACAGGCTCCGGCAGGTCAAAGTCGATGGAGCCGCGTTGTTCGCGGCGGGCGTTCATCAGCAAGGCGAGCGAGTACATGCGTTCAAATTCCTGCACCAGTGATGCGAATTGCGCGCGCGTTTCCTCGTCGCCGTCGAGGATGGCGTGCACCTGGGTATAGGTCATGCGGTGTGCGGAACGGATGACGCCCTCGCAAACCTCAGAAGAAAGCACCTCGCCGTGCGGGTCGAGTCGCATGATACAGGAGAGCACGAGGCGGTCTTCATGGGGGCGGAGGCTACAAACATCGGTCGATAGCTCCATGGGCAGCATGGGGATGGCGCGGTCGGGAAAATAGACGGAGTTGCCGCGCAGTCGTGCTTCGAGGTCGAGTGCGGTGCCGGGACGAACGTAGTGAGCGACGTCGGCGATGTGGACCTGCAACTCGAAGCCGCCTGCTTCGAGCGGACGAACCAGCACGGCATCGTCGAAGTCGCGCGCGGTTTCACCATCGATGGTTACGATGGGAAGATGGCGGAAATCTCGGCGGCTGGGGGGAAGCGCAGGTCCATCCACTTCGCTGCGCTCCGGTAGGGATGGAAAATTTTGGGAATGAGCTAAGTGAGGTTGAATGTTCCGGTCTCCCCCTAGCCGCGAAGTGCGCGGCGAGGATGGGACACTCCGGGATTCTATGGATGGGGTAGGCAAGGTTTCGCCGGGGGGGACGGCCACGGCGCGGGCCTCTTCCAGTACACGGTCTGGAAATGTATAGGGCAAATGATGTTTGCGGATTAGGATTTCAACATCCACGCCGAAGGCATCGCGCTGGCCGAGAACTTCAATCACGCGACCACGCGCCGGACGTGTCGTCGTGGGCCAGTCGGTGATGGCGACATCGACCACCAGACCTTCAAGGCTTTCATATTCGACAGTCCGGGGCCGGGCCTCCGCACCCAGAACGCGGTCCGGCGTTTCGTTCTGCGACGGAATTTCCGCGCCGAAGGGAATCAGGACAGCTTCGTTGAGCCGGGCATTCAGCGGTGAAACGAAGTTGCCGCCCAGGTGTTCGCCGCGCCTGCCGGATTTTGCATAATGGAAAATGCCGACGATGGTAGGGTTGTGCCGTTCGAGTGTGCGCAGGATGCGGCCCGAACGGCGGCCATCTCCCCGGGAAGGTAGCAGTTCCACCAGCACAAGGTCGCCCTGCATGGCGCTTTCCAGGCTGTTGGGTGGAATGAAGATGTCCTCCTCGCCCGTAGTGCTCCGCGCGCTTTTTTCTGGCATATCCGGGCGGACAAAACCGTAGCCGTCACGGTGCAGATCCAGCCGCCCGCTGACCCAGTTGTTGCGTTTGCGCGCGGCGGCGGGCAGCGACCAGAATTCCCGATCGATTTTGACCAGTTGCCCGCTGGCCGTCAGGCGATCCAACTGTTCCAGCAGCAGTCTGCGTTCGCGGCCACCGCCGAGGCCCAGTTCGCGGACCAGCTGTTTATAGCCGGCTCGCTGCCCCTGGGCACGCTCCAGCCGCGCTAGAAGATCGTTATCAGTCATGCAATGGTTTCATCCGGTGAACCCCCGCGACTCCCCGTGAATGCCCAAAATTTTGTCATCCTTAGTCGGCCGGGAAGCAGTAATCATCATGTTACCTGTGCATACGGATTGTAAATTCTGCTTGGATTCATTCCCTATTTGACGATATAGCCGGTAAAATTTGATTACTCGACAGGACTGTGCGGCTCGCATGGGGCACTTTGCCCGGCGGGAGATCAATGAAAACCCGAAGCGCCGTGGAAAGCGGACAATTCCTGGAAATACCTGATATGTCCGCCAGCGGTGGAAAGCAACAATTTAGAAAGGATTTATGAGCGCAATGTGGAAACCGAACCAGCCCGGCACCAATCCTACAAACCCTTCGGACCCGATCCGGCCGCAACCGCCCGTTCCCCTGAACGCTGAACCGGTCGCGCAGCGCCCCAGCCCGACGCCGTCGGCCTCCAGCAGTGAACAGGCGACGATCGGCAAATCACTCACGATCAAAGGCGAAATTACCGGCAGCGAAATGCTGTTCATCGACGGGCACGTGGAAGGCTCCGTCAGCCTGCCCGGAAACCGGGTGGTGGTGGGCCGGAACGGTCATGTAGCAGCCAACATTTCGGCCCGCGAAGTTGTGGTGCTCGGCAAAGTCAACGGCAACATCAATGCCAGCGACCGCGTCGATATACGCAATGAAGGTTCGCTGACCGGCGATGTTGTTGCCCAGCGCATCAGCATCGAAGATGGCGCCTATTTCAAAGGTGGGATCGACATCCGCAAGCCAAGTGCCGGGACCAAGGAAAACGATGCGGCCAACAAGCCCGCTGTTGTTTCTACCCCTGCGCACGTTTAAGCAACTTCAGCTTCGGGACAGGTAAATGCTTTTCGGGACGGCTTCGCGCATGGCGCGCGGCCGTTTCTCCTGTTCGTCCACCGTCCAGGGTGTTGGTCATCCGCGGGCGCCGGCCTGCAACTTTTTGAGCCGCCAGACATCTATTGATGTTGAAGCGGTTGTTCCGGGAGGGATCTTGATGCTTAATATTCGTTTGAACGAGGATCGCGGTCATGCCAACCACGGCTGGCTGGATACACACTACACATTTTCGTTTTCCAACTACCAGGATCCGGCGTACATGGGTTTTCGCGCACTGCGTGTCATCAATGAGGACTTTATCGCGCCCGGAAGAGGATTCGGCACGCATGGTCACCAGGACATGGAAATCCTCTCGTATGTTTTGAGCGGGGAGCTGGGTCACAAGGATTCGCTTGGCTCCGGCGGTGTGCTGAATCATGGCGAAGTGCAGTTCATGTCGGCGGGAACGGGCATTCGCCATAGTGAGGCCAATCCCTCAGCGGACACAACGACGCACATGCTGCAAATTTGGCTGCTGCCGAACCAGGCCGGACTGGATCCGAAGTATGAGCAGAAGTTTTTTCCAGTGGCGAGCGAGCCGGACCGGCTGCACCTGATCGCTTCGCGGGATGGACGCGATGGATCGTTCCTGATCCGCAGCGATGCGGAGATGTACGCGGGCAAGCTGCTTCCCGGAACAGAGCTGAACCAGAAATTGCGAGGCCGCAACGGCTGGTTGCAGGTCGCTTCGGGAGAAGTGACGGTGAATGGTCACGCGCTGCACGTGGGTGATGGAGTTGCCATCAGCAATGAGGACTCCATCAAAATCGGTGCAGTACAGGATGCTGAGATTTTATTGTTCGATTTGAACTGATTGGACGGAAGGCAACAGAGCCATCGGTCAGAGCGCCATCTGCATATAGACATCTGCGCGCGCATACGGGGAGGGCTCTACATCTTCTGGGCGAAGGTGTTCAAAGCCCTCCGACCGGTAGAGCGCGATCGCATTTTGCAGGGTGTGATTGGTTTCGATGTAAAGACGGATAGCGCCGAGATCGCGGGCGGCATCGATAACGCCGCGCAGCAGCACCCGTCCGATGCCGCGGCCACGCAAGTTTTCTGCGACCGCCATCTTGGCCACCTCAAAAACGCCGGCCTTCATGGCAATAAGCGCACAGCAGCCCAGGGTTTCTCCTGAGTCTCGATCTACGGCCAGGTAAATATGGCCGCCGCGATCCAGGATGTGCTGCCGAGGATCACCCAGCGTGGAGATGTCCTTTTCTTCCAGCTTGAAATAGGCGGAGATCCAGGCTTCGTTGAGTGTCTTGAATGCGGTTTCGTCGCCGGGCTGAAATTCTCGAACCTGGACGGTCATACGCGCACGGCGGGGGCGGGCATAATCTCTTCCACATCGACCCATTTGGTTGGGTATACGCCGGTATAGCAGGCGGTGCAGTAGCCGTTGTTTTCAGGGCCGCGACAGGCTTCGAGAAGTCCATCGAGCGAAAGATAGGAAAGCGAGTCCGCTTCGATGTAATCGCAAATCTCCGAAACGGAATAATTAGCGGCAATCAGGTCGCGCTTGTTCGGCGTGTCCACACCGTAGAAGCAAGGCGAGATTGTCGGCGGTCCGCTGATGCGCAGGTGCACCTCTTTTGCGCCCGCGCCGCGCACCATGCGCACGATTTTTCTGCTGGTGGTCCCGCGAATGATGGAGTCATCGATCAAAATGACGCGCTTGCCTTCGAGCAGATTGCGCACCGGATTCAGCTTGAGTTTGACGCCGAAGTCGCGCACGCGCTGCTCCGGCTCAATGAACGTGCGGCCCACGTAGTGATTGCGGATCAGACCAAAGCGAAAGGGGATGCCGCTTTCCGCCGCATATCCAATGGCGGCGGTCACGCCGGAGTCGGGAACCGGAACGACCAGGTCGGCATCCACGTGGGACTCACGCGCCAGGTGGCGACCCATCTGCTCGCGGCTTTCCTGCACCCAGCGACCAAAGACTTTGCTATCGGGCCGTGAAAAATAAACATGCTCAAACACGCAACTGGTCTGCGCCACGCCGGTCGAAAACCGGCGCGAGACGACGCCTTCGCGGGAGACCATGACCAGCTCTCCAGGCTCGACTTCGCGCTCATAGGTGGCGCGCAGCAGATCGAACGCACATGTCTCTGATGCAAACACAATGGTCTCGGAGCCATCGTCGTTGGTGATGCGGCCCATGGAAAGCGGCCGGAAACCGTGCGGATCGCGCGCAGCAAAGATGCGGTCGCGCATCATCATCACAATGGAAAAGGCGCCTTCAATCTGGCTCAGGGAGTCGGCGATGGCGTCGACCAGTGTGGGTTGTTTGGAGTGTGCGATGAGCTGCACGATGATCTCCGAGTCGCTCGTGGTCTGAAAGATGGCGCCGTCGCGTTCGAGGCGGGTGCGAAGATTGCCGAGGTGAACGAGATTGCCGTTGTGGGCAATGGCGATGAGGCCCTTGGTGGAATCGACGCGAATCGGCTGCGCATTCAGGAGCGCGGAGTCGCCGGTGGTGGAATAACGGGTGTGGCCGATGGCCAGCGAACCGGGCAGCTTGTCGATGACGTCGTCTGTAAAGATTTCAGAGACGAGGCCCATGCCCTTGATGTTCCACATGTTTTCGTAGTCGGCAGTGGCGATGCCGGCAGATTCCTGTCCGCGATGCTGCAAGGCATAAAGCGCCAGGTAGGCCTGGCGGGCAGCTTCCGGATGATTGTGGATGGCGACGACGCCGCACTCTTCGCGCAGTTTGTCGAAGGGTGTGTCATCATCGAGCGCGATTGCATCTTCTGTGGGGGTGGGATGCATGGTTTCCATCACTGGGCTCATTATGCCTCACCTGCATGGGAAGGTTCGAGATGAAATGTGGATCCGAGGGCATTGGCCAAGCCATGCTGCCAAGGCTCGAGAAGGTCATCGATGGATTCCGAAATGACAAGCTGATCGTTGACCGCAATTTCCACGCGATAGTCTGTAGTGGTCACGCCAAGTTCGACGACTTCCAACGCTTGATCTCCCACAATTTTTTTGACGAAGAGAACATCGCTTCTTCCGCAGGTAACGATGGCCTGCGAGGCCTGTTCCATAAAAAGAGCCAGCAAATTGCTCTCGGCAGGAGTGGTGGCCTGTGTCGACCAAGGTATGTTGGCCTTTATCCCTACCCCGTGGCCAAAAGTCCCTTCTGCCAATGCAACGGCGATCCCGCCGTCAGAGACATCTCGTGCAGAAAACAGTAATCCGGCGTCAGCCAATCGAACAAGGCAGCGGTGCAATGCCGCTTCATCGGCAAGCGAAAGCGGCGGCGGTGCCCCCCAAAGGCCGCCGAGAAGGTGTTTCGCATATTCTGAAGAGCCGAATTCGATAAGATTTGCCGATCCCATCCTCGGCCGAATCAACAGGATCGCATTGCCG
>JADEYI010001514.1_pt1 | contig 16888 bp, 16 predicted proteins | sample 8542331 | NCBI WGS metagenome assembly JADEYI01 (sample SAMN16510988, study PRJNA670497) | mine drainage metagenome | isolation source: biofilm near Copperflume 1 | place: Germany: Marsberg coppermine Kilianstollen | collected 2018-02 | reverse complement strand
CGAGCTGGAGGCCGAGACTCCCGAATACGGACGCCCACCGATCGAGCGACGACGCGGCGCCGCGCCCGAGCTCGAGGGCACTGATCGTCGGCTGCGAGGTGCCGGTTCGGGCTGCGAGCTCCGTCTGGCTCAGGCTCGCCGCGATCCGGGCTTCACGGAGGGCGCTGCCGAGCCGAAGTGCGAGCATCGTCGCGCGGCGCCGTCCGGCCACGGACTCGCGGGTCGCGCGCCGACGAGGCTCGAAGGCGGTCGCCGTTGCGCGTGGAACCATCGGCGCATCTTCGGAGGTGGCGATCATCCTCGACTCACTGGCGATCCCTGGCACGTCTGCGCTCGAGGGTCCGGCGTCGTCGCCGCACGGCCATCAGCCCGGCGATTAAACCGACGCGCTCGCATCGGCGGGCTCCGGTCCGGTCGGGCTGCGCGCGTCAGCGTCCGGCCTCGTCCAGCCGCGGCTGGCGTCTTCGGCGCGTCCGGCCTCGTCCAGCCGCGGCTGGCGTCTTCGGCGCGGCCGGCTGGCGTCTTCGGCGCGGCCGGCTGGCGTCTTCCGGCGGCTTCGCGACCTCCCGGTCGTCATGTGGCGTTCGGCGCAGTGGTTTCACCCGGGCGTTTGACCCGCAGTCAGGGCGAACGCGGTGGATAATCGTCCGGCTGATAACGAGGGCGGCGCGCCCGCCCCCTGCGCCGCGCGCCCGCCCGCCCCGAGCCCCGAGCCCCGAGCCCCTGCGCCCGCCCCCTGCGCCGCGCGCCCGCCCGAGCCCGCCCGCCCCTGCCGCCCGGCCGGCTCAGAACATGTCGAGGTAGCGGCCGACCTCCCAGTCCGAGACCTGGGTGCGGTACTCGTCCCACTCGGCACGCTTGGCCGCGACGAAGTGGTTGAGGACGTGGTCGCCGAGCGCTTCGCGGATGACGGCGTCCTTCTCGAGCTCCTCGAGCGCGTCGCCGAGGGAGCCGGGAAGCTCCTTGATCCCCTTCTCGGCGATCCGCGCGGCGTCCATCTCGAAGAGCGACTCCTCGACCGGCTCGGCGAGCTCGAGCCCCCGTTCCACGCCGTCGAGTCCAGCCGCGATCATCGCGGCGAAGGCGAGGTAGGTGTTCGACGACGGATCCGGGCAGCGGACCTCGACCCGCGTCCCTTCGATGGAGCGACCGGGCGACACCATCGGCACGCGGATGAGGGCGGAGCGGTTCGTCCGGCCCCAGGTGAGGTAGGTCGGCGCCTCGTACCCGGGAACGAGCCGCTTGTACGAATTCACGGTCGGGGCGAGGACGGCGATCATGCCCCGAGCGTGGGCGAGGATCCCCGCCATGTACGATCGGGCGAGGTCTGACAGGCCGTACTTCGTGTCCGGGTCCGCGAACGCGTTGCGCGACTCGGCGATCGAGTAGAGGCTCTGGTGGGTGTGCATCCCGGAGCCGTTGATGCCGTGGATCGGCTTGGGCATGAATGTCGCGTACAGGCCGTGCTGCTGGGCGATCGCCTTGAGGGTGTACTTGAAGGTGATCGCGTTGTCGGCCGTGCGGAGGGCGTCCGAGTACTCGAAGTCGATCTCGTGCTGCCCGGCGGCGACCTCGTGGTGGGCCGCCTCCACCTTGATCCCGAACGCCTCGAGGGCGTCCACCATGTCCTGGCGGATCTCCTGGGCGAGGTCCGTCGAGAAGTCGAAGTAGCCGGCCTGGTCGTGGGGGAGGGGCTGGATCGAGCCGTCCTCACCGCGCCGGAAGAGGAAGAACTCGAGCTCGGGACCGGTGTTGACGATGTAGCCGAGCTTCCGTGCCTTCTCGACCTGGCGACGGAGGACGAACCGCGGATCGCCCGCGAACGATTCGCCCTTCGGGGTGTACACGTCGCAGATGACGCGGGCCGTGCCACGCGGGCCGGCGCCCTTCTGCCACGGGATCTCGGCGAACGTGCTCATATCCGGCATGAGGTACTGATCCGACTCCGCGATCCGGGTGAACCCCTCGATCGAGCTCCCGTCGAACCAGGTCCCGTGGCGGACGGAGCCCTCCATCTGGTGGAGCGGGATCGTCACCGCCTTGACGAGGCCGAGGATGTCCGTGAACTGGAGCTGGACGAATCGGATCCCGTTCGCCTTGGCCGCTTCGATGGCCTCGAGCCCGTCGACGCGCTGGGTATCGATCATGGAGCACTCCTCGGTCGAGACGATGGCGGCCGCCGCCGGGTGACCGCCAATTGTGCCGCGAACACAGCCCGATCCCCGGACATGGTCGCATGCTCGGAGGATACCGCGGGGTGATGGCGCCGGAAGGTAGCGAATCGGTTCTAGTCTTGTACCGATTGCACAATTCTGAGGGCCACGCCGAGCGCGAGACGGAGCTCCGGGTCGGCGAGATCCCAGCCGCCGAGCGCCTCCAGCCGACGGATGCGGTAGGCCACAGTGTTCCGATGGACGCCGAGCTCCGCCGCCACCGCGAGCAGCGATCCATGATCGAGCACGGATCGGAGGGTCGCGAGTCGCACTCGCTCCGCCGTGGGACGGCCGCTGAGCAGCGGTGCGAGGAGTGCCCGCGACAGGCGAAGTCCGTCCGGCAGGTTGTGCAGGTTGCCGATGAGCCGGTAGACCGGCGACCGATCCGCTCGAAGAACCGCCGGCGGGCCGGACAGGACCTCGCCCGCCTCGAGCGCGCCGCGGGCCGCGGCCTCCGCGGTCGCTCGATCGTCCGGGTCGATGAACGTCCGTGAGACGGCCACCGGCCGGCCGATGAAGGCGGCGATCCGGCCGGCGATGATGAGGCCGAGCGGATCGTCCTGGGGACAGCTGGCCACGAGGCGGAGGTCGATGCTCCCGACGTCGCCGCGCAGGGCGAGCCGGCGCGCCGGAGCGAGACGCTGGATCTCTCGCCGGAGGCGCTCTCGTTCGGCGGGCCCAGCGTCGTCGCCGGGCACGATCTGGCGGGCGACGAGGACGACCCAGCCCGGTCCGTCCGGCGGGAGCGTCTCGGGCCGCCGGGAATCGTCGCGGGCTCGCCGGACCGCCTCGTCCCGGGCGATCTCGAGGGCGACGAGCCCGGCGATCCGCTCGGCGACGACGCGTTCGAGCTCGCCGACCGGGCGTTCGCCGAGCAGGAGCAGCGCGCCCGACGGCCCGCTCGCGGTCGGCAGCGAGACCCGCAGGGCGACGGAGCGAGCCCGCGCCGTCCCGATCCGGGTCAGGTATCCGGCTGACGCCGCGGCCGCGGCGACGACATCCGCCGGAGCTTCCACGGCGAGTGTGTCGCCGCGCGATCCCTCCAGCGCGACGGCTCGGCCGAGGAACGCGCCGATCGCCCGCACGAGCGCGGGGAGATCGCTCTCGCCGAGGGCGAGCCGCTGCAGCTGCGCCTCGAGGAGCGATGCCTGGCGCTCGAGCTCGGCACGGCGATTGACGAGGTACCCGATGATCGCCCGCTCGAGCGACGCGACGTCCACCCCGGCGATCGCGATCGTCGGGACGTCCACCTCCGCGAGCGACCGCTCGAGGGCCTGCCCGAGGGCGTCGGCGGAACCGACGGCACCCGCCGAACCGACGGCAGCCGCCGACCCGACGCCTGCCACCTGGCCGACGGTGCCCGCCTGCCCGACGGCCCCCGCGGACCCGAGGATGCCCGCCCGATCGGAGGCCACCCCCACGTCTCCGGCGACGAGCACGACCCCCGAGACACCGCTGCGCGCGAGCCCCTCAGCGAGCGCTGCCACCTCCGTCGCCCCGGCGGCGACGATCGCGAGCGCGGACAGCGGGACGAGCGCGAGATCGCCGGCGTCCAGCGCGTCGAACGCGGGCACTCGCGCCTTGAGGACCCGGACCCAGCCGATCGCCCGCTCACCGTCGAGCGATCCGAGCCGTGCGACCGCCGACGGGAAGAGGTCCCGATGGAGCTCGCCGAGGGTGGCCACCCTCGTCAGGCGGACCGGACGCGGACGAGATCGTCGAGCAGCCGGCCGAACTCCCGCTCGAAATCGACATACCGATCCGATCGGCCGACGATCTGGAGATCGCCGTCCGGGGCGATCCGCGTCCAGACCCGGCGACGCGGCAGGTAGAACGTGATGAGCAGCCCGAGGATGAGGAGGATGAAGGCGAACCAGACGATGGGCGCGCCGGGGTCCTTCTTGGCGATGATGACCGTCGCCCCCTCGATCCGCTTGAGCGTGGCCGTGATCCCGGCGTCCGGCGACGTCGCCGTATCGCCGATCGCGAGGGCCATCGGGAACAGGTCGTTCGTTGTCACCGTCCCGTCCGCCGCGGTGCCGGTCGCCCGATACGGGAGGACGAGGAGTGCCGCGATGCCGCCCGAGCCGGTCCGGAGGAGGAGCCGGATCCCCAGGTCGCGACCCGGCACGCCCATCGTCGCGTACGGCGATCCGCCGAGGGTCTGGGTGAGCGAGATGGGACCGTCCCAGAGGAGCGAGCCGTCGCTGCCGTGGATCGTGAGGACGGGGGCCGGCACGTACCCGTTCTCGTGGAACGTGAAGCCCGCGACGGTGAGCGGATCGTTGACCCGGACGACCTTGCGGGCGAGGAGCTGGCCGTCGCGGAAGACGGCGAGATCGGACGTGAAGTCCCTCGCCTGGCCGGTCTCGAGGCCGGGCGCGGCGAACCCGTAGTTCTTGAGCACGAGCAGGTCGGGCGTTCCGATCGGCTGGACGGTGACGGAATCCCCGCCGGCGAGGACGAGGCCCTCCTCGACGCCGAAACGGCTCGTCACGGCCGCCGCGACGAGGAAGAGGATGAGGCCCATGTGCGTGAAGAGCGTGGCGAGCTTCGTGTACTGGTGGCGATCGCCGTAGAGGTAGCGGACGCCGTCGGCCGCGGTCGCCGCCCGGACACGGAAGTGGTGTCGGCGAAGGACGGACTCCACGGCGGTCGGCGTGACGGCGGTCATCCGGGCGCGATCCGGGAGGAATGGATCGAAGAAGCCGTCCGGCTGGATGACCCGGACATCCACGGACTGGCGCCACAGCCGCGGCATCCGGTTCATGGTGCAGATGACGATCGAGACGAGCAGGAGGGCGAGGGCCCCGCTGAACCAGGCCGAGTTGAAGACCTGGAACACCTGGGCACGCTCGAGGATGCCGACGCCCGCGGGGCTGAAGATCGGGTCATAGCGAGCGTGGAGCTTCGCCATCTCGGTGATGTAGTCCGTGCTTCCCGGTCCGGCCTGGAGGGCGAACCCGGGGAGCTGGCGGATGACGAAGCCGACCACCGCCATGAGGACGAGGACGATGATCTGGAGGACGGCGAAGTCGACGGACGTGAACAGCCGCCACAGCGTCCGTCCGAAGCGGGCCGGAGCGTTGAGGCCCGCCGGGCCGGCCGACCTGACGAGATCGACCGCGGTCGTCGCGATGGGGATCTCCCGGGCTAGGGTCGGAGTGCCGCGACCGGCCCGACGGCCGGGTCGCCGGTCCCCGCCGGTCCCTCGCCAGCGACGAAGCCGGCGGTCCGGGCCGCGGCTGCCGCAGCCTCGAGCGCGACCGCGAAATCGTCACACAGGTCCGGGACGTCCTCCAGCCCCACGGAACAGCGAAGCAGGCCGGGCGCGATGCCCGTCTCGGCGAGCTCGACGTCCGAGAGCTGACGGTGGGTCGTGGAGGGTGGGTGGGCCACGATCGTGTGGACGCTCCCGAGCGACGCGGTCCGCTCCGGGATGGTCAGCGCGTCGATGAACGCCCGGCCGGCCACCCGACCGCCGGCGAGCTCGAAGGCGAGCATCCCGCCGGCGGCGCTGAGCTGGCGCCGGCAGACGTCCGCCTGGGGATGACTCGCCAGGGAGGGGTGATACACGCGTTCGACTCCCGGGCGCCCCTCGAGCCAGGCCGCGAGGGTCGTGGCCGAGGCGGTGTGGCGATCCATGCGGACCGCCAGTGTCGCAAGCCCGCGGAGGATGAGGAAGGCCGCGAACGGGGCGAGGGTCGCCCCGGTATCCACCTGCAGCGCGCGGACCTGCCGGATTCGGGCCCGGTCGCCGACGACGACACCCCCGAGCACATCCGAGTGGCCGCTCATGAACTTCGTGGCCGACTCGGCGACGAGGTCTGCGCCGAGGGCGAGCGGCCGGCAGAGGTACGCGGAGGCGAACGTGTTGTCGACGACGAGCGCGGCGCCGTGGCGATGGGCGAGACGGGCGAGCGCCTCGATGTCCGTGACGACGATCGTCGGGTTGGCGATCGTCTCCACGTAGAGGATGCGTGTCGGCGCCGCCCGCAGCGTCGTCTCGACCGCCGCGAGGTCCGTCGCGTCGACGAAGTCGATCGTCACCCCGAATCGCCCGACGACGTTCTGCAGCAACGAGCGGGTGGAGCCATAGACCGCCCGGGTGCAGACGATCCGGTCGCCGGCCGAGACGAGCGAGACGATCGCAGCGTGGATGGCAGCCATCCCGCTCGCGAAGACCTCCGCGTCCTCGGCCTGGTGGATCTCCGCGATCGCCGCCTCGAGGGCAGCGTCCGTGGGGTTCGCGATCCGGGCGTACGCATAACCCGGCCGGCGGCCGGAGGCGACCTCGCCGAGCTCGTCCGCGTCCGCGGCGCTGAACGTGGCGGACTGGTAGATCGGGACGGAGTTGGGCTGCTGCTCGACGTGGGGGGCGCGGGTCGCCGCGCGGATCGCGCGGGTGGAGAAGCCGTGCATCCGTGGATGCTACATCGGGTCGCCGATCGTCCCGCCGACCGGCTCGGCCATGACTCCGACGCCGGTGGCCGCGGTCACCCGATCCGACCCGAGCACCCGGTTCCTGCCCTGGCGTTTCGAGCGGTACATCGCCTGATCGGCCGCGATCATCAACTCATCCACGGTCCGGCCGTCGTCCGGAAAGAGGACGACCCCGATGGAGAGCGACGTCCGTATCTCCAGCCCGGGTCCGGCGACCGAGCGCGCCGCGACGTTCCGTCGGATCTTCTCGGCGACGATGAAGGCCCCGGTGGGATCCGTCTCCGGCAGCACCGCGACGAACTCGTCGCCGCCGTAGCGAGCGGCCGTGTCGATCCGCCGCACGTTCGCCCGGATCGTCTCGCCGACGACACGGAGGGCGCGATCGCCGTGGAAGTGCCCGTACCGGTCGTTCGTCGCCTTGAGTCCGTCGAGGTCCATCATGAGGAGGCAAAACCCCCGGTCGGAGCGGGCGCTCCGCTGGATCTCACGGTCGAGGGCTGCGAAGAAGAACGTCCGGTTGTACAGGCCGGTGAGCGAGTCGATCGCGGACAGGCGGATGGCCGCCTCGCGCGATCGTCGCTGTTCGCGGGCGATGACGACGGCGACGTAGGCAAGGAGGATGATCGCGGCGCAGTCGACGCCGACCGTCGCGATGGCGGCCTGCGAGAGGGGATCGCCCGCGGGGCGGATCCCGACTGCGGCGAGGAAGCCGATCATCGCCGCGGCCGCGAGGGCGACCGTGGATCGTGCCTCGATGACGAGGGCGGCGCCGACGACGATGAGCGGGAAGGCAAAGAAGAAGGGGCTCGTCTCTCGTCCGGTGAGAGACACGAGGAGGGTCACGAGGGTGATCGCGACGGACCCCTCGGTGACGAAGCGAGCCGGGCCGAGGATTCGGGCCGGCATGATGTCGTGGATCGCGACGACGAACACGCCCGCGATCGCGAGGAGGACGAGGACAGCCGGCTCGGTATCCGGCCACAGGCCCGTCACGGCGACGATGACCGACGTCGAAAGGATGAACAGGAAGCTGACGATCCGCACGACCCGGTCGTAGGTCGCGGTCGGGACGCCGTCGACGGCGCCATCCGTGGTGGACGCGATGCCGCCGTCCGGGAGGATGGCCGCGACGCGCTCGACCGGTTCGATCGGGTCGCGTTCGGCCTCGGGCCCGACGAACGGCAACGGCCGTCCCCGGACGTTGGGAGCGACGACGACGACCATGAGGCCGAGGTTGGCGACCACGGCGACGACGAGCAGCGCGAGGAGCGGTCCGACGAGCACGTTCGGTCCTTGAGGGCGCATCCTGCCGGAGAGATCCGGGCTGGGGCCCGAGCATCCAATAGTACGGTGCGGCAGTAGCCGGAGTCACGCCTTGCCGGCGCGCATCGTCACCGGTGTTCGCTCAGGAGGGCCGGTGTTCGCTCAGGAAGGCCGCAGCGCGGCGTCAGCGGGTCCCCCACTGATAGGTCTGCTTCACCATCCGGAGGTAGACGAAGGTTTCCGTGTCGCGGACGCCGTCGACCCGACGGAGGCGCTCTGTGAGGAAAGTGAGGAGGGCGTTGTTGTCCTCGCACACGGTCTCGATGAGGAGGTCGTACGAGCCTGCGGTGATGACGACATAGTCGACCTCCGGGAAGGCGGCCACCGCCTCGGCGACCTCGATGAGCTTGTCCCGCTCGCAGCGGATCCCGATCATCGCCTGCTGGTGGAAGCCGAGCTTGAGCGGATCGGTGACGCCGACGATCTGGAGGATGCCGCGTTCGACGAGCCGGTTCGTCCGGGCCCGGACGGCCGCTTCGCTCACGCCGAGCTCGGCGGCGATCTGGGTGAACGGCCGGCGCCCGTCCTGCTGGAGGTGCTCGATGATCCGCTTGTCGAGCTCGGAGATCTCGTCACCCGAGCGCTGGGCAGGGGCGCGGCTCCGTGCGTGGGCCATCCGTGTGTCCCCCTCGAGGTGACTGGTCATCGGAGGCTAGCAGACCGGCGCGGTGGTGGGCAATGGTCGACCCACCGGGCGCATCGCCAGCGTGCGCGGGACACGCCCGGTCAGGCCTCGCGATCGAGCTGCGCGAGGACGGCCCCGAGGGCCTCGATCGATGCGGTCGTGATGGGGTCCACGACGAGCTGGACGTGCGAGATGCCCTCGCGAGCGTACGCCCGAAGTGTCTCGGCGATGACGTCCGGACCACCCTCGAGGGGTGGCGCGACCGGTTCCGTGTCGCCCTGGTCCCGTCCGGATCCGCCGGGCAGCCTGACGAGAACGGCGACCGTCCGCTCCACCGCGGCGGGTTCGCGACCGGCGGACCGGCACGCGGCATCCACCTGGTCGCGGAGCGCCGGGACACCTTCCGGGCGATTCCCGGTGTCGGCGTACCAGACGTTCCAGCTGTCCACGTGGGGGATCGTGATCTCGAGCATCCGCGCGCCCCTGGAGCCCACCATGAGCGGCGGGCCCCCGGTCCGGGACGGACGGGGGAGGAGTTCGCAATCGCGAGCCGTGTAGAACTCGCCGGCGAAATCCACCCGTCCGTCGCGGAGCAGTGTCCGGACGATCGTGAACGCCTCGGCAAAGCGGGAGATGCGGCGATCGAACGGGAAGCCGAAGGCTCGATACTCGGTCTCGTTCCAGCCGGCGCCGAGGCCGAGGATCAGCCGTCCGCCGCTGATCTCGTCAACCGTGGAGGCCATCTTCGCGAGCATCGCCGGGTTGTGGAAGCTCGTGCACGCGACGAGGGGGCCGAGGGCGATCCGGCTCGTCGCCTCGGCGAGTCCCGCGAGCATCGTCCAGGCCTCCCACGGGCCGCGCGCGCCGAGTGCCTCGCTCCGGTAGAGGAGGTGGTCGCCCATCCAGATCGAGTCGAAGCCGACGTCCTCGGCGAGGCGGGCCATCGCCCGGTACTCCGCCCAGCGGACCTCCCGCTCGACCTCCGGGAGCTGGATGCCGACCTTCAGCGGGCGTCGCGAGACGGCAGCGGTCACGGGTCGAGGATAAACGGTCCGGCGGAGCGTCGCACCGCGCGGCGCGTCAGCCGCCGATGACGAACCGGAGTGAGCGGGAGGTGCCATCGGCGAGGGTGACGACGAACGCGTACTGACCGGGCACCCAGGAGTGGGCGAGCCAGCCCGCGACCGTCGATGGGGGATCGCCCGGCGCCAGGAAGAACGTCCCGGAGCGCCGTTGCCACCGGAAAGTGGCCGTGTGGCCGCCGCCCCCGACCCTCGACGGGGCGAGGCGGACGAGGAGCGGCAGCGGCTCGCGGAGGGGGATGGGACCGCCGTCCACGATGGAAGCTGCCGGAACCTGCGTCCTGGCAGGCCAGAGCCAGCGAAGGCTCACTCCCCGGGGCGCGATGTCCGACGGCCAGGTGACCGCGACGGCGATCGTCGTCGAGCCTGGATGATCGAGCGTCGGGCCGGCCGAACCGCGACGGAGGATCGCCGTCGTCACGGGTTGACCCACCGATCGCGGCGCGATGGCCTCCCAGTCGACGACCGGCGTCACGGTGGATATGCCGCCCCAGACCGCGCTCTCGATCGCCAGCGTCGGCGTGTAGGCCACCGCGACACCCCATGCAGCGTGCGGATCCGACGGGCTCATCGCGCGCAGGTCCAGTCCGTCGAGCGGTGGGATCGGCCCGGCGGGCTGCAGGGCGATCACGACCCGCGGTCCGGGACCGGCCGACGTCACCGGCACAGAGGATGCCGGGGGCGGCACCTGGACCGCGGCTGCGACCCTTGCCTGGGGCAGGACGCCCGGCGGGGCCGCGGATCCCGTCCACGGCTTCCAGATCGCGGTGGCGACGAGTGCGGCGAGGGTGACCGCCACGACGAGGCCGGGCTCGACCCGCCGGTGTGGCCGGATGGGGACGACGGGTGGGAACGGTGCGGGGTTCGGCATCGACGGGCTCGGTTCGGGTGCGTTGCCGAACCGTGCGCCGTTCCGCGATGGGCGTCAACCGCGCCGCAGAACCACCGATGGAGCCGGTACTCGCCGCTCGCGCTGCTTGGAGAGGCGGCTCTCCCGCCCGGCGCCCCGATCGTCTTCGACACGTCGGTCCTCCTCGCCTATCTGAACGGGAACGACGTCGCCGGCCCGGCTGCGACGGTCCTCCTCGACGACTTCTTCCGGAGCGGACGGAACATGGCCACGATCAGCGTGGTGACGGTGACCGAGACGCTCACCCGCCCCTTCGTCGCCATCGCGGGCGTCCTGGGGATCCCGATCGTGGTCACCAACGACGCGAAGTGGCAGGGCGCGATCGCCACGGCCGCGCTGTCGCTCGGCCTGTGCCACCTGGACGCGCACCTCCCGCTCTGAGTGGTCGGGCGGTGCCTCGTCTCGAAACAGGATTAGATGGTGGTCGGGGCGGCGGGATTCGAACCCACGATCTCGTGCTCCCAAAGCACGCGCGTTGCCAGGCTACGCTACGCCCCGGTCGGTTGGGTCCCCGTCACGATACTCGACATCCCACGGATCGTGACCCGAAGGGGTGAGCCAGGGCAGCCGATATGGTGACCCGCGGGCGAAGCCGACCTTGCCGAGGAGAGGGTCGCGGATCATGTCGACTCGGGCCCGTCCAGCGGACGATAGACCGGCCGCAGGTCGCTGGCTGACAGCGACGGCGCCCGTGGAGGAGAGGATGGCTGAGTCCAGCGGTCCGTCTCACTCGATGGCTTCGTCGAGACGCCGAGTCGGTCACTCGACTGGGTGCGGGTCGACGAGGAGCTGCACTCATTCTTCGAAGAGGTCGCCTTCGGGACGGCCCGGCAGATTTCGCTGCGGGGGCTTGACCTTCGAGCGACTTGAAGGTCTACGCTTTCGCCCATGGAGCTGACACTCCGCCTGCGGCCCTTTGTCGAGATCGCGGTCCGGGTGGCTGACCCCTCGCCGCGCTCCATCGTCGCCGGTTGAGAGCGCACGTCGCCGAGTTCATCGGTACCTTCGCCCTCGTCTTCGCCGGCTGCGGCGCGATCGCCGTCGGCAAGCTTTCCGACACGGGCGTCGCGCTCGCCTTTGGGCTGGCGATCGCGGTGATGGTCTACGCGCTCGGGCATGTCTCCGGTGCCCACTTCAACCCAGCCGTGTCGATCGGTTTCGCGGTCGGCCGGCGCTTCCCGTGGCGGCGCGTCGCCTCGTACGCCGTCGCCCAGATCGCGGGCGCGGCCAGCGCCGCTGCCGTGCTCCGGCTCACCCTCGGCCCGGCGGCGGCCCTCGGCGTCACCGCGCCTGCCGGTTCGGACCTTCAGGCGCTCGTCTGGGAGGCGGTCCTCACGTTCTTCCTCATGCTCGTGATCACAGCCGTCGCGACCGACACGCGCGCCGTCGGGGAGGCCGCAGCCCTCGCGATCGGCGGCGCGGTCGCGCTCGGCGCGCTCGTCGGTGGACCTGTGAGCGGCGCGTCGATGAACCCGGCCCGATCGCTCGGTCCTGCGCTCGTCGGCGGCGATCTCGCGGGCGTCTGGATCTATCTCCTCGGACCAATCGCCGGTGCGGCCGCCGCATCCATGGTCTATGGCTACCTGCGTTCCGATGGCGCCGGGTCCGACCAGGTGAGGGCGCGGCCGCTCTGAGCGGTCACGACATCCAGCTTCAGCACCGGACGCGGTGGTCGCCGGCAACCGCCAGGAGGCGATCAGCCGCCGTTGGAACCGGTCCCGTCACCCCCGTCTGTGGCGTTCGGTCCGTCGCTCGCGTTCGGTCCGTCCGTGGCAGTGGGTCCGTCGCTCGCGTTCGGTCCGTCGCTCGCCTCTGGTCCGTCCGTCGCATCCTGAGCGGCGTCCTGGGACGTCGGTCCGACCGGGGACGCGGACGGAGAGGAGGACGCGGTCGAGTCTGTCGGCGTGGTCCCCGGCGTATTGGACACCGCGAAGGCTGCACCCACGACGAGAATCAGAGTCGCGCCGGCGACGGCAAGGCTTCGAGTGAACCGATGGAGGTAGTTCATTTTCGTGATCCCTTCTGCCCCGTGGGGCTGCCTGTCGGGTGATCCCCGCGTCAGTGGATGAGCCGGATGACCTTGGGGGTGCTCTGACCGGCGTTCGCGTTGTTGATCGTGTAGTCGATCTTCGCGCCCGTCGCCACGATCGAGCCTGAGATGAAGTGGATCCAGAGGCCGCTCGTCCCGTTGCCGCCGGTGACCCTGTCGAGGAAGACGAGGGCGAAGCCCGACGGGATGACGGTCGAGTTGCCGATGTCGCCGTTGATCACGAGGAGGGTCACCACGCGCCGGCTGTCGGGTGCGTGGTTGCTCCACGTCTCGGTCGGGGCGCTGTCGATCCGATCCTGGAGGGCCCGCAGGACATCGTGGTCGAAGCCGTTGATGCTGCCGGCGGTGCATGGCACCGGCGTCGGGGGCACCGGCGTCGGGGGAACGCAGCCTTTGCCAGCCACGATCGGGATGGTGAGACCGTTGGCGAACGAGTCGGCCAGCGTCTGGCCATATTTGGTCGGGTCGATGTTGCCGAAGTTCACCGGACCAGGCCCGCCGCCGCCGGCAGGACTGAGCACGGCCGGATGCTCCCTGCCGTCATTCACATTCGCCGGCACGGAGTCGAGGTTGAGGACGACCGGCAGGGCGCCGGTGAGCGCGTTGACGAAGCCGTAGCTGGTGATCGCGTCCGCCGCGGCACCGATCGAGGTGATTCCGAGCACGCCAGCGAAATACGTGTCGTACGGCTGGCCGACGGCGACGGACACACCCATCGTCCGGGCGCTATCGCAGACGGGCGTCGGGTTCCCGTAGACATCGACGAGACCGACGGTGACCGAGCTGGCCTTCACGACTCCGTTGGCGAGGGCCGCGTCGACCGCCGCACTGCGAGCCGCCGATTCCCAGGCGCAGACGTTGCTGTAGTGGGCGGCGAGGACCGCGGTCCCATCGTGCGATCCGGCATCGGCGGCGTTCTGCATCTGGCGTCGATGGACATAGGCGAAGCCGCCGTCGATCACGAGGCCGATGAACCCGATCAGGACGACGAGGGCGATGGTGAGCAGCACCAGCACCTGGCCGCGATCGCGCCTGGCGCGTCGACGGGTAGCCGTCGTCGTGATGCTCATGGCCGGCCTCATTCGATCGTCATCCGGGTGTGGCCACTGAGCGTCAGGCTCGTCCCGACGACGTTGCTGATGAGCGGTGTCAGCGGCGTGAAGTCGTAGGTGATCTTCACGTCGATCCGGCCACCCGAGACGGCGCAGCTCACGTAGGCCGGAGACAGCGAGACCGGCGATGTCGCGGTGGAGGTCACGCCGCCCGGCGTCGTGCACGTGACCGTCGCGTTCACCGCGCTCACGGTAGCGGCTGGCTCCGTGCTCGCGCGGTAGACGATGTTGTCCGGATTGGCGCGGTCGGCCGCGGTGACCCAGGTCGGATGGACGATCCCGAACCGAGCGCCTTCCCGAGCCCCGTTCTGGAGCGCGGTCTGGATGTAGAGGGCCCGCCCGAAGTCGATGATGATGACCATCATGAAGAACAGCAGCGGAACGACGAGGGCGAATTCGACGAGCGCCTGCCCCGAGCGACCCACTCGACGGCGTGGCGAGATGCGCGGCGTGCTCCTCATTGCGCCCGTTGAAACGCAGTCGAGCGTCATCCGTTACGGCGGTCCGACGGGATGCCGCTCCCGTTTTCTTGCCCGGGCGTCGGATCGGAATGCGATCGCGTAACAGGCGGCGGCCGGACTCGTTCCCATGAGCGATGGACACGGAACTCTCGAGCCCGTCGCGATGGCACATCTGGGCGGTGCCAATGGGTGCGGAACCGGCCGGAGGGACGCGCGACCCCTCCGGGCGCGGGGGCTCTGACGAAGCGAGCGATCCCGTCGTCTTCAGGCGACGGCTCCAGTCGAGCGTTGACCGATCCTTCTCGCCACCGCCCGACCTCGTCGCCCGGACACGGGAGCGTCTCTTTCCGGCCTTCCGCGCCGCGGTTGTCGGCTCGGTGGAGCGGCGACGCGGCCCGGATCGGCGAACGGGCCCGGATCGGCGAACGGGCCCGGATCGGCGAAGGAGCACCGTGGACGAGGGCGCGACCCACCAGGGGCGTGCCGACCGGCGAGTCGGCGTGCCTGACCGGCGCCTCGGCGCAGCGGACCGGCCGCGCGTGAGGCGCGAGCGACGACACGGCGAACGGCGCGCTGGGGCCTGGCCATCACGATCCGACCGGACCGCGAGCGATCGCCATGGATGAACGCCGAGGACCTACGGGCAATGGCGCCGTCAGGCCGGGGATGATCCGGGTCGCCGCTGGGGCGTGCGGCGCAGCGCGTTCCGACGGAGGCTTCCGCGGCCGGTCCAGATCGTCTTCCATCGGGATCTCACCGGGCAACTCTTCACTCGCTGAGGGAGCTCGAGGATGACGATCGATCGATTCTTCCGACGGGCCCTGGGGGCATACCCGAGCGGCGTCTCTGGAACGGTCGACGCCGTGGGCGAGGCCGGGACGGCGCCGGAGTTCGACGACGTAGCCACGAGGCTCCACATCGAACTTCGCCTCGCTCTGTTCCGTCTCGAGGGCGCGGACCCGGACGAACCTGAGTGGGGCGCTGCCACGGCTGAGATCGCCTCGTTGCGGGCCGCCCTCTCGTCGCTGGCGGGTACGACACCGGGCGCGGCGAGCTCGACGCGTTGAACGACCTTGCACCGGTGACCGGAGTCACCACCGCAAGGTTCGCTGCAAGGTTCGCTGCAAGGTTGGCTGGATAGCGTCGTCCCCCAGCATCGCTCGAGATCCGGCGATGGAGACGCGAGGACCCCGTGATCACTGCGTCGGCCGGGCCGCAGGCCAGGGTCCGTAACGGCGGGCGCCGCGACTCGTTCCCATGAATGATGAACGAGTCGATGAACTCATCACCCTCGCTCGGGCGGGCGACGCTGACGCATTCGGTGCGCTGTACGAGCACTACGCCGTGCGGGTCTATCGATTCCTGCTCGCCCATGTCGCGGAGCCGGCCGACGCGGAAGATCTGCTCCATCGGGTGTTCGTCAAGGTGATCGAGGCATTGCCCCGCTACGAGAGCCGCGGTCTTCCGTTCGGGGCCTGGCTGTTCCGGATCGCCCGGAACGCGCTCATCGACTTCGGCCGTCGGGATCGCCCTTCCGCGCCGATCGAGGCGCTGAGCCTCCGGCCGGACGAGGCCCAGGACCCGACCGCGTTCATCGAGTCGGCCGAGGAGCGGGCGGCGCTCCTCGCCGCGCTCGACGGATTGACCGGCGAGCAGCGCGACGTCCTCCTCTATCGGTTCTTCGCCGGGCTCTCGCCGGCCGAGATCGGCGCACTCATGGGGAAGCGCGAAGGCAGCGTCCGCGCCCTCCAGTTCCGCGCCCTCAGCCGCCTCCGAGACAGCGAGGGCGTGCGAGCCCTCCGCGCCGATCGGCTCGTCGAGGGATCGGCATGATGCGGTTCTCCTTCGGGCGGACAACCGATCCGGACACTGCGCCCACCCCGATCGAGCTGCGCTTCGAGCGCGACGTCGAGCGATCATTCTCGCCCCCGCCGGAGGTCGTCGCGCGCACCCGGGAGAGCCTGGTCTCGGAGTTTCGGGCGGCGACACTTCAGCCTCGACCCGTCGCCGCGTGGCGATCCAGGGCGCCGGCGAGGCGTTTCACGGCGAGCCTCCTCGCCGTTGGACTCCTCGCCGGAAGTGTGGGTCTGGTCTCGGCACAGAGTGGCCCCGGCCAGCCGTTCTACGGTCTTCGGCTGGCGATCGAGACCGTGTCGCTCCCGCCGCGCGGAACCCAGGCGCGGATCGACGCCGAGGCCGCTCGCCTGACAGCGCGCTTCACCGAGGCCGAGTCTGCGGCGTGGGCCGGTGATCCAGGCGGCCTCGTGGCCGCGCTGGATGCCTACACCGCGGGACTCCGCGACCTGAGATCCGAGATCGGCTCCGTTTCCGGCGCCGATCCTCAGCTGGGAGCCGCGCTCACGGGGCAGACCGCCTGGCTGCTCACCCTCGCCGAGGATCCCACCGATGGCGTGGGGGTCGCGGCGCGCGCGGCCCTCGAGGAGAACACCGTTGTTCGCGGCGCGGTCGGCCCGAACCCGGGCGCCAGCCAGCCCGACGTCGGCGGCACGAACGCGTCGGGTCAGAACGGCGGCTCCGCCACGAGCTTCGCGCCCCCGACCCCGACCCCGCCTGGCCAGAATGGTGGCTCCACCTCGAGCCCGACCCCGGCGGGCCAGAACGGCGGCTCCACCTCGACCTCGGCGCCCGCGACCTCGGCTCCGACGCCC
>JADEYI010001513.1_pt1 | contig 16891 bp, 12 predicted proteins | sample 8542331 | NCBI WGS metagenome assembly JADEYI01 (sample SAMN16510988, study PRJNA670497) | mine drainage metagenome | isolation source: biofilm near Copperflume 1 | place: Germany: Marsberg coppermine Kilianstollen | collected 2018-02 | reverse complement strand
GGTCCACTCGCCGCGCCGGACTCCGGGCTTTCCCGTGCGGATCAGGGAACGATTCTCCATCGGGTCATGGACGGATTCTGGCAGGAAATGCGGTCCAGTAAAAACCTGCTGGACAGCTCGACAGTGCAACATCGTGAAATTCTGCGGCGCTGTATTGACTCCGCGCTGGCGAATTTTTTTCAACATGCGAAGGAGCCTTGGCAGCAGACTCTGCTGAACATTGAAGCGGAGCGGCTCGAACGACGTCTGCTTGCATGGCTGGAACTGGAGAAGCGGCGCCCGGCCTTCACGGTGCTGAAGACCGAGGAGACACTGGAGCCGGTAAGTCTGGCGGACATCAAATTCCGGTGCCGCATCGATCGCATCGATCAGGTTGAAAATGGCCTGGTGCTGCTGGACTACAAGACGGGAAAGGTAGATGGAAATGCCTGCGATGGCGATCGTCCGGACCAGCCGCAACTGCCTGCCTATGCCGTACTGCGCGGCCATTCATCGCCCGTCGAGGCTCCTATTGCAGGCGTGGCCTTCGCCGGACTTCATCCGCGGAAAGTCGAGTTTACTGTTGTCGCATCGCTCGCCGGGGTCTTCGAGGCACTTTCAGAATCTGAAGAGGAAGAATCCGCTCCATCCGGCCGCAGGCCGAAACCGAAACGTGACCCGTCCACGCTTACTCCCGATGAAATGAAATTCGTGCAGGAAGAATGGAGCGCAAGCCTGACTCGGCTGGCGGAAGAGTTCCGCGCGGGTGTGGCGCTGGTCGATCCCAAATACGGCAACAAGACATGCAAGCAGTGCGAACAGGCACTGCTGTGCCGTGTCCGCGAAACCGCTCGCGTACTGGTCGGCGGCGCGGAGGAACAGGACGAAGAAGCAGCCCTGTCCGCTGGGGACATGCAGTTATGACCACGGTGAACTCGTCGTTTACTGAGAGATCCCTGCATGGACCCTCTGATGCCGCCGAGCGCCATAAGGCGTGGGATGTGCGGCAATCGTGGATTGTCGAAGCGCCTGCCGGCTCTGGAAAAACAGAACTGTTGATGCAGCGTTTTCTGCGGCTGCTGGCGCGCGTCGAGCAGCCGGAACAGGTGTTGGCCATCACCTTTACTCGCAAGGCGGCGGCGGAGATGCGAGACCGCATCCTTGAATCTCTTCGGGACGCGCAATCGGAGACCCCGCCGGAAGCTGCCTCCGCGCATAAATTACAGACACGCCGGTTCGCGCAGGAAGCCCTGGAAGCCGACCGGCGACTGGGCTGGAACCTGATCGTCCAGCCGAATCGGCTCAATATTCGCACCATCGATTCCCTGTGCAGCGAAATTGCCGCGCGGGTCCCACTGTTGTCTCGGCTGGGCAGCGAAGCGCGTCCGGTGGAGGATGCCGCCGATCTGTATCGAAGCGCCGCCGAGTCGGCGCTGAAAGAAATGGGCGGCAACGATGCGCGTCTGCGGGACGCGGCCCGCAGTCTGCTCCTGCATCTCGACAACCATATGGACCAGGCCATTCGCCTGATCCAGGACATGCTGGGCACCCGCGACCAGTGGGGCCGCGCGCTTCCCATTGACCGGGATCTGTCCGATGAGCAACTGAACACCATCATTCATGAGCGATTTGAAAAGCCGCTGCAACAACTCGTTTGCGAATCGCTGGAACAGGCAAGAAGCCTGCTGCCGCAGGAAGCCTGGGAAGAGATTTTTGAACTGGCGCATTTTGCCGCCGTGCAATTGGAAAATTCGGAGCACACAAACATTTTCCACGATGTGCTTTCTTCTCCCTCCGCTCCCGATTGCACTCCCGAACATCTCTCCGCATGGAAGGCGGGAGCGCAGCTGCTGATTACAAAAAATGGCGACTTGAGAAAGCCCCGTGGAATCAACCGCAGTATCGGCTTTGCTGCGAAGCTCACACGCACAGAGGAACTCAAAGCCCTGCTCGCGTCGCTCGATGGGCATGAGGATCTCGTCGTGGCCCTGCGGGAAATTGTTTCGCTTCCCTTCACCGGCTACGCGGAGCAGCAACGGGAAATCCTGCGAGCCGGCTTCCTGCTGCTGCGACGGGCGATTGCGTATTTGAAAATCGCTTTCGGCGCCTCCGGCAATACTGATTTTGTGGAGATTTCTCTCGCTGCCCAGGAGGCTCTCCGCAGCGGCGAAAATAGTCTCTCGCTCACCTTTGGCACCGAGATTCATCATCTGCTGGTCGACGAAATGCAGGACACATCGATTACACAATTCGACATGCTCGGAACGCTGGTCGAGGGCTGGGACGGATACAGTCAGACAGTTTTTCTGGTCGGCGATCCCAAACAGTCCATCTATCGCTTCCGGCAGGTTGAGGTTGGCCTGTTTGCGCGCGCGTTGCACGGTGGCCTGGGCGGCGTTTCGCTCCAGCCCATTCGGCTAAACAGCAATTTTCGTTCGCGCCAGAGTTTAGTGGAACAGACAAACGATACCTTCGCACAGATTTTCGGCGACACGCCCGACCCGGATGGCATTGTGTTCGAGCCTTCCGTGGCGGCGCATCGGGAAGAGTCCACCCAGCGCATCTTCTGGCATCCTGCGGTTCGGCCCTACCGCGACAGGAACGAATCCCTCTCAGGGCAGGAAGATGATCCCTGCGCCGAAGAAGCGCGAGAGGTCTGCGACGTGATCGAACGCCTGCGCGCCGAGCGTGCTCCCGGCGCGGCGCCGTCGAGTATTGCTGTCCTGGTGCGCGCCCGATCGCATATCGGCCACATCCTGCTGGAGATGCGGGAGCGCGGCATTCCGTACCGCGCCGTCGATCTGGACACGCTGGCGGACCGCCAGGCGATGCTCGACCTGTCTGCGATCACTCGCTGCCTGCTGCATTCTGCCGACCGCACTGCGTGGCTCGCTGTCCTGCGTGCGCCGTGGTGCGGGCTGACTTTGGCGGATCTGCTTGCGCTCGGCGGCGGTGACGATCCCGCGTGGAACACGAAAACGGTTCCAGAACTTTTTGCAGAACGGGCCGCAACTCTCAGCGCGGATGGCCGCCAACGCGCTGCTCGTGTGATGCAGGTGATGGAAGCAGCCCGCAGCCATCCGGGGCATGAACGCCTGTCCATGCTGGTGGAGCGCACCTGGCGCGCCCTCGGCGTCGATCTTTGTGTGTCCGCGGGGGAACTGCCTGCGACGGCGGAATTTTTCTCCATGCTGGATGGACTGGAAAATGAAAATGGCTGGCCGACAGCGAGCCGCCTGGAGGCGCGGATGCAAAAACTCTTTGCCCCGGCGCCCGAAAACCGGAACTCGCCGGTGGAGGTGCTCACGCTGTTCAAGGCCAAGGGACTGGAATGGGACGTTGTCCTGATGCCCGGGATGCACCGATGGCCACAATCCGACGGGCCGAAACTCATTCACTGGATGGAGAAGATTTCTCGCCGCAACGCTTCGGTGCCGGAATTTTCCCGGGAAATGGAATCAGCCAGCTCGTTTTTACTGGCTCCCGTCAAACACGCAGCCGAAGAGCACGAGCCTATCGGCACATGGATACAGACACAGATCCGCGAGCGAAACCGCATCGAGTTGAAGCGCCTCTTGTATGTGGGTACCACGCGCGCCCGCGAGCAAGTGCATCTGTTCGCACGATGCGATGAAGTAAAGAGTCGCAGTCTGCGGCAGCCTAACCGGCAAAGCCTGCTGCTCACAGCGTGGCCAGTTGCTCACGCGATTTTCAACCAGCATGCCGGTCAACCGGCCAGCCCGTCGAAGCTCGTCGAGATGCCCGCCTCGTTCGCTTTCCCCGGCGGCCCGGCAACAGCAGCCGAGCCGGGGCTGCTAGATTCCGTGGCCGCCGATGCGCCTCCGCATCGTGCAGTCTCGCTATCCAATTTTCGGCGGTTGCCGACCGGCTGGCAGCCGCCTCAACTCCTGGCGGATGTTCCGGCAGCCTCATCGCAGGAGCAGCAGGATGCAGTCGATAGCGAGACTGAGACACGAGGACAATCCTTGTTCTCGCGCCCCCAGGGGTCGGCACGTGCGCGCTTGTTCGGAACGGTGCTGCACGCCATGCTGGAGCCGCTTGCGGGCATCCTGGCGGAGGATGCAGGTACGGACATCGCGGTGTCCATCGCGGAAAGACTGGCGCGTCCAATTGAGCTACACCTGTTGCGAGGTGGCTGTCTGCCTCAAGCTGTCATGGCAGAGCAACGCAGGGTCTTGTCCGCCCTGCAAAACATGGCCCGCGACGAAACTGGCCGTTGGCTTCTGGCAAACCATCCGCTTCCCGCCTTGCCCGGCCAGCCTGCCGGCCGTTCCGGGTTTGAGGTTTCCCTGACGGCCCTGCATGGGGAAGCGGTTCGTTCCGTGCGCGTGGACCGCATTTTCCTGGCGGGCGAATCGCCTTTAGCCAATGGCGCAGGTTCCTTGTGGATTGTCGATTTCAAAACTGCGGATCATGGACCAGAGCGTCTGGAAGAATTTTTATCGCAGGAAAAAGAGCAGTATGCGCCGCAGCTCGAAATTTATGCGGAAACGGCGAGAAATGTTTATCCAGAGCACGCAAAGATCCAGTTGGGACTTTATTATCCCTTACTGATGCGGCTGCTGTGGTGGAACTAGAGCGGCGCGGACGTTCGCCATACGCACTGTCAATCCGCTTTTAGCTGCCGGTTTGCAGATGATGGCGAACGTCCGCGCCGCGCACCCAGAAAATCACGTCCTCCGCAATGTTGGTTGCATGGTCCCCGACCCGCTCCAGGTTACGGGCGATCACCAGCACGTTCAGCGCCTGGTTGGAGGCCTCCGGACGTTCTTCAATCGAGCGTGTCAGCGTGCGATAGACGGCGCGGTTCATTTCATCCACTTCGTCATCCATCAACAGAACTTTTTCCGCCATCGCCGGATCGGCGTCGATGAACGCCTGTAAAGCATGGCGCACCATGGTGGCGGCCAGAGACGCCAGCTTGGGAATATCCACCGGCAACTCCACCGGAGGCAGCGCCTGCATGTCGCGGACGCGCTCTGCGATGTTTACCGCCTGATCGCCCACCCGTTCCAGGTCCGCATTGATTTTGATGACGGCCAGAATAAATCGCAGATCGATCGCCATGGGCTGTTCCATGGCAAGCAGATCGAGCGCCATCTGGTCGATGTCGCGCTCCATGCGGTTGATGGCTGGCTCGGAGCGCGCGACCAGGTCGCAGATGGAAAGATCGCCTACCCGATAGGCCTCGATGGCGCGCTGAATCGCCTGCTCCGCCATGCCGGCCATGACGAGCAGCTTCTCTTTCAGGTCATCGAGATTTTGGTGGAACCGGGTGCGCGTCATCCAAACCTGCCTGTAATGTAATCCTCTGTCCGCTTGTCCGCGGGATTTGTGAAGATTTTTGTAGTCGCGTCGAACTCTACAAGATACCCGTTCAAAAAGAATCCTGTCATCTCCGCCACCCGTGCGGCCTGCTGCATATTGTGGGTGACAATCACAATGGTATAGTCCGCCTTCAGCTCAAAGATCAAATCTTCGATCTTCGACGTCGAAATCGGATCGAGCGCCGATGCCGGCTCGTCCATCAGGAGCACCTCCGGGTCAATTGCCAGCGCGCGCGCGATGCACAACCGCTGCTGTTGGCCGCCCGACATGCTCGATCCCGACTTCCGCTTCCAGTCGTCCTTTACTTCGTCCCAGAGAGCCGCGCGTCGCAGGCTGCGCTCGACAACTTCATCCATCGTTTTGCGGCCCAGGCGGCTGCCAAGACGCAAGCCGCTGGCAACATTTTCATAGATGGACATGGTCGGAAAGGGATTGGCGCGCTGAAACACCATACCCACCCGCCGGCGAACCGCCACCGGCTCCGCTCCATTGTAAATATCAAGATCGCCAAGCTTCACGGAACCCGTCACACGCGCGATCGGGTTGGTCTCGTGCATCCGGTTCAGACAGCGGACAAAGGTCGATTTACCGCAGCCGGAAGGCCGATCAGGGCCGTCGCGCGGTTGGCGGGAATCATGATGCTGATATCGTGCAGCGTATGAGTCTTGCCATACCAGGCGTTCAGATTCCGCACTTCGATTCCTGCACCCACTTACAACCCCCAACATCTCGGATTCAGCTTCTTTTCTTCCAACATACACACTTTTGCCGCATCCCCTCAGCGAGCCGCACCGGGCGGGCGATACAGCGCCGGCGAAATTCTAAGGATGGAAACACCGCACCGCGAGGGCCGAAGCCCTCGCGGGTAAATACCAACCTAGCAATTATTTATCAACAAACGATGAATGACTGCTGGAGGACCATCGTGGGTGCTGACGGGGAAGAAGCAAAAACAGCAGTGGGAGACTCCGGCCGGAGCCTGCTAGCCGGAAATTAATTCAACAGGCTCGACATTGAAGACGAAGGCGCTTGCACGATCGGCTCCAATATTTCCACCAGCGGATATCCCGCCTGCTTCCAACTGTCGTAGCCGCCCCGCAAAGGCCGGATTCGCTCGACCCCGAAACGGCGCATCGTCAGGGCGATCTTCGCACTGGTGGCTTCGCTGGGGCAGGTGCAGTAAAGCACGATGTCCCGGTCACGAGGGATCTCCGCATTGCGGGCGATCAACTCATTGGGAAGCAAGCGCACGGCACCCGGCAGAATGCGGGGATCGGGCAGCAGATCAAGCGGATGGCGCAGATCGACGATATAGAGATTTTCGCCACGGTCCATCATCGCCTTCAGCTCCTGCGGCTCGATTCGAAGGGTGCGAATCCTGCGCAGAAAGGCGCGCTGGCGTATCACCCGGTAGAGAATCATTCCCACGACAACCAGCAAAACCAGCGCGAAGGCCGACCGGCCCAGCCAGTGCACGATGCCTGCATTGCGCCGGATCGCATCACCAAAAAACCTGCCCAGCAGCACGAATGACGTGGCCCACAGGAATGTTCCGCCCAAGTCGTAAAACAAAAATATGCGATAGGGCATTTTGCTCTGGCCGGCCAGCGGGGCCGCCATCGTGTTCAGTCCGGGCACAAATTTTGCCAGCAGCAGTCCGGCCGAGCCATGCCGCGTCAGCATGTCTTCCGTCCTGCGGATGCAGGAGGCGGCTTCGAGCGAGAATTTGCATATCCAGCGGGTCACAAGACTGCCGTAACGCCCTCCCAGCCGAAACCATACCGAGTCGCTGACTGCGCTTCCGGCCATCGCGGCCAAAAGAACTCCTTCCAGCCGCATATTGTGGGTGGCCGTCAAGGTGCCGGCGGTCAAAAGAATCGGCGTGCTCGGTACCGGAACGCCCAGTTGCTCCAGGAGCACCCACCCGAAAACGATCAGATACCCGTAATGTAGAAAAACTTCAACCGTCGTGTGCATGGTGCCGCCCGTCTAAAATTGCAGCTTCATATGCGTGTTTCAAAACCGTACTCTTCTGATGCTGGAAACCGGCGAAAAGCACCAGCTCAATTTTGCGGTGGGCTGGACGGCGTGCCGCCGGTTGGCGCGACCTCTTCACTGGCCACCGTAGGCCCTGCTGCCCAGTAACTTGTCCGCGCCAGCACCCGCGCTGTCAGCGATGGGTTCAATTCCACCGTCAATTGGTGCATTCCAGGCTTCGGGTCAGAAGGCTGGAAGCTGAGAATGTAGCGATTATGCACCTGATTGGCCAACATGCCAATTTCACTGTCCAGCTGCTTTCCGTGGTTGAACCGCAGATATTGCCCCCCGGTCATCTGCGGAATTGCGGCAGCGGCGTTTTTCCGCAGCGCCGCAATGGCCATTCGTAGTGGCGCCAGCAGATCGGCCCCTCCGCCAGGGTTTGAAAAATCCAGCAGGTCCGACCTCGCCGGACTGAATGCCAGACTGTAAACCACCACATCGCTGCGGCCAATCTTGCGGACCACCTCCCGGATGGGCGTGCGACTGCCGTGGTCGCGCGTTTCACTCAGCAGCACAATTACCCGCTGGTTCTGCGGCGGCTCGTCGGCCAGCATATCCACCGCGTACCAGACAGAATCGAGAATGGCCGCCCCGCCGTCCCCCGGCTGAATCGAATACACTGCGCGCCGCACAACATCCGGATCGGAAGAAAAATCCACAATCGTCCGTGGGCGACTGTCGAATTCCACCACGGCAATGCGATGCTGCGTGTTTCCTGCCAGCGCACCCAGCATGGTCGGCAGGCCAATCATTTTATGAAATTCCCGGACCGCGGAGCCGCCCACCTGCACCAGCACCACAATCGACATGGGAGACTGGTCCGTATCGCTGTCCAGGCGGATCTTCTGCACCATCCCGTCATCTTTCACCGTAAAATCACGTGCGGTCAGGTTGAAAACCGGCTCCCCGGTTTTACTTTCAACCTGCGTCGGCACCAGCACCAGGTTGCTGCGCGTCCGCAGCGTGATCTGCTGGGCCGGCGCGCGCCAGGACACCAGGAGCAGGAGAATGCACCCAAGCCCGTAGATCGGGCGAGTAGCGGCATAAGACAGAGAATGAAAAACCAGATTGGAGCGACAATGCAGACCGCGCATGTTCCATTTCTACACCGGACACCCGTCTGCCGGTCCAATCTGAAATCGAACGCTCAAACTGGAGTCTGCATAGCGGTTTTCACTATCCCGCAATTCGCCCCACTCAGGATTGCGGACGGCGCATCCGTCCGCTCGTTTCCAGCAGATATACTTCATTGCGCCATAGAATCCTGCGGCTGCCATAGCTGGCCGCCCAGAAAAAAATGCCGAAGAGATCCCGTGCCGGATACAGCAGTACGCTCTGCCACATAGGCGTTTCATTCAGCACGCACCGGCTGACCAGCGCCGCCAGCAGCATTCTGCTCCCAATGCTCCAAAGCAGCGCGGCCACACCCAGGGATGGCTTTCCCAACGCGAAGGCTGCGACCGCTGTCAGTATTCCAAATGGAACGCTGAAGGTCAGCGCAGTTCCCAGATGTCCTTTGGGCCGCGAAAATCTTGTGCTCTTCATCCAGCGCGCCTGGTGTTGCATTGAAGGCCAAAAGGAGGCGTGCAGCACCACATGGTCGATGATATGGTCCGACAGCACGACCGCGTGGCCCCGCGCGGACACCCGATTTCCCAGCAGAAAATCGTCCGCGCAATAGTCGCCCATCGATAGAAAGCCGCCAATCTCATCCAGGCAACTGCGACGGACAGCCATGGTTGGCCCCAATGTGAACTTCATGCCCTCCAGCATGTCGGCCACCAGCACGCCCGCTGTCATTTCCACTGACATCGCTGCCGCTTCCATGCGTGACCAGAAGCCCCCCTGTGCGGCATCGCCGCGATACAGGCAGGTCACCGCGCCAACACCTGGGTCCTCAAACGGCGCCGCAACATCGCGCACATAGCTGCGCTGCACATGCACATCACTGTCGCTGATAATGAAAATGTCGCATTGCGCCCGTTGTGCCATGCGGTCGAGCGACAAAATTTTCGCGTTCGGTATGGTTGGCTCGCCGCTGGCCAAAAACTGTACCGCAACCTGCGGATAGCGGGCCGCCACCCGCCGGGCAATCTCCAGGCCCGGATCGTCGAGCTGGCGCGCGCAAAAAAGAATTTCGTAATCCGGATAATCCTGCTCGAAAAATGTTGCTAGATGTTCTTCAAGGCCGGCTTCCGCTCCGTGTACTGGTTTCAGCAGGCTGACCGCAGGAGTGAATTCACTCCGGCGTATTGATCGCCGGCGGCGGCTGAAACGCGCCACGGCGATCATCGCCATTCCGGTAAAGACCGACGAGGTAAGCAGGCCAAACAGGCCAATACCGCAAGCGAAATCGAGCAAGTTTTTCATGAATGGCGGCGCCGGGGAATTGCAGGGTCAGAATACCGGAAGCGCGGCCTACGAACGCTTCCTGGGCTCGCGCGACGGCGTGGGAACGATGATCGGACGGCGCAACGGAACTAGTCCCGGTTCAGATGAATAACTACCGGACTGCATCCGGCCCAGCATCTCGCTGCGCACGTAATCGACAAAGCTCTGCATTTGCCGGTTCATCTCCTCCATCCGCTCGCGCATCTGCAGTACGATCGCAATTCCGGCGATGTTGACTCCCAGATCGCGCGCGAGATTCAGGATAAACTCCAGCCGCTCCAGGTCCTCTTCGGTATACAACCGGGTGTTGCCCTCCGTCCGGGAGGGCTTCAGCAGGCCTTCCCGCTCATACAGCCGCAGCGTCTGCGGATGGATGCCGTACATCTCGGCAACCGCGGAGATCATGTACGCGCCCTTCGATTTACGTTTGGTTGCCATCGCTTCACCCCAGCTTAACGCAATCCAATACTACTGCCATCAACAGTCGTGTAACAGTGTGCTAGCATTCTGGTCGATGTGCTTCATCCGACATACCAGCCTGCTTGCGGCAATCCTGACGCTCTACAGCATCGGCTCCCTGGCCCAGCAATCGACGGCAACTTTCCGTCCGGGAAAATGGGAGATCGATTCGGTGACAACGGCCACCGACGGCAGAACAGTCTCCTCCACGACCAATATCTGCGCCGAGGAGCAGATGGATTTCTGGAAGGTCGCGCAACCCGGCCTGGACTGCAAACCGCCGAAAAGCCACCCTGCCGCTCACGACGGCCTTCGCGTGGAAGTAGTTTGCATCTATGACCAGGACGCTCTTCATTCAGAGATTCGCTCGAATGTCGTCGAAAAATTTTCCGACCACGGTAACAGTTTTACCGTGGTCGGCACGCAAACAACCAATACAGTCTTTCAGGGAGTGCGCCCAACCCTGAACTCTGTGCATCTCCAGTCCACCGCGCACCGCACCGGAGACTGTCAGAAGTAAACCCGGCTCGAATCAGACCTTGCTGAAAAGCGTTGTCCGAGGGTCTTCCGGATTCAGCTTTGCGAACTCGCGCAGAATTTCTTTCGAGCGCTCGTCCTGCGGCATCGGGGCCACAATCTGCACTTCAACAATCTGATCGCCGCGAACGCCGTCCGCGGCAGACGACGGTACACCCTTTTCCCGCAGCCGCAGTTTCTGGCCGGAGTTGGTTCCCGGCGGAATCCTCAGGTGTGCGCGGCCATCGATGGTCGGCACCTCGATCTTCGCGCCCAGGGCGGCTTCCGAAATTGTCACTGGAACAGTTACATAAATGGTGTCGCCTTTGCGGGTGAATACAGGATTCGGTTCCACGCGGACAATCAGGTAGAGGTCTCCGTCCGCTCCTCCGCGCACACCGGCATTTCCCTTGCCGGCCAGACGAATGCGTTGGCCGTCGCGCGTGCCCGGCTTGATGCGGAACTCCGCCGTCTCCGTCCGCGCCACTGTGCCCTGCCCGTGGCAGGTGGGGCAGTCGCCGCGCACCTGGCCAGTGCCGCCGCAGCGCGGGCATTCGATGTTGAACTTCATCCGCCCGCCCATCTGCGTCACCTGCCCGCTGCCGTGGCATTCCGGACACACCATTTCGCCGCCGCTGGTCGCGGCGCCATGACACGTGGGACATGCCACCTGTCGGGTGATCTGCAAACGCAGCGAACCGCCGCGAATCGCAGTCCAGAAATCAATGTTCACCTGGTATTCGAGATCGGCTCCCGGACGCGGGCCTGACTCCTGCGCCACGCCGCCGCCGTTACCGCGAAATGCGCCTGAGAAAATATCGCGGAATCCCCCCCACGAAGAAGAGCCGCCGCGTCCAGGCTGCGTTGCGCCGGGTGCGCCGCCGGTGAAATCGGAAAAGTCGAACCCTTCAAATCCAACCGGGCCGCCGCCACGGGACTGGCCGGCGCCTCCCCGCGACGCGTAGCCACCCTGTGCAGCCGCTTCGGCGGCCGCAGGGTCGATATTGTCGGAATAGAAACCTAGCTGATCGTAAATCTTGCGCTTCTTCGGGTCGCTCAGGATGTCGTTGGCCTCCGACATCTCCTTGAACTTTTCCTCGGCCTTTTTGTCGTTCGGATTGACGTCCGGATGATATTTGCGCGCAAGTTTGCGGAACGCCTTGCGGATCTCCTCCGACGTCGCCGTCTTCTTGACCCCGAGAATACCGTAATAATCTTTTGTCTGTGTCGCCATAGCTGTTGATATGAATCTTAATCGTCCAACTGAGTCCGCGGAGGCCTATTTCAGTTCTTCGATCCTGTCCACCAAATCGGAGTTCATGCTTCCGAATCTAAATCTTCTTTTGTTAGTTTCAACCCGCCCATTTGGTGTATCCAGGTGCAGCCATGCCTGGATCTCCAGTTTGTACCAGCCGCCCCGATATATTCTAGCTGGCACAACACTCGCAATTTTTGTGCTGAATGGGCAGACTTGGTCAACGGAGAAAGATTCTGCTTCCCCGTTTTTCCCTGAAAGAGACGCCTCCCGAATAACAAATGGCGTATTGCCGATGTTTACGCACCATATCTCAAGTTCAGTCCGGTTTAGCTGAAAGTCAAAGCTACATTAGGTGACTGTTGGTCTCGCCGGACTTCATCTTCATTTTTCCAACGCTCACGAACCAACTCATTCTGCTGCTTGGCAGCTTCGTTATTCTCCTCCAACGTGCGCCACTGCCGCTTTGCGAAATGCCGGAACGACCGTGGCTGTCGCAGCCAAGGTCGATGCAACGAGATTCAGGATCGCAGCAGCGTGCGTCATCTCAATTCCAGACCTTCTCCACGTCGATCGGCTCGATGCGGCAGAAGATGTCGGGCGCTACCCGCGCCATCTTCGCTACGAACTCCTCTGCCTCTGCCCGCGTCTGGAACAATTCTTTGCTGTATACCTTGCCCGCGCGCAGTTGCTCACATTGCCAGACTGTGTCCGTCATCACCACTCCTCATCCCGTTCTCAAATCTCGAAAGAAAGTGAAGGCGCCCCGCTGTTTCTCAGGACGCCCTCCATTCACGTTCACTGGTATTTGCTTCCAGTCTTACTGTTAGGTACGCGCGAACTTCGTTTCCGGTTCGCGGTTACTTTTTTTCGTCCACATCGACGTATTCGGCGTCGATCACGCCTTCGTCCTTCTTCGCCTCTGCCTCCGGCTGCTCCGCGTTGGGCGCAGCATCGGGCACACCCTCTCCGCCTGCTGCCGCGTTGGCTTTGTACATCGCCTCCGCCAGCTTGTGGGAGGAAGCCGTCAGCTTCTCCCGGGCCGCGTTCAGCTCCGCCGGGCTGGGCGAGCCTTCCAGCGTTTTCTTGGCATCGGCCAGCGCGCTTTCCACTTCCGTCTTGTCGCCTGCCGGCACCTTGTCGCCGCTGTCCTTCAACATCTTTTCAATGTTGTAGACCAGGCCGTCGAGCTGGTTCCGCGCTTCGATCTCTTCGCGCTTCGCCTTGTCCTCGGCAGCGTGAGCATCGGCGTCCTTCGCCATCCGCTCCACTTCCTCCTTGCTTAAACCGGAAGAAGACGTGATCGTGATCTTCTGGTCCTTGCCGGTGGCATTGTCCTTTGCGGTCACGTTCAGGATGCCGTTTGCATCGATGTCGAACGTCACCTCAATCTGCGGAATGCCGCGCTGCGCTGGCGGTATTCCACTCAGCTTGAACTTGCCCAGCGTGCGGTTCTGGCTCGCCAACGGCCGCTCGCCCTGCAATACGTGGACCTCGACCTCAGTCTGGCTGTCCGCCGCCGTTGAAAACGTCTCCGTTTTCTTGGTCGGAATCGTGGTGTTGCGCGGGATCATCGGAGTCGCCACTCCCCCCAGCGTCTCAATCGCCAGCGTCAGCGGAGAAACGTCGAGCAGCAACAAATCCTTCACTTCGCCGCCCAGCACGCCCGCCTGCACCGCCGCTCCAATTGCGACCACTTCATCCGGGTTCACGCCCTTGTGCGGCTCCTTGCCGAACAGGTCCTTCACCAGTTGCTGAATCTTCGGCATACGCGTTTGACCGCCGACCAGCACCACTTCGTCGATCTTGCTGGCGTCGATGCCTGCGTCCTTCAGGGCCTGCTTGCAAGGGCCGATGGAACGCTGTAAAAGATCGTCCACCAACTGCTCCAGCTTGGCGCGCGTCAGCTTTTTCACCAGATGCTTCGGTCCGGTAGCATCCGCGGTGACGAACGGCAGGTTGATCTCCGTTTCCATGGTGGTCGAAAGCTCGATCTTCGCCTTCTCCGCGGCGTCCTTCAGACGCTGGAGCGCCATCTCATTGCCTTTGCTGCGTAGATCCAGCCCTTCGTCTTTTTTGAACTCGTCAATCAACCACTCGACAATCCTCTGGTCGATGTTGTCGCCGCCCAGGTGGGTGTCGCCGTTGGTCGCTTTCACTTCGATGACGCCTTCGCCAACCTCCAACACGGAAACGTCGAAGGTGCCGCCGCCAAAGTCGTACACAATAATGGTTTCGTCTTTCTTCTTGTCGAGACCATAGGCCAGCGCCGCCGCGGTCGGCTCGTTCACGATGCGCTTCACATCCAGCCCGGCGATTTTCCCGGCATCCTTGGTGGCCTGACGCTGGGCATCGTTAAAATATGCAGGCACTGTTATGACGGCTTCCGTCACCGTCTGGCCCAGATAATCCTCCGCCGCCTTCTTCAGCTTCTGCAGGATCATTCCAGAGATTTCCTGCGGCGTGTAGTCCTTGCCCTGCGCTTCGACGACAATGTGGTCGCCCTGCTGTTTCACCTTGTAGGGGACCATCTTCATCTCGTCGTTCACTTCGTTGAAGCGACGGCCCATGAAACGCTTGATCGAATAAATTGTGTTGTCCGGGTTGGTGATCGCCTGGCGCTTGGCTACCTGTCCAACCAGCCGCTCCCCGCCCTTGGTAAAGGCAACGACGGACGGCGTGGTGCGGCCGCCTTCCTCGTTCGGAATCACCTTCGGCTCCCCGCCTTCCATCACGGCGACAACTGAATTGGTGGTCCCTAAGTCAATTCCTATGATTTTCCCCATAATTCCCCTCGTCTCGACGGCAAAACTGCGCCCCTGTACATCGAGTATCGCAGTTGAGTCACTTACTGTCAAATTAATTGATGTCTGTTATATCGTACAGGATGCACGACCTTTATTCGCTCCGCCAGATTTTCTCCCATTCGCCACTCCGTCGACTCAATCAAACTCCACGACCCCATGTAAGTGCTGACAATAAAGAAGATGGCCACGAAGCGCGAGCCTCGTGGCCATCTTGCGTGACTGCTGGCGGAGCCGGCTGACCTTAGTGGCTGCCTTTGTCCGTGTCCCCGGTTTTGTCCATATAGCGACCAACCAGGATCGGCTTGCCGGAGGCAGGATCGTCCAGCACCAGCCCGACCACGCGGACGACCGCATTGCCAGTCGAACTCAGGTCAGCCATGCTTGAAAACCCGTCCCGGTATTCGGTATTGCCCACCAGATAGACGCGCACCGGGTTCCCCGCCGGGTTGCCATTGCTCAGCAAGTATCCAGCTACTCCATCTGGAACCAGCAGAAAGCTCTTGCCGGACTCATCGACACTACCTGGGACCACCGTTCCGGTAATGCCACTCAGGTGCAGCACGACGCGGTTCGTGCTGATGCTGCCTGCATTCTGCGCGCCCGTTGCCGGACCGCCAATCGAGACATGCTGTCCTGGAATCAGCAGGCTGGAGCTGAACAGGAACTGTAGCAGCGGCGAATGACGGCGGAAGACATAATACTTTTCATTGCCCGTCAACTGTACCGTTGCCAACTGGCCCAGTTGCAGACCGGTGCTGGTAGGCAGCAGGGAGCGGACATACATCTGGAACGTGTTCGCCGGCCCGCTGGTTGGATTCACATAGGTGACCGTGCCGCCTGCATAGAAGCCGTGCTGCGAAATGATGGCCACGTCGGTTGCGTCCAGTGTCTGCGTGCTGGGCTGGAACTGGCCCGCTACGTCCACAATGGTCTGGTTCGGCACCAGGTTCGCCAGATTTATCTGGCCGTTATTCGCCCCCTGACTGTTACCGCTTTCGTCGCCATCGTCGTCCCATTCCGTCGCTGTGGCTCCTGATCCTGAATTGGCCTGGTTCAGCGCCACGGTGTACTGGCGGCCATGCGGCCCCTGGATCATGAAAGTGTTCTGCGAGGTATTGACGCTGATCACGGTCGCGTAAAATTCGTCGATCTCAGAAGAGGGTGTGTTCGGCGTCAGCGCGGTGAAATCGATCGTCGGATTGATTTGTCCCGTTAGCTGTCCGGTGGAATCGGTAAGCAGCGATTGCCGCAGATCGAAGTCCATCTTCAGCCCGGCTGCCTGACCGGCAGTCACGGTAAACGCTGCTGGCAGCTGCACCGTAACGGTGGAATTCATCAGCGTCGCATTGCTCAAAGCGGTGATCGTGGGCGGCGCAACCGGCGTGGCCATGCTGAGGTTCAGATAGGACACCACCGGGCCTGCCAGCGAGACAGTCACCGTGTTGTACGTACCTGCGGGGACCGAATTGAAGTCCAGCAGAGTTTGCAGGCCGTTGTAGCGGGCGAAATCGACCGTCTGAGGGCCTTGCAGAATATTGACTCCGTTATTGCCGCCGTTAGACAGCGTGACACTGTTGATCGTCACTTGAAACGATACGACACTCGGCAGCGGCGCATCCGTGCCTGTCAAAAATACAGGCGCGCTGTTGGCTGAATTGCCGGTAGAGGTTAGAGAAGAGTTCGAGCCCGAGCCGCCGCATCCAGCCAGAGCGGCGACCAGGGCGCAGGCCAGTACACTGTTCAGAATTATTTTTTGCCTCATCTTGAAGTTCCTTCCTTCATTCGCTTGGGAGAGTAATGCGCCGCTTGATGGAAACAGCGAGTGCGGCTGCCATTCACACGCAATGACACAGTGGACGCAAACTAGTTGCGCCCCTGCATTCGGAATTGAAGAAGAAATTATCAACAGGGGACAGCAAAACAACTGCCAGCCAGCGTTGTCACTGGCTGGCAGTTGAAAGAACCAGGAATACGATGGAATTTTCAGCGAAACTAACCGCAAACTACCGTGTTACGGCGTCTGAGTAGAACTGTGCCAGATCGGCCTTCAGTTGCTTCAGCGCTTCAACGTTCAGGTAAATCATATGTCCTGAAG
>JADEYI010001512.1_pt1 | contig 16894 bp, 18 predicted proteins | sample 8542331 | NCBI WGS metagenome assembly JADEYI01 (sample SAMN16510988, study PRJNA670497) | mine drainage metagenome | isolation source: biofilm near Copperflume 1 | place: Germany: Marsberg coppermine Kilianstollen | collected 2018-02 | reverse complement strand
TGGAGCACCCACTACTTGCTCCACATACTGACTGGTTGAACATGCGATTGCCCTGCTCCTAATCGCTGGTCCAGAAGCGCGGCGGACATGGTATGATAGCTTTGGCCCACTGGCGCCCAGAGTGCGCGCGCTCCGCGCATGACACGGGCGCATGACCGGAGCGGCACCGCGATGCCGTCGCATCGCGAACACACACCGAGCGAAAACGCAGAGGCGAAACACAAGCCCGCGGATACAAGACGACAGACGCCTGAGCGGCGGCGAAGCCGCGCGCCGGGCAAGGAGGAGATGATGATTTCGACCGGCGATCTCAAGAAAGGCATCTCGCTTGAGTTAGATGGCCAACTCTTCACGATCGTGGATTGGCAGCACATCAAGATGGGCCGTGGCGGCGCGATCGTGCGCATCAAACTGCGCAATCTCCGCTCTGGCTCCCTCTTCGAGCGCACCTTCGACGCGGGCGAGAAATTCCAGCGCGCGTATCTGGACCATCGTCCAGTGCAATACTCCTATAACGATGGCGATACGTATTATTTTATGGACACTGAGACCTACGAGACGTTTCCGCTGACGGGGGAGCAGCTTGGCGACGCCAGACACTACCTCCTCGACGGCATGAAGCTCGAGATCGTCAGCTATCATGACGAGCCGCTCAGCGTTGATCTCCCCCCCACAGTGGATCTGGAGGTCACCTACACCGAGCCAGGCTTCAAGGGCGATACGGCCACCGGCGGCACCAAGCCCGCCACCGTGCAGACGGGCCTCGTCGTGCAGGTGCCGCTCTTCGTGACCACTGGCGATAAGATCCGCGTCAAGACCGATACCAGCGCGTACGTTGAGCGTGTCAACTAGCGGCGGGGGGACGAGAGTGAGGAGGGGGCGAAGATGGTGCGCGAGCGCGCGGAGCGGGGGGGCGAAGCGCCTGCCATGCTGCCACACAATCCATTGAGCATCGCCGAGGTGCGCCAGCTCATCACTTTGATGAACATGAGCGACCTCGAAGAAATCACCATCGAGCAGGAATCCACCGGCTTGCGGCTCACCCTGCGCAAGCCGCCGGCCCCAGTGGTGGATCCGCGGCTGCCCTTCGCGGAGGTAGAAGCGGGCGAGCTAATTGAGAGTCCCGCGGAGCCGCCACCTGCCGAGCAAGGTGGCCCGCGCGGGACCGAGGTGCGCGCGCCGCTGGTCGGCATCTTCCGCGCCTCCCTCAAGACAGATGGGCAGCCGCTCGTCTCGCTAGGTGACACCGTGCGCGAAGGGCAAGTCGTCGGCGCCATCGAGGCCCTCAACGTCCTCAATGAGGTGGAGACCCGCATGCCAGGGAAAGTGCGGACGGTGCTAGTGAGCGATGGCCAAGCGGTCGAATATGGCCAGCCACTCTTGCTCATCGAGGCGCCCGATGCCTAGCGCGGCGCACCCCCGCTGGAGCCGGGGCCACACGCGCATCCATCACACGCATCCACATTGAGACCGGCCTGAGATGCCACGTATTCCGCGAAGCGAGAGACGCGCGGTGAATACGTGGCTTTCGTGAGCGGGCGGAAGGAGCTTCGCGCATGCGCATCGTCGCGGTCAGCGAGCTGATTAGCTATCTCAAGGCCCTGATGGAGGAGGATTACGCCCTCCAGGATGTGTGGGTGCGCGGCGAGCTGACGAACTACACACAATCGAGCGCGGGCCACCGCTACTTCTCATTGAAGGACGAGCGTAGCGCGTTGCGGTGCGTGCTCTTCAATGGACGCGGCAGAGCCGCCGTGCCCCCCCTCCGCAACGGTATGGCCGTGCTGGCGCATGGGCGCATGAGTCTCTATGAGGCACGCGGCGACTGCCAGTTCTATGTGGATGCGATCGAGGACGCCGGTCTCGGCGAGCTGCATCTGCGCTTCGAGGCGCTCAAGGCGCGGCTCGAAGCCGAGGGACTCTTCGATGTGGAGCGCAAGCGCCCACTGCCGCGCTGCCCAGAGGTGGTTGGCCTGGTCACATCAACCTCCGCCGCGGCGCTACGCGATATCGTGCGCACGCTACGCCTGCGCTGCCCATTGGTGCGCATCATCCTGGCACCCGCGTTGGTGCAAGGCGAGGGCGCGGCGGAGCAAGTGGCGGCGGCGCTCGACGCGCTCAACGCCCACGGGGAGTGTGATGTCATTCTCGTGGCGCGCGGCGGTGGCTCACTCGAAGAACTCTGGGCGTTTAACGAAGAGGTCGTGGCGCGGGCGGTTGCCCGCTCGCGCATACCCGTGGTGACTGGCGTCGGTCACGAGACCGATTTCACCATCGCCGATTTCGTCGCCGATGTGCGCGCCTCCACGCCCACCGCCGCCGCCACGGTCGTCGTACCCGATACTACGGAGTGGCACGCGGATCTAGCACTGGCGGGTGAACGGCTGAGCGCGGCGATGGGCGACTACCTGCTGGGGCAGCGCGATACCCTTGCGGCCTCTGGGCAGCGGCTGGATCGCGCGAGTCCCCACCAACAGGTGGCGCGCGCCCGGCAACGCACGACGCAACTGGTTGAGGCACTAGACCTCCGCCTACGCCACCAACTCGCGTTGCGCCACGAGCAGCTCCAAGGCCGAGCCTTGCGGCTGCATGCCCTGAGTCCCCTCGCGACGTTGGGGCGCGGCTATGCCCTTGTACGCCGCCAAGCGAATGGCGCGATTGTCAGCAGCGTCAGCCAGGTCGCGCCCGGTGATGCCCTGGCGATCCAGGTGGCTGATGGCACCTTCGCCGCCATCGCCGACACTTCCGCCGACGCCGCTACCGCACATACCCCCACGGGGACACCGGTCCGGGCCAGCGCGGCGGAACACCGCGAGACAAGAGAGAGCGAGTAACCGTATGGAGATCGAGCGCAAGACACGGCGTGGCGCACGCGCACGCCAGGCGAACGACGCGCCACGCGATGGTGGCCAGCCCATGCCCGTCGGCTCGCCTCTGGCTTTCGAGGAAGCACAGGCGCGACTGGAAGAGATTATCGGCCAGCTCGAAGACAGCCAGCTTCCACTGGACCACGCGCTGACACTCTTCGAAGAAGGCGTGCGCCTCTATCATGTCTGCCAGCGCATGCTGGATAGCGCGGAGTTGCGCATGCGGCGGCTGCGCATCGTCACGGACGAGTCCACCGAGAGCGGCGCGGCGTTCCTGCTAGAGGCGTTTAAGGTCGAGGAGCGCTGAAATAGCCTGACGCTTGGGCGCGCCGGCACGCTTCACGAACGCGCTCCACCCGGTGGCGCTCCCTCCGCCAGTGCGCCACCCGTCTCCTTCTAAGCAAGACAGCGACGCTTCACAAGAAATCAGCGCCGCTGTCTTGTTGCCATCTCCCTTCCCACTCGCTGTTATAGCATCCACCCAGCGTTTCGGTACTTTCCTCCCACTCGCCGCCGACGCTCCTTGTGTACGCGGTAGAGTGAGGCTACGCCTACACGGGTCCACGTCCCGCATGGAGAGGCGGGTGCCAGGGTGAAGAGGAGGGTGCAGTGGGTGGACGTTCCCCATACGTACCAGTTCTGGATGAGCAGCCGTGGCAGACGCCACGAGGAGCGCTTCCTCCGCTGCCAGCGCTAGACGCGCTTGATGCGACGTTTTCCTAATCCGCGCGCGCGACCGACTTTCGACCCGCGCGACTTCGACCCGCGCGACTTCGACCCGCGCGACTTCGACCCGCGCGACTTCGCCGCGGCATACCCCACGGATGCATACCCCACGCCGACACACCGGTGGGAGCCTCCGACTTGGGCCCCTCCAACCTGGGCGTCTCCCACGTGGGGACCCCCCGCTTGGGAAGCGCCCACCTGGAATGGTGAGGAGGATGCTGACGAGCCGGTCTGGCTGCGCGAGACACACGTGCGCGAGACACACGTGCGCGAGCGCGTGCCCAGCGTCGGGCGGCGCGCGGCGCGCGTCACGGGCCAACTGGCTGAGTGGGGGCGCATCCGCCCCATCGTGCGCATTCCAGCGCGGAGCCTGCCGCGCTCACCGCGCAACCCTCGTCATCGGGCCGCCAAGCTGATCAAGCTGCCACCCATCTGGGTGCTGCTCAATCTCCTCTTACTCCTGCTCATCGGGGTGATCGCCATGCCGCGTGTCTTCGCGGCGGGCGCGAATTCTTGCGCCTGGTATACCGTCCAGCCCGGCGATACCCTCTGGGGCCTCGCGCGCCAGTACCGCTCGGACGTCAACAGCATCGCCAGCACGAACCATCTCGCCAATCCCAACCTGATCTTTATCGGCCAGCAACTCTGCATTCCAAGCCAGGCGTCGAACGACAGCACGGTGGCTCCCGCGACCGCGCCAGCGCCAGCGACCGCGCCAAAGGCGCCTGCCGTCAATCCTGGCACGATCAGCGGCGAGCAAGCCTTCGTGAAGTTCGCGCTGCCCTATGCCCAGCGCGCGCATACAGCCACCGGCTGGCCAGTGAGCGTCATCTTGGCGCAGTGGGGGCTGGAGCACGGCTGGCGCATGCCCGGCTTCACCGGCTTCAACTGGGGTAATGTGGGCGCGATGTCCGGTGAGCCGACCGTCAGCGGCACACGCGCCTGGGGTTCACCGCCGCGATTCGCCTACGCCCAGACACCAGAAGATGGCCTACGCATCTATATCCGCGTCGCGCACTTGAGCTACTACCGCGCCATCGCGGGAGCCGCCCAGCAAGGCCCGGACGCGGCGGCCTACGCCCTCGGCGCCTCGCCCTGGGATGCCGGACACTACGGCGGCGCGAGTAATCCTGGCTCAGCGCTTGTCGGGCTGATGCGCAACTACAACCTGTATACGTACGACAGTTGAGCTGCACTGCGCGGCGTACTGAGCCATGCGCATTGGGCCGGTGGCAGATGCCGCCGGCCCAATCTCTTCCGCGTCAGGGGGCATCCCCTCCGGCGTTCAGCGCCAGGGGCGACCCAGCACTGCCCGCCCACCCAGGTACGGGCGCAGCGCGTCCGGCACGCGAATGGTGCCGTCGGCTTGCTGATGATTCTCGACCAAGGCGATGATCGTACGCACCGAGGCCAGCGCCGTGTTGTTGAGCGTGTGGACGTAGCGCACGGTGCCCTCGGTGTCACGATAGCGCAAGTCCGCGCGCCGGGCCTGGTAGTCGTGGAAGTACGAATCCGAGTGCGTCTCGCGGTAGCGCCCCTCTGAGGGAATCCAGCACTCGATGTCGTATCCCTTCACCTTGGCGTCGCCCAGGTCGCCGGTGCAGATGTTGAGCACGCGGTACGGCAATTCGAGCGCCCGCGTCAGCTCCTCAGCGTTGGCCAGCAGTTCTTCATGCCAGCGCACCGACTCCTCATGGTCCGCGCGGCAGATGACGTACTGCTCGATCTTCTCAAACTGGTGGACGCGCATGATACCCTTGGTATCTTTGCCATAGGTGCCAGCCTCACGGCGGAAGCAGGTCGAGTAGCCGACGTACTTGATGGGCAGGTCCGCCTCAGCGAGTATCTCGCCACTGTGCATGCCCGTGATGGAGACCTCGGCGGTGCCGACCAGATAGACCTCATCCTCTGGCAGCGCATAGGTCTGCTCGCGCCCACGGGGAAACTGGCTGTTACCGATGAAGCAGAACTCACGGGCCATCACCGGCACGTAGAGCGGCGTGAAGCCCATGCGCGCGATGCGATCCAGCCCGAACTGCATCAGCGCCAGCTCCAGAAAGACCGCCTCACCTTTGAGGATATAGCTGCGTGAGCCAGCGACCTTGGCGGCGCGCTCCAGGTCGAGCATATCCAGCCCACGCAAGAGCGTCACGTGGTCCAGCGGCTCGAAGTCGAACCGCCGGGGCTGGCCGACGCGCTTGATCTCGACGTTATCTTCCTCGCCCGCACCCTCTGGCACCGAGGCATCGGGAATATTGGGCACGAGCAGCCAGAGTTCACGCAGGCGCGCCTCCAACTCGCGCTCACGTGGCTCCAGGCTCTTCAGTTCGGCGGCGACCTCGCGCCCCTGCGCGATGAAGCCCTCACGCGCGTCGGGGTTCGGCCCGGCGGCCTGGATCGCCTTTGAGAGGCGGTTTTGTTCGGCGCGCAGATCCTCCGCGCGGCGCCGCACCTCGCGCAGCTCGCTATCAAGGGCAAGCAGCGCGTCCACATCCACGGCGGTCTTGCGGCGGCGGGCGACCTCCTTCACGAGGTCAGGATTCGCCCGGATAAATGCCAGATCCAGCATCGTCTCCTCCTGGGAAGCATTCCAGCCAACAAAAAAGCGCCGCCCATCGCAAAGGACGGGGGCGCACGCACCGTGGTGCCACCTTTGTTCGCCGCCACGCCGCCCACCTCTGGGCACGCGCGACCTCGAGTGCCATCTAACGCTGGCTGGGCGTCTCGCCTTATCGCCTGGGTGAGCGTGAAAGGAAGTCAGCCCTATCGGGCGACTCCACGCTTCCTGCCCAGGCACGTCGGCGAGAGGCTGGCGAGGGGATTTCCACCGGCTGGGCACCGCGTCGCATCATCCCGCGGCTTTCTGGAGCCTCTGCTGGCGTACTCGTCTCGCGTGACGCCTCTTTCACGCAAAGCATGGCCGAAAATAGTGGTTGCTCTCGGCTCATGGTATCCGCTCACACGCGCGCCTGTCAAGGCCAGCGGAACAAGAAGCACATGGCCGAAAGGGTGTGTGGCCTACTTCCCCCATCCGTGGCGGGCGGATACCTGGAGAGCCGCCGACGTCGCTTACGCCGCGGAGCCAGCGTCAGCGGCGGAAGCCGCCGGAGCGAGTGGCGCGGGAGCGGGGCTGCGCAACTCGGCCAGCAGCGCATCAATCGCCGCCCAGGCCCGCGTGCCACGCGCCGCCACCGGCCACGCCGCGGCGGGCGCCGAGGGCGGTGGCTCATCATCACGCGCGCGCCGCCGCAGCCACTCGCGCGCCGCCTCGATCCAGATCTCTTCCTCACCACGGCCTGCCGCCCAGGCGGCCTCAGCCATCATGCGCAGCACATCCCTCGGCACACGCAATACATGCGGCGCCGGAGCGGATGCCACCGAAGGTATCGGCGCCCCATGCCCGCTGGGAGACCGCGGCTGCCACCATCCTCCTTCCCCACTCCATGCTGATGCCACACCACATGCCGCGCTCGCCGAGCCAAGCCCGCCACTCCGCGCCAGTGGGGTGGCCGCGGGTGGGGTGCCCACGATCATCTCCGCCGTGTGCCAACTCATGTTCCGCTCCTTCTCTCCTCAGGCCCGCGGCAAACGCACAGGCCGCGGATGTATGCCTCGCTCACCACGTATCTAGAATTTATGTTCTAATTATAGCGCGCGTGCCGGGGCTTGTCCATCCCTGAGGGCGGATTGGGTGATGCCCGCCGCCCACTCCGCCCAACTCCCCACCTGAAACCCTTCCCCCCGCTCACGGTTCCACCCACAACCGGGGGGATGGAAGAAAGGGAGGCCGCTCCAGTTGTGGGGTTCACAAGCAACCACAACGGGGTGAGCCTCAGATGTGGTGAGCCTCAGATGTGGTGGAGCGTAACGGTGACGATGGCGGTAGGCGCGGGGGATAGTATCGCCAAGTTGGAGGAGCGGGTACCGCAAGCCGGACGCGAGGCGATGCGCCGGACGCTCGCGGTGGCGGTGCGGGCCCGCGAAGCGTACCAGATACAGCAAGGCGGGTGTCCGAGGTGCGCGGACGGGCTGCCTGTCTACCCTCACGGGACCGTGCGGTGTGTGGTGCTGACGCGATGTGGGCGGGTGACGCTCGCGCCGCGACCCAAGCGAGCGGGTGGGGGCGCTCGCACGATTCCCGCTCTCAAGCCGACATCAGTACCGTATGAGTCTGTCCAACTGTTGGGGAGTAGTATACTCGCGCGACCTACCCTTCCACCGCCAGGGTGCCCTGGTGGCGCCGCACCGCCGCGATCACCGCGGCATGTTCGGGGAAGCCGCCCTCGCGATACATGGCATGCACCAGTTCGCCATCTACCGTGACATCGAAGGAGCCTTCGTACCAGGGAATCAGCTCGATCGCGGAGAGTTCATGGCGGAATTGCTTCATCAGCGCCTCAGCGAGCGCCAACGTCTGTGGCTCATAGCCACATTCGGAGCAATAGGTGATGGTTACCTTGATCGGTCGTGTCGCCATAGCGCCTCCTGAAAAGCGTCGCGCCGCCCTGGGTCATGTCGCTATGCCTGCGCCTGCGCCGACTCGACGATCTCCCGCAGCGCGCGCACCACATCCTGCGTGTTCGCGGCCCTCGCTCCCTCGCGTGCGCTGGCCATCGCCTCCATCAACCGTACCCGCGTCTCCTCGGCGAGTTGGCTGACGGGCATGTCGGGGGAACCAAACTCAGGGTGCCGCGCGGAAAGATCACGCCGCAGGCTAGCCACTCGCGCGGTCACGCTCGCGGGCCGCTCGATAAAGCGGCCAAGCTCATGGAAGGATTCATCGAAGAAGACGAAGACGGGAATCGAGCGAAACTGGCCATCGTTGAGATACTGGTCTATCAGGTCCAGATGCGTATCGCGCAGGAAGACCCGCAGGTTGAGCTTGCCGCTCTCCGCGGCGAGCCGCCCCAGGATGGGCAGATTGTCAATCACATCGCCGCACCAATCCTCCGCGAGCACAAGCACATCCAGTGGGCGCGGCAGCCGCTTGAATACCGCCACATCCTCTGGGTCCAGCGTGAGGTGGCGCTCATTGGCCGCGAATCGCTCCTGGTTGCGCGTCATCTGGGCTTTGAAGTCGTCGTAGGTCATCCCCTGCTCAAACCGCTCTCGTGTAACCGCCATGGTCTTCCTCCCGCGTCGCGAAGGCGTCGTGCCCTCGTTGCCGTGGCGCATAACTACATGCATAACTACATAAAGAAGAGTCACTATGAATAGAATAGCGTGGTCGTCCCTCTCACGCAAGTCATGAGGGGAAGCATGCCCCACGCTCATGTGCGCTGCCTCACGTGCGCTGCCTCACGTGCCCTGGGGAATGCGCACCGTCGCCCCCAGAATGAAGAGCGTGAGGCGATCTACCCGCCACTCACCTGGGCTGTTCTGCACCTCATCAAGCTCGGTGGAGAGCGACGGGAAACGCTCGAAGATCGCCGTACTCTGAATGGTCAGCGCCTGGCGATTAGCGCTCAGGGCCACCGCCGTGACCTGGCAATCCTTCAGGCCCCCCGTGACGATGCTCGATGCCCCCAGCACGGCTTGGAAGGCCACCGAATTGCCGAGCTTCGTCTGCGTCGCCAGAGAAAGCAGCCGGAAGGCGGCATCGTAGCTCTGGGTCTTGAGGTCTTGGCAGAAGGCATACGCACTGGTCAGTGGTAGCAGTAGCGGATCAGGGGCTTCATCAATCTTCCAGGCGCCATCGAGCAGGAGGAGGTGAAGATCGTTGCGCGATTGCCCACTGCCGCTCCGGGTGACCACCGACTGTATGATCACCGACTGGCGCCCATCACCCACCGCCACGCCGCTGGCGGAGCAGTCGGTCACGCGCCCTTGCAGCGCGTCACCGCGCGTCGAGATGGTCGTGAACGCATCCAGGGGCACCCGCTGCCGCAGGTCGGGTGAGAAGAAGCCATAGGCGTTGGTGTATTGCTGATGCTCGACGGCGAGGCAAAAATTACGTGCTGTAAGCAAGGCACCGATCTGGGGAGCAAAGACCAGATAGCCCACTCCACCCGCCACCGCCACAGCCCCGAAGACGAGCGCGAGAACGCGGGCGACGCGACGGCGCCGTGGCTTCGCCCGCCTTCCGCCAACAGGATCAGTGACCAGCCCCGCCCGCGGACCCTGTCTCGCTCTCTCGGCGCCGCGCTCGCTACCAGAGAGTCCAGTTGTGGGATGCCAATGCCGCATAAATCGCCCCCTCCCCGCCACATACCACCACGCCATGTCTTGTCTACGCATGGGGGCAGACCACGGTTCGAGACGATTATCCCTTTGGGGGACGCGCGCGCCGAGGCAGCGTTTCGTTGAGCGAGCCAGTGCGATAGCCCTGGAGATCAAAGGTGACATAGACATAGCCAGCGGCGCGCACCTCGCGCACGATCCGCTCGCGCAGTGCGCCATCGAGCAGTCGTGGGAAGTCGGCTACGTCAAGCTCGATGCGGGCGACACGCTCGTGGTGGCGCACGCGCACTTGGCGGAAGCCCAGCGCGCGCAGTGCCCGCTCCGCCCGGCCGATCTGACCCAGCGCCTCCACCGTGACGGGCGTACCATAGGGGATGCGTGAGGAATAGCAGGCGAGCGCAGGTTTATCCCATACGGGCACGCCCAGGTGATGCGCCAACGCGCGAATCTCCGCCTTGCCCATCGCGGCGTCATCCAGCGGCGCGCGCACGCCCCGCTCCCGCGCCGCGCGCTGCCCAGGACGCCAGTCGCCGTGGTCATCACGGTTCATGCCATACGCCAGGGTGGCGAGGCCAAGCCGCTCGCGTACTGGCTCCAATTGGGTAAACAGTTCGTCCTTGCAAAAGTAGCAGCGGTCGGCGCCGTTCGCCACATAGCGGGGATCGTCTAGCTCGTGGGTCTGGACGCACACGAGCCGGGCGCCGATGCGCTCGGCCACCCGCACTGCCTCGGCCGTCTCCTGCTCATCGTAGGCGGGAGAGACGGCCAGCGCCCCCACGGCACGCGCGCCTAGCTCATCCACCGCGACCTTGAGCAATAAGGCGCTATCCACACCGCCCGAGTAGGCTACCAGCACGGAGTCGAGCGCGCGTACACTCGCTTGGAGCCGGGCATAGGTGGCTGCCAGCGCGGGGGAGAGGAGGGGCGTCGCTTCCTCCGCGGACACGGGAAGACCGGGAAGACGCGGCTCTTCCTCAGCGCTGGTAGGTGGAATCGTGCGAGTCATCGGCCAACCTCTGGGGGATCGTGAAAGCGCCAGCGAGTCGCCAGCCACTCTTCGGGCATTGTAGCGCCCCCAACGTGGCCACGTCAAACGCCCGCCAGCCGAGGCTACGCGAGACGAAGCCACCAGCCGGTGATCACCAGACCGAGCGCCAAACCGAGGGCAAAGAGCAGATACACCCGCACCAACTGCCGGACGACCAGCGCACGTGACGCGCTCGCCTCCGATACGAGGATGCCAGAGAGCGGCACCACCGCCGCCGGCAGCGAGAGAAACGCCAGCAGCGCCAGATGCGGCGCTCCGCGTGGCAGCGCGACGATCGCCACCAACAGGTAGGCAAGTCCGGCGCAGCCAACGCAGGCCAGCGCGAGGGAGCGCGTCCCCAGCAGCGTCACCAGCGTCACCCGCCCCTGGTTGCGGTCAGCCTCTTGGTCGCGCAGGTGCGCCGCCAGCACAATGGCCAGCGCCAGAAAGCCGAGCGCGCCGCCGAGGAGCAGCGCCGACACGGTCAGCGCCTGGCGTTGCGCCAGAATAGTCAGAGGAACGATGCTCGGTCCCAGCAGGACGAACACGATGGCATCACCGGCGGGATAGCGCTTGAGGGCGTACGGCGTCATGGAGTAGAGCAGCGCGAGCGCGATGCCGAGCAATCCCAACAGGAGGACCACCGACCCACCAGAGAGCACCAGTGGTATGGCCGCGGCGGCGCTCAGGGCCAACAAGACACACGCCACACGCAACGCGTCCAGTGGATAGATGCCAGCGGAAACGAGCGTGGAAACAAAGGCCGCGCTGGCCTGCCGACCGACAAAGCGATACTCATGCTCCAGATACGCTTCGAGCACGCGCATGCCCGCCTGGGCCAGCCCTACCGCGAGCACGGCGGCCAGCCCGATCAGCGGCGCGATGTGCGCACCCACCGCCGCTAGGTAGGCCAGCGCGACGATGACGGGCGCGACGGTGAGCACCATCGCCCGTGGATGCAGGAGCGGCACCCAGGTCGCCAGCGAGCGAGACCGCGGCAGAGCGCGCGGCATGGCCCGTTGGGTGAGTGGGCGGGGTGAGAGCGCACGGGGGGTTGAGGCGCCTGGCCCCGTTGGCGCCACCGTCGAATCGCCTGCTGAAACGCCGTCATCCATGCCACAGCCTCCGCCTCATGCCAAGCCACCACCTGAAATGCGCGCTAGTGATCCTCGCTACCGGTCCTTCAGTCTGCTCCACTCATGGAACTCGCGCTCGACACGGGTCATGGCCTCATTGAGGCGCGCCTGGCTGGCCGCGAGTGTCATGTCCCCTCGGGTCTTCTCGACGATGCCACGGACGGAGTCGGTGGTACGGCGCAGGTTGCCGGTGATGGCGTCGGGGAAGTCGAGCGTAATCAGCAAGCTATAGATCTCATCCATCTCAGAGAGTAAGACCTCACACCCCTCGATCTTGCCCAGGCGCATGCGGTCGAGCACGTAGCGACGTAGTTCTCCCGCGGACTCACCCAATCCATTCAGGTAGGGTGCCCATTCCACGCCGAGGTCATCGGGAGTAGGCAGTGATCGGCGCTGGATCAGTGCGCAGGTGAGCGCTGCCTCAGCGTATTCCTTTTGGGCGTCCGCGACGAAGCCAGCATGGAAGATGTCCTGGTGCTCGCGCAGATCGAGCGCCATATCGCGCAGGAGACCGCCAGCCTCTAAGAGGAGGCGAGTCGCTTGCTCGAATTCTTCACGATGGGCCGCGCGAATGGCGTTGGCGCACAGCCGGATAGCGGCACGAGACTTGGGTAGCGCGCGCTCGCGCGCCGCATACTTCGTGCCCAAGTATTCATGCGCCGCCCGGCCGATGGATTGGAGTTCTGACACGTTTGTAACCCTTTGCTGCGCGCTCCTCGGCAGCCTCCCCTAGCCCATACCTGTTGTGTGCTGTCGGGCATCCCCGTCCCGACGCGCCTCATGCGGATCCCGCCTCCCCCAGCATCACGTTCTCAGTGTATACCTCACCGTGCCGCGTGTCAAGCGGGCAACATGGCCCACGGGCGGGATTTCCCCATGCGCGGCCAGCCGTGCGAGCTAGCCGTGCGCGCCAGCCGTATGCGGCTCAGGCGGTGAGGTACGCTGCCCGTGCGCGGTCTACTGATGCCAGTTGCTCATGTCCCATGAGCGCATGCACCTCTGCCCGCACGGCAAAAGCCTCCGCCGCCTCTGGCTCGCGGTCAATGGCGCGGTCGAGGGCAAGCAGGGCTTCGCGATAGCGCCCCATGGCCGCAAGCGCCATGCCGATGGTGAGTGGGCCACGGTAGTTGCCTGGCACGCGCAGATCCATCAGCTCACCGAGTTCCAGCGCGGGCATAGCCTGCCCCGCCCGCAGGTAGACGCGCGCCTTGAGGGCCAGGGCCTCGCAATCATCCGGATCGGCGGCGAGCACACGATCGAGCGACTCCAGCGCGCCAGCGAGGGCATTGGCGGCGGCCTTGCGCGTGGCTTCGGCCAGCGCGATGCGCGTGAGCAGTCGCCCAATCTCCCGTGATTGTCGCTCGCCCGGCCGTGGCACATCCGCCAAGCACAAGCGTCCGTACGGCGCCTGGTGGTCCATGTCGGTGGGAGCGCCGACGGCTACGACAGATCCAAGATCTTCCCACTCGATCTCGCGCCCAGCGGCGAGCGTCGCGCCGCGTGCCAAGCTGCCCGCCACCGCACGCAGGAAGGCGTATCCATCATCTTCCAACGAGAGCGGCACACCGACGAGATCCAGCTCGGGCCGGCCAAATTTCTGCATACCGTGCGTATGGAGCCAGCGGCTATCCGCGTCCCAGATCTCATTGTGGAAGGCGATGTGCGCCAGTGGGTCAGCGTAATCAAATCGCGCCAGCGTCGCGCGGCCATAGCAACGCTGCGCCGTGGGGTCCACGGCGGCGCCTTCGGTCAAGTCGAGGACGGTGCGCAGCACCCGCATCGCCCACTCTAGCGCGGGCAGCGCCAGCATGTCGCCCACCTTCACGCGCAGATTGAGTTCGAGCGATCCCGTGCGCAGGGTCTGCGCATCCTCAGGACTCAATCCGCGCGCGAGCAGCGCGAATGGCGCCTCGCCCATGCCCGCCATCACACCGCTGGCATGGCGTGTGATGATCAACCGTGCCGAGACGGGAAGGTTCGGCGCACGCAGCGCGTGCGTGCCCAGGCGGCGGCGCCCGCTGGATCCATCTTCCTCATGAGGGGCGGTATAGTCCGCCGTCCCCAGCCGCGCGGCGGCGAGCGCTCCCGCGACGGTGGCCGCGGCCGGCGGCTCGGTGTGGCGTGAGATCGCCAGGAAATCTATTGCCAGTTCTAGAGGCATGCCAGTTCTCTCTCGAACGCTTTCGCACTCTCTCGAAGGGTGGCTGTTCCCACGATTCGACCACCAGGACGTGTCCGCAATTGTAGCATGCCCTGCTGGCTGTTGTAGAGGTGAATGCGCATAGGCGCGCTCAGGGCCTGCCAAAATCGCCTATCTGGCGCGGACATCTCCCCCTGAGGGCTTCTCGCCTGAGGACTTCTCGCCTGAGGGCTTCTCGCGCGACAGCGCCACCAACACAGCCCCCGCGGCATCGCTCCCTGACCGCGCCGCGAGGCCTACGCATCCCTACAGACCGAAGCCTGACCTAAGTACCATGCAGGCAACGGCATCGCTCCCTCCCTCGTCCAGCATACCGAGTACGCACACCATGGGGCTTTGAGCGGACCCGTGGCAGGCTTTTGGGGTGGAGTGGGAAAGGGAGGCGGCAGCGCCATGACGAAACTGCCTACAGATTTGCACATCACATATCAGCTTCAATTTCGCAAGTGCGGCAAGCCCAGTTGCGGCACGTGCAAACGTGGCCGGGGCCACGGGCCTTATTGGTATGCCTACTGGCGCGAGGGCACCAAACTGCGTTCGGGCTATATCGGCAAGACGCAGCCCGCGGGCGCTCCGCCCTCGGTCATTGCCCGGGCCGAGGCCCGGCTCGTTGCGGTGCTGGTGGGTGCCTAGGCACCCACCAGTGGCGCTTCTCCTAGATCCGAGCGGGGGACAAGAGCCATCACGGCCACGCGAACAGACGACACAGGCCCCTCAATCACCGGGGGGCCTGTTCGCTGCCTCTGCCTTGTGCCCACCTGGGCGCCCCTACGCGGAGAATTCATCGAGCAGACCACGCTCAACGAGCCAACGGTGGAAGCGCAGGCGGCGCATCACGGCCTCGCCCTCCCGCACCTCGCGCGAGTTCGCGAGCCGGTCAGAGATATCAATCAGCCGGGCGGCCTCGTCGGGCGTAAATCCTTGAGCTTCCAAAGCGGCCAGGATGTCCTCGACCGTCGTCGCTGGCACACGCTCCTGGGCCGGCTCGTCGTGGCCAGGCTTGGGGGCGCGCTTGCGCGGCGCGCGCTGCCGACTGCCGCTGGCTTCGGGCCGAGATGTCTCAGGGCGGCGCTCATCAGCCTCATGCGTGGCCTCTAAAGGAAGTGATGCGTCATCCGTGTGCGGCACATGCTCTTCGTGAGCGTCGAACGTATGCTCTGTCATGTAGGAACCTCCCGGTGTATGCGCCACCCGCATCGCTTGGGTGCTTCGCGCTAGGAGTGCCTCGTCGCCACTCGTCGGCCTCAGCGCCTCACTACTCTCTAGTAGTACGTTTCTTGCCGCTCCCCGTTGCAGCGGAAATCCATCGTCCTCGAGCGCGTTGTGTACCGCGCCATCGTGACGTAACGGCCTACACTCGTTGATGTGAACACGACGTATCCAAGCGCCCTCTCGGACACGGAGTGGACGTGCGTCCAGCCCTACTTCCCGTCGTTGCCCACGCGAGGCGGCCCGCGAACGCACCCACTGCGTACGGTTCTCGACACATCGTCACACCTCAGGCCAGCCTATGCTGTAGGCGCAGCGTCGGTCACCTCCTGTTGACGCGGAAGCTGTCTACATGTATCCTACCCCTCGACTCCTCTCATTGGGATGCACTTTTAGCTACGAGTCTAAAGGTAATGCAGTGCTTAGGCTGGCTCAGGCATGGTCGCGCCGCGGTATGAGGAGGCGTCGCTACCGAGCGTGCGCCCTGTCACGGGTGGAGGGATGATATGAGGCGGACGAAGACAATGCGAGGAGTGGTCGTAGGTGGTGTGAGCGCTGGAGTGGTGCTCCTTATTGGGCTGGTGGTCATCGCCCTCTTTCACGCATTTCCCTCCGTGATGACGACGGGTGATGCTCAGTTGCAGCGCTGGATCGGTCCAGACGCGGCACGTCTGAGCTTCTTGGGCCTCGCTCTCGCCGTGGGTGCGGGGGCCATCTGGGTAGCGGTGCAAGGGACGCGCGAGACCGCCGCGCGACCGGCCTGGCTGGTCGGCGTGGGTGTTGGCGCCGTCGTCGGAGTGGCCACGATGGTGCACTATGTCGTCATGGACGCCATCAGCGCGACAGGTGAAGGGCTGCAGGTGCCGTCCTCACTCGCAATGGCCGCCCTCCTGCTCGGCTCGCTCGCCGTGGGGATCATCGCCGCCCGTGCGGTGGGGCGCATCGGCGCGGGAGCCGTGGCGGGATTCTGGTATGCCCTCGTGCTCTCACTCCTGGGAGATGTGGGGTTGCTGGCTGGCGATCTCATGTTTGCCCACCGCTTGGCACAGACTGCCTGGGTGGGCTATTCGTCGAGGGATGCCCTCTGTACTGGCGTGCGGGGCGCTACGTTGATGGGCTGCGCGGTGGGCGACGATCTGGGGTTCGCGGCGACCCTTTTGATCTTTGGCCCGGTGCTCGGCCTCGGCCTGGGCGCTCTTGCCGGCCTGGCTGGACGCGCCCTCGCCCAACGCCAACCTGAAGCTCGCGAGCAGGGATCTACCGCAACCCTGTGGTCCGCGACCCTAAGACCAGTGATCGTCTTCTCGGCCTTCCTCACCGTTGTTATGGTTGCCGAGTTACTGGGAAATCTGTGGTGACCTCAACCCGAAAGCGCGCTGGATGCGGACCACACCTGAAGCTCATGGCCTACACCTGCGACCATGCTCGTGACATCGAGATCTATGTCAACCAGGCGCGTCGAGCCATTACCAAACACGCTCTCAGGCGCCCATCCTCAGGCGCCCATCCTCAGGCGCCCATCCTCAGGCGCCCATCCTCAGGCGCCCAT
>JADEYI010001511.1_pt1 | contig 16910 bp, 14 predicted proteins | sample 8542331 | NCBI WGS metagenome assembly JADEYI01 (sample SAMN16510988, study PRJNA670497) | mine drainage metagenome | isolation source: biofilm near Copperflume 1 | place: Germany: Marsberg coppermine Kilianstollen | collected 2018-02 | reverse complement strand
CTTTCTGCTGGTAAGCTTATTGTGGCCGCCATCAGGCGATATTTTGCTTGTCGTTCACAAGTCGTGTAAGCTCCAGGGCATTATTCACCGCCCAGCCTTCAGGATCGTTGTTGAAGTAGCAGTAGACCGTGCGCCCTTCGCCTGCGAAGCGTAGTATGATGTCGCGCCAGTGGCTCAATTCTTCTGTCCCGTAGTTGTAATAATAGATGTTACGGCTACCGTGGAAGCGAATGTAGACGAATCGGGCAGTAGCGAGTACCGGCGTTTGGTACAAAGGCAGGCTTGCAACGCAGTAGGCCACGCCATAACGCTCAAGCAGAGCGAAGAAGTCAGGGTTTAGCCATGTAGGGTCGCGCACCTCCACTGTATGCTGAATATCTGCGGGCAGCAACTTCAAGAATGATGCCAGGCGTTCGGCGTTGAAGCGCCATCGTGGTGGTAGCTGGTAGAGGAGCGGCCCTAACTTGGGGCCGAGGAGCGCTACTCTGTCAAATAGGAGCCGCAGCGCCGCCTCCGGCTCTCGCAGTTTCTTCATGTGGGTGATAATACGGCTCGCCTTGACTGCATAAACAAACCCTTCCGGCGAATTGTTACGCCACCCCAGGAAGGTCTTCTCCCCCGGCATCATGTAATGAGTGTTGTTCAACTCGACTGTAGGGAAGAAGTGTGCGTAATAATCGAGCCACTTTGTGGTAGGTAACCTGTCAGGATAGAAAACCCCGCGCCAATGGCGGTATGCAAAGCCGGAGCACCCTATCCACACCCTGCGGTTGGGGTTTCTTTCCACTGCATACTCGTCAGATGACATTTCCACAATGTTTATCGCAGCAAGTAAAGTGCCAGTGCGCAAGTGAAGTGTGACGCGCCATCCTAATTAATATCTCACCGTACCAGCTCAAAGAGGGCGAAAGCCTCAGGCACCGCGTAGGTGTCCAGGTCGGGCCGGGCATCCAGGACGGCGGGGTCTACCTGCCAGGTGCGCTGCTCGTTGAAGTCGGCCAGGTGCTTCAGCCTGGAGAAGCTCTTGAGATAGTCCAGGGTGCCCTGCCAATTCGCTCCATAGGCATTTGCACTTACCACTATGTAGCGCACGCCCCATGAGCGAAGTAGGTCGAGGGTGGCGTTGGAGGGGAACTTTGCGAGGAGCGGCTTCGACGCGCTCCACTGCGGCGGTTCGAAGGTGTCATACCCGTAGGTGATAGGCTTGCCATAGTAGCTTTCAGCGAAAAGAGCAGGCCCCGACTGAGTGCTTTCCAGCGGTATTTGCATGACAGCACCCGGCGGAGCCGCAGCCAAATAAGCCGAGAGTTTGGTCGGCTGCACGTTGCTCGTGCCCCACGAATAGGGCGCGCTCCAGAAGTCGGCCATCACAAGAGCGAGGACCACGAGAGTCACGAATGCCGTGTACCTGCGGGCGCGAGGACCCGCGAGCAGACAGGATAAGCCTGAGCCCGCAAGTAAAGCAATCGCCAGCGACGCCAGCACGCCAAAGCGCGCATAGGCCCGCATAGAGGAGTAAAGAGGCAGCCAATCGTAGAGAATAGCGCCCGGCAGGCGTATAGCGTCAACGCCGCTACCTTTGGGCACAAGCACCTGCCCCTGAAGATCGTGCAGGGTGAGGCCGAGCGATAGCAGCACACTCACCAGCAGCAGCGCCACCCAGCAGCCCCATAGCCCTACCCCATGTCTGGGTTTGCGCCGCCACCAGAGCGCAGAACCTGCCAGAAAGAGCGCCAGGGGCACAACGCCCAGATAGAGCGAACTTTCAATAACATTCTCGTTAGCATGGGCGCGCATAGATAGTTCACCCCAGAGGGGCTGTAGCTCGTTCGGCAGAAGGTAGTCCAGGGGCGCAGCAGAATGTTCATCAGCAGCCTTCGCGCTGTGGGTGAGGTCGCCCTGTTGCCATAACTGTATAGAGGGGAGGGCAATCGGGCCAACTAGAACAAGCAGCACAACGGCGGCGGCAGCCACTCCCCGCGCAATTGCTCTAAGAGTGAGTTCTTTGCGGCAAGTGGCGAACCTGGCGAGCGTGTAGAGCCCAAGAGCCAGTCCCACCATGTAGGCATAGTACCAGGCGGAGAGCGCTGTTAAGGCCAGTGAAAGGCCCGCAAATGCCCCGTACCTTGTCTTGCCTGTGTGCACAAATCTCTCCACAAAGTAGAAGGCGAAAGCAATCCAGCCTGTGCCCAGTAATTGAAGATGCCCTGCATACTGCGCCATCCTGTAAGGCGAGAAGGCGAAGACTACACAAGCCACAAGAGCCGCAGACCTGCTTCCGGTGACCTCCTTCACCAGCAGATAAGCTCCCAGGCCTGAGATTACGAAGGAAAGCAACGCCAGAATATTATATGAAGCCACATCACCGAAGAGTGTGCCTAGTATGATACCCGGCATAGTGTTGATCAGCGTTGGCTCACCCTGAGCTAAATTGAAGCCGAATGGGGCATAGCTGTTCGGATCGAAAAAAGGCCACAGATGCAGGTTGAGCACCGCGGTTCGGAACCACCAGAGCTTGTAAAGAAAAGCGAAGTTGTCACCGGGCCAACCGGGGAGCGCACTTCCCAACCGGCTCGCGACAGGCCATGTAAAGGCAACAGCAACCCCAAGCAGGAAGATGCACACTGCCGAGAGTTCTCTCCATATCCTACCCACAAGCCAGGCGCTAAAGCGCTGCCACGCAAGCTGGGCGCCCAACTCGTAAGCGCTAAAGATAAGCGCGAGCACCACAGCCAGCCCGAATGTCCATGCCGCGCCGGGTAGAGCGATCTGAGCGGGCAGCAAAATGGATAAGAGATAGGGGAGGAAGAGCGACGCTGCCATGCCTGCTATCCTGTATCCAGGTGAGCGTCGCAGCAATAGAAGGAACGTGAGCAATGGCGTGAGCGCCGCCAGTGCAAGCCACAGCAGCGGCGGCCATCTGTATCCAATGTCTCCGGCGCGTGGCGCGGCAGCTATCTGTGAGACGGCCAGACCGAGGCGTCTAGTGTCGTTAGCTGATGGGAAGAATGTATCGCTTGCTATCGTCAGGCGCAGATCAGGAGCCAACTCAGGCTCAATGGTAGCTGTGTAGCTGTTCCAACCTGCCCGTGCCTGGTATTCCCCCAGCACCTTTGAGCCTTCGAGCAGCTGGAATCTTACCGTGCCGCTACCCGCAGGTCGAGCCGGGTTCAGTGTGACGGTAACTACCTGGCTGGACGCAAGGGCAGGCAGAGAGACAGCCGATATCGTGCGGCTCCAGCGAAAAGCAATATCACCCGAACGCTCAATGCCGTAAAAGTGGCTCGCCGACGTTCCGGCATCCCCAAGATCGAGGATCACGGGCGCAGGTAGCCCGAAGTGCCAGCGTGCGATTAACAGTAGTAGCGATACGACTGAAAAGGCTGCAAGCAGCCCCGCTTCGCGTCTGCGGCCAGACCATCCCCTTGCTAAGACCACGACAACCCTGGCTTTGCGGTTGGCTGCTCATGGAACATTTATCTCCACCTCGGCCTACCAGCATACAGCATCAAGATACCCGGCACCAACATTACCACCAGCAAGCAGCCGCCTACCCCAAAGTACCAGGCGCGAAAGCTTGCAAGGTCGTCCGGTGTAGTGTCGGGGGAAGCGCCAAGCAAGCCGAAGGCAACGGCGCATGCCGAACAAAGGAGCGATAGCACGAGCAGCACAAGCCCCAACCAGAAGATAGTCAACGCAGGACGCGCAGGCCCAACTTTTTGCAAGACACTGTACCCGGCGAAGTTGGAGTAGGGATAAGTGGCCTTGTTTGGCGGCGGCTGAGGCTGCGCTAGCGGGTCGTCTGATGCCTCTTCCGTCTCCGTCACTGAGGTGGTAGAGGACGTTGCTGTGTAATCAATCTGCCTGATGTCTGTTCCACATTCCATGCAGAACTTTGCACTATCAGAATTACGAGTGTCGCATTGTGAGCAGCGCAAGTGCCCATACTCCCTCCGGTGCCGGATACAACCGAATTATAGCAGAGCGCCGAACGCGGCACAACGCTCATCGCAGCTCAGGAATGTCGCCTGATTGCCCCGGCCCTGATATCTTGAAGCTGAAGCCTTGCGCTCGAACCGCTGCTAATTCGCCCGCGGGGATCGCTCTGAGTGGCTGGAAAGAAGGCTCACTTCCCAGTATACTGCTTGTGGTAAGATCTGTTCTTGCGCTGCATAGCCCACTGCGAGGCGCAAATATAGCCACCTTGAACAGCAGGGAACAGCAGGAGCTAAAGTTGGACGAAAAGCTGGATAGTGCAGGCGAAACGACAACTATTGAGGCATTCGACAAGATTGATATACGTGCGGGCCGCATCACCGCATGTGAGCCTTTTCCTGAAGCGCGCAAGCCTGCGTACAAACTTACTCTCGATTTTGGACCGCTGGGCACAAAGAGATCGAGCGCACAATTGACTACGCTCTACAGCCCCGAAGAGCTTGTCGGCAGGCTGGTGCTGGCGGTGGTCAACTTCCCATCCCGCAGGATCGCGGGCTTCCCCTCTGAGGTGCTTGTGCTTGGGCTTCCTTCCGAAGGCCTGGCCCGGCAGGGCGCAGTGGTGCTGCTCACGCCCGAACGTGATGTCGAACCGGGCGCACGCGTCTTCTAGCAGTAGTCGGTATCCACACGCATTGCTTCAAGTGCAACATTTAATCGCAGCTACCAGCCGCCAATACTAACCACTAACCACCGATGGCATACATATTGCATTTTTACTGAACAGGACGTTACCGTCTCAGGCCGGGTAGTAAAGGAGAGCCTGCATGGGCGAGCACGCCTCTGCGGTGCTGAAATATGCGAAAGGAAAAAGCCATGACCAACGAAGTTACACGAGTAGAAAAGACAGTCACGACAACCGAGACGCCGGTCCCAGCGCCGCCAGCAAACCAGAGCGTCAATATTAACGTGCCCACGACAGAGACTGCCGGCGACGGTTCGCTCACCGTCAATGTGCCCGCCACCCCAGGCACGGCTACTACGAGCACAACTACCAGCACCCAGAGTGTGAATGTCAACGAAGGCTGATAGAGCGAAAGCTGCGTGCCCGACTAATCAGCAAAGAGGAGAGATATGAATTATGGATAACACTGAGAACCGCCCCAGCGTGCTGGATAGCGTAAGCGAGACCCAAATACAGGAGCTTGAACGCCAATTCACCGAGGGCGGCAACGACATTCAATATTGGAAAGACCTGACGCGCAGCTATGGCTGGAGCGAGCAGGACGCACAAGCTGTGAGAGATTGGTTCGGTCAGAAGCTGCCCACAGGCGGCGACGGCTTTAGCAGTCAGAACAGCGGGAGCAACCAGGGCTAACTACTTTTAGCTGCATAAGCGGTTGTACCTTTATAGAGACGATTTACGCTGGCCCCTCTTCTTACTCAGGAGGGGCTACTATGTTAATATGTGCAAAGTCAGGTGACGCCTCTTGCGCAAATGGGCGATCAGAAGCGCGCATTAACTCTCATCTAACTCTAATACTCCTCTAAGGTTCCTTTAACGTACAACTGCGATAATAAAACCATCACGAGAGCGCACATGCCAGTAAGGGCACTGGTAGCGAATAGTGTAACTTAGGGAATGGGACCTAGCCGCGGTCGTCGTATGGTGCGCTCTTGTTGATCTGAAAACGAACGGGCCTCTCCTATGGGCTTTACTCTCACCGGAAATCACAATGACCGTAATGCCCAGAGAGAGTAGAGTACCGGGCGAAAGCCGGAGAGGCCTGACTTATTATCCCAATTATAGGAAAAGAGAGACATAAAGATGGAAAAATCATCAATCGGCATCAAAGGCTTCGCAAAGATAGTTCTAGCTTCGCTTCTCGTGGTGACACTGCTGGGCCTCAGCGCTCTGGCTGTAAACGGCAGCGGCTTCAAGAATGGTGGCCTTGCCTCGCTGGCAGCCCCCATAGCACAAAAGGTAGTTAACAATAGTACACCGGCGCAGGCAGACCAGGCAACGAACACCCAGGCAGCGCCCGCACAACAAAGCGGCGGCATTGTAGACGCTCGCACAGCAGTACGCAAAGCCGGCGGCGCGGTAGTAACAATAGTCAACACTCTTGCTGCCAACACGAATGGCTCCGGTCGCAACGGCGGTGGTAATCCCTTCCCGAACGTACCGAACACACCAGGTACGACACCCAATGTCCCTGGAACAATCCCGGGCGCTCCTAGTGGCGGCACAGCAGAGGGTTCGGGCGTGATCATTGACACCAATGGTGACATCGTAACCAATAATCACGTTATCGCTGGCGAAAGCAGCCTCGAGGTGATCTTCGCTGACGGTACGCGGGCCCCCGCTACACTCGTAGGCGCTGATCCTTATTCTGACCTGGCGGTCATCAAGGTGAATAAGGCCGTCTCGACAATCGTGCAGTTCGCCAACAGTGACCAGCTTGAGCTTGGGCAGCCGGCGGTGGCAATAGGCTCACCTCTGGGTGACTATACCAACACCGTCACAGAAGGCATAATTAGCGGCCTCCACCGCACCATCCAAGACTCCGGTACAACCTCACTCCGCGACTTGATCCAGACAGACGCGGCAATCAACCCCGGCAACTCCGGCGGCCCACTGCTCGACATCAATGGTAATGTGGTAGGCATTAATGTGGCGGTCGTACGTACCTCATCGATGGGTGATGTGGCAGAGGGTCTCGGCTTCGCCATACCGAGCAACACAGTGCAATCAGTAAGCGCTCAGCTAATAAAGAGCGGCTCGGTGACACGTCCCTTCCTCGGCATTACTTACGAGGATATTACCCCTCAAGTAGCCGCCTACTACAACCTGGCGCTCGATCATGGTATCTACGTAACCGATGTTTCGGCAGGCAGCCCAGCCGAAAAGGCAGGCATAGTGCCCCAGAGCATCATTACCAAGTTCGATGGTGTTGACCTGACAAGCAGTGACACGCTCCTTCAGCAGCTGATGAAGCGCAAAGTAGGAGATAGCGTAAAGGTGTCAGTACTGGCACCCAGTAGCACCACCGAAAAAGAAGTGACCATTGTGCTAGGCGCCAGGCCCGCAGGCCAGTAAGAAGTAAATAGGCAACTAAATTCGCTAAATTATCCTCCTCCCTCCTCGAAGCAAAAAGCCCTGTCTAACCACAGGGCTTTTTGCTGTCCCTCAGGTTAGAGCGCACTGCTTGCAGCTAAGGGTCAGGCGGCTGACAATATGAGGGGTGAGGCTCAGCGAACTCCCGGGAGCGTCAAAACTTGAAGGCTATCTCCCGGTTCGGCTGCGAAAAGGTACTAACGCATTGCCCTGCGGTACGCTTCAGAAGCCTCGTGCGTGGCCTGGGCTTTGCTGCACTCTCTTGGGGCTACTGCTAAAGAGGCGCTGGGATGCACCGTCGTTTATTCGCTATTCAGAGAAGTTATCTCTACGAGCAGTGCGCATGCTGCTCTTGTTTACCTGTTGCCGTAGATAACCAGGTTGCGCTGGTGCTCTTCATAGGTGCGCGCAAAGGCGTGGGTGTTGCTGCCGTCGTTCTTTGCAACGAAGTAGAGATAGTCGGTCTGCGCCGGGGAGATGGCTGCGTTGATGGCATCGAGGCCTGGCGCGCAGATAGGGTTCGGCGGCAGGCCGCCTGTGGTATAGCTGTTGAAGGGGCTGTCTATTTTCAGATCATCGAGACTCAGCACAGGCCACCATTCCGGCGATTTGCCTACCGCGTACTGTATCGTGGGATCGGCATTGAGGATCATATTCTTGTTGAGGCGATTCCAGTAGACGGACGCAATCGTTGGCAACTCTTCCTTTAGCACCCCCTCTCGCTGCACAATCGATGCAAGAGTAAGCACATCGTAAACACTGTGGCCGCTTGCGGCTATAGACTGGCGCATCTGCGGTGTGATCTTCTGCTCCATAGTTTGCAGCATTATCTTGACGACCGCTTCCGAGTTGTCGCCACCGCCCTGCTTGATCTCATAAGTATCGGGGAAAAGGAATCCCTCCAGACCCTTGTCAGCAGGCTTACCCGAGGCCGCGATAAAATCATCGTTGAAGGCAGCAGCGCCCGCAGCAGTGGTGGTCATGCTCAAGAAAGTGCTGCTGCTGATGATCCCCTCGCTCGACAGCTTCTCAGCAACCTGCTCGAGGCGCGTCCCCTCGATTACAGTGAACTTCACCCCTATTTCCGCGGGCGAAGTGCTGAGTGTGTTGATAACTGTAGTAGGGTCCATCCCTTTCTGTAGCTGGAAGCGTCCTGCTTTGAGCGACTTGTTGCCTCCACTGGTCTTATAGTTTAGCATAAAGATAAACGACGAGTTGATCACGCCTGCGTTCTGTAGATTGTCAGCAATCTGGTTTGGCGTTTCTCCTGGCTTCACCGTGAACATGACCGTCTCGTTACCTGTAGACGTGGCACTGCCTCCACTATTGCCGCTGTTATTACTGCTTGGCACAGGTAGAGCGCTAAGCGCCCGGGAGACCGACGCGTAAATAAATATGCCGATCAGGACCACAGCCACCATCATGGCAACGCCTATAATCACTTTGAAAATGTTTCCTATGAATCTCACAGCAACTGTTCTCCTTTGGTCTAGCCAAGAAACATTTTAACAGAGCCTTTGTCAAAGGGCAAGCGGAGCCGAGGGATCAGGAATCGGCTACTAACCGCTGATCCCTCGGCTCCGTGTATAATTTACCTATGAACTTGCCCGCTCTTCCTCCGCTGATTGCCCTCTTTGGGCCAACTGCCGTCGGCAAGAGCGCGACAGCTATCGCTATTTGCGAGGCAATAGGAGGGGAAATCGTAACCGCCGACTCTCGGCAGGTATATCGCCATATGGATATCGGCACTGACAAGCCTTCTGCGGCTGACCGTCAACGCGTACCGCACCTGATGATTGATCTTGTCGAGCCTGATGTCCCTTATACCCTTGCGCTTTACCAGTTAGAAGCGCGTGCGGTTATCAAAGGTGTGCTTGCCAGAGGCAAGGTGCCAGTGTTGGCTGGTGGTACGCCTTTGTACGTGAACGCGGTGGTTGAAGGCTGGACCATACCCCGTATCGAGCCTGATGTTGAGTTGAGAGCATCCCTTGAACGAGATGCCTTAGCCGGTGGCCCTAAGCGGTTGCACAACAAGCTCAAGCGGCTAGATGCTGTGGCGGCGGCTTCTATTTTGCCCACAAACACCCGGCGAATTATACGCGCTCTTGAGGTGACTATCAGCACAGGCAGGCCCATCAGTGAGCAGCAGCGCAAAGAACCTCCGCCTTACAACATCCTCAATATTGGCTTGCAATGTGCGCGCCAGGAGCTTTACCGCCGTATCGACCTGCGTGTAGCAATGCAATTCGAGCGTGGCCTGGTAGCTGAAGTCGAGGCGCTACACGCACGCGGCTACTCTTTCGATCTCCCCTCTTTGAGCGGGATTGGCTATCGCCAGACGGGTGACTATTTACGCGGTCGCTCCACCCTCAGCGAAACAATCCAGCGCATCAAATGGGACACGCACGCCTTTGTGCGCCACCAGCAGAACTGGTTTCGCCGCCTTCCTCACGCCCACTGGATAGACGTCACCCAAGCTGATCCTCGCCCCGAAGCTATTCGCCTGGCCGGTGGGCTGGTTGCCACGAGCCGACCCCCTGAAAGTCACTGACCCGGCATTTACTGTATAATGATAGATACTGTATACGAGCAGCAAGGGAGTTGACCGCGCTATGAAGTTCGCCGCACGCATTGACAAATTACCCCCTTATCTATTCGCTGGAATGGCAAAGCGGATCGCGGACCTCAGGGCATCGGGCACCAGCGTCATTAACTTCGGAATGGGTGATCCTGATGTGCCCACGCCCGATTACCTTGTGGCAGAGCTTCAAGAGGCTGTGGCGCGAAACGAGAACGCCCGCTACCCCGACTACTTCGGCAAACCTGCCCTCAGAAGGGCGATAGCCGGCTGGTATGCGCAGCGTTTCAATGTGCATCTTGAGCCGGACACCGAGGTGTTGCCTCTTATCGGCTCGAAAGAAGGGATAGCTAACGTCGCACTCGCTTTCGTTGACCCCGGTGAGGGCGCGCTTGTGCCCGACCCCGCCTATCCGGTCTACAAATATGGTACCTTGATGGCCGATGGTTTACCCCACCCTATGCCCTTGCGCGAGGAGAATGGCTGGCTGCCTGACCTTGACTCGTTCACGCCCGCGCAGCTAAACGGAGTAAATGTTATCTGGCTCAACTATCCGAACAACCCTACAGGCGCTGTGGCAGACCTGGCATTCTTTGAGAAGGCGGTTAGCTGGGCCAGGAAGCACGACATAATTATCGCCCATGATAATCCATACAGCGAGATCGCCTACGACGGCTACTGCCCGCCTTCTATTATGCAGGTGCCCGGCGCGAAAGAGATAGCTGTCGAATTCAACTCCCTAAGCAAGACCTACTCTATGGCAGGGAATCGCATAGGTATGGCTGTAGGCAACCCCGAGATAATAAATGTGTTGGGGCGTATCAAGACTAATATCGACTCCGGCATATATGGCGCTGTGCAGGACGCAGCAATCGCCGCGCTCACAGGTGACCAGTCGTGGATTACGGCCCGCAACGATATTTACAGGCAGCGCCGCGACAAGCTCTGCGATGCGCTTTGCCGGATAGGCATCAGGGTAGAAAGGCCAAAAGCCAGCCTCTACCTGTGGCCGCAGGTGCCCAACGGATACACATCACGTGACTTCACCGACATGGTCTTGCAAAAGACTGGGGTGGTATTCACTCCAGGCTCAAGCTATGGAGCGCAAGGCGAAGGCTACTTCCGCATCTCGCTAACAGTGCCTGATGCCGAGGTGGACGACGCGATAGCCAGGCTTCTCAAGCTGGAGTTCTAGCAGCTCTTCAGCAATTTTGGAGGAAGAGAATATCAGCACACATTTGACAGAAACTCACAAACCTGTAGAAAGAGCATTGCTAATCGGCGTGGAGATTGGCCGCTCGTTGTGGAGCGTGGACGACTCGCTTGATGAGCTGGAGCAGCTCGCTGCTACAGCCGGTGTTGACATCGCCGGGCGTATAACGCAGAAGCTCTCACAGCCAAATAGCACCACGCTGGTGGGCAAAGGCAAAATCGGCGAGATAAGGGAGCTAAAGGAGAAGTTAGGAGCTGATCTCCTCCTCTTCGATGAGGAGTTGACGCCCAGCCAGCAGCGCAATCTGGAGGACCTCTTTGATACAAAGATCCTCGATAGAACCGCCCTTATCCTTGACATCTTCGCACGCCACGCCCAAACACGAGAAGGCAGCCTTCAAGTGGAGCTTGCCCAGCTTGAGTATCGCCTGCCCAGGCTCACGAGAATGTGGACCCACCTTTCGAGGCAGGCTGTGGGGGGCGTGGGCCTGCGCGGTCCAGGTGAAACTCAGCTTGAAGTTGACCGTAGGCGGGCCAACGAGCGCATTTCCAAGCTGAAAGGTGAGCTAAAGGAGGTACACGCCCACCGCGAGCTATATCGCCAGAAGCGACGCCGTGAAGGGGTGCCGATTGTCGCGCTGGTTGGCTACACAAATGCAGGCAAATCAACACTCTTAAATGCGCTCTCAGACTCGCAGGTGCGTGCCGAAAATGTCCTTTTCGCCACCCTCGACCCCACTACGCGGCTGATACGCTTGCCTGAAGGGCAGGAGGCGCTCCTCACCGATACGGTAGGCTTCATCCAGCGCTTGCCTACCCAGCTTGTCGCGGCCTTTAGAGCCACCCTTGAAGAGATCAAGGACGCTGACTTGCTAGTACACGTGCTCGACCTGACGCACCCTAACGCTGAGGAGCAAGCGCAAACTGTGAGGAAGGTGCTCGGCGAGTTAGGCGCGGGTGATAAGCCGCTCATCGTCGCCCTCAACAAGATCGACAGCCTATTCAAGAACCTGGCCGATTATGATGCTCGCAACGACAGCGATGGTGCGTCTGCACCCACCGAGAACATCAGCGCAAGGATCGCCGCTGACATGGAGCTTGGAGCCAATTATGTGCCCGTTTCGGCGAGGAAAGGCTGGGGTCTCGACGAGCTGTTGAGGCAGATACAGAACACCCTCAGTGCATCTCTAGTCCCTGTAAAGGTGCTTGTCCCCTACAACTCCAGCGACCTGGTGGCCCTCTTCCACGAAAAAGGGGTAGTGGAGAGCGAGGAGCATACAGAGCGAGGCACACTCATAACCGGACGAGTGCCTCAGCGCTACGCAGATACGTACAGAGGACTAGGGATTAGCAGCTAGCTGCTAATCCCTAGTCCCTTAGCTTCTATTCTACTCCCTGTTATGGAGTGGCGCTCGGTTTGGCTACCGGCGGTGACGCTAACGGCGTCGTGGGGTTCGCACCGCTCGGTGATGTAACGGTGAGGGTTGTTGTGCCCGTTATTTTGCTAGTCCCTGTAACGGGTAGGCTAGCACCGAAGGTCGGCACCTGGATGGCGCTTGACGGCGTGACTGTCCCTGCAGTTGTCAGAGTAGAAGTAGGCACGACGGTTATAGGCAGCGGCGTGGCGGTCGGTTGTAGCTTGGGTGGCGTTGTAAGCCAGGTGCGTATCGGCTCCAGCGTCGTGTTGCTCACCACATACACTTTGTTGGCGTCCTGCGGCTTCACATAGTAGCTGTCGCCGCTGAAAGTCGGCCCACCGATCAACAAGACACGCTTGGTGCGCTTGGTGTCGCTAAAGGTCGAAGTAACTGTGAAGCTGCTCTTGTCCAGCCCAAACTGCGCCAGGTTACTGGTATTGGTTACGATACTGGTGGCCGCAAGGTTTTGCAAGCTGCTCGCCACATCGCCTACCGCGGGATCCGCCTCGAACTGGATAGGCGCGGTGAGCATCCATACAGTAGTTGACAGGTTCTTGGTGAGGCTAACCTTGCCGGTGCCGCTCACCACGTCCATAGCGATCACCGGATTACTTTCTTGCCACACGAAGACTACCGGGGTAACGGTGGGCACACCGGCCGTATTAGTGGGGCCGTTCCTGTTCAGGATGATGGCTGCCCCACCCAGCACGAGCAACACTACAAAGAGGATTATAGTTGTTCTATATCGTTCCATGGCTTACCGACGCCTCCACCAGTTGATGCCCCCAAGGAGCAGCACTAGCACCGGCAGGCCGATGACTGATGCGACGAAAATTACATTCTTCTGGCCTGTATCGATCGTCAGCCCACGTGGTGTGGTTGGATCCTTCGGGCGTATAGAAACAAGCTCGTTCGCCCCCGCCAGCCAGGAGATTGTGTTGCCAAAGAGGTCGATGTTATAGATTGAAAGCCCCTGCTGGCTGATCTGTGACAGGATTGCATTGCTCGCGAAATCGGCATCGCCAAAGACGACGAGGCGCGTCTTCGGCACGTTCGTAGCGGTCACAGGCGTAGATGATGTGAGCGCCTGCGGCTCTACTTGCACCGCGACATTTATCGGCCCTGGCACATCCTTACCGGCATCATATTGTAGCTGGATGCTTCCAGTGTTACCCGGCCTGATGTCCGTCTCAAGCCAGCTTGTGGGCGGGCCTCCTGAGGAACTTACGATGGCGCTCGCTGTGTATTTAGTGGTAGGTGTTACAGCCGTAGAGACACCCATTGACAGCGCGAAGAGCGTGGGCAACCGGTTGGCGGAGAGGTCGGTCGTGATGTCGCTAGTTGGGTATGTGTCCGCCCCGATTACCGTTGGGTCCTGACTGCTGAAGGTCTTCTGCAGGTCAACTATGCCGCCGGGCTGCGGCGCAACACCATACTTTTTAAGTGTATCGCTCAAAGGTTGGAGCGCGGCCACCGGCATTGCCGGGTCGAGGAGTACCAGCACATGCCCCCCGCTATCGAGGTAGCTTTGCACCGCCTGTAACTCCTTGCTCGATAGCGGGCGCACCGGCTCGGCGATTACCAGCACGTTTGTATCGGAGACTGTTATCGTTGAGGTGAGCAGACTTTTTACAGTAACCTGGTAGTTGTTGGCTTGCAGCGACTGCGATGCCTGTGAGTAGCCGGCTTGCGCCGAATCGTTAGGGTCGCGCTCGCCCTGCCCTGTAAGGAAGACCACTGTCTTTGGGGCTGTCTGCTCAAGCCGCAGAATAGCGCTTGTGAAGTCACGCTCGCTTACAGTTGTGGCTGTTTCCTTGCGCTTACCGTTGCTGAAGATGACCACGCCGGAGCGGGTCAACGCATACTGCGCCGCCATCGCCGGCTGCGCCACAGGGTCAACAAACTGGTAAGTAAAGTTCGACGTGTACGATTTGTACTCCTTGAGCAGGTCCTGTGCCGTTTGTTGATTATCCTGCGGGGTAAAAAAGGCGATCGCTTGCACACGCTCGTTGCTTCCGCCGAGGCCGCGCAGGATATTGATGGTCTGCTGGGCGAGTGTGAAGTCTTGCCCAGCAGTCAGATCAGCGCGAACAGTTGGCACAGCGCCTACGATGACGTTGATTACCACGCCTATTGCAAGCGCCACAATCGATACGATCAGGGCGTTTGCTCCGAGGCGGGTGCTACGTTTACCTACTGTCTGCCCAATCGACTCGGGGCTGGTGATGAGGTAAGTACCAAAAGCCACAACGGTGGCGATTACGAGGATGCCCAACGGCCAATCAATGCTCGAAATACTGAACGGCTGCGGCGCTAGCACAGCCCAGTAGATCAACGCCATCAGGACGAAGGCCAGAGCGCAGAACCCCGCAACCATAGAGACAAGGGAGCGCGTTGATCTCATGCGCGATACCTCCTGGTTTCAACGATCTGCACGGTGATGAAAAGCACCACCGTCGTAAATGTAAGATAAAAGATAACGTCCTTCAGGTCTATAACCCCACGGGTGAAGGAGTCAAAACGGGTCAACAGTGAGAGCTGCGACAGAAAGGCCCCTGCTCCTGCGTTCACATTGCCGCCTATCTGCCCGATTATGTAGAAAAGGAGGAGTATCACGAAGGCAATCACAGCCGAGACCATCTGGTTGGATGTGAGGGCCGATGCGAAGATGCCTATCGCCAGAAAGGTCATGCCCAGCAATACCAGCCCCAGATAGCCGCTCCAGATAGGACCCCAGTCGGGGTTCCCACCGAAGACAACGAAAATCAAAGGGTAGACGAGGGTAAGGGCAATCATCGTGGCGTATAAGCCGAGCGCGCCCAGAAACTTGCCGAGCACTACAGCCCAGTCGCGCACCGGCGCTGTGAGCAATAGCTCAAGCGTACCTGTGCGCGACTCCTCGGCAAGGAGGCGCATTGTCAGCGCCGGAGATATAAGCAGCAGGAAGACAGGTATAACTCCGAAGACATCGGTCATACTTGCCTGCGCCGTGATGCTCACCGACAGCCAGAAAAAGAAGCCTGAGGCGATCAGCCAGAAGGCGACGATGAGGTAAGCCACAGGGGATACGAAGTAGGAGCGCATCTCCTTAGCTGCGATATTCAGCAGGTTTCTCATCGCCTCACCCTCTTTCTAGCGGTCACACGAGTGCGCACCTGGGGCGCGGCCTTATAGCCGTCGTCGTACTCACTGCCGTCCAGATACTCGTCTCCGCCCGCGCTATCACCGGCCATGCCAGAGGCGATCTGGCCTGCCGAGGCTTCTTCGTTCTCTTCTTCCTGGGTGATGACCTGGATAAAGATGTCCTCAAGGGTAGGTGTGATGCTCTTCAGCTCGAGAAGCTGGTATCCGCCGCCCACAACCACTGACGCTACTTGAGCGCGAATATCCGCCCCTTCTTTTCCTTCAACCTGGAAAAGATTGACGCCTTCAGGGAGGGCTACCTCGGAGACAGGCATGGTAACTTCGGTACTGTCAGTTGACCCATAGGCCACCTGGTTTGAGCCTTGCTGTGGCATAGTGGTCACTTTGGCGACCCCTTGCACCGATTGTAGTGCAGCCACTATTTGCGCAGGAGCGCCGCCCACTTCAAGCTGTACCTTCTGCTGCTGGCTCGCCCCCGCCGCCATGTGAATGGGTGTGTCTACAGCCACTAGGCGGCCCCTGTTGATAATGACCACGCGGTTGCAGACCATGCTCACCTCTGGCAAGAGGTGCGTGCTGAGGATGATCGTGTGGTTGCGGCCTAGTTCCTTGATGAGTGCGCGAACCTCGGTGATCTGCACAGGGTCAAGACCCACAGTGGGCTCGTCGAGGATCAGAGCATCGGGGTTGTGGAGCATCGCCTGCGCGAGGCCAACCCTTTGCCTGTAGCCACGCGACAGATTGCCTATCAGCCTGCCTGCTACACTCTCCAGGTTTAGCTCGTCCATTACCTCGTTAATTCGAGCGCGGCGTTCCTTGCTGTTGTTAAGGCCGGTGATGCGCCCTCGAAAATCGAGGTATTCGCGTGTAGTTAGCTCCGTGTAAAGAGGGACTGTTTCGGGTAAGTAGCCGAGATGCTGGCGAGCCTCTAGCGATTTTTCGGCTACATCGTAGCCTGCCACCCGCACGGTGCCTGATGTGGCCGGAAGGTACCCGGTGATCATCCGCATCGTGGTGGTTTTACCTGCGCCATTCGGCCCCAGAAACCCCAGGATTTCACCTTGCTCCACGTTGAACGAGACGTCTCGCACAGCTGGAGAGGGTCCATAATATTTGGTCAGGTGCTCCACCTCTATCATATAGAGAGGACCTCACTTTCAGGGCAGTATTTTCCCTATGAGAATATGGGAATGGGAGCAGGTGGGTTCTTTGCCGCTTATATTTTTAGCACGGTAACAGCGCATTGTAACTAAAGTGCACGCTTCTTGTCAAGTTGCGCGGGGTAGGGGTAAGTAACTGTTCAGAGTAGGGGTAGAACAAGGTTCAAGAGGTAGCTGTGCGCCCTCACCCTCCCTCACCCCATGCCCCTCTCCCACAAGGGGAGAGGGGGCTTTAGTCATGCTGAGTGCACAAGGGATACAGTTGTTCTCCACGTGTGGGAAAGGGGAATGAGGTGAGGGAGAAAGCCCCCTCTCCCTTCATGGGAGAGGGGCATGGGGTGAGGGTA
>JADEYI010001510.1_pt1 | contig 16922 bp, 11 predicted proteins | sample 8542331 | NCBI WGS metagenome assembly JADEYI01 (sample SAMN16510988, study PRJNA670497) | mine drainage metagenome | isolation source: biofilm near Copperflume 1 | place: Germany: Marsberg coppermine Kilianstollen | collected 2018-02 | reverse complement strand
GGACCGGGGACGTGCTGGCGCCGAAACTCGACAAGACAGAGGCGTTGGCGGCAGAGCTGGAGCATTTCGTGGCCGTCGTGCGGGGCAAGGAGCGTGCGATCTCGGACGGGGCGTTCGGGTTGCGCGTGGTGAGCATCATCGAGGCGGCCCAGCGTTCGCTGCGGGCCGGCGGGGCCCCGGAAGCAGTGCTCGAATGACCGTGCCATTCATCGACTTGAAGCGGCTGCATGAAGGCGTACGCGGCGAGCTGTTGGCAGCGTTCGCGCGGGTGTTGGACTCGGGCGTGTTCGTTCAGGGGCCGGAGGTGGCAGCGTTCGAAGCGGAGGCCGCTCTGCAATATGGCGCCAGGCACGCGATCGCGACGAGCAGTGGGACGGCGGCACTCCACCTCGCGCTCGCTGCCGCCGGGATCGGGGCTGGAGACGAAGTGATCACGGTGGCGAACACGTTCATCGCGACGGCCGAGGCGATCACGCTCGCGGGTGCAACGCCCGTATTCGCGGAGATCGAGGACGGTGGCTTCAATATCGACCCTGCCGACGCGGAGCGCCGGATCACGGCGCGGACGAAGGCGATCGTCGCCGTGCATCTCTATGGGCAGATGGCGCAGATGGGGCGTCTCCAGTCGATTTGCCACGAACACGGGCTGAAGCTCATCGAAGACGCCTGCCAGGCGCACGGTGCGCGGCTCGAAGGGCGGATGGCAGGGACGATTGGCGATGCCGGATGCCTGAGCTTCTACCCGACGAAGAACGTGGGCACGCTGGGCGAGGGTGGCATGGTCCTCACGGCGGACGACCAGATCGCTGACCGTGTGCGGTCGCTGGGCAACCACGGCCAGGCGAGCCGTCACGAGCACGTGGTGCCGGGCTACAACTACCGCATGCCGGAGCTGCAGGCGGCAGCGCTGCGGATCCTTTCGCCGCACCTCGAAACCTGGAACGCGGCCCGCAGAATTGCCGCCGACTGGTATGAGACGGGCCTCGCGGGCTTGCCCGTCGAGAAACCGGCAGCGGGGCCGGACGGCAGTCACGTCTTTCATCTCTATGTGATCCGCTGCCGCGCGCGGGCCGGGTTGCAGGCGGCGCTGGCCGGGGCGGGCATCCAGGCGGCGATCCATTACCCGTCGCCGATTCATCTCCAGCCAGCTTATCGGTCGTGCGGTGGGGGTGAGGGCTCGCTTCCGCGGACGGAGGCGGCCGTGGAAGAGATCCTTTCGCTGCCGTTCCACCCGGCGATCAGACGGGACGAAGTGGACGAAGTGTGCGAGGCGATCGCCACGTTTTACGGCGCACACGCCTGAGCGAAGCCGCCGCGCGCGATCGGCAGAGGTTATTCACTTGGCAGGGGTTGTTCACATGGGAGGGCGGGACGGCAACGCTCCCGCAGCACTGAGGGCTCTTCCCAGCCGCTCCGAGCTGAACGGCTTCTGGACAAGCCCGGCGATGCGCCGCTTGACGTCCTGGTCGATGTGGGCATCGGCGGCGTAGCCGGTACAGACGACGACGGGGAGGTCGGGGCGGATCTCCGTGAGGGCGCGGAAGGTTTCGCTGCCGGTCATGCCGGGCATAACGAGGTCCAGCAAGACAACTGAAAAGCGGTCGGGGCGGGCGCGGATGATTTCGACGGCGGTGGCGCCACCCGGCGCTTCGACGACGTTGTAGCCGAGCTGGGCAAGCGTGGCGCTGGTCGCGCGCCGGACGAGCTCATCGTCATCGACAACGAGGACAAGGTTGCCTTCGCCAGCGTTATAGGCGTTGCCGGGGAGGAGCTCTTCGGCTCCCGGCAGAAGAGGGAGGGTGATCGTGAACACCGTGCCCTTGCCGAGGGAAGTCTGGAGGCCAACGCTGCCATGGTGGCCCTGGATGATGCCATAGGTGATGGCCATGCCGAGCCCGGTGCCTGAGCCCAGGGGCTTGGTGGTATAGAACGGTTCGAAGATGCGGACGCGCGTTTCGTCGTCCATCCCGGGGCCGTTGTCGGCGATGGTGATGGTGGCCGTCATGTTATCGGCCCGGAGGTCCACATCGATTGAACCGCCATCGGGCATGGCATCGCGCGCGTTGAGGACGATATTGAGGAGGGAGAGCTGTAACTGGCCACCGTCGCCTTCGACCATGACGGCGGCACCGGGGAGGCGTGTCGTGGCGCGGATGCCAGCGTGCAGGCCCGGTTCGGCGAGATGCATGGTATCGGCAACGACCGTACGCAGGTCGACGGGGCCGACGCGGACGAGGCCACCGCGGGCAAAGGCGAGGAGGCGGCCAGTGAGGTCGGCGGCGCGGCGGGCAGCGTCCTCGATCAGGCCGAGGTTCTCGCGCTCTTCGGCATCGAGGTTCGTACTCCGTTTGAGGAGGCCGGCGAAGCCGAGGATGGTGGTGAGGAGGTTGTTGAAGTCGTGTGCGACCGCCCCGGCCATGGAGCCAAGGGACTCCATTTTTTGGGCCTGGACGAGCTGGCGCTGGATGGCCTTCCGCTCGGAGACGTCGCGGGCGAGCACGAGGATTGCCTGGCGGCCACCGTAGCTGACGACGGATGCGACTTCATCGACGTCGATGCGGGAGCCATCCTGGCGGACGTAGACGCGGTCGCCAACGTGGAACTCGCCGTTTTCGAGGGTTCTTTGGACGGCCTCGGCGACATCTTCGGGCGAGGCTGCGACGAGGTCCGTGAGGCACATCTGGCGGATCTCGCCACCGCTATAGCCGAGCGTGCGGGCCGTATAGGCGTTCGCATCGAGGATGGCGAGGGACTGGCTATCGAAGAGAAAGATCATCTCCTCGGCCTGGGACACGAGGGAGCGGTATTTGAGTTCGCTCTCGCCGAGTGACGTGACTGCATCAGCCTTTTCGAGGGCGATGGCGAGCGGGCGGGTGAGGGTCGCGAGGAGGTCGGCGTCCTCCTCTGTGTAGGCTCCGGCACCGTGTGCCCAGAGCGAAACGACGCCGCGGACCCTGTCGTGGACGATGAGCGGTGCATCGATGGAAGAAAATAGGCCGGCTTCGATGAGGTCCGGGTGCTGGGCGCTGGCGATATGGCTGGTGCGGGCATCGGCGAGCACGCGCGGCGCGGGTGTATCGAAGGGAGGGGCTGTGCCGGGGTCCGAATCGCGCGCGAAGGGGACCAGGGGCTCATCGAGGTCGGAATCGCAGGCGAGGACACGGACGCTGGCGGCATCGGGGCCGGTGAGCATGGCAACGGAGTGGGCACAGCGGAAGAGCGTGCGGCACTCGGCGAGGAAGCCGGCGGCGAGGTGTTCGACGCTCCCTCCGCCGCTGAGGCGGGCGAGGATGCGGTTCGTGTATTCGAGGCGTAGAGTCCGCTTTTCCGCTTCCAGGCGGCCCTTGAAATAGCTGATTGCGATGCCGAGTGGCTGGACGATCTGGATGAGTTCGCGAGCGTCGGCGTCGGAATAGCGCGCAGCGACGGGCGAGCCAACGGTGACGAGCCCGAGCGGCGCGTCGGGCGGGCCGATCGTGACTCGTATCGAGGAGCGGAGCCCCGCGCGACGCAGCGCAGCGCCTTGCCTGGAGAGCGATTCGGGGGGTTCGACGCTGAAGTCGGAAGTGACGTCGAGCCCTTCGCTGAGGAGGCGGCGAGGCAGTTGGGCAACGGCCAGTGCCGCGCTGGTGCCGGGCTGCCAGTCATCGACGAGGTCGGAATCGATTGCGGCGAGGGCGATTCGCTCTCCTTCGATGGTAGCGATGACGCAGTGTTCAGCGCCGTACATGGTGCGCAGCGCGCTGGCGAGCGGTGCCGCGAGATCTGCCAGTGAGTCGCGCGGGCCGAGTGCGGCGAGGATATCGAGGATCGCCCGCGTGCGCTGTGTCTGGCGCTGAAGTGAGGTGACGACTCGAGCGCGCTCGAGCAGCATCGTGAGGGGAGCAGCGACTTCGGTGAGAATGTGGAGTTCGCCCTCCTGGAGCCGCCCGGGCTCGCGCGAGCCGGCTGCGATCATGCCGACGGGGACGCCGCTGGCATCGAGGCGGACGATGATCAGGTTGCCGAGTCCGAAAGTGGCGGCGCTCTCTCGCAACCAGGCAGGGGCAGCTTCGGGATTGCGCGCGTCGAAGTGTGCACGCGGCGTTTCGAGGACCCCCTGGTAGGTGCTGGATTCGGCGAGGAGGTTCCGCTTCGGCAGTGGCACCGGTTCGAAGGATGAATCGAAATCCGCGGCGATGCGGACGCGGGTGCCGGTGTCGTGGTCGAATGCGTGGACGAGGACAACATCCGCGCCGAGGAGGCGGCGGACTTCGGCGGCGAAAAGGCGAGCGACCTCTTCGGGCCGGGCGCTGGCGTTGAACGTGCTGAGGAGCCGGGTGAGGGTACTGACCCTGGCGGCGCGCTCATCGGCCGCAGTCAGCAGGGCCGCACGTTCGGAGACGAGACCAAGGGCCGAAGAGAGCTCCACCAACGCAGCGACGTCGCGCTCATCCCAGCGATTGGGCTCGGGATGGCCGAGGGTGACGAGGCCCGAGACGACGCCGGCGCTATCGCGGATGGGTACGCGCATGAGCGAGCGGACACCGGCCCGCAGGGTCTTGCGCTCGATGGTGCTGCGCGCTTCGATTTCGAGGTCGCCCACGATCTGTGGTTCGCCGCGCAACACGCTCGCATAGGGTTCGATGGCAGCGGGATCGCTCCCGTGGGGAAAGTAGAGCTCATCGGCGGTGAGGTGATCGCTGGAGAGCGCAACCACCGAGGCAGCCGCGCGCGCCAGCCTTGCGACAAGTGCGTGGGTTGCGCCGAAGAGACGCCGGGCCTCCAGGACGAAGACCTCGCCGACGCCCTCGATCGTTGCGCCCGGGCCGAGCGCGGCAAGGACGTGCGTCTGTGCGGCGAGGGTGCGGCCCGAGTCTTCCATGTTGGCGACGAGGCGGACGCGGTCGATGGCGAGGGCGAGGGCACCGGCGATGTCGCCGAGTTGGGCGTCATCGGCAGGGCCAAATGGCCGCTGCTGCCCACGGGCGAGGATCACTATCCCGGTCTCTATGTTGGCCAGGGGAAAGGATATGGCGATGGTGCTGGTGAACGCGGCGGCGCGGGCGACGGCGGAGTGCGGCGCGGGGCCAGTCGCGGCGGCTGCACTCGCAGGGTCAAGGTCCCTAAAGCCCATCGCGAGGTCCTGTGCGAGCTGGCGAGCAGAAGCGGGGTCTGCCGGGACGCTGCAGCCGAGCACGCTGGTACGCCCGCTCTCGAGGCATCGAGAGGCGAGCACGACGGCATCGGCGGCGAAGAAGTCGCTGAGGATGGTGGCGATTGCATCGAAGGCGCCGGCGCTGTCGCCGGATGTCGCCATCGCCCGGAGAATCTCCGCGGTGACAGCAAGGCTGCGCCGCTGCCGCTCCGCCCGGGCGAGCAGTTCAGCATGTTCGATGACGAGGGCAAGGGGTTCAATGGCGGTTTCAGGTTCGACAATGCGCGGGAGCAGGGAGCGCCCAGCAAGTGCGGAGAGCATGGATCCAAGTTGCTGGAATTCTGCCAGGTGCTGATCGTGGAACGCGCCTGGTGCTGGTGCGGCGGCGAGGGCGAGCCCCAGGGGCCTGCCCGCATCATCGAGGAGGGGAATGTGCATGACGGCGCGCACTTCGGGGAGAAGAGACTGTGGAACACCAGCGAGACTCGCGATGGCGCGAACGTCGGGGATGATTGCCGGGGTTGCGGCCATGAGCTGGCGGAAGGGCGCGGCGCCTGTCTCCAGCCAGTCCCGCAAGGGCTCGCTGTCGTTGCCGGCGGCGTTGATGGCTACAGCGCTGGGGCGGCCCGCCGGAGGCTGGACGACGATAGCGGCATAGCTGGCACCAAAGCGGCGCGTGAACACGGCCGCGGCCTGGCGAAGCGCAGCGTCGAGTTCGGACAGCGTGCCGGCGGCGGCCATGGCGGCGCGCGCGGAGGCAGCGTCCACGAGTGCGGTGGCTTGCGGGCCACCGGCCGTTATCCCTTCCAACAGCGTCTCCCCGCCGCTGGCAGAACAGCCCCGGTCCGCGCTGGCGAACCCGGAGAACATCCGCCGACTAGGTTTGCGGATAGTAAATCTGCGTGCGAGACGGCCGATATAGGGATTCTCCCCACATCAAAGTCTTTGTCTCAACTCGCGGGCGGACTTTACCTAATGATCGTCAATATGTCCAGAAGGCGGATTGAGACAGTTGGAGGTAATAAACGCGGCCTGGCTGGAGAGTCGTGAAGGAGTCGACGTATGCGGGGAGGCCGGGGGCGTACTTCGTCCAACTCCCGGAGGCGGAATCCCAGGCATAGACAGAGACCACCGAGCCGCGGATGGAGGCGAGTGCGGCCATCACGGGTTGTCCGGGCCCGGTATAGGTGACGAGGTTCATGCCAGGCGAGAGGGCGAGCTGGATGCCGATTGGCGGGAGCGGCGTGGGAGAGGGAGTGGGCGACGGGGATGGTGTGGGCGAAGCCGTTGGTGACGGCGTGGGCGTGGGTGACGGCGTAAGCGTGGACGTTGCGGTAGGGGAGCTGGACGCGGGCTGCGTGGCGGTCGTGGGTGGCGGCGGGCTGCCGGTGTCGTCGAGCTGGCCGAAATCAGCTGTCCAGGCGGTGGTGATGCCGGGGAAGGTGTGGGCGCCGATGCCGACCACCCGCATGGTGGGGTCGATGATGTTCGCCCAGTGGCCGGGCGAGTTCTTCCACCTGTTGAAGATGGTGGCGGCATCGGGGGAGCCGTAGGCGGCGTCCTCCGCTGCCCAGCTCGGGTAGCCGCAGTCGGTGGTGCGGAGCGGAGGTGGGCCATAGCCCGGCACAGGCCAGCGGCCGAGAGAGTCCTGGTGCGAGAAGGTGGCACCGTAGGCGCTCGAATCGGCGGACTTCCACGCCGCGGCGCGATTGAGGTTGGGCGAGAACTTCAAAGGCCCGGCGCCGTTCTGCGCGCGCGCCTGGTTGATGAGGTCCAGCATCTGCTGTTCGGCGGGCGTGATGCCGGCTTCGCTCGTATCGCAGTTGCTGATGGCGCGGGCCGTGCGGGCACCGCCGCCGCTCCACGCGAGGAGGCCGGCAGCCAGGAGAAGCACACCGAAAAGGGCAAGTGGCAGGATTCGTCGGAGCATATGCCTCGGGAGGGACCGCCGGCGGCGGGGCGTGCCGGCGGGAGCCTCCGCTGCACCGTACCGGCCGCGCGGGGAAGGGGGAATCCACGGAGGCGGCGTTTTACAGACAATTTACGAGCGGAGCTGGCCGCCGGGCGGGCGCCGCCGCGCACGGGCGGAGGTGACGGCAGCTACTGTGTCCTCTTCCCTCTTTTCGCCGCGCTAACTAAGGTTCGCGCATGCCACTCCACACCCGCCGGCCACCGACACGGATCCTGATTGCGCGCCACGGCCAGACCGTGACCAATCGCGAGGGGCGCTTCTGCGGACATTCGGAGACGGATCTGACCGAGCTCGGACGGCGACAGGCCGAAGCGCTCGGGCAGCGGCTGGCGGAGGTGCGGATCGATGCGATCTATACCAGTGACTTTTCGCGGGCGATCGTGACGGCCGGGATCGCCGCCGGCGGGCACGGGCTGACGCCATCCATCGATGCAGCGCTGCGGGAGCTGAATTACGGGGAGTGGGAGATGGAGAAGGAGCGCGACGTGGCGCGCCGCTATCCCGAGCAGCACCGCCTGATGCGGGCCGAGGACCCGGACTGGCAACCGCCCGGCGGGGAGACAACCGGAATGGTGCGGGCGCGCACGTTTGCAGCACTTCAGCGGATTGCGAAGGCACATGCACACGAGACGGTGCTGGTGGTGAGCCATGGGACAGCCATCAATTGCATGATCGCAGAGGCGCTGGGGATGGCGCCGACGCACACGTTCCGTTTCGGCGTGGACAACTGCGGACTTTCCGAGGTGGTGATGCGGCGCACCACCCCGATCGTGCTGCGATTGAACGAAACAGCGCATCTGGCCGGGTTGCGGTGAACGGCGGGTCGGACGCACCGAAGGCGGGCGGAGAGAAACCGTGATCCCAATCCACGATTCGGCGCGGAGGTGGTCGACACCATGGGTGAACTATGGGCTCATCCTGCTAAATATCGCGGTGTTCGCCTACATGTTGACCCTTTCCACCTCGCAGCCGCCGACGGCACGCCAGCAAGCGGGTGCGCTCCAGGCGCAGACACACAGCGTCTGCTATGGGTTCGAGACGGCACCGACCGCGTCGGACGCGTTCATCTGCCGCTGGGCGTTTCAGCCGAAGGAGTTCTTCGACAACCTGCGCGGCCATTCGGACGTGCCCGCCCCGGACCGGCCGCTGATCCTCTTCACGATCATCACGTCGTTGTTCGTCCATGGCGGCTGGCTGCACATCGCCGGGAACATGCTGTTCCTCTGGGTGTTCGGGGATAACGTGGAGGATCGGCTCGGCCATGCCGCGTATCTGCTGTTCTACCTCGCCGCGGGGATCGTGGCGACGCTGGTGCAGGGTCTGATCGATGTCGGCAGCGTGGTGCCTGTGCTGGGGGCGAGCGGCGCCATCGCGGGTGTGCTCGGGGCGTACATTGTCTTCTTCCCAAGGACGATGGTGTTCGTGGTGATCCCATTTTTCTTCCTGATCTTCATCCCGCTACCGATCCCGGCGTTCATCATGATCGGCGTCTGGTTCATCCAGAACTTCCTATCTGGAGTGGCGAGCATCAACAGCGCCGTGCAGGTGGATCAGGGAGTCGCGTTCTTCGCCCACATCGGTGGCTTCGTGTTCGGGATGCTGCTGGCACTGGCGCTGCCGGTGCGGCGTGGCCGCCCCCGCTGAGGCAACGATCGTGCGGCGGTCTCAGGGAACTGTGGTGAGGGCTTCGGCGATGAGCGCCTCCATCGCCTGGAAAAGGGCCGGCCCGGCTGCAATGATGCCGGGAGCTTCGCCGGGGCCGATCGGGCGGACCGCCGTAACACCGCCGGCCTCGCGGACGATGAGCGAGCCGGCAGACAGGTCCCAGGCGTTCAGTGGACCTTCGAAGTAGGCATCGAGCCGGCCGCAGGCCACCGCGCAAAGGTCGAGGGCGGCAGAACCGGTGCGGCGCAGGTCTCTCACACTGCCGAGGAGTGCAGCGATGACGCGTGCCTGCCGGGCGCGGTGCCTTGCGTCGTAGCCGAAGCCGGAGCCAAGGAGGGCGAGCGAAAGCCTGTCCTGGCCAGTGACGTGGATGCGCTGGCCGTCGCGAAAGGCACCGCCGCCGACCCACGCGGTGAAGGTCTCGCCGCGAGCAGCATCGTGAACGACGCCCGCGACGACCTCGCCCTGGACCTCGACGCCGATCGAGACGGCGTAGGCGGGAAAGCCGTAGAGGTAGTTGGTGGTGCCATCGAGCGGGTCGATGACCCAGCGGACGCCGGATTCGCCCTCGCGGTCGGTGCCTTCTTCGCCGAGGATGCCATCGCTGGGGCGGGCGGCGAGGACGCGCTCGACGATGAGCGCTTCCGATGCGCGGTCGACCTCGGTCACCATATCCGTGAGTGAGGACTTGGTCTCGACGGACTCGCGGACATGGGGCGCGCGCGTGGCGAGGAGTTCGCCCGCTTCGAGGGCGATATCGGCGGCGAGGTGGAGCAGGACTGCCGGGTCGATGCTTCGGTTGGACATTGGGGGAGCTTACGACAGGCGGCCGGGTTTTTCGCGGCGGTTCGCTACGGGCTGGTCGCCCCTTGCTTGACGAGGTGGTCGCCATATTGTTCGCGGAGCTTGAGCTTTTGGAACTTACCGGTCGAAGTCTTGGGGATGGCATCGACGATGAGGTAGTCATCGGGGAGCCAGAACTTTGCGAAGTGGGGCTCGAGGGAAGCGCGGAGCTCGTCCTTCGTGGCGGATTGCCCGGGCTTGAAGACGATGGCGGCGAGGGGGCGTTCGTCCCACCTGGGGTGGACGGCTGCAAACACGGCGGCTTCGAGGACAGCGGGGTGGGCCATCAGTGCATTTTCCAGGGCCACCGTGCTGATCCACTCACCGCCCGATTTGATGACATCCTTCGAACGGTCAGTGATGGTGAGATAGCCGTCGCTATTGATGGTGACGATGTCGCCCGTCTTGAACCAGCCATCGGCGGTGAAGCGGTCGTCCTGTTCGTTGCTGTTGTAGTAGGAAGCCGCGACCCAGGGGCCTCGCACTTCGAGTTCGCCCATGCACTGGCCATCCCAGGCGAGCACGGAACCGTCATCGCCGGTGTGACGGATTTCGACGAAGGGGACGGGGTAGCCCTGGGTGGAGCGTACCTTGAGCTGTTCGGCGGGGGAAAGGTCGCGCATGGTGTTTTTGAGCCGGGCGAGGGAGCCGATGGGGCTGGTCTCGGTCATGCCCCAGGCGTGGGTGACGGTGAGTCCGTGGCGCTTTTGGAAGCCGTCCATCATGGCGGGCGGGGCCGCCGAACCACCGACGATCATCGTGCGCACGGAGGAGAGGTCCCACTTGCCGGGGTTGGCATCGAGCAGGGCAAGGATGCCGAGCCAGATGGTGGGGACGCCGCCCGCGAGGGTCACTTTCTCACGGGCCATGAGGTCAACGAGCGTCTCGGGCTGGAGGTTGGGGCCGGGAAAGACGACCTTCGCCCCCGTGAGGGCGGCGGCGAAGGGCATCCCCCACGCGTTGACGTGGAACATCGGGACGACGGGCAGGAGCACATCCCGTTCGGAGATGCCGAGCGTGTCGGTCATGCACGTCGTCATCGTGTGGAGCATGGTGGAGCGATGCGAGTAGAGGACGCCCTTGGGGTTGCCGGTGGTCCCGGAGGTGTAGCACATGGCGGCGGCGGCGTGCTCATCCAGCTTCGGGTAGACGAAGGCATCGGATTCAGCGGCGATGAACTGTTCGTAGTCGGTGTAGCCATCGGGGGTGGGGCCATCGTCCGGCACCACGATGACGTGGCGGAGGCTGCGGACGGTGGAACGGAACTGTTCGAGGAGGGGGAGGAGGGAGCGATCGACGATGATCACGGAGTCTTCGGCGTGATTGGAGATATAGCTCAGGTCGTTCGGGTGAAGGCGCAGGTTGAGCGTATGCAGGACGGCGCCCATGGAGGGGACAGCAAGGTAGGCCTCGAAGTGGCGGTGATGGTTCCAGCAGAGCGTGCCGACGCGATCGCCCTGTTTCACGCCGAGGCGGGTGAGGGCGTTAGCGAGTTGCCTGGTGCGCCGGTAGTAGTCTCCGTAGGTGTAACGAAAGAACGAGCCGTCTTGGTTGCGGGTGACGAGTTCGTTGGCGGGGAACATGGTGCCGGCGCGTTCGAGGAGGTAGCCGAGGGTGAGCGGGTAGTCGTCCATCATCAGGCCGGTGAGCATGGAGGTCTCCTTGGCGAGTGCTGTAACGCATGATAGAGCGCCGGGAGGGGAGAGGGCGAAAGGGGCAGCGGTGAGCCGGGGCGGCGCTCGACGGCATGCCGGGCTGGAAGAGGCGTCTGATATACTGGGCCAATGCTGATAGGCGTCGCAGTGCGGGACGAGTCCTTGCCCGGCAGCGGCATGGGCGCGGGTATGGCCATGCGCGTGGCGGCAGCCCGCCGGGGCTAACGGCTGCCGTCTTTTTGAGCCCGATTCGCCAATTTTGCCGCTTTCTCTGGGAGTCCCATGACCTACGCACCTCTCGATCACCCTTTCCTCAATCGGCTCCGCAACCGCGTCCTCTTCGCCGCGGGCCCCATCGGTTCGACGATCCTCAGCCTCCGGCCGGGGCCCGACTATGGGGGCATCGATGGATGCAATGAGTACCTGACGATCTCCGACCCGGCGGTGCTCGCCCGCATCCAGCGGAGCTTCTATGCCGCGGGCTGTGATGCGGTGGACAGCGCCACTTTTGGTTCGAATAAGGTCGTGTTTGCGGAGTATGGGCTGAGCGAGCGCGTGCGCGAATTGAACCGGCTGGCCGCGCAACAGTTGAACCGCGTACGCGACGAGTTCAGCACGCCGGAGTGGCCGCGCTATAGCTTCGGCACCATGGGGCCGGGGACGAAGCTGCCATCGCTCGGTCACATCGGCTGGGATGAGCTCATTGACAGCTACAGGGAGCAGGCGCGAGGGCTCCTGGAGGGCGGGATCGATGTGCTCAAAGTCGAGACCTGCCAGGACCTGCTCCAGACGAAAGCGGCGCTGGCGGCGATCAGCGACGTCTTCGCTGAGACGGGGCGGCGCGTGCCGGTGATCGCGAGCGTGACGATCGAGACCACGGGGACGATGTTGCTGGGTTCCGACATTGCGTGCGCGCTGACCACACTGGATTGCCTCGATGTGGCCGATGTTCTCGGGATCAACTGTTCGACGGGGCCGGACCAGATGGTAGAGCACGTGCGCTACCTGGCCGAACATTCGCGGCGGCCGCTCTTCATCGCCCCGAATGCGGGGCTCCCGGAGCTTGTGGATGGGGAAGCGTGCTACCGGCTCCAACCGGCGGAATTTGCGCGCTACCAGGCGATCTTCGTGGACGAATTCGGCACGAACATCGCGGCCGGGTGTTGCGGCACGACTCCGGCGCACTTCGAGGCGGCGATTGCGGCCATCGGACGCCGCCCACCGAAGCGCCGTCCCGCCGCCCGAAAGTTCTTCGATCCCGGCGTGGCGACAGGCCCCGCGGACTACGATGCCTCCGTTGCATCGCTCTACACGTCGGTGCCGATCGAGCAGGAGACTTCGTTCCTCGTGGTTGGCGAGCGCACGAACGCGACGGGTTCGCGGGCGTTTCGCGACCTTCTCCTCGCGGAAGATCTCGACGGCATGGTGGGCGTTGCGCGGGAACAGGCGGCCGAAGGAGCGCACGTGATCGATGTCATGGTCGACTACGTGGGGCGCGACGGTGTGCCGGATATGGAGCGGCTGGTGGGGGTGCTGCGCACGCAATCGACGCTGCCGCTGGTGTTCGATAGTACCGAAGTCCTGGTCGTCGAGGCAGCGTTGAAGCTGTATGGGGGCAAGGCCATCGTCAATTCGATCAACCTCGAAGATGGCGAACGGAAGATTGCGCGGCTGCTGCCGCTCATCCGGCGTCACGGTGCGGCGGCGGTGGCCCTCACGATCGACGAAGAGGGGCAGGCGCGTACCGCGGACTGGAAGGTGCGCGTGGCGAAGCGGATCTACGAGATCGCGGTGGAGCGCTACGGCATGGAGCCGGGTGACCTGCTCTTCGACTGCCTGACGTTTCCGCTTTCGGGCGGGCAGGAGGACCTTCGTGGTGACGCGATGGAGACGCTTAACGCAATCCGGAGGGTGAAGGCCGAGTTGCCGGGTGTGCACACGATCCTGGGTGTTTCGAACTGTTCGTTCGGGCTCAAACCAGCGGCACGACGCGTGTTGAACTCGGTCTTCCTTCACGAAGCGGTGGAATACGGGCTGGACGCCGCGATCGTGAACGCGAAGCAGATCCTGCCGCTGAACCGCATTCCCGAAGAGCAGCTCAGCACGGCGCGCGACCTCATCTATGACCGGCGCCGGCCGGCGGGAGCCGATGGCGAGGGCGGCTATGACCCGCTCACTCACTTTATTTCGCTCTTCGAAGGCGTGGAGACGGAGAAGACGGTGAAGGTCGACCGCTCGACGCTGCCGGTGGAGGAGCGGCTGCGCTCGCGCATCATCGACGGCGACCGGCGGGGGATCGAAGCTGACCTCGACGACGCGCTGGCCGTGATGGACCCGCTGGCGATCATCAACGAGCACCTTCTGGAAGGGATGCGCGTGGTGGGCGAGCTCTTTGGTTCGGGGAAGATGCAGCTGCCGTTTGTGCTGCAGAGCGCGGAGACGATGAAGACGGCCGTCGCCTATCTCGAGCCACACATGGAAAAGACGGATGGTGCGGGGAAGGGCAAGGTGGTGCTGGCGACGGTACGCGGCAACGTGCACGACATCGGCAAGAACCTTGTGGACATCATCCTCACCAACAACGGCTATACGACCTTCAACATCGGCATCAAGCAGCCCATTCAGAACATCATCGATAAGGCGAACGAGGTGGATGCGGACGCCATCGGCCTTTCGGGGTTGCTGGTGAAGAGCACGGTGGTGATGCGGGAAGACCTTGAGGAGCTGAACGCGCGCGAGCTGTTCCACTACCCGGTGTTGCTCGGCGGGGCGGCGCTGACACGCAAATATGTCGAGCAGGACCTGCGCGGCATCTATAAGGGCAGCGTCTTCTATGCGCAGGACGCGTTTGAGGGGCTTTCCACGCTGGACAAGATCATGCCAGCGATCCGGTCGGGGACGCCGATCCCGGCGCTAACGCGCGGCGGCGAAGAAGTGCTGGCGCGCGATTCGGGCTACGACGAGGTGCGCGTGACGACGCCGCCAATTCCCGGAAGCGGCACCACAGGCGCAGCTCCGGATTCTGAGTTCGCCGACTCCGGGGTGCGCCACGACAACCCGATCCCGCAGCCACCATTCTGGGGCAGCCGCGTGGTGCGAGGATTGCCACTCCGGGACGTGTTCCCGTTCGTGAACGAAGTGGCACTGTTCCGGGGACAATGGCAATACCAGAAGGGCGAACGGAGCGACCCGGAATACGCGGCATTCGTGCAGAACGAAGTGCGGCCGGTGTTCCGGCGCTGGCAGGAGCGCGCGATCGCGGAGCATCTGCTGGTACCGCAGGTGGTCTATGGCTACTTTCCGTGCCTGGCGGAGCGGAACGACCTGCTGGTGTGGCCGGGGCTGAAGGATGGGAAGCCAGATGGTGAGCCGGTGCGGTTCGTGTTCCCCCGCCAGCCTAGCGGGAGGCGGCTTTGTGTCGCGGACTATTTCCTGCCAGGCCCGGCAGCAGACGGGCGCTTCGATGTCGTGGCTTTCAGCCTGGTGACGATGGGGCCAAAGGCGACGGAGTTCGCGCAGGAGCTGTTCCGGGCGAATGAATACCGCGACTACTTGCATTTCCACGGTTTCGCGGTCGAAAGTGCAGAGGCGCTGGCGGAGTACTGGCACAAGCGCGTGCGCGAGGAGCTTGGCATCGCGGGCCGTGATGCGAAGGAGATGCGGAAGCTGTTCGCGCAGGGCTACCAGGGGAGCCGCTACAGCTTCGGCTACCCGGCCTGCCCGGACCTGGAGCAGCAGGCGGGCATGGTGAAACTGCTGGAACCGGCGCGGATAGGCGTCGAGCTTTCGGAGACATTCCAGTGGCATCCGGAGCAATCGACGAGCGCGATCGTCGTGCATCACCCGGACGCGAAGTACTTCGTCATCCGCTGAGGGCCGGGTGGCGACGCGTCCACGCCTGCTGCGGAGGGAGCGGCCATCCCCGGGAGACTGCGCAACGGGTGCTTGATGACACCTTCGGGGTGTTACCCGGGGAGCGGCCACCCGCCGCCGGCGTGCGTGGTAGGATCGCCAGATGAAAGTGTCTGACCTTACGATCGAGCAGTTCCAAGCACTCCTTCGGTCATCGCTTGAGGATGCGATCGCTGCCATGATCGACCCCGATCGGGGGTTGGAGCTCACGGACGAGTTCCGGGAGCGGCTGGTGCGGGCAACGGACGCGAATGACCCCGGCCTGCCAATAGCGGAGGCCGCGAAGCGCCTCGGGCTTGAGTGGTGAGCTTCGGTGTCCGTATCACCGAGGAAGCGTTCGGTGATCTTGCCCGGTTGGACAAGGACATAGCGCAGCGCGTGCTCCGCCGGATTCGGTGGCTGGCGGACAATGCTGAGCAAGTAAACCGGTCCGCACTAACCGGTCCATTCACCGGCTACTTCAAGCTCCGCGCCGGCGTCGTTGATGACGATGCGGAGGAGATCATCGTCCGGGCAATCGGACACCGAAGCGCCGTGTATCGCGACAGGAGTTAGCCTGCCCCGCCTACTGGAAGATGACAACATCGGGCTGAGGATCGAGTGCCTCCACCTGCTGCGGGGTCATGAGGTCCACATCCTGGTGGTAGAACAGCTTCATCCCGCCGTGGGGCGCGCCCATGTCGTGGACGAAGGCCTGGTACTCGCTCGTCTTGGCGGCGGCATAGCCGAAGCCATCGATATCGATGACAAGGTCTACGCCGGGGATAGTGCCCAGATCCTGGGCATTGGTGATCATTCCCTCTGTGAAGCGGTGCACGATAAGCATCTTGCGGGGCAGATGGTGCGTGAGGACGAGGTTGCCGAGCAGCTCCTGGGCGTGCGTAATTTCCGAGGCATCCATGGAGCCGATCGTGGTGCCGGGCGCGCCGGGTGTGACCCATTCGGGGTCGAGGGCAAGGTGCACGCGCGGGTTCAGGAGATAGGGCTCCACGGCGGCGAATTCGGCATCGAGGCTGGCGTGGCCAAGCTGGAGGTCGAGGATGACGAGCAGATCGTGCTCCTGCGCCAGCGCGATATAGGCGTTGATGAGGCTGGCGGGGGCGCGCGCGACGTAGCTGCCATCGGGGCCCGGGCTTGCCTGGGCGACGTCGGCGATCAGGTGGATGGCGAGGGCGACGCCGCGGGGACCGTTGACTGCGTCGAACCTGGCGGCTTCTTTTTGGAGCGCCGCGACCATCTCCTCGGCGGTTGGAAACTGGCCAAGAACGCCGAGGCCGGGCACTGGTGGGTAGCCGTAGTAGGCGATGACCTGGCAATTACTGAACACGGAGTCGGCATCGGCTGGCCGGAGTGGGAATCCGCCCGTACCGAGCCGCGGGCCGTAGCAGTGCTGCACCGGGAGGGGCACCGGTGTTGGTGTGGGCAACGGTGGGGTGGGAGTCACGGTCGCAGGCTGGACGAGGCCATCGCGTGCGGTTTCTGGAGCGTGGGCGGCGAAGGAATCAGCGCTGGTTCCGCCGGCAGGCCGGGCGACCTGGAGCGCGAAGAAGGCGCCGCCGGCGAGCAGCCCACCCAGCGCAAGGCCGGCAACGGCGACGTGCATACCTACCGCCAACAGGGACCATCCATCTCAACGAGTCTATCGCGGCCTGAAGACTTGTGTCCGGCGCGCGAAGGCCGGGGCGCTGATCAAGTTCAAACAGGTGCGAGACAGCCGGCCAACGGCGAGAGCCGGTGG
>JADEYI010001509.1_pt1 | contig 16922 bp, 12 predicted proteins | sample 8542331 | NCBI WGS metagenome assembly JADEYI01 (sample SAMN16510988, study PRJNA670497) | mine drainage metagenome | isolation source: biofilm near Copperflume 1 | place: Germany: Marsberg coppermine Kilianstollen | collected 2018-02 | reverse complement strand
GGGGTGAGGGTGCGTTGGGGGTGAGGGTAGGTGAGCGCTACTCCTTCAAGATTGCTACACCCCAACTCTGAACCCTCACATGACAGAGTGTAACTTGACGTAATAGGTGGCACGTAACTTGCAGGTGATTAAGACCCTGGCAGCCATTCTTATGCAGGATTCCTGTGGCTGAATATGTCTCTAACGTGACCCGCTTATATGGCTAAAGCAATAACGGAATACCTCACAGACCAAACCTCCACTGCGCTCCCGTCGAGGGCAACTTTTGCCTATCGCGTCAACCGCTACGGCGCTCGACAGTGGCCTTTATACATGGCTGACAATGAGGCAGGCTCTGCTTCGCAGTGGGGCCAAACGAAGGTGGAGGCCAAGGATGTGCTCGTGGTAGAAGACGAGCCTTACCTCTGTGACCTCATCGCTGATGTGCTTGAGGCCGAGGGCCATACTACGCGCAAAGCCTCCAACGGCCTGGAAGCCCTTGAGCGCGTGCGCGAGCAGCGGCCCCAGATAATTCTCCTCGATCTGATGATGCCCGTTATGGATGGTTGGGAGTTCATGGCAACTCTCCGGTCTCACCCTCAGTGGGACGGCATCCCCGTTGTGATCATCACCGCTGTCTACGATGTGGCCCGCACCAAGCGTGAGACAGGCGCGAGGGCAGTAATCACCAAGCCTTTTGACATAGACCAGCTAGCCGAGGCGGTACGTACATACGCGAACCCGTGAAGCGCGAAGCCTCAGGGACTAAGGATAAGAACCAGGGAGTAAGGATAAATTATCCTTACTCCCCACGCAACACCTAATACATATTGCGATTGCCTTTCCCCTGCCCATGCCATTGGCCTCTTATCTCCATCCTCCTGTATAATGTTTCTGCGGCCTTACATCTGACCCTGCATGCAAAGTAACTCTACAGGTGGCGCTATAACATTATGCCCAATAAACCACGCAAGCGAGGATCCTCCCAGGCTTCAGCCACAACCGAAGCGAGAAGCAACACCGGAGCAGTCTCCGGCTACATGCCCGCGACCGGCGCGGGGCGTGCCCGCAGAACCGCTCCCAAAGGGCTGCTCTGGGCAACAGGAATAGTTGTTGCCGCCCTCCTTGTATGGTTGGCGCTGGCGCGCTTCGCCCCCGGCTCCCTCCCCGATCTACTGCGGCCACAGCCTGAGCAAACGCAAACGGTCATCGCCACCTCAGCCACAGGGCGCATCTGCTTCGTCAGAATGCGAGACAGTGCCGGAAACAACGACCTCTTTGTAGTCAACCCCGACGGCAGCAACCAGCAGCAAGTTACTCAGAACCTGATTGTAGAAGGAACCGATAGTTGGTCCCCCGATGGCCGCCGTATCTTGCTACAGGCAGGCATCAACAACATTTCTACTGTTGTGAGGATCACAGTTGGGGCTGATAACAAGGCGACCGAAGCGGTACAACTCACAGCTGATGTAAAGGCTGATAGCGCTCAGCCCGTCTGGTCGCCCGATGGCACACAAATCGCCTTCCAGTCCAAGCGCGAAGGAGGAGATTGGCAGGTCTTCATCATGGACGCCGACGGTAACCGCAAACGCCGCATCTCAGATGGTAAGAACGCCGCCTTACAACCTGCCTGGTCGCCCGACGGCAAGAGCATCGCCTACATGCAAGGCGCGGCGGCGCAAGACCAACCGAAGGAATTGTATATTGCTCCCCTATCGGGAGGCGCGCCTAAAGAGATTACCTCACTCGGCAAGAGCCTCAACCGCCCCATCTGGTCGCCCGACGGCAAGAGCATTGCGCTGTACGAGTACCTGGATTCGCGTAATCTGCCCATAATGATCATGAACCCAGATGGCACAGGATTGCGCACGCTGGTGCAGGGCGGGGCCATTGTAGGAGCACGCTTCTCCCCATCCGGCGATAAGCTCTTGTACTCCGAGATTTCCACTTCTACATCCGCATCGGGCACCGACATCTTCACAATCTCCCCCTCAGGTGGCACGCCTACTAACCTCACCCCCAACTCTGCCGAGGACTACCAGCCTGCATGGTCGCCAGATGGCAGCTATATAGCCTGGTCGGGGAGACAGGGAGGGGTATTCAAGATTGTGCTCGCCAATGCCGATGGCTCTAATCCCCAAACCCTCACTAAAGGAGACGATTACCAACCCTCCTGGGGGGTTACCCCCAGGTAAGAGGCAGTGGGTGATCGCCACCGCCGCTCCTGGCTGCTCTTGTACATCACCTGCACACCACATGACCCGACAGCTATGACAACACCCCTGCTCGTGATTGTCTCAGGGCCGCCCTGCACGGGCAAGACCACACTCAGTAGGCGAATTGCCGAGGAGCTGCATCTGCCACTGGTCGCTAAAGACAGCATCAAAGAGTTGATCTTTGATCGCCTCGGCTGGAAGGATCGCGATTGGTCAAGGCAGCTTGGGCAAGCTACTTATGATATTCTCTACTACTTTGTGGAGGTCCAACTTGCGGGAGGCATCTCACATATTGTAGAGAGTAACTTCACCCCAGACTTTGCTAGTCCTAGATTCCGAGCACTCAAAGAGAAGCACAACTTCATCCCCTGCCAGGTGCTCTGCTACACCGAAGGTGTAACACTGGCAGAGAGGTTTACGCAGCGCGCCGGCTCCCCTGAGCGCCATCCGGGCCACCTGGACCATCTCAACTACGAAGAACTACAAGAAACGCTGCTAAAAGGTAAGTACGAGCCGCTCGACATAGGCGGCATAGTGATAGAGGTAGATACAACCAACTTCGCCGCAATTGACTACAAAGCCTTGCTCACCTCTATCAGAGCAGTGGCATCAGGAGTGGGCGACCCACCTTAGGACAAGAAGCAGCCGGTCGTCTGTCGTCAATAGTCGTAACGAGAGGCAGCATAAGGAGTATAGATGCGCCAGGAATACCCGATTCTCGAGTTTGATAGCTCACGCCGGGCTCTGCTTGAGCCAAATGATCTGATCAAGGCCGCGGAGGTGCCACAACACGCAGTAGCCTGTTTCTTTCAAGATGTAATCACCGGGCTCTCTCAGGAGCACGAGGCGAAGGTAATATACAGGCTCCAGAGCGAGATCGGCACACATCCCGTCTACGAAATAGCTCTGAACGGCAAACGCCTTGCGGTTTTCCACCCAGGGGTGGGAGCGCCCCTGGCTGCGGCTCTCCTCGAAGAGATGATCGCCCTCGGCTGTAGCAGCTTCATAGCGTGTGGCGGCGCAGGTGTGCTCGACTCGAAGATCGCCCTGGGTCATATAATCGTGCCGTCCACTGCTGTGCGCGACGAAGGCACTTCCTACCACTACCTGCCCCCAGGCCGTGAAGTCAGCGCGAGCGAGCGAGGAGTGGCCGCTATCGAGAAGACGCTGAACGCCCACGACGTTGACTACCTCATAGGCAAATGTTGGACCACCGACGCAATCTACCGCGAAACGGTTGCGAAGGTCCAACTCCGCAAAGCCGAAGGGTGCCTGGCTGTGGAGATGGAGGCCGCGGCTTTGTTCGCGGTCGCCCGCTTCAGGGGAGTGGAGCTTGCCCAACTCCTCTATGGCGGCGACGACGTAGGCAGCGAGGAATGGGACTCCCGCCACTGGCAGACCCACACACCGGTGCGCGAAAAACTCTTCTGGCTCGCCAGCGAAGCCTGCCTGCTCATCTGACCTCCGCATACGCAACGAATCGTGCCGTCGCATCTCTCAACAGTTGCAAGAAATGTAAGCGTTCAGAGTTGGGGTGCAGGGGCGTCCCTCCCCTCACCCCATGCCCCTCTCCCACAAGGGGCGAGGGGGCTTTACTCCTGGCTCTTCCCAAGAAGAAAGCCCCCTCTCCCTTCATGGGAGAGGGGGTTGGGGGTGAGGGCGGGTGAGGGCGGGTGAGGGCAGGTGAGGGCAGATGGCGCAATATCCACGTATATACCCCAAGAAGATTGCTCCACCCCCACTCTCAACAGTTGCAAGAAATACTGCGTTTGCATTATCGAAAATGCGAGTACAAGCTTATAACTTCATGTAAAATATCTATGCAGCGCAAACGAAGGCTGCCTGCATAATTGTGCGAACAACAGCCGAAGAGCAACGTCGTAAAGCAAGAGGTCTACCTTCCATGTATAGCCATGCCAACAATCCATTTGCCTCCGTCCCGCAGATAGACGCCAGGAGCGTTTACGACCGCTGGGTAAAGGGCGAAGTAAGCATCGTAGACGTAAGAGAGCAATCTGAGTGGGAGCTCGGCCATATCGAAGGAGTTGAGCTTATACCTCTGGGGCAGCTTCCAGAGCGATGGAAAGAGCTAAACCCCGACGAGCAGTGGATCTGCGTATGCCGCAGCGGCAATCGCAGCAACTATGCGGCGGCTGCACTCTGCGAGGCGGGAATAAAGGCCTCTAACATGCGAGGCGGCATGCTCGAGTGGAAGGAAGAAAAGCTTCCAATAACTCCTCCAGGCATAGTAGATTCGCATTAGAGATTAACGTAAACGGCAAGTAAAACCCGAAGAGGAAAGTACACCTCAGCTTATTACACAACATCGTCTGTTGACCTACCAGGTTGTATAACATAGCTACGAGCTACGCGACTGCGGCCCACCAAAATGCTCCCACGCCCCTGGGAGAATACACCTTACCCACACGGAACCAAATAAGATGACGTTCGTCATAAATGTGAGCGAGTTTATCACTCACCTGAGCTATCCGCGCCTGCTTATCACTCGCGCCTACCCACAGAGCTACTAAAAAGAATATGCTAATACGACGTAGACCCTCCCTCGCCTCTCTCGCCCTTCGTAGAGCGGGGCGCGTTTTGCTGGCGCTGGTCATCCTGGCAGCCTCACTCGGAGCCGCAACAGCACCCGGCATCTTCAACGGTCCAGCGCCCGTACGTGCCCAGACAGTGACCGTTGCGAGCGACAGGGAAATTTTCGGCATGGTAATTCGCGACCCCTTTTATGAGTACAACACCGACCCCGTAAACTATCACGAAGCTCCGAACCGTACCGCCCTGGAGCAACAGGCGAAGGAGCTTGCCGCTGCCGGGGTGCGCTGGATTCGGATGGAGTTTTTCGCCGACTACGATGGCACTGTGCCTGCGGGCGATATAAACTGGTCAAAGTACGACTGGTTCATAAACGAGCTTGCCCCCAAGTACAACTTGAAGATACTGGCGCTACTCAACGTGGGGATGGTTTCCTTTGACGGCAAGACTGTGCGCCCTATCTCCCTCAACGACCCCGCGGACGGCGGCGGCAGTGACCCAGGCGACGGCTCCAACCACTTTATTCGCGTCTTTACAGGGCGCGCGCAAACCATAGCCGCTCGCTATGGCAACGCCATAAGCGCCTACGAGATTATCAACGAGCCTAACATTAGCTTTGACCTGTGGCAGGACACCAGAAACGGCTCCGCTGAAATGAAGCCTGATCGCTACGCTGCCCTTCTCACAAGCGCATATAGAGCTATCAAAGGGGTATCGCCTCAATCTCAGGTTATTACGGGAGGGATGCTCATCGGTTCGCCACCGGAGGGAAAGAACCATGACCAGTTTGATTACCTCTACCAGCTATACGTGTCGCCCTGGGTGAAGCGTTACCAGGAGACAGAAAGTAGCCGGCCGGGCTTCAGCCAGGTGCCCTGGGATGGCATTGCCCTGCACCCCTACTTCCTTGAGCCAGACAAGTTGTTCGCAATACTCAAGGACTTTGCTCGCAAGCTGCAGGACCGTGGCGACTACAACAGCAAGCTATGGATCACCGAGATCGGCGCTCAAGCTGCGCCCCCAGAAAACCCAGGCGATCCACCAACCGCCGACGAGATCAACCAAGCCGGCTATCTGCGCGCTGTTTACTCGGGCATCCTGGGCGATAGCGAGCTAAAGGCGGCTGTGGCCCACGTCTTCTGGTTCAAATATGAAGACTTTGTCCCCGGTAACTATACCTACAACTACGGACTGGTGCGCCTTTTGGAGACGCCTGATGGCAAGAATTATAGCCCATCAGGTAAGGTGTGGGTTCACAAACTCGCCTATAAAGTCTATCAGGAATTGGCCCTCGGATACTCACCTACCGACCCTGTAGACGCGCAGGCGGCCCTTGCCGATAATCAACTGTACTTCTCAGAAACCCAGCAGGCAATCGCCCCGCAATTCGCTGAATACTGGCAGGAGAAAGGAGGCCTTGAGCGTTTCGGCTATCCCATCAGCCGCCCTGTGATAACCAACAATGGCTTCCTGAGCCAGTTCTTCCAGAGAGCCGTTTTCGAATACCACCCTGAGAACGCCGGCACCCCCAACGAAGTGCTACTCAGGCTCCTCGGTGACGAAATCACGCAGGGGATGAAGTTCGATACGGCGAACCCAAACAATATACCGCCCGATGCTCTTTACTTTCCTCAGACAAAGCACTCCCTCACCGGGGCTTTCCGCAACTTTTGGGAACAAACAGGCGGCCTTGCAGTTTACGGCTACCCAATATCAGAGGAAATCAGCGAGGTGTCACCTACCGATGGTCAAACATACCTCGTGCAATACTTCGAGCGCAACCGCTTCGAGTACCACCCCGAAGCGGTGGGCACACCTTACGAGGTGCAGCTTGGCTTGCTGGGGTCCAACATGCTCAAAAATGACCTCTGGTGGAGATAAAGCAACGCGTAGTGAACTCGATTGCCACCAGATCACTTCGCCCTCCCCTTTACAGTCGAGAGAGTATCTCGGACTTCTTTAGCTCGTAGTCTTCTTGGTTTATCAAGCCTGCGTCAATCATCTCTTTGAGCTGCTTCATCTTCTTTACAGGGTCATCGGCTGACGCAGCTTTCTTGGACGCGCTTGTCGAGGAAGCAGTAGAGCCTGTCTGTGTCTTGGACCTGGAGTTCCTCGACCGGGAGGGCTGCCCTTGCTGGCTCGGCATGATCTGGCCCGTCTGCCTCTCCCCTTGAAAGAGCAAGTCTGTGTCAAGGCTTTCCCCGGGGTTCAATATCTGCGTCATAAGCTGCCCTGTAACTGTGGCATCCTCCTCCACAGGATAGAATGGCACACCCTGCCCCGCATCATCCGTCGGCGCGGGCATGGGCGCAAATTCCTGTGATGGCAACGGGGAAGATGGCGGCGTGCTCTGATTGTCGCGCTGCCCTATCTGCATCTCGTGTGCTACTGGAGGAGCAGAGTATTCTTGAAAGACCAACTCCTGGGGCGCAACCTGTGGCGGGGCCTGGAATGCCGCAGCTAGCGACTGCCTAGCAGCCGCCTCAGCTGCCTCGTGCCGCGACGCTCTTAGAATCTCCTGCAAGACGCTCTCGTGTAGCGGGATAGGCGCCTCTCCACGCTGAGAAGCCACCTCTGGAGAGTCGCTCTGCACCGGCTGTTGTGACTGCGCCTGTGGTTGCGTCAGAGGCTGAGAAAGAGGCTGAGAAGGAGGGGCATAAAGCGGCTCCGAAGACCTTACCTGCTGTTGAGAAGCGTACCCATTCAACGAGCCGGAGACAGGTTGCTGGCCCAACGGGCCGGAAGCCTGGTTCTGAGCTACCTGGCTATTACGAAGAGGGGAGAGAGGCCCTGAGAAACCCTGCGCTCCCTGCCTCTCCTGCGCCATCCGCGCAGAGAGTGGGCCGGAAACCAGGGGCCTGGGCTGCTGCGTTACCTGGGGAAGTGGGCTTGATACCGCATGCTGCGTCAAAGGTGGCGTGTTGTAGTGCAGTTGGGCCGGCGTTGGGGCTGGCGCTTGTGGCAGACTTTGCTGTACCTGTACTTGCGATCTGGATTGAAGTTCAGGATGCATAGCCGCCGCGAGGGGTGTAGAAGGCATTGAAGCTGGCAACGTCTGCGCGGTCGCGAGCGGTGCGGAGGGCATAGGCTGCGTCGGTTGCGGTGCGGCCACGTAAGGTTGCTCTTGCGGCAGAGACGTCGGTACAGTGCTGACACCGCTACTCGGTGCGCCGGGCGCATCGTCAGGCTGTTGCTTCTTTAGAGTTTCGCGCAGGCGCTCGCTGAACTCTACAGCCAGATCGTATAGCCGCCACGCCTGCGCTTGCGGCAGCGACTCCACGGCGAGTTGCCAGCCCTGTATCGCATTTAGAACAAAAATTAGGCCATTACGCCCTTCCTTCATTTCCGCTTTGTAAATATCACGCCAGCTGCAATCGTCCTGTGTGGACGAGCCGAGCATCTTCTTCTTGAAAACAATCAGGCGCTTGTTCGTGGCTACAGCGCACTCCGCCGCGTGCCCAACCCCACCTTTGCTCGCTACCGCAACATACTTTATCTCCTCTCCGTCCATCAGGAGCTTGGAGGCCTTGTCGTATGCCTGCCTGGCGGCGGACGGGTCCTGCCCATCATTGTAAACTCCCGGTGAGGGCTCCGGGCTTGCAGGCACTTTTGCAGAGATAGGCTCGCCCGATTGGGATTGAGTAGCGGTAACATTGCTAAGCGGCGCTCCACAACGGCTGCAATATGGCGAGCCGGTGCGATTACCCGCCTTACAACTGGGGCAGTAGACCTGTAGTGGTATCTTCAATGGGGCCAAATCAAGCCTCCTATGTTAAACCGCCAACGCGACGGCCCAGCCATCAACCACCGACGCTAAGTGGCGACCCTACTAAACTAAAATGGAACCTGTCTAGAAGGCAGGTCCGAGCTTATGCTATTTGCGGCCCGGAGTGGCGCATGGGTTTTGCACCGGTACTCGATCAATGTCACCCCATAAAATATAGTGCTATTTACCCGCAAAGGGAATAGTACTTTGCTGAGAAAAGGGGCTAGTACCTCTGGCTACCCGTAGGTACTACAACTTGCAACCCAGCTGCACAGCTGAGTGTCAGGCGGCTCAGGTCGGCTCAGGAAAGGGCCTTGCCTTAGCACAACATTAGGGAGAACAACCTACGTAACTGGGGGTTGGGGGCCCGGCCAAGCCCCTGACGAGGTTACAGGAGTGTCCCCTGGCACTCACCATGCGCAAAGCCCCCTCTCCCCTCATGGGAGAGGGGAGAGGGGTGAGGGTCCACAGTTACCTCTTGAACTTGATTCTACCCTAACTCTGGACGCTTGCTAACCTACCCATCGGGAATGGTGCTCCGGGAGTTGAGAAGCGATGTGCGAGATCTACTTTATAGAAGGGCCTGACACCCAGTCGTAGCCGATTTCAGGGTCATCATGTGGGATGCGCCCTTCTTCAGCAGGGTCATAGACATTGGAAGTGACATAGATCAGATGAGCAGTACCACCGATAGCTTTGCAGCCGTGCGCCACACCTGCCGGTATCTTCACAATCTTGTACCCATGCTCCTCCCCCATGAATAGCTCTTGCAGCGCCCCTTTGGTCGGCGAGTCTGGGCGTTTATCATAGAGGGCCACCTTAAGTACCCCTACCGGCACATACCACCAGTCTATCTGTGTCTTATGTATGTGCCACGCCTTAGCCACACCAGGGTGCATCAGTGAATGGCTAAGCTGTGCGAAACCCTCCACAAAGAACGGGTCTGTGGAACGTATAAGCTCACGAAAGTAGCCACGCTCATCCGGGTGTGTAACCAACTCCTGGATAACTACACCTTCTATACCGGGCATCTAGCTCTCCTATCTGTGTAAAAAGCTCGTATCGAGTACTTGGGAGCGCTTACTGCGCGGGGTTTCTGCTGTAACATCTTCACACCTGCCCCTTACGCAAAACGCAGCAAGCAGTACACAATAACCATACATTACTCTTACCTCTGCTCCCGTTCCACGCTTCACCCGCCCATCTGTTATAATAAAGAGGGAGGCTCAAAGTCGGGGCAAAGTGCTCAGGGCAACAGCCCCAGGGTTGAGCTAACAGGCATTGTTTATCGGAAAGCGCGCAGGGCCGCAGGCATATCCCGCGCCAGATTAGAGTTGGCAATTACCCGAGATGCGCCCGCCTTCTTAGCTTGCAAGCGAGCCGTGGCGTCCATGTGAGGGCCGAATGCTAATACCGGCGTGCCTTGCTCGCGTGCCCGTAGTATAGCAGCTTCCCAATCGCCACGGCTCGCAAGGTCTACAATCATTACCGCAGCAGGAGGCATCGCAGCATCAGGGCGCACAGTCCAAAAGCGAAAACCTGCTTTGCGAGCCATATTCTGGAGTTGCACCGCAAACATCAGGTCTGTGCAATAAAGCAGGGCAAGAGGAGCATCGGCCTCGCCGCTCTCACTCACCTCTACAGATTGTTCAGCCATAAAAGATCACCTTTATTCTAGGCTACCACTTACCCGGTAGCTCAGTCGCCCCAGAGCTATTTATCCTCTTAGATATGGCGCTCTGGTTACAATTTGTAACAGAAGTTAGCCACTGCGTCAAGGCTCAATGCGAGATCAAGCAGGACGATTTTGAAACAATACAAACCACGAAGAGCACAGAGGAGCGCAAAGGCTTTATTTTGCTAGCGTGCTACCCTCATTTATCCCTACAACCTGTGCCATTCTCTTTGCGGTTCCTGCTATTGCTTGCCTTACCATGAATGTAGTGCATATTACGTATTGCGTAACAGGTCGCGGCTGCGGTATCGTTACCCACAACCTATTTCTCACAATATAGCTGCTCATTGCGCTTCACCTTTCACGTCTAGGAACCCCGTGCCTCATACCCCATAAAAGGAGCATAGTGGATGGCCTCTTTCTGGGATGGCCCGCACGAAGAAGGCTGGCAGAGTTTATCGGCCAGGCTAGAAGAGCAAATTAAATATTTCTGGGCAATCGACTCGGTCTCCCGGGCTATAGGCTCAACCTTGACGGCAGAAGAGTTGCTCAGGATTGCCGTTGAGCGCACAGTAGAAGTGGTAGGTGCTATCTCCGGCGCGATATACATACCCCTTGCCGACGGCTCATGGCAAGTAGCTGCCGCCTATGATGGCTCTACCCAAGTGCCCAAAGTACTGGCGAGCGACAGCGCTGCTTTGCGCCTTGCTCTTGAGAGCGCCGGACCCACCATGCTGTGTGAACGGCTGGAGGAGCCCGAGCTGTACATTTCTTCTACACACAAAGAGGCCGGCATACAATGCTGGGCCAGCGTTCCTATTACTATTCTCAACAAGGTCGGCGGCCTGCTTTTCGTCGGCAGCCGCGACTACGATGCCTTTGACAAAGCACAGCTTGAGCTGTTGCGAGTCATCGCACAACTCGTTGGGCTGTCGCTCTCAAGCGCTGCGGCCCACGAGACGGCGTTGGCACAAGTAAATACGCAACTACAGCGGCGCGTAGCAGAGCTAGAGGCTATCCTTGCCAGCATCTCCGATGGTCTTGTCATCTGCGACAACGAAGGCAGAGTTGCACGCGTAAACGAAGCCGCTGTTAGAGTGTTAGCCTTACCCGAAGCCGAGATAATCGGTCAGTCTATGTTATCGGACGAGTGGAACCGCCAGCCACCGGGTGCTGTCGGCGAGACGGGTGACCACCCACTTCGTCAGGCCATACTGCGAGGCGAAGAGTGCGTCAACTGTCCAATCGAAGTTGAGATCGCGGGCAGGACCCATACATTGAGCGTGAGCGCATCACCGATCCGCGAATCCGGCGAGCAGCATGCGGGAACAGTTATTGTGCTGCGTGACGTTACGGAGGAGCGCAACACTGAAATGCTCAAAGAGGAATTCCTGAGCATACTATCACATGAGTTGCGCGCGCCCCTCACGGTAATCAGCGGTTACGCCCAGATGTTGCGCCGTAAGCTCTCAAAGAGAGAACTGGAAAACGAAATAGAATATGCTGATTTGATCAAAGAGCAGGCAACAAGAATGTCCAGCATGGTAGGCGATCTCGTGGAGTCAACCCGTCTGGAGTCGGGTAGACAGACCATCGAGAAAGAAGCAACCAATCTCGGCCAACTGGTAGAAGATGTCGTCAGGCGCATGAGAGCGGAGCAACGCCACAGCGCGACAAAGCACGAGCTGCAACTCTCCATAGAGGCCGGGCTGCCGAAGCTTCAGCTGGACAGAAGGCGCATAGACCAGGTGTTGACAAATCTAATCTCAAACGCCACCAGATACTCCCCGGATGGAGGGCGCATCAAGGTAGCCGTAAAGCGCGATGGGCAAGCTGCCCACTACAACAAGGGCAGCAGCGAAGCCCCAACCGTCTACCCCCCGTCGCTTCTTGTCCTCGTTACAGACCAGGGGGTGGGTATACCTCCTGATGAACGAGCACATATATTCGATAGGGCCTTTCGAGGCAAACGAGCACAGGCCATCAGCCTGCAAGGGTTGGGCCTGGGTTTGTATATTTGTAAGACCGCTGTAGAAGCGCACGACGGCAGGATCGGCGTAACAGAAGGCCCAAAAGGGCTCGGAACCACCTTCTGGTTCACCCTACCCCTGCCACCGCCTATGGAGGCATGAATTATGAGTTGGCAATTCACAATTCTCGCCTAACCCCCGTACCTCTTAGCATAAATCTGCGTCCCCAGTTGCCCAAGCTGCACCTCGAAGGGAGTGCCCGCCTTGTCGGGGTGCAGCTCAAAGCGGTTGCGCTCGAAGTACTGCACTTTGTACTCCTTGCCGTCAACCGGGTTCTTCTCAATCCGCGCTTCTGTAATCGGATAGCCAAAGAGCGCCACCCCGCCATTATCCTGCCAGAACTTAAAGAAGGTGGAAGACACATTATGCCCCGTTTGCGGGAAGAACTGCTCACCCGACACAGCCTGTACCGGCGGCTCAACCGCAGTGGCAAGCGCACCTAGCCTGCCGAGCACCACCTGATCGCCCGTGGCAGCGTGTAACTCGAATCTGGCACGCTCAAAGTATTGTGCCGTATAGGTCTCGTTGGTGCCGGCGGTCGTCTCCTGCACACGATCAGAGATCGGGTAGCCGAAGACCGCAAGCCCGCCGTTCTGTTGCCAGAAGGTGAGGAACGGCTGCGACACGAAATAGCCTGTCTGCTTGAAATAGGCGTTATTCGCATCAGGCTGTATCGCTGTAAAGGCCCAGTCCGAGGAATAAAAGCCTCCTGTTGCGGACACCACTTCAGCATGGGCGCGATGAAGGCCCAATGCCATCTCCGGTGCGGTTGCGCTGACGCGATAGCGACCTGCCACGCCAGCCACAGGAGCGATTTTAGCGTCGAGCTTTTGGCCGTCAAGCGTCAGCAGGGCGCTTTTGATATTTTTTGTGCCTGTGACCTCAATGCTCAAAGGCAGATTCGCTGCCCCCGATAGCACGTAGCTACCGATAGCTGGGCTGTGCCGCTCTATCTGCAAAGGCTGTTCAACCGGCACCGATACGGCGCTTGGCGTCGCGCCCCCAGCGCCACTCACCCCTACGCGGAACTGCCACTCTTCGCTCTTGAGCCTGCCGCTCTCGGTGCCCGCGATAATGCTTACGGTGTGCATGCCCTGTAGCAAGCCCACTACTTGTGCGCTGGCTGTCTGCGTGAGTGGCGAGGAGCCGCTTAGCTCAGTAGGGAGGGCTTTGCCGTCCAACTTGATTGTAGCCGTCGTGATAGCGCTTGGGGCCACTAGCTGCGCGCTTAGCTGCGCCGAACCAGGGCTTAAAACCGAGTCCCTGACGGGGATAAGCTCGTTGAAGCTTATCCTGGCCGGAGCATCAGGTGAGATAGCATCTCGTATGTCGGCAGGGTTAGTGCGTAGCGCGATGTTGCCCAATATAGCCATAGCGGCAACAACCATGATCGCGGGCAGCGCCGAACCGAGGCGCGATAAGAGTGGCTGGGGCCTGTCTGCCGCACTGACTGTCTCTTCCAGGCCAAACTCCTGGCCTATATTCTCAAATGCGTCCAGCCTCGCCGGGACTATGCTACCCACCAGAGCGCCGTTGTCGATTACAGGGATAGGTATCCCCTCCAACTCTGTGCCCTTGCGGCTCTCGGCAAGATAAAGCGCATCCACAAGAGGCGCATCGGAACGCAGTGAGCTTACTTCGCCTATAGGGGTTGTGATAGCACGCACAGGTGTGGAAGGCCAAGTGCCTTGCAGCAGCTTGTCGGCTGCCGATAGGGTTACAAGGCCCACCAGCGTCCCCCCCTCATCTACCACAGGCAAGGGTGTTTCGGGAGCATAATATGGGTGCGCTTTTACCATCTCGGCCACAGACCCCTCAACCGCCACTCTGTCTGCGGGCCGCGTGCTATCCATCATGTCGTGCGACCTTACCTGATCGAAAGCGCCGCGCAGCAGCCGTCTGTACTGGCCGAGAGCGCCCGCCTCGCGTGCCGCCCACCCCAGGAAAACGAGCGAGAGAGCCAAGAGCCAGTTATTAGAGGTAAGCCCAACCCATGCGCCGAGCAACATCAGCGCCAGGGAGACAACACCCCCCAACGCCCTGACTGCTGTCACTCCGACTTCGCGGTCGCCAAAAGAGGAAATGCCGGCACCCAACACCCACCCGCCATCGAATGGCACGCCCGGAATAATGTTGATAAGACCAAGCCACAGGCTCAGCAGACCCAGGGGCGCCAGCAAGCCGCGTATCGAACCCGCCACACCACCTGTGCCCTCAATACTGTTAGCAGCGAAAAGCAAAGCCCCGCCAAGCAACAGGTTGAAGGCTATCCCAGCTAATGCCGCGAGAATAACACGGCCCGGCTCTGTGCGAAGCTGGTTGAAGGGCGCAGCCGCTCCAAATGGAAAGAGATTGACGCTCCGCCGCCCTGCACGGGCTACGGCGCTATGCACAGCCTCATGCAGGATCACCGTCACCAGGAAGAGGAGCATGACCGCTACGGCCGTCAGCCAGTAGTGTAAGCTGCTCCACCCTGGAAAATTATCGGGGAGCCAGAGGAGCGCGACCCACCACAGGCCCAGAATAACCGCGAGCAGCCACGTGTAATTGAGGTATATAGTAAGCGAGCCGAAGCGACCTATCCGTAGTGACGATTGCATTAAAGAACCTCCATTCAGGGCTACTGACGGAGGCGCACACAGGCAACATATTAAGTGCAGTATGACGTACAAACCCCCGCCGTCCTACACGCACTAACAGTATTAAGCACGTTCAGTGCCATCAGACTAGCCTCTGCCCTCCTCTGCGTGGCACAAACGAATTATCGCCCTATACTCTCGATCTGCCCGCGCAGCTGGCCGATCTGCTTATCTATCTCTGATAGGGCCGCATCCGCCGCGCTGACGCGCTCTTGCTCCAGGCGAACAAAGCGCGTATACGGAGCAATCGCCTCACGCACGCGCTCAGCCGAGCGGGTAAGCTCCACGTTGAACTGCGCCGTCATGGCACTGGAGAGCTTATCTCTAAGCTCCTGGGTGCGCGCTCGGAACTCCTCCTGCGCCTTGCGCTTGCGATAAGGCAAAATAAATAAGCCCACAGCCCCCGAAACTAACGCTGCGGTTATCCCCGTGACATCTATAAAGGCGCTTGTTACCGCTACTGTGATCAGCACGCCGAGAGCAGCCACACCCCCCGCAAAGACAAGCTGCCCAACCGCGCTGCGCATATCCTGGGCGATAATCGCCGCTTCATCCCGATGATCATAGCCTTCTATTACCTGCCGCGCCTCTTGCATTACCGACTTGAGCAGCGCATCACGGTTGTATGCGAACTGGCCGCCCACGCTCCCTATCATATGCTCATCCATACGCGATGAGCCGACGCCTACCTGCCTGCGACGGTTAAGGTAATCCATCACCGACTGCCAGAGTCGCAGGTCCTGGTCCACCATCCAGTCAATAAGGCCACTGGTGGCCTCGTCAACCCGGCGCGCGGTGTCGGAGACCACCCGGTCCTGAAACTCCTGCTCTATTCGCTTTGAGTTGCGCAAATCCAGCAGCCTGCCAGGGCGCAACGTCTCCTCGAAGAAAGCATCGCCGCGCTCCTTAAGCTCGTAGATGATATTCTCAACTTGCGATATGCGGCTGGAGAACTCACGCTGCATATCCTGCATATAAATGCGAAGCTGATCTTCTATATTCTCCACCGTTTTGAAATCTTCGCTCAAGACGGTGAGCCTGTTCTGGGCGACGCCCCGATAACTCTCTACGATGCGCCCCGCCACCCCCAGCGGCGTGGAGAGCTTGAGCCGTATCCTTCCCGCCTCGTCGAGCGTAGAGAAGATAAAGTGCTCCAGCTTATCGAAGCGGCTGCCCACAAGAAGGGCGTTTCGCTCCGCCGTCTCCTGAGTGGCCCGGGCCTTCTTAGCCAGGCGCGCAGAAACAGGGAAAATCTCCGGCTTCTGCCCCAGCAACGCCACGCTGTTATCCTCTATGAAGTTGAGCACTCGATCAAGCTCTTCCTGGCTCTGCAACAAGTCTATCTTGTTGAGCACCAGCACGATCTTCTTACCCCACTCGCGGATCGTTTCCATAAAGGCACGCTCCGACTCGGTGAAAGGACGGTCAACTGAGGTAATAAAGAGCACAAGATCGGAGCGCGGCACGAAGGTGCGGGTAAGCTCTTCATGCCGCCTGATGATGGCGTTGGTGCCCGGCGTGTCCACTATGCTGATGTCGCGTAAGAAGTCGGCGGGGTAAGTGCGCTCGGTGACGTAATCGGTCTGTGGTTGCTCGGAGGCGACCGGACCATAACGCAGCAAGTTGACTGTGGCTGTCGTTGGCGTCACCCCCTCTGGGAGCACCTCCTCGCCCAACAGCGCATTAATAAAAGCCGACTTTCCCGCGTTGAACTCTCCTACTATCACCAGCATGAAAAGCTCTTCCAGGTCGGCTTCGGCCTGGCGCAGCGCGGCAAGGTCGCCGGGGTCCGGCTCAAGAGGCTGGATCGCTGCGCCAACCTCCTGCAATGCTGTACGCTCCGCTGCGCGTATCTCAAGTTGCCGTTCGTTCAGTATGTCCATCGTTACTGGCCGCCCACCGACTTGGCGTGCCTTCTCTCTCTCTCCTGTCAGGGTTCTACCGGGTCGCCGACTGGCCACTATATCACGGAACGGAACCCTTATTAGCAAAAAGGTTGCCACTGGCTCCAAGGGTCGGGGATCAAAGGCCAACAGTTAGCCACCTTGTCCCAATCGCTGGCCTACA
>JADEYI010001508.1_pt1 | contig 16934 bp, 14 predicted proteins | sample 8542331 | NCBI WGS metagenome assembly JADEYI01 (sample SAMN16510988, study PRJNA670497) | mine drainage metagenome | isolation source: biofilm near Copperflume 1 | place: Germany: Marsberg coppermine Kilianstollen | collected 2018-02 | reverse complement strand
CCCGGCCATGAGGCGTTCACCGCGATGCGCGCGCGCGGCGCCAAGGTCACCGATATCGTGGTCCTGGTGGTCGCCGCCGACGAAGGGATCATGCCGCAGACCATCGAGGCGCTGAACCACGCCAAGGCGGCGAGCGTTCCGATTATCGTCGCGATCAACAAAATTGATCGGCCCGAAGCCAACGTCGATCGGGTCAAGCAGCAGCTCACCGAGCAGAGCCTGGTCCCCGAGGACTACGGCGGCGAGACGATCGTGGTGCCGGTCTCGGCGCGCACCCGCGAGGGCGTCGATCGGCTGCTCGAGATGATCCTGCTGCAGGCCGACGTGATGGAGCTCAAGGCGAATCCCGATCGCACGGCGCGCGGCACGGTGGTCGAATCGCAGCTCGATCGCGGCCGCGGTCCGGTGGCCACCGTATTGATCCAGGAGGGCACGCTGCATCAGGGCGATCCGTTCGTCTGCGGCATCACGTTTGGCCGCGTGCGCGCGATGCAGAACCATCTGGGGCAGCGCGTGACCGAGGCCGGACCGTCGACTCCGGTCGAGATTTTCGGCCTCTCGAGCGTGCCCGAGCCGGGCACCGCGTTCACCGCCGTGGCCGAAGAGTCGAAGGCGCGCCAGGTGGCCGAGTTCCGCCGCTCCAAGCAGCGCGAGGGCGGCTTGCAGAAGAACAGCCGCATCTCGCTCGAGTCGCTGAGCGAGCGTCTGGCGGCGGGCGAGGTCAAGGAGTTGCGCGTCGTGATCAAGGGCGACGTCAACGGCTCGGTCGAGGCGCTGGCGGAATCGCTGGCGCGGCTGTCGACCGCCGAGGTCAAGCTCGAACTGATCCACAAGTCGGTCGGCGCGATCTCGGAGACCGACGTGACGCTCGCGTCGGCTTCCAAAGCGATCGTGATCGGCTTCAACGTGCGGCCCGAGCCCAAGGCGGCGCAGCTGGCCGAGAAAGAGGGCGTCGAAGTGCGCCTCTACACGATTATTTACGAAGCGATCAACGACATGCACGAGGCGATGGAGGGGCTGCTCGCGCCGACTTATCGCGAGAAGTCGATCGGCCGCGCCGAGATCCGCAAGACCTTCATGGTGCAGAGCACCACGGTCGGCGGCGCGATGGTGGTCGACGGCAAGATCCTGCGCAGCGCGCGATCGCGCCTGGTGCGCGACGGCCGCGTCGTCTGGGAAGGCAAGATCGGCTCGCTGCGGCGCTTCAAGGACGACGCGCGCGAAGTTCTGGCGGGTTACGAATGCGGTATCGGGCTTGAGAATTTCAACGATCTGAAGCCCGGCGACGTAATCGAGAATTTCGAGCTCGAAGCGGTTCTGCGCAAGCTCCAATCCCCGGGCAAGGCCGAACCGGTGCGCGGCGGCGGCGCGGCGGTCGAGAAGCAGCTTCAGACCTGACGATCGGGCGGGCGAGCGCGGCCGATGCCACGGCCGCGCTCGCCCGCCACAATCGCGCCGCGCGATGCGGCAGTTGGCGCGACGGTAAATCACGCCGACCGGTAAATTACGCGGATCGGTAAATCGTGCGCTACGGTAAATAAGATGGTGGTCGGCGTCCTGCGCCTCACGCTCTACCTGCCGGAGAATCATTCGCTGAAGGGCAAGCGGCAGGTGCTGCGATCGATCAAGGATCGCGTGCGCGGCAAGTTCAACGTCTCGATCGCCGAGTCGGCCTATCACGACATCTGGCAGCGCGCCGAGTTGGGTATCTGCCAGGTCGGCAGCGATCGCGCATTCGTCGATTCGGCGCTGCGCGAAGTGGTCAACTTTATCGATTCGCTCGCGCTCGCCCCGCTGGGCGGCGAGGATCTGGAAATCCTCAACTACTGAATGGATCGACGGCGGCGCGAGCGGCTGTGGAAAATCGAGTGATGTGGCCGAGCCGCCACTTCATCCGCGGCCCGTCGGGCGCTAGAGTCCGCTTATGAACACCGGAGATGGCAGGCGGCCGGGGCGAGTCGCCGAAATGGTCTTGCGCGAGCTGTCGGTGATGCTGATCCGCGATTTGCGCGATCCGCGGCTGCGCGGCGTGACCTTGACCGCGGTGCGGATGACCGACGATCTGCGCCACGGCCGCGTCTATTTTTCGCATCTCGAGGGCCGCGTCCACGCCGCCGAAGCGGTCAAAGGTTTCGCGAGCGCCGAGGGCTTTATCCGCCGCAATCTGGGCCGCACACTCGGCCTGCGCTTCACGCCCGCGTTCGACTTCGAGTTCGATCCGGGTCCGGAGACTGCGGTGCGGATCGGTGCGCTGCTGCGCGAACACCAGCCTAAAGAAGAATAGACCGCCGCTCGAACCAGCACGCAGGACGGGTGTTTGTCCGATGCGCCCGCGCTTGCGCATCGGCCGCGCGCCTTGTGATCGCACCGTGTTTGCAACTGGAACCCGATAGTTCTAAAAGTCCATCAGGGGAGATCGATTCGAGGTCCGCGGTCATTTGCACCGCGCTAAATTGGCAGTTCAACTGGAGGGCTAGCGATGAAGGTTGGAGCTTCGTTCTTTTTTCAAAATTACTTTCGCGCGCAGAAGGCCGACTGGGAGATCTACCAGGAGGATATGGCGCTGGCCGAGATGGTTGAGCCGCTCGGCTTCGATTCAATCTGGGGCGTCGAGCATCATTTTTCGCCCTACACGATGATCCCCGACGTGCTGCAGTTCCTGACCTACATGGCCGGGCGCACCCGGCGGATCGGCTTCGGCTCGATGGTCGTGGTGCTGCCGTGGCACGATCCGGTGCGGGTGGCCGAGCAGCTCTCGATGCTCAGCCTGTATGCCGGCGAACGCGAGCTGACCATCGGACTGGGGCGCGGGTCGGGCCGTATCGAGTACAACGGCTTCCGCGTGCCGATGGGCGAATCGCGCGAGCGCTTTACCGAGGCGGCGGAAATCGTGCGGCTGGCGCTGACCCAGGATCGCTTCTCTTATAATGGCAACTTCTTCCAAATCCCCGAGATGAGCATCCGGCCGCAGCCGCGCAACCGCAATCTGACCGAGAAGTTTTACGGCGCGATTATCTCGCCCGAGACCGGCGATATCATGGCCAAGCAGGGCATGGGCATGCTGGTGATTCCGCAAAAGGGATGGGCCGAGCATCGCAAGGACTACGACCATTTCCGCGAGTCGTGCGCCAATTTCGGCCACATCGCCAAGCCACCGATCGTCGCCTGCTTCGTCTATTGCGGCGAGACTGAGCAGAAGGCGACCGCCGGCGCCGAGAAGTGGATGGGCCAGTACGCCGACACCGCAATCAGCCATTACGAGTACGACGAGCCCGAGCATTTTCGCAAAACCAAGGGCTATGAATTTCATGCCCAGATGGCTGACGCGACCAAGAACAGCGCACAGGCCTTCCGCGACATGTTCTGCAAGACGCAGGTCTATGGCACGCCTGACCAATGCGTCGAGGCGCTGCGCAATATCGCGGGCACGATGAACGCGTCCGAGTTCATCGGCATCTTCAAGTACGGCGGGATGCCGCTGGAGGAGGCGCAGCGCAACATGAAAATGTTTGCCGAGCATGTGCTGCCGCATATCCAGCGCGGGACCTCGCCCGCGGTGCAGAGCGCCGCAGCCGGCGGTCGCTAGGCAAAAGCGCCGCATCCGGCGGCCGATATGATTGGTTAATCGAATCGACGGCGGGAGAGGACATCGCGCCCCTCTCCCGCTTTTTCTTCTCACCTGTTTGCCATGCGTTCGCGTCGATCGGGTTTCGCGATGGTGCTTATGTTCGCGCGGCGTATCCGCTATGGTGATCAATTCACCGCCATGGACGGAATCATTCTCATTGACAAGCCGGCCGGCCCGACCTCGGCCGAAGTGGTGCGCAAGATCAAGGCGCGGGTCAAGCCGTCGCGCGTGGGCCATCTGGGCACGCTCGATCCGTTCGCGACCGGCGTGCTGCCGATCCTGGCGGGCGAGGCGACCAAGCTCGCTCCGTTCCTGCACGATGGCGAAAAACATTACGAAGGGTTAATCGCGCTGGGCGACGAGACCGACACACTCGACGCGACCGGCACGGTGGTGCGCACGGCCGCCGTCGCATCGCTCGACGGCGCGGATCTGGCGGCGCTTGCGGCGCGCTTTACCGGCACGATCGAGCAGGTGCCGCCGGTGTTTTCGGCGATCAAGCGCGACGGCGTGCCGCTCTACAAACTGGCCCGCCGGGGCGATGAGGTCGCACCGCCGCCGCCGCGCCAGGTGACGATCACCAATCTGGTCCTGACGATCGCGGGACCGGCGGCGCTGCGCTTCAGCCTGGTCTGCACGCCCGGCACCTACATGCGATCGCTGGCGCGCGATGTGGGGCTGGCGCTGGGCGGCGCGGCCCATCTGGCGCAATTGCGGCGCACGCGCAGCGGAAATTTTGCGATCGCCGACGCCCGCCCGCTGGACGAGGTGCTGGCGGCGCTCGAGCGCGGCGCAGCGGACGGCGCGATCGGGCTGTGCGCTGCGCTTGCCCCGATGCCCGCAGTGGCCGCCGACGCGGAGACTGAGCGGCGCCTGCGGCATGGCGATGCGCGCGCGCTGGATTGTCTGGTGCCGCCCGCGGCCAAGTTCTTCAAGGTGGTGGCGGACGGGCGGCTGATCGCGGTGGCCGAGGCGACCTCGCGGGTGACGGCGACGATCGCACGCATTTTTGGCGAGCAACAAGCGCAATAAGCCAGGATTGACCAATAAGTGCCAATCGATATCAACGCGATCTGCGAGCCGCGCGCCGGGTGCCAACGGGCGCTGCGGATCCGCGATCGCTCCGGGGCTCGGCGGACCTTTTGGGCGGGTAGCTTTACTGTGCCCGAGGGGTCTGTTAGGCTTGCCGGTTAAATAAAGGAAAAAGGGAAAGAAAGAACACCTGATGCCCTTCGAGGCCGCCCGCAAACGGGAAATAATCAGCGCCCACGCCGTGACGCCAAACGACAGTGGTTCCTCAGACGTCCAGATCGCGCTCTTCTCCGCGCGCATCGAATACCTGACGGAGCATCTGAAGTCGCACGCGAAAGACCATCATTCGCGGCGCGGACTGTTGCGCCTGGTCGGCAAACGCCGCCGTCTGCTCGACTATCTGCGCAGCCAGGATTTCGGGCGCTACAAAGGGCTGATCGAAAAGCTCGGCATCCGGCGCTAGGCCGGTCCGCACGCTTATCTGTCCGCCGGGCCGCGCGATGCGGCCGGGGCGGAAACCATCTCCGTGCAAGGTGCATCAGGCAACGAGGTTCCGCGGCCAACCCGCGATATCAAAGGAACCTCCCGAGCTCCCTTCCAAGTGTGATTCCGATGTACAGAAAGCTCGAAATAGAATTTGCTGGCCGGCCGCTCTCGCTCGAGACCGGACGCCTGGCGAAACAGGCGCATGGCGCGGTGCTGGCGCAATACGGCGACACGGTCGTGCTGGCCACGGTGGTCTCGGCCTACACGGCGCGCGACAAGATCGACTTCCTGCCGCTGACCGTCGATTACCAGGAAAAGACCTTTGCCGCGGGCAAGATTCCCGGCGGCTTTTTCAAGCGTGAGGGCCGTCCCTCCGAGAAAGAGATTCTGACCTCGCGGCTGATCGACCGCGCGATGCGTCCGCAGTTTCCCAAGGGCTACGACAAAGAGACCCAGATTATCGTCAACGTCTTCTCGGTCGATCGCGAGAACGACCCCGACACGCTCGCGCTGATCGCGGCGTCGGCCGCGCTCGAAGTCTCGGACATCCCGTTCAGCGGGCCGGTGGCGGCGGTGCGGATGGGCCGGGTGGACGGCAAGCTGGTGATCAATCCACGCCTCGCGGAGCTCGAGGAGAGCGATATTTCGCTGGTGGTGGCGGCCAAGCCCGACTCGATCGTGATGCTCGAGGGCGGCGCGCAGATCGTCGACGAGGAGGCGATTCTCGACGCGCTGTTCACGGCGCACGAGGAGATGCGCGCGATCTTCGAGCTGCAGCAGGAGCTGGGGCGCCTGGCGGGCAAGCCCAAGCGTGAATTCAAGCCCAAGGAATACGACCAGGCGCTGGTTGCGGCGGTGCGCGAGCGGATGGCGTCCGATCTCGAGGTCGCGCTCAAGATCAGCGGCAAGAAGGAGCGCAACACGGCGCTCTACGCGCTCGAGGATAAGGTCACCGAAGAGGTGAGCGTGCGCTTTGCCGACCGCAAGCGCGAAATCTCGGAGGCCTGCGAAAAGGTGCTGCGCGACCGCGTGCGGCGCGTAATTCTCGAGCAGGACCAGCGCATCGACGATCGCACCTCGACCCAGATTCGGCCGATCAGCGCGCAGGTCAAGGTGCTGCCGCGCACCCATGGCTCGGCGGTTTTCACCCGCGGCGAGACCCAGGCGCTGGCGACGGTCACGCTGGGCACTTCGTCGGACGAGCAGCGGATCGACGCATTGGTTGGCGAACGCTACAAAAAGTTTATGCTGCATTACAACTTCCCGCCGTTTTCGACCGGCGAAGTGAAGTTCCTGCGCGGCGCCTCGCGGCGCGAAATCGGCCACGGCGCGCTGGCCGAGCGGGCGCTGGCGGTGGTGCTGCCGCCCGAAGAGGATTTCCCCTACACCATCCGCGTGGTCTCCGAGGTGCTCGAGTCCAACGGCAGCTCGTCGATGGCGACGGTGTGCGGCGGCAGCCTGGCGCTGATGGACGCGGGCGTGCCGATCACCGCGCCGGTCGCCGGCATCGCGATGGGCCTGGTCAAGGAAGGCGAGCAGGTGCGCGTGCTGACCGATATCCTGGGCGACGAGGATCACCTGGGCGACATGGATTTCAAGGTCGCCGGCACCGCGGCGGGCGTGACCGCGATCCAGATGGACAACAAGGTCGGCGGCGTCACGCGCGACGTGATGCGCCAGGCACTGCATCAGGCGCGCGACGCGCGGCTGTTCGTGCTGAGCGTGATGGAACAGGCGCTGGCGCAATCGCGCACGGAGGTTTCGACCTTCGCCCCGCGCATCGTCAAGCTGCATATCAAGCCCGACAAGATTCGCGACGTGATCGGACCGGGCGGCAAGGTGATTCGCGGGCTGGTCGAGGAGACCGGCTGCAAGATCGATATCGAGGACGACGGCACGGTGCTGATTGCGTCGAGCGACAGCGCCGCGATGGAGCGCGCGATCAGCGCGATCGAGGCGATCACCGCGGAGCCCGAAGTCGGCCGGATTTACGACGGCAAGGTGCGCAAGATCGTCGAGTTCGGCGCGTTCGTCGAGATCATGCCCGGCACCGACGGCCTGCTGCATATCTCGCAGCTCTCCAACGAACGCGTGCGCCGGGTCGAGGACGTGCTGCACGAGGGCGACGAAATCAAGGTCAAGGTGCTCGACGTCGATCGCAGCGGCAAGATTCGCCTGTCATTGCGCGAGGCCCAGCAGGACCTCGAAAACCAGAAGGATAATTAGGCGCGCCCGATGATGCGGAAAACCGTACTACCCAACGGCGTCCGGGTGCTGACCGAAGCGATGCCGACGATGGTCTCGGCGACTATCGGCATCTGGGTGGAAAACGGCTCGCGCTACGAGCACGCGGCGCAAAGCGGCGTCTCGCACTTCATCGAGCATCTGCTGTTCAAGGGCACCCGCAAGCGCACGGCGGCGCAGATCGCGGAGGCGTTCGACGCGGTTGGCGGCGTGCTCAACGCCTTCACCGGCAAGGAATACACCTGCTACTACGCCAAGGTCCTGGGCGAGGACCTGAAGATGGCGACCGAGACGCTGGCCGATCTGTTTCTGGATTCGGTCTTCGACCCGGCCGAGATCGATCGCGAGCGCCAGGTCGTGCTGCAGGAGATTTCCCAGGCCGAGGATACGCCCGACGACTTTATCCACGACCTTTTCAACCTGAATTTCTGGCAGGGGCATCCGCTGTCGCTGCCGATCTTCGGATCGGTCGAGTCGGTCAACGCGATCGATCGCGCCCTGCTGGTCAGCTTCATGGCCGAGCGTTACCGCGCTGGCCGGGTGTTTATCGCGGCGGCCGGCGCGGTCGACCACGACGCGCTGGTGGCCGATTGCCAGCGCTACTTCGGCGGGGTCGAGGGCGACGGGCGTAGCGAGCCGATCACGGCGCCCAACGAGCGCGTGATGGTGCTCAACCATCGCAAGGATCTCGAGCAGGCGCATATCTGTATCGGCGGCCCGGGCATCAGCCAGGTCGATCCGCTGCGGCATACGGGCTATGTGCTCAACACCGCGGTGGGCGGCGGGATGTCGTCGCGCCTGTTCCAGGAAGTGCGCGAGAAGCGCGGCCGGGTCTACAGTATCTATTCGTTCATTTCGGCGTTCCTCGATTGCGGCTATTTCGGTATCTACGCCGGCACCAGCCCGGAGTGGGTTGACGAAGTGATCGAGGTGACGCTCGGCGAAATCGGCAAGGTCGCGCGCGAGGGGCTGAAGCCCGCCGAGCTGGCGCGCGCCAAGAGCCAGCTCAAGGGCAACATGCTGCTCGGCATGGAATCGACCGACAGCCGGATGAACCGGTTGGCGCGCAACGAAATCTATTTCAAGCGCGATATTCCGCTCGAGGAGATCGCGCGATCGATCGACAGCGTGACCAACGACCAAGTGATCGAACTGGCGGCGACCTGCTTCAATCCCGACCGCATGGGCATGGTCATGCTGGGCGATCTGAAGGGGCGCGAACTCACGCCGCAGGTGTGGACGGCGATCGGCTAGCGCGAACGATAGCGACTTGCGCGGGAAGGGGCGTGTGACGCGAGGCGTCATGCGCCCCTTCCCGTTTCAGGCGTGCGCGGCGCGCACGCGCGAGTGAGATGTACGGCGGTGCGGCTACGGGCAGCTCGCGGTCCCGCAGACGTTATGGCCGAGGTTAGTGCCGTTGATCACGTTGGTGCTGTTCCCAAGGATATCGTTCTGGTAGCCACTGCTGCCGTCAGCAAAATTAAGGCCGGTGCCGGTATTCCCCGTCACGATATCGCTCGTAATCAGGCAATTGGTGCTGCAATCGATGCCGTCACCGTTGTTATTTACGATCTGCACGCCCGAAACGATGCTGTTGGAGCCGAGCACGATCCCGGCCCCGGGAATCCGGGTGATGACGCCGTTGACGATGGTGACGTCGCTGTCGCCGCGCGCATTGATCCCGATTGCGGTGCCGGCGCCGCCCGGTCCGCTGATCGTAAAGCCGTTGAGATTGATCGTTACATTGTTGGCATTGACGCTGATGACCGAATTGCCGACCAACAGGCTCACGATGTTGGCGGCAAGAAAGTAGCTGCCCGACTTGAGGATCTTGATGGTGCCGCCGTTGACCGGCTTGACCAGTTTGGTTTGCGCCTGCGCCGAGCCGTAGCCGAATCCGGCTAGCGCCAGAGCGAACATGAAACCGGCGACCATGCGGCCGCCGCGGCCATATTTTTGAGCCATGCTTTCCACCCCCCAAAATGTCGGTTTGCCGGCGGCGATCGAGCCGCACGTTGAACGACAGTCTATTCGGTGGGTGAGGGTGTGTGCCAGCCCCGATCGGGAATCGCCGGTCGGCGTGGTGTCGATGGAACGATCGCGGCGCCGGGGCGCGCCGGGCCGGACGCGGCGCGATCCCCGTTGCGCGCCCGCGTCGGATCGCCTTAAGTGGTAGGCCAAAACGCCGCAGCCGGCCGCGCCTCCGATTCGCGCGAGCGGCGGGACGCCGGTTGCGCGCAAAACAGATGGACGATGCTCACGGTTAAAATCAAACGCCTGCGTCCCGCCAGTCCGCCCGCGCCGCGCTATCAAAGTGCCGCGGCCGCGGGCGCCGATTTGATCGCGGATGTGGCCGAGGCGCGCGTGCTCCATCCGCTCGAGCGCAGTGCGATTCCGACCGGGATCGCGCTCGAACTGCCGCCCGGCTTCGAGGGCCAGGTGCGGCCGCGCAGCGGGCGGGCATTGGCCGAGGGTCTGGCGCTGGTCAATTCGCCGGGCACCATCGACGCCGACTATCGTGGCGAAATCCATGTGCTAGTAATCAATCTGGGCGGCGCGCCGATCACGATCCGGCCGGGCGAGCGGATTGCGCAACTGGTGATCGCGCCGGTGATGCGCGCCGAGTTTGTCGAAGTTGAGGAGCTGGGCGACAGCGTGCGCGGCGGCGGCGGCTTCGGCCATACCGGGCGCTGAAAGTGCGATGGCGGAATTTTTGCCCAAGCGGATAATGCGCGCGAGCCGATGAGTATCAAGCATAACGACGGCGGTGACGAAGCGTCGGCTGCGGACCAGGCGCTGAATGCGGTCGGCCCGGTCGACGGACGCTATCGACCGCGCACGCGCGCGCTCGCCCGCTATTTCAGCGAGGCGGCGCTGATTCGCTACCGCGTGCGCATCGAGATCGAATGGTACCTGTCGCTCGCGGCCAATCCCGCGATCGACGCGGTCGCGCCGATCGATGCGGCCGGTGCGCGGCGCCTGCGCGCGCTGTATACCGAATTCGCGCCGGCCGACGCGCGGCGCGTCAAGGCGCTCGAGGCCGAGACCAATCACGACGTCAAGGCGCTCGAGTATTTCCTCAAGGAAAAGATCGCCGCGATCGACGCCGGACTGCCGCTCGAAATGATCCATTTCGCCTGCACCTCGGAGGACATCAGCAATCTCGCCTACGCGCTGATGCTCAAGGAGTTCGCGGCGGACGAGTTGATCGTGGCGCTGACGCGGATCGCGGGCACGCTTGGCGCATTGGCCCACGAGTACCGCGGCGTGCCGATGATCGCGCGCACGCACGGGCAGGAGGCGTCGCCGACCACGGTGGGCAAGGAGTTCGCGATCTTCGCGGCGCGCCTCGAGCGCCAGATCGCGCATCTGCGGCGCCAGGAGTATCTCGGCAAGGCCAACGGCGCGGTGGGCAATTTCAACGCCCATCGGTTCGCCTATCCGGCGGTTGACTGGATCGCCCATTCGCGCGCCTTCGTCGAGGGCCTCGGGCTCACCTGGAATCCGCTGACCACGCAGATCGAATGCCACGATTTTCTCGCCGAGATTTTCGACACCGTGGTGCGCATCGATACGATTCTGCTCGGCCTGGCGCGCGACGTGTGGGGCTATATCTCGCTCGGCTACTTCACCCAGCGGACGGTGGCCGGCGAGGTCGGATCGTCGGTGATGCCGCATAAGGTCAATCCGATCGACTTCGAGAACTGCGAGGGTAATCTCGGGCTGGCCAGCGCATCCTTTCAGCATCTGTCGGCCAAGCTGCCGATTTCGCGCTGGCAGCGCGACTTGAGCGACAGCACCGCGATGCGCGCGATGGGCGCCGCCTTTGGCCATGTGATGGTCGCGCTCGGCTCGCTCGAGCGCGGCCTGGGCAAGCTCGAGATCAATCGCGCGCGAATCGCCGCCGAGATCGCCAGTGACAAGGCGTGGGAAGTGGTCGCCGAGGCGATCCAGACGATGATGCGCCGCCATGGGCTCGATCGCCCGTACGAGCGGCTCAAGGAATTGACCCGCGGGCGGCCGGTCAGCCGCGCGTCGATCGCGGAATTTATCGCGACGCTGCCGCTCGACACCGCGACGCGCGCCGCGCTGGCGGAGCTGGAACCGGGTAATTACATTGGGCTGGCGGCGGAACTGGTCGAGCGCTATGCGCCGGCGGGCCGTCCGGCGCGACCATCCAAGTGAAGCTGCGCGTCAAGCCGGATGACCCGGCGCGCACGCTTTGCTTCGTTGTGCATAAGCCGGGCGCATCCCTGCGGATTTGTGGATAATCGCGCCGGGCGGGCAGTGGCCGATGCGCGGCCAAGTATTCCCGCGCGCCGCCGCCAAGTAATATAGCCGTAGCACTGCCACAATTGGCGGGAGGATCACGTGGATACCAATCCGGAAAAGCTCGAAATGTTTTATGAGGGCAAGGCCAAGAAGCTCTATGCGACGGCCGACCCCGATCTGGTAATCGCCTATTTCAAAGACGACGCGACCGCGTTCAACGCGAAAAAGCGCGGCACGATCGAAGACAAGGGCGTGGTCAACAACCGCATGTCCGAGCTGTTCTTCCTGATGCTCGAGCGGGAGGGCGTGCGCACCCATTTTGTGCGCCGGCTCGACGATCGCGAGATGCTGTGCAAGCGGCTGGATATCGTGCCGGTCGAGGTCGTCGTGCGCAATATCGTGGCCGGCTCGATGGCCAAGCGGCTGGGCCGCGAGGAGGGCGAAGCGCTGCGCCATCCGGTGGTCGAGTTCTATTACAAGTGCGACGCGCTCGACGATCCGCTGATTATCGCCGACCACGCGATCGTCTTTGGCTGGGCGACCCAGACCGAGCTCAACACGATTCACGAGTCGGCGATGCGCGTCAACGACATCCTGAGCCGCTTTCTCGATCAGCGCGGCGTGATCCTGGTGGACTTCAAGCTCGAATTCGGACGCCATCACGGCGCGATTCTGCTGGGCGACGAAATCTGCCCGGACACCTGCCGCTTCTGGGACAAGGCGACGCGCAAGAAGCTCGACAAGGATCGCTTCCGGCGCGACTTGGGCGATGTCGAGGGGGCGTACCACGAGATGCTGCGGCGGGTGGAGAGCTAAGGCTTGCGGGCCCGGGTCTTCGTCACGCCGCGCAAGGGAATTCTCGATCCGCAAGGGCGCGCGGTCGAGGGCGCGCTCACGAGCCTGGGGATTAGCGGGGTGGCCAACCTGCGCGTCGGCCGCTACGTGACGCTCGAAATTGACGCGCCGTCGCACGCGGCGGCCGAGGCGACCGTCAAGCGGATCTGCGAGCAACTGCTGGCCAATCCGAATATCGAGGATTTCCGCTTCGAGGTCGACGCCGGATGAAATGGGGCGTCGTACGTTTTCCCGGCTCGCTCGATGACGCCGACGCGATTCATGCACTGCGCGAGGTGCTCGGACAGGACGCCGCGATGCTGTGGCATAAGGACGAAGCGCTGGGCGGCGCCGAATGTATCGTGCTGCCGGGCGGCTTCAGCTACGGCGATTATCTGCGCTGCGGCGCGATCGCGCGCTTCTCGCCGATCATGCAGAGCGTCGCGCGGTTTGCCGCCGAAGGTGGCCTGGTCATCGGCATCTGCAACGGCTTCCAGATTCTTTGCGAGGCCCATCTGCTGCCCGGCGCGCTGATGCGCAATCGGTCGCTCGCCTTCGTCTGCGACGTCGTTACGGTGCGCGTCGAAAACGCGGCGACGCCGTTTACCCGCGCCGCGCGCACCGGCGAAATCCTGCGCCTGCCAATCAAGCATGGCGAGGGCTGCTACGTCGCGCCCCAAGAGGAATTGCGCGCGATGGAAGAGCGCGGACAGGTGCTGCTGCGCTACGTCGACGAAGCGGGCGTGGCGAGCGACGCGGCGAATCCAAACGGCTCGATGCGCTCGATCGCGGGCGTCGCCAATCAGGGCTTCAACGTCTTCGGCCTGATGCCGCATCCGGAGCACGCGGTCGAAAAGGCGCTGGGCGGCGAGGATGGGCGGCGGATTTTCGCATCGATTATCGCCGGCGGTGCGCGCGCCGCATCGAGGGTATCCGGTTGAGCGCCGCGCCGATCGCCTTGGCGGGCGAGCCGCGAGTTGATCTGGCCGAGGCGCGCGCGCACGGCCTCAGCACCGAGGAATTTGCCGCGATTGAGCGGATTCTCGGGCGTACGCCGACCTTCACCGAGCTCGGTGTGTTCTCGGTGATGTGGTCCGAGCATTGTTCGTACAAATCGTCGCGCAAGCATCTGCGGATGCTGCCGATGAGCGGCCCCAACGTGGTCGGCGGGCCGGGCGAAAACGCCGGCGCGATCGACGTCGGCGACGGCTGGGTCGCGGTCTTCAAGATCGAAAGCCACAACCATCCGTCCTACGTCGAGCCCTACCAGGGCGCGGCGACCGGCGTCGGCGGCATCCTGCGCGATATTTTCACGATGGGCGCGCGGCCGATCGCGAGCATGAACTCGCTCAAGTTCGGCTCGTTCGATCATCCGCGCACGCGCTTTCTGGTCGGCGGCGTGGTCGGCGGGGTCGGCGGCTACGGCAATTGCGTGGGCGTGCCGACAGTCGCCGGCGAAGTGATGTTCGACGCGGGCTACAACGGCAATATCCTGGTCAACGCCTTCGCACTGGGCCTCGCCCGGCGCGAGGATTTGCAAAGCGCACGGGCGCGCGGCGCCGGCAATCCGGTGCTCTACGTCGGCTCGGCGACCGGCCGCGACGGTATCCATGGCGCCAGCCTGCTGGCCTCGGCCGAGTTCGACGCCGAGAGCGAATCCAAGCGCCCTACCGTGCAGGTCGGCGATCCGTTCACCGAAAAATTATTGATTGAGGCATGCCTCGAGGCGATGAAGACCGGCGCGATCGTCGCGATCCAGGATATGGGCGCGGCCGGGCTGACCTCGTCGTCGAGCGAGATGGCCGGGCGCGGCGGCCTCGGTATCGAACTCGATCTCGATCGCGTGCCGCTGCGCGAGGCCGATCTGACGCCTTACGAAATCCTGCTTTCGGAATCGCAGGAGCGGATGCTGATCGTGGCCGAGCGCGGACGCGAGGCCGAGCTGCAGGCGGTCTTCGCCAAGTGGGATCTGCATGCGGCGGTGATCGGGCACGTCACCGGTGACGGCCGCTGGCGCGCGCTTTATCGCGGACGCGTGGTGGCCGATCTGCCGGTCGGCGCGATCAGCGACGACGCGCCGGTTTACGATCGCCCGGCGTGCGTGCCGGCCGCGAGCGATGCGCTTGCGGCGGCCGCGGAGAGCGCGGCTCAGGCGGACGCCCCGGCCCCGGCCGCCGCATTGCGCGCGCTGCTCGGCAGTCCCAACGTCGCCTCGAAGCGCTGGGTCTACCGGCAATACGATTCGATCGTGCAATCGAACACGATCGCCGGGCCGGGCAGCGACGCCGCCGTACTGCGGATCAAGGATTCGCGCCGCGGGCTCGCGCTCAAGGTCGATTCCAATCCGCGCGCCTGCGCGATCGATCCGTATATCGGCGCGGTAGCGACGGTCTGCGAGGCCGCGCGCAATGTAGCGTGCGCGGGCGCGCGGCCGGCCGGAATCAGCAATTGCCTCAACTACGGCAATCCCGAGCGGCCCGAGATCATGTGGCAGTTTATCCGCGGAGTCGAGGGTCTGCGCGACGCGGCGATCGCGCTGGGCACGCCGGTGATCAGCGGCAACGTGAGCTTTTACAACGAGACCGAGGGGCGCGCGATCGCGCCGACGCCGGTTATCGCGATGGTCGGGACGTTTGCCGACGTCCGGCTACATCTAAAGCAATACTTTAAGATTGCGGGCGACGCGGTGATGATCGTGCGCAGCGCCGCGCCGTCGTACGCGGCCAGCGAATATGCGGCGCTGTTCGGCGCGCCGCCGCGGCCCCTGGCGCCGATCGACTTGGGGCGCGAGCGTCGGCTGGTCGATGGGCTGGTTGAATGTGCGGAACGGCGTTTGATAAGATCAGCCCACGACGTCAGTGAGGGTGGACTGGCAGTGGCGCTGGCCGAGGCGTGCTTCAATCCCGCGGGCATAATGGGCGTTGAAGTGGATGCGGGCGACAGCGGCCACGACGGTGAAGTGCTTTTTGGCGAGGGCGCGTCGACGGTGGTGATTTCGGCACCGCTTGAGAACATTGAAGTGATACATCAGATTTTCGACCCGCTTGAAGTGCGCCGCATTGGCCGGGTAACGACGGCCGCGCGCCTGACGATCGGCGCGGCAATCAACGAGGATCTTGCCGCGCTCAAGCAGATTTACGAAATGGCATTGCCCGGGAGACTCAACCGGCCGTGACCTCGATCGACCAGCTTGTGCATAGCGTCAGCCTGTCGGCCAGCGGCGGCGCGGCGATTGGCGACGATTCCGAAGGCGCGCTCGCGGCGGCGGCGGCCCGCGCGGCGCAGGCGTCCACCGGCGCGGACGACGCGCATGCGATCGAGATCGACAGCGCCGAAAACAAGCTCGACGCGTTCCACGACGAATGCGGGGTGTTCGGCGTTTACGGCCATCCGGAGGCCGCCAATCTCGTCTACCTCGGGTTGTATTCGTTGCAGCATCGCGGCCAGGAATCGGCCGGCATCGTCTCGTCCAATAACAAGTCGCTGATCTCGCATCGCGGGATGGGCCTGGTCGCGGACATCTTTAACAGCGAAGTGCTCGGACGCCTGGAAGGCACGGCGGCGATCGGGCACAACCGCTATTCGACCACCGGATCGACTTCGCTCAAGAATTGCCAGCCGCTGGTGGTCGAATACGCGCGCGGCGGTCTGGCGCTGGCGCACAACGGCAACCTGGTCAACTTCGAGGAGTTGCGCGCGCGGCTCGAAGCCAGCGGTTCGATCTTCCAATCGTCGTCGGACAGCGAGCTGGTGATTCATCTGATCGCCGGATCGCATGCGGCCGACCTGCCGGGCCGCGTCATCGACGCGCTGTCGCAACTGCGCGGCGCCTACTCGCTGGTCGTGCTGACCGAGCACGGACTGATCGCGGCGCGCGATCCGCACGGCTTCCGCCCGCTGGTGATCGGCAAGCTCAACGACGCGACGATCATCGCGTCGGAGACCTGCGCGCTCGACTTGGTGCGCGCCGAGTATATCCGCGAGGTCGAGCCGGGCGAGGTGCTGGTGATCACCGACGAGGGCATCCGGTCGATCTTTCCGTTTGCCCCGGCGCCCTCGCGGCGCTGCATTTTCGAGTACGTCTATTTCGCGCGGCCCGACAGTCTGCTCTACGGGCGCAACGTCTATTCGGTGCGCAAGGACCAGGGCCGGGCGCTGGCGCGCGAACGCCCGGTCAAGGCCGACATCGTGGTTCCGGTGCCCGATTCGGGCAACGCGGCGGCGCTCGGCTACGCCGAGGAATCCGGCATCCCGTTCGAGATGGGACTGGTGCGCAGCCACTATATCGGGCGCACGTTTATCGAGCCGCGCCAGTCGATTCGCCATTTCGGGGTCAAGATCAAATTCAACCCGGTGGCTCAACTGCTCAAGGGCAAGAGCATCGTGCTGGTCGAGGATTCGCTGGTGCGCGGCACCACGCTGCGCAAGGTGATCCCGA